>Ga0209190_1000915_pt1 | contig 21083 bp, 17 predicted proteins | sample M_140205_XF_Meta_FD_187315 | JGI IMG/M metagenome (GOLD analysis project Ga0209190, IMG submission 187315) | Freshwater microbial communities from Lake Montjoie, Canada to study carbon cycling - M_140205_XF_MetaG (SPAdes) (version 2) | ecosystem: Environmental > Aquatic > Freshwater > Lake... | reverse complement strand
TGTGGGGCCGGTAAACCCTTGCGGGCCGGTGGGTCCGGTGCCGCCTGTGGGTCCCGTGGGGCCAGTGCCGCCGGTAGGTCCGGTGGGTCCGGTGGGTCCGGTGCCGCCTGTAGGTCCTGTGGGGCCGGTAAACCCTTGCGGGCCGGTGGGGCCGGTGCCGCCTGTGGGCCCCGTGGGGCCAGTGCCACCGGTAGGTCCGGTGGGTCCGGTGGGTCCGGTAAACCCTTGCGGACCGGTGGGTCCGGTGCCGCCGGTGGGTCCTGTCGGTCCGGTGCCGCCTGTAGGTCCTGTGGGGCCTGTAAACCCTTGCGGACCGGTAGGTCCGGTCCCGCCGGTAGGTCCCGTAGGGCCAGTGCCGCCGGTGGGTCCGGTAGGTCCGGTGGGTCCGGTGGGTCCGGTGCCGCCTGTAGGTCCTGTGGGGCCTGTAAACCCTTGCGGGCCGGTGGGTCCGGTGCCGCCGGTAGGTCCCGTAGGGCCAGTGCCGCCGGTGGGTCCGGTAGGTCCTGTCGGTCCGGTGGGTCCTGTGCTGCCGGTAGGTCCTGTCGGTCCGGTGGGTCCTGTGCTGCCGGTAGGTCCAGTAGGTCCGGTAGGTCCGGTAGGTCCTGTCGGTCCTGTGGGGCCGGTAAACCCTTGCGGACCGGTGGGTCCGGTGCCGCCGGTGGGTCCTGTGGGGCCGGTGGCGCCCGTGGGTCCTGTGGGACCGGTGGGGCCGGTGGGGCCAGTGGGTCCTGTTCCACCATTCCCACTAAAATCAATCGTGATAGATTTATTACCCGACACATCAACTGCTCCTGTTATGGCGATATTTTTCCCCGACTTGAAATTCACAGTATCTAATCCGTTCGCTGTTAATGCTAGTTGACCGTCTACTTCCCAATATTTGAATGTGCTATTCATCGTTACTTTAACTGTATTAGTAGGACCTTGAACAATATCAAACCCCGCATCTTGGTCAAACAATAAATTGGTTATGGAATAATAGCCAGTTACACCGCCGTTGGCGCCCGTAACTCCAACAAATAATGAATTTCCGACACCGGTTGGTCCTTTTTGGCCGGTTGGGCCGATTTCACCATTACTACCCGCTGGTCCAGCGCTTCCTGTGGGCCCGATGGGTCCGATGAGACCAGTGGGTCCAATGATACCAGTGGGTCCGATGGGTCCGTCAATACCATCCAAATTCACATTGTAAATAACCGATGAAGTGAATACACCATTTACATTTTGTATATTTGAAATATCAATCACACCGGTGCTGGTGCTGTAGCCGTTGACAGTTCCTTCAAACGAGTTCGCGCGCGTGACCGATGAAACCACGATGACCGAATTTCCCGGAATATAAGACAACCCAGATGATACGGTGAGAGAAATCTGACCGTTGGTGGCGGGTGTTATAATGACGGCGTTGGTGGTGGCGGTGTTGAACATATTGCCTGATAAACCGGTAGGTCCTTGTGGACCCGTTGGGCCGTATGCGCCGGTTGGCCCATCAATACCGTCCAGATTTACATTATAGATTTGTGAACCGCCGCTGTAGGTTCCTTTAATATTCGTTATTCCGGTGATGGTTATTATGCCTGTGTTAGTATTGTAGGATAGAACAGTGCCTTCAAAACGATTATTGAAATTGGCAGAATTTACCACGATGACACTATTTCCTGAAATATACGCATAACCCGGTCCAATATTAAATGAAAGGTCCTGGCCGGATGAAGGGGAAATTGTGATACTGGTGGTTGAGCTTGTATTATATTTATCACCTTGGGGGCCGGTCGGTCCGGTGGCGCCTGTGGGTCCCGTGGGTCCTGTAGCGCCTGTGGGTCCGGTAGGGCCTGTGGGTCCGGTCCCTCCCGTGCTGCCAGTGGGACCTGTGGGTCCGGTAGGGCCTGTGGCACCCGTCGGTCCGGTGGCTCCTGTAGGTCCTGTGGGTCCGGTGGCGCCCGTCGGTCCGGTGGGTCCTGTGGGTCCGGTGGGTCCTGTGGGTCCTGTGCTTCCAGTAGGACCGGTGGGTCCTGTGGGTCCGGTGGGTCCTGTGGGTCCAGTGGGTCCAGTGGGACCAGTTGGTCCAGTAGGGCCGGTGGCGCCGGTGGGTCCAGTAGGGCCGGTGGCGCCTGTAGGGCCGGTAGGTCCGGTAGGTCCGGTGACACCCGTAGCACCCGTGGGGCCGGTAGGTCCGGTAGGTCCTGTGGGTCCTGTGGGTCCGGTAGGTCCTGTGGGTCCGGTAGGTCCTGTGGGTCCGGTAGGTCCGGTAGGTCCGGTAGGTCCTGTGGGTCCGGTAGGTCCTGTGGGTCCTGTGGGGCCGGTAGGTCCTGTGGGTCCAGTGGGTCCGGTGGGGCCGGTAGGTCCTGTGGGTCCAGTGGGTCCGGTGGGTCCGGTGGGTCCGGTGGGTCCGGTTGCGCCGGTTGGTCCAGTTGGTCCGGTAGGTCCGGTAGGTCCGGTTGGTCCAGTTGGTCCGGTAGGTCCGGTAGGTCCGGTAGGTCCGGTAGGTCCGGTAGGTCCGGTAGGTCCGGTAGGTCCGGTAGGTCCGGTAGGTCCGGTAGGTCCGGTAGGTCCGGTGGCGCCGGTAGGGCCATCAATACCGTCCAAATTCACATTATAGACAACGGTGGTTCCGAATGTGCCCTCTATGTTCTTGATATTGTTGATGGTGATGGCGCCGGTTCCTTTATTGTAACTGGAAACATATCCCTCAAACCTGTTCGCGGGGGTCACTGAATCCACAACAATCACGGAGTTGCCCGGAATATATGCCAGGGTAGTGTCTACCGTAAATGAAACACTACCGCCTAATGCGGGTGCGGGGGGGCTAATGGCTGTGGCTGTGGTTGTTTTTGTATTATACCGGTCGCCGTCCATACCAGTAGGTCCGGTAGGTCCGGTAGGTCCGGTGGGGCCTGTAGGTCCGGTAGGTCCGGTAGGTCCGGTAGGTCCGGTAGGTCCGGTGGCGCCGGTAGGTCCGGTAGGTCCAGTGGGTCCGGTGGGGCCTGTAGGTCCGGTGGCGCCTGTGGGTCCGGTGGCGCCTGTGGGTCCTGTGGCGCCTGTGGGTCCGGTAGGTCCGGTGGGTCCTGTGGCGCCAGTAGGTCCAGTGGGTCCTGTAGGTCCGGTAGGTCCAGTAGGGCCGGTGGCGCCTGTGGGTCCGGTAGGTCCGGTAGGTCCGGTAGGTCCGGTAGGTCCGGTGGCGCCTGTGGGTCCAGTAGGTCCGGTAGGTCCTGTGGGTCCGGTGGGACCGGTTGGGCCCGTTGCGCCTGTGGGGCCGGTGGGTCCTGTTGGGCCGGTCCCGCCCGTTGCGCCGGTAGGTCCGGTAGGTCCTGTGGGGCCCGTGGGGCCTGTGCCGCCTGTGGGTCCTGTAGGGCCGGTGGCGCCTGTGGGTCCTGTAGGGCCGGTAGGTCCGGTGGGGCCGGTTGGGCCCGTTGCGCCAGTAGGTCCAGTGGGTCCGGTAGGTCCGGTTGGGCCCGTTGCGCCAGTAGGTCCAGTGGGTCCGGTAGGTCCGGTAGATCCGGTAGGTCCAGTAGGGCCGGTGGCGCCTGTGGGTCCGGTAGGTCCGGTTGGTCCGGTTGGGCCCGTAGGTCCGGTAGGTCCGGTAGGTCCGGTAGGTCCGGTAGGTCCGGTAGGGCCGGTGGCGCCTGTGGGTCCGGTGGGTCCGGTTGGGCCGGTGGGTCCTGTTCCGCCGGTAGGTCCGGTAGGTCCTGTAGGTCCTGTGGGGCCCGTGGGGCCTGTGCCGCCTGTAGGTCCTGTGGGTCCGGTGGCGCCTGTGGGTCCGGTGGGTCCGGTAGGTCCGGTGGGGCCTGTGGGGCCTGTGGGTCCTGTAGGTCCGGTAGGTCCTGTGGGTCCTGTGGGTCCTGTAGGTCCGGTGGGTCCGGTAGGTCCGGTGGGGCCGGTGGGGCCGGTAGGTCCGGTGGGGCCGGTAGGTCCGGTAGGGCCGGTGGGTCCGGTGGGCCCGGTGGGTCCGGTAGGTCCGGTAGGTCCGGTAGGTCCGGTAGGTCCGGTAGGGCCTGTCGGGCCTGTTGGACCAAAATCCGTAACGTGAATTGCGCCACTCATCGATGAGTGATACATACAAGCATAATATAAGGGGGGTGCGCCAAATGCCACCTCGATAATAATGATACCCGCGTCGACCCCGTTATTTGTTACAGATGTGTTATAAATGTTGTTTGAATCGTAAGCACCGGGAACTGTCTGTATCCAAAATGGATGCCCGGTCGCATTCACATTAATAATATAACGATGTCCTCTGATAAATGATAATCGCGGATTACTAGCACCGTTTATTATATAACTACCGGAACCGCTGTTTGTTACATTGAATGTAATACCGCCGCTTAACCCTTTTTCTCCAGTAGGTCCAGTCGGTCCCGTGCCGCCTGTGGGTCCGGTGGGTCCCGTAGGTCCAGTCGGGCCCGTGCTGCCGGTGGGCCCGTCTAACGCATCCAAATTCACATTATAATATGTAAAATAGCCAGGTACGAATACGCCACTTATTTTTTGGATTTTATATAGAACCATTACTCCTGTGATAACATTGTAAGTATCGACAACACCTTCAAAAAACCGTTTATCTGCTGTATCATCAGATGGGTCAGATACAACTACAGAGTTACCAGTAATATAGGAGAGGTTATTGGGTAAGGGTAACGTAACGCTTCCACCCCACCCGGGTAAAAGAACGATGGACTGTATCGTGGTTGTATTATATACATTACCGTCGCGTCCGATTGGACCCGTGTTTCCCGTTGTTCCCACTCCACCGCCAGGTCCGGTTGGACCTATAACACCAGTGCTGCCAGTGGGTCCTGTGCCGCCTGTGGGTCCAGTAGGGCCGGTGGCGCCGGTGGGTCCAGTGGGTCCGGTGCTGCCTGTGGGTCCGGTAGGCCCGGTGGCGCCTGTGGGTCCGGTAGGTCCGGTAGGTCCGGTGCGGCCGGTAGGTCCGGTAGGTCCGGTAGGTCCGGTAGGTCCGGTAGGTCCGGTAGGTCCGGTGGGTCCGGTAGGTCCGGTCCCTCCCGTGGGTCCTGTGGGTCCAGTGGGTCCGGTAGGTCCGGTGCTGCCAGTAGGTCCTGTGGGTCCGGTGGGTCCTGTGCCGCCGGTGGCGCCTGTGGGTCCGGTGGCGCCTGTGGGTCCGGTGGGGCCTGTGGGCCCTGTGCCTCCAGTGGGACCGGTGGGGCCAGTGCTGCCGGTGCTGCCAGTGGGGCCTGTGGGCCCTGTGCTGCCCGTCGGACCGGTCGAACCTGTTGGTCCAGTTGAACCTGTATTCGCGGCTTTACCATCCGCACCAGTCACACCGGTCACACCGGTAGATCCGGTAGGACCCACACCAATCGAATAAATATCAAGCGTAGACTGACCTAACCAGTTGTTGGACCCATCCGTCATAATATTAAACGACAAGTCGATTGCGGGAGGTGCGGCAGGCACAGCGACGATAGAAATGCTCTTCACATTGTTCTCTTCAGCCCCCTTCGCATTATGGACGATATAACACGACCAGCGTTGAATATATGGCGTTGCGAGATTCGTAGATACATCGCTGAAATAACCGCCTGTGCCTTCAATGATTTGCGCGTTTTGCTCTGGGGTGTTATAAATACGAAATGTCATCACCATTTCGAGAGAACCCAATTCCGTGGGGGGAGGGATAATCATAATCTGGCTTCCCGAATTATCCATTCGGTTCACTAGGTTTGCGGTGCTGGACTCCGTCATATAATAGTAGTTGCTCATATTGAAGTCGTCATTGATAATCACGCACACGCTATATGGCGTATTAAACGCGCGCCCGCTTGTCAGCGTTGTCGCATTATTGCGCTTTCCGCGAAAAGTGGCGAAATAGAAATTATTGGTATTGTAAATATCCAGGTCGCCATTCCGCAAACGCCACGAGGACTGTCCTGCGGGAATAAACCCGGTTTTCACGAGACCGGCGATTGGGCCTTGTGGACCAGTTACACCCGTCGAACCTGTTGGACCGGTTGGCCCCGTCGAACCTGTTGGACCATCAATACCATCCAAGTTCACATTATATACGACTGGAATGTCCTGTTCATCACCATAATACGCGCCTTGAATATTTTGTGTGCGGTATAGGAGTAATTCACCGGTCGCGGATATATAATTTTTCACGGTTGCTTCAAAATAGCGGACGGTGGATTGTGATGCGTCGGTGACAACAACGGAATTTCCGGTGATGTAGGATAAATAAGGCTCCACGTGTAAGGTCACTTCTCTATATTTTATAAATGGTAGTTGAACCAGTGGCTCTTTCAGTGTAACCGGGTTCGGGATATATACGACTTGACCGGTTTGGTCGATGGTCTGGATAGACGTTCGTGTAAGGTATCGGTCACCGCGAGGTCCGGTAACACCAGTAGGTCCGGTGGGACCGGTGGGTCCGGTGGGTCCGGTGCCGCCGGTGGGGCCGGTGGGGCCGGTGGGTCCTGTGGGTCCTGTGGGGCCGGTAGGTCCGGTGGGTCCTGTGGGGCCGGTGGGTCCTGTGGGGCCGGTCGCACCCGTTGGACCCGATAAACTAAAACTAATATATACCAGAGGCTCCGCATCCTCAAAATTGGAAGATGTCGCGACATTAAGAACCTCAATTTGATAATAACGATTGCTGGAAGCATCCAGGCCAGCCCTTGTAACACCGGTCCTTGCGATTTTGAACATCATAAATTTGTTATAATTGGTGACACTCTGTATTTTAAGATATCCATATTTGTCGGAGGAAGCATACTCATTGATTGTGTCTAAAAATCCGGAGATATTATTGCCGCAGATATCACTGATGTCTATTCCTGATGCGTCCTGGACGAAATTGATACTACTGATATAAATCACGGTTGAGTTGATTTGCGTTGTGTTTGAAAGACGAAATGTTCCGGCTCTTGGCGTCGTTGAACCAGATGGAAGTGCTACTTTATAGCGAAATGTATTTGAGGGAGTAGATGCTGCGCCGACAGCGCCGGTAGGTCCAGTAACACCCGTACAACCGGTGGGGCCGGTTCGCCCCATTGGACCTGTGTCACCTTGTTTTCCTTGAAATCGCGCCCTACCATCCATACCAGTAACTCCTTGAGGTCCAGTTGGGCCAGGTTGTCCGGGACTACCTTGCTGAAAGGTCCAACCACCGAGACCGGTAGGACCCGTCGCGCCGGTAGGACCTATAAAATCACCCATTTATTATATTGTTTATCTGTCTTGATACTATTATGTGATTGGTTTTTATATTACGATAATGACAGATGTATAATATAATATACGTATATATGTATAATATACTTATTTAATTTAAGTAAAGATACATACGCATATTTGTTGTAACTATGAGTTCGCGTCATTGTTTTGAAAACCGAACATTTCATATTTATACGGAACACGATAAAAATCCGAAGTGCTGTAATGAATCTAGTGACTATATTCAGAAGGTGAAATTTGGCGTGGTTATGAATGAAAATTGTCAGAAGGTGACTGTGGCTACAAATGGTCTTTCGGCGGATGTCATCGCGCGTTCTTTTGGTCGCGTATATCCTAATCACCAACTTCGTACTGACGTGTTTGATATTTCGTGTAATAAGATGTAGGCGCCAATACATCTCTTGTAATTAGCAGTTTAACTTCTTCGCAATACAGTATCCGAAACAAAATAAGGAGAAAACGGTCCCTACAATAATAAAAATAACATATATGATTGGCATTGTTCTCGTGTAGTTGATACTAAATTATATGAATTGGATAAAATTGAAATGATTTATATATAGTTTGGATGATTATAAAATCGACAGAAATAATGATTGAATACGGATTATCGGTATCTTTGAATGGAAGTCCTCGATCTCCTTCTCGGTATCCTTGTCAGTCTCCTCCTCGGTCTCCTTGTCAGTCGCCTCCTCGGTATCCTTCTAGTCAGTCTCCTCCTCGGTCTCCTTGTCAGTCTCCTCCTCGGTCTCCTTCTAGTCAGTCTCCTTCTAGTCAGTCTCCTTCTCTGTCTCCTCAAAATCTTCGGTCGTCTCATCAGACTCCCTGGACTCATCGGGTTCCTCAGCTTCCCAATTGCCCTCGCAAAATAATGAAATTCGTCGCCGTCATTAGCTCCAGCAACGACGACGGCGTGAGTATGTCTCCACGTAGATTATTTGCTCCGCCTCCTCCTGCTGCTGGACTTGATAATATTTGTCGTCGTTTAGAACCGTCATTTGCCGGTTTGATGGATGAATTATCGCCCGTGTCGTTTGCTTCGGTGGCGGCGGCGGCGTCGACTGCGAGGGGGGGCGGCGGTGATGTTTGCGGTATCGACTGTGTTTGCTCTCATTGTAGTGTCGGTGAATGCGGTGTTTGTTATGAGAATCTTCCATTACGCACAAATCACATCTTTACGATGTGTGGACATTTGTATTGTGTGCGTTGTTTATTGAAATGGTGGGATACATCGACGACTTGTCCGGTTTGTCGTGCGGAGTTATTCGCGGAGGCGGGCGATGCGGGCGATGATGCAGACGACGCGGATTCGGAGGCAGACGCATCGGAAGCGGACACGGAAGATGAATACTCTGATTCGGATACCACCACCGCCACTACGGACGACGACGACGACGACGACGACAATGTTACATTGATGGACCGATATCTTCATCGGGATATGTTCTTTGAAAATCGCTACTACACCAGGCGCTTCTACGACGGTGACAGCGACAGCGGCGAGAGCAGCAACAGCGACGACAGCGGCGACCTTGATATACGCGCAAATTTCGACGACACAATACGAGCCGGTAATTATTCATTGACGCATTCGGAGTTTCGTCATCTGCGCCAAAGTCGTAAGGTTGCGATGAATCTGTATGGCCGTATGGTGTTTCGCGAAATGTTATTATCGCAAGAGGTAGAATTTCGCGGTGATGTTCGGTATTGCGACGATTCGGTGATTCCAAAATCCGACTGGAGCCAAATATTGACTACGTTGGCTCATCAACAGTATTCGGATACAGTCAATATCATTATGTTCGAATTCGTGATTCGAAGAGGAGGCAGTATCAGTCCGACAAATGAAGTGAATTTGTTCGGGTTCATCAAAGAAGTGCGCATTATACACAAACCCCAACCAGGTTTCTTCGGCATTGACTGGAATAATCTTCACGAATACGCGTTTCTTGCGGATGTATTTACGTACTCCTGCGAATATTCTAGGTCACTCGGGCATACCTTCATTGAATACGGCAGTTATGATATGACGGAGGGAACCATTTCACCCACCGAACTCATCATTCCTTTCTCGCAAATTCGCCGTTTGTATAGAATGCGTGGTTGCGAACGTATTGCCTACAACGTCGGCGGCGGCGCGCGGGATTGAGGAAAAGGATTTAAAGAGGAATACATATAAATTATGGGTGGTCATAGTGGATACCCAAATAAAAAATGTGATATCGCGCGGATGGTCGAGTGGTAAAGACGCGTCGCTTAAGCCGACGTTCCCCAGGGAGCGCAGGTTCGAACCCTGCTTCGCGCATTTTTTATTTGTAGTTTATTGTTGAGCTGATAACGCAGAGGTCTTCGGTTCAATCCTATTCGCACGGTGTTTTTTAAGTCTCTGTAGTTCAGTGGTTAGAATAGTCGGCTGTTAACCGAAAGGTCGGAGGTTCAATTCCTTCCAGAGACGTTATTGTAATATTACAACAATATAAAGTTGTTGTAATAATAATATTAAATGGACTATGAAAATGTATATGATACCTTTATTAATAAAGGGTGTAAATTAACTATCAATAAAGAAGAATATTATAATTTAAAAAAAATACATAAAATCCCGAAATTAAATTATATTGCTTCGTGTGGACACGATAATTCAGTTCACTATAATGTATTTAAATCTAGAAATACTGGAGTAATTTGTCCAAAATGTATAATAGATAAAAATAAACAATATCATGTAAAAAAAACAGATTCGGGCCAGTCGGTTAATCATTATCACACCAATTTATCCATTACTTACATTTTGAAAATTATTAAAAGTAATTATACATATAAATATACACACGAAGGATGTATGATTGATTTACTTATAAAACCAATAAATGAAACATCAGATTTATGGTTACAACTTAAAATAAAGTCAACTAATAGCATTCATAATGATACGTATGGTTTTAATAATGATAATGATAATAATAAAAATTATGAAAATTATGTTATAATTTGTGTTTATGTTAATGACAATAAAATGTGGTTATTTGATGATTCTGATATTACTGTTACAAAAATATCAATAGGTAAATATAAATCAAAATATGACAATAAAGAAGTAAATATGGAAAATATAAATGATATACTTTTGGACAAATACCGAACAAAAGAATTAATTTCTAGTGATTATATGATTAGCATATTGCCAAAATGTGTAAAAATAGAAATAGAATACTCTGATTTACGAACAAAATATATAAAATATGAATTTGTTGATGTATATAAATATTTACACACAGATTTCATTCTTAATAATAAAAATTTTCAAGAAAAAGTCGGTTCTAGGTATAAAAATAAAGTAAATTTTAAACTAACTAAACGAGGTAGTATTTCCAAATCATACCAACCATATAATAAAAATGATAATGATTTTTATTGGCTACATTTCCCTAACAAAAAACACTTTTATTTAATACCAGAAGATGTATTATTAGTTAATGAAGATAATGTTATAAAAAATTTATGCGTCAATACTTCAAAAGATGGACATCCTGTATCAAATCATTTAAATTCTTATTTATTTGACTATGAAAATGTAGATTATGTTCGTTTTAATTCAATCGTTGGGTTATGTTAGTCATAATTTATTGTAAATACTAATATTATATACACATTTTTATATAATATGCCCAAGTCTCGTAGCAGCCAAGCGGCGCGCCGTCGTCGTCGTCGCACTACGCGTAGACGCGGTGTCTCGTCTTTGTCTTCCGAACTCGGAATGGCCGGTTCTCTCGTAGGTGCGTCTGCGCTCTTCCAAGGAACCGAACTTCAGCCACATTCATTTCAAGAGCAGCAGCAGCAGGACGCCCGCTCCAGCAATATGCTTACAGGCGGTCGCGGTATGAAGAAGGGTAATACGTCACGCGGATGCGCCAATGACATCGCTGCTCATATTCTTTGTTTTCTTGAGTTACTGAATACGATTAAAATATACCACTGGTCTACGTTGTCGTATCCTACGCATAAAGCGACGGATGAACTTCACGGGAAGTTGAGTGAATTGGTGGATTCGTTTATTGAGATTTATATCGCGCATTGTGCGCGGGGCGGTGCGGGCGGTGCTGGCGTTCCCGTCTTTAAGTTCAAATCCGTCGCATTTTGCGAGTGTAAATCTCTCACCGCATTTTGTAAAGTTCTTGACGATAATATTGTCCACTTGGAAGGTCTCACCCAAAAGTTGGATGGATATACGGATTTAGTGAATATCCGTGATGAAATGGTGGGTGCTTTGGCGCAGGCGTTGTATTTGTTGAGACTCTCATAAATGCGGACTCGCCGTGGTGGTTCGGTTTTATTCTGGTTGTGGTTGTGCCTCTGCCACTGCCACTGCCACTGCCTCTGCCACTGCCACTGCCTCTGCCATTGTTTCGGGCTGCGTCGTTGTCATTTCTGCGTCTATCACTGGTTGTGGAATGTCTCTGCGGCGGCGGCGGCGGCAGCAGCACAAACAAGACGTGAACAGCCTTTTAAAGAAATTACCTCTACCGCTACCGCTACTGGTCGCTGAATCTTGGGGGGTCTGTGGCGATTCCGTGGTGGTTGTCACGCGAGATTCTTGTATAGACGCCGCCAGTTCCAGTTCAATTTGCTCTGTTGTAAGCAATTTATTAAATGCCTCGGTTTGGTCTTTATTAAATTCTATTATGGATTCTATTAGATTTTTGACGACTCCGGTATCTATGAGTGTTTGTAAATAGATTCGCACTGCGTCTGTTTCAGTGTGATGTTCTATCATATATTCAATAAGATGTTGAACGTTGTCGGGGGATATGTGGGCGATGGATGCCGACGATGCGCGTTCCGTTTCCAGAGCAAGAATAATATACGAAAAAAATGTATGTAGTGTCATTTTTTTCGAGTAATTCTTATCTGTGGAAAGTTTAAGTTTGAGTGCTTTGGAGGATGGTGCTAATTGGGATTCTGGTTTCTGCGGTTGTAACGACGGGGATGATAGTTGCGACGACGGGGATTGCTCTTGCGACAACGGTTGCGACGACGGTTGCGACGACGGTTGCGAGTCTGACGATGGCGACTGCTCGGTATGTATATCATCGCGCGGTAACTCCTGCCATTGCTCCTCCCGTTGTTGAGACGATGACGGTTCCTCCCCGGTGATTACTGGGGTTGTTATCTCATCCGGGTCGGACAATACACCATAATCATTATCCGGTGTTCGCTGTTCCGTTTTTTGCGATATAGTCGGTATACTTCCTCGTTTATTTTTCTTGTTTCCGGCGCCCATATTGTATGATATATAATATTATATAATATTGCTTTATTCTGTTTCACGCACGTTTTTGATTCTTGGATAAAAAACTTACCTTTGATGTCCCTACATATTTACCTGTAACGTGTCAGGGCGGGTGAGGGCGGCGAGGGCGGCGAGGGCGGCGAGGCGGCGTCTTCAATTCTTTTTCTTGCTTTCTTTGATTTGGTGGATGACTTCCATTCGGTCATTGTGTCGTGACACATCTGACAGAAACGCGGCAACATCATTTCTGATTTGCCGCGTCAGAGTCTCCAGTGAAATGAATCTGCGTCGAATCGTCTCCGGACTCAGAATGTTGCGAAGTAGGAGACCCGCGGCCGCAGGGATTTGAGCGTGTTGTGATGGGACACCTGCGTTGTCCAATTCGCCGGTTTGTTTGTTGTATTTCGGTTCCGTACGCGTGAGTTCGTTTGAAATGTCCATTCGCCATATTTTTGCGTCTTGGTGTCGGTCTTTGGCTCTCAGGTATCCGTCCACATCTGTTGTGGATGAGGACATCGCCTTCTTCATCACCTCCTCCGCTTCCACCTCGTCCTTTTGTGTTTGCGTGTACTGCTGCTTGAGTTCGTCGCGTGACTGACTGTCGTGAACAATGAGCCTCAGACGACAGTTTTGTATCGCGCGTGCGAGTAGTCCAATGTCGGCTTTCGGGAGTCGTCTTTCGGGGATTTTGTCATTTTCCTTGTCGAGATTGTCGATCGCGCGTTTGACGTGAGGACTCACGGCAATGTTGTAAAATGTACGCGAGTGTGGAGACCGACGGCGTTTGATGGCGGCAGCACTCGCATTGGCCGCTTGGGTGAACTTGATTCTGAATTCTGCGATGGATTTTCGTGCTTCTTCTTTTAGTAGTAGTAGCGCCGTCGTGGTGGTCTGGGCGGCGTCGATGGCGGCGGTGGCGGCGGCAGCGTCGGTGGCGGCGTCTTCTCCTGCCCCCCCCTGGGGGTGTGGGTGTGTGCGTGGGCGTGGTGTTCCGAATTCACGGTCGTATTCACTGTCGTCTGTCATTCTTACAATTGCCATTGTTTCGATAGGTTGCTTTGTCTGGTAGGGTCGCTGTATTTGAACCATACAAAGAAAAGCATTTCAATTTTTTCAGCCATCCATTAAATAATGGTGGACCAACATTTTTTAGTGACATACACTGTGACGCCAGAAAAATTGAAATCTTTTTTCTGTAATTGGGCGGATGACAGTGAAATGTCAACAGAAATTCAGAACAAGAAACGTCGTGTGATTTTGGTGCGGAAGAAGACGGCGGCGGCGGCGACGAGGACGGAGGGGTCGGTAGGTATTGAACGTTATGATGAATATATCCAGCAATCCGGTCTTGAAGCAAAGCAGTATCAGCGCGAAGGGGTAGAGTTTTGTTTGCGCCGGGAGGCGGTCGTAGGAGGAGCGACAGTGGTGCGTGGCGGCATCATCGCGGACGAAATGGGGCTTGGAAAAACAATGATGATGATGGGACTTATTCTTGCGAACTTTGCAGCGTATCGCCACACCCTGATTGTTGTGCCAGTGGCACTCATCGCGCAATGGGTCGCTCAAATCAAGCGGACGATTATCGATTCCGGTGTAAAATCGGATTTGTCCGTGTTTGTGTTTCACGGGTCTGCTGGGAAACGTCGTGTGGTTTTGTCGGAGACGCGTGACGGTATCGTATGGTGCCACAGACCTCCCAAGACGACGGCGGTGGCGGCGGCGGGACGCGCCATTGATATCGTCATTACGACCTACGGTTGTGTTGCGATGGAAGAGCCGCAGGCGGCGGCGGCGAAGACTCCGAAGACTCCGAAGACTCCGAAGGCGGCTCCGGCGCTGTCCCTCCTGACATTCCGCCCCGACCGTGTTATCTTTGACGAAGCGCATCATCTACGAAACAAGAAAAGCCGGATATTCAAAGGCGCGATGCGTGTCGTGTCGGCGTCGGCGGAAGCTCGTCGTCCGAGTGTATGGATTGTTACCGGAACTCCTATTCAAAACAAAATATCAGACTTGAAATCCTTGTGTTACGTGCTTGGGTTTGGTATGGGTGATGTGTGGACGGAAGAAAAGCGGCGGGCGATTCGCGACGAATATGTATTACGAAGGACAAAGGTGAGTGTGGGGATGGTGGCGGAGGCGGGTGCGGTGGCGGAGGCGGGCGTGGAGGCGGGTGCGGGCGTGGTGGTATGCGCACCACGTCTTCAATCTCTCAAACATTATAAATCCCAAGTTCCGTGGGGGTCGGAAAACGAACTATCATTGAGTCGCGAGATTCATCGGGCGGCAAGAAATACAAATGACCGTGCCGAGAGATTGAAGTTGTATACTCGGATGCGCCAGATGTGTGTATGGCCTGCGCTACTTCTCAAGGCGGCGGCGGATGCCGACGCGGACACGGAGGCGGATGGCGACTACGGACTATCAAAAGAAGAATACAAGGTTGCTGTTTCAAACCAGAGTAAATTGGACCGGGTGGTTGCGACGATGTCGGCGGAGGCGGCGGCGGACCGGAAATCTCTCGTGTTCTGTCATTACCGCCGCGAAATGACGAGGTTGCGCGATATGTTGCTTCGGGGCGGCGAGGATGACGTCGCGATTATTGATGGGAGGGTGACTGGGCGCGAACGTGAGCGTATCTTGGCCGCTGCGCCAAAGGTGTTGATTCTACAGATTCGCACGTGTAGCGAGGGGTTGAACCTTCAATCGTATTCGGATGTCTATTTCATAAGCCCGCACTGGAATCCGTGTGTTGAAGACCAGGCTATCGCCCGTTGTTACCGTATGGGACAGACCAATAGAGTTCGGGTGTTTCGGTTCTATATGACGGATTTCGTCGGGGAACGGAGCGAAGTCGAGCAGAGTGGAGTCGCGGATGCGGAGGCAGTTGCGGAAAGCATTTCTACGCTGGACCATAAGTGCGAAGAAATACAAGAAAGGAAGCGTGTGTTGTGTGATGAGTTTCTGTGTGGGGTGTAAATAGCGTGTGTAAATAAACTTTTTATTTGTATATAGTATATTGTTATTATGGGGTCGGAACAGTCTCGGTCGTCTCGGTCGTCTCGGTCGTCTCGTGGCTGGTCCCGTGTAGCACCTAAATCCATCGGTGAACGTTCGGCGTTGATGTCCAAATGCGGACGCCGGTGCTTTTTAGGAAGTAGTAAAACATTTCCGGTTTGTGCCGCGGGCTCGTGTAAGGTTGACCGTCGTGGCGTTGCGGCGGCGTATTCCCGTGCGCGTGAATGGGCGTCTATTACCGCGCGGAAAAAGCGGACGTCGGCGAAGGCTGCGCGCGCACATCGTAAGTACACTGCGGTGGCGCGTCGGGCGCGTTCGATTCTATACCCCCGTTGACCCGAATCCACCTTGTCCACGCGCGGTGGGAGGACTTAACTCTTGCGTGGTGTCGACGATGTGAACCATAAACGGCGAGAGGTCCGGTGCGCATACCTGGAAATACCTGTCGTATTTCTTGATGGGAGAAAGGGTCTCCTTCCATACGTGCCATATATCCGCGCTTCCGAATAATCCGATTGTATCCACTGCGGCAATGAGGTCGCCTCGGTATCCTGCGTCAATGATTCCGACGGAATTGGCGAGACGCATTCTTGTTTTACTGATGCTTGACCTAGGGTAGAGATAAAAGCCGCACGCGGTTGGGAGGTCTGTGGCGAGAGCCGCTGGGGCGACTGTAGTGGTGGTGGTGGAGACTGGTTGTGGTGCGGTGGCGTGGGTGGCGGCGGTGGCGGCGTAAGTGGTTGTTGTGGTGGTGGCGGCGTGGGTGGCGGCGTGGGCGCGCATACAGCATCGGACGCCGAGATTAAGACCTCGTGCGCCATCTACGCCCGCAGAGCTTGTGATACCCGGATTAGATATGAATTGACGTGAGATAAGATTGTCTACCCCATATCCATAGTCGGAACCTTCATTTGGCATAAAAAGGTCAAACCCTGAGTCTGGGGAGTCGTCGGTGATTTTCTGATTATGTTCTTGGACTTTGTTTTTGTAACGTTGCGACCATTCCTCGTCGTCGCGGTTGTTGGAGAGATAGATGTAGAGTTGGTATTTAGTCATCTGGGACGTGTGTATATAATACAAAAACAATGTGTTTATATTATATAATAATAGGTATATTCCATTCATTCCATTTCATTCATTCCATTATTCCATTCATTCCATATGTCTATCGCGGTGATGCGTCGTAAGGTTCGAGAGAATCATCCTCGAGTTGCGCCTATTTCGGGTCATCTGGTGGGAGGTGATGGACAGACCGGCGTCAATGAATCTAACCGCGCCGGGTTTTCCATCAACGGCGGGCATAGGAACTTACGCGGTATCGGGAATGTGCGTATGGTGGGGTCAGGTGGGTGGAGTGGCGGCGGGCGCGGGGCGGGGCGGGCTGGCACAGGGAACTCTTCGTGGTATTTTTCCGCCAATGACGCTTCTGTGGTGAAGCGTTCTTCGCGGGGGAATGCGGCGATGATTAATATGAAGTATCGCTGGATTAAGGGGGCGCAGTATCCGCGGTCGTGGTATAAGGATATTCCATCTGCGACATTGGAGGTTCGGTCTCAGTCGGAGTATATTAAGAAACGTGTGGCGAAGGTGATGCGATGCGCGACGGTGAAAGTGACTACACAGGCGAACCCGTGTATTGTTAAGGTGTGTAAACACTTTGTCGGAACGGGCGCATTGAAGAAGAAGCGGGTCGCGTGGAAGCCTGTCACGAAGACGGTGACGGAACGGGTGGTGAGTCAGAGCGAGTATGTCGAGAAAGGTGGGCTCAAGAGTGGTCGCCGCAATTGCTTGTCGTTGCCTGAGCCGAATAAGTATACACACTTTCCGATGTATATTCGGCATATGGGATGTGATGTCAATTATTTGACGTGGCAGGAGGCGGTGGCGGCGGGGGCGTTGCCTGCTGGGTATGTCGGTGGCTCGTCATAAAATGTTTTCTGACGGCCCCGGATGGGGCCGGCACCATCATTTTATGACTCGCCGTATTGGCCGATATCGAAAACAAGATTATTAATCTTATGACTCGCCGTATTGGCCGATATCGAAAACAAGATTATTAATCTTATGACTCGCCGTATTGGCCGATATCGAAAACAAGATTATTAATCTTATGACTCGCCGTATTGGCCGATATCGAAACCAATTCATTCGCAAAATTCTTTACATATAGAGCAATTCTACCGCGAGTTACCCTTTGCGGGGTGATGGTTCCGACCATCGGTCGGAAGAAATCATTCTAAAAATGTGGTTACACACAAATATATCGTCGTTCTGTCGGGTCTTCTTGTAAGACTTGCTTTAAAAACCAATATATTTTTGTATTAATAATGGGTGTGAGTGCCGTGTCGAGGGCGGCGGTGTCGAGGGCGGCGCTACGCGATACATAACAATGTAAACATAACAATCCAAAGCTGTAATACCCCGATTTGAAATGGATTTCGTATGGAAGTGTTTTTTTGGCAAGGAACTCTGTAAATTCGGGGGAGTGGAATGTCTTGGTCTTTTCTTTAGGATATGGCGTCGTTATCACGAGATTGTTTTTGTCGTTGATGTCGTGGATTTTATCGTCTTTGGTCAAGGCGAAATGGACCGCCGCCGCCGACGCCGCCGCCGCCGTGCTCGCGTCGTCGTCCTCGCTGTCGTAAAACACGGTTATATCGTCTATATTAAAATCTGAAATCCCCTTGTTTTCTCGTTCAAGGACCTGTAATTGACGGCCTATATTATCAATGAGTTGTTCCATTATTTGATATTCTAGGTGTTTCTTGTTTCGTTTTAGTAGCGTGGACAATGGTTCGACCTTGGCAGCCGTGATGGTTAAACTGGAATGGTCCTTGCCTTTGTGTGATATCATTGATTTGGGTAAAGGGCAGCTTTGTATAAGTAGCTCGGATGAAAAATGATACGTCGTCATTGCTTCTCTGGCGTAGTGTATGATATACGTATATTTTATTTATTTCATTTCGGGGCGGTGGTGGTGGCCGTTGTGGTGGCGGTGGCTATTATTGTTGTTGAAGTTTGCCGCAACGCATCTCCAGAAAATCGGTGTCGGTATTGTCTTGTGAACGATTTTAATGGATTGGCCGTTGATGATATTGTCGCGGTATTTTCTGACGGTTGGGTTGTCTGTGTTCCACTTTTTGAAATAGATGTAAATATTGTTGTAGCATACTGTTTGCTCTGCGTCGGTGTTGTCGGTGGTGGTCTCCCATTTTGGAAGAATGAATTCTTTAGGCTTGATGATGATTTTATATACTTCTCCAAGCCCCGATTGGTTAATGATGGCTGTTAATTCTTCGTGGGTGATTTTACCTAATCCTCTAGGAATACATAATGCGGGGTATTCGTATGCGGGGGGTGTGCGCCCCCCAACGGCGCTAGCTACGCTCCATAAACCAGGGGGGTAGCGCCCCCCAACGGCGCTAGCTACGCTCCATAAACCAGGGGAGTGGGGGTCGGTGTCAGCGGCGGTGGTGTCGGTGGTGTTGGGGGGGTCGGTGTCGGCGTTCATTTCTTTTTGCTCTGTCTTCATTGAGATTGTATATATATCATTCGGGTTGAATGTGTATTCAATTTTTTGTATAAACAGTATAAACATTATTTGTTGACAATATGTAGCAGAGTGCGTGCGTGCGTGTGTTATATGACTTCTCAATCCAAACGTGTCAATGTTGTCGTATCCGCGCCAGTAGGGGGGGATGCTGCCACTAAAAATACACGCAGACGTATTCAGCAAAAACGCACTCGGAATAGAAGCGGTGGCGGTGGCGGTGGAGGCGGTGGTGGCGGTGGTGGTGGTGGCGGCGGTGGCGGCTTGAAAAAAACCGAGGATAAGCCTAATAATCCCGTAATTGAAAGTTCGAATCCGTTTTTTATTGCGGTGTGTTCTCCTGAATCGTATAAACCTAGAATGGGCGGCGGTGGCGGTGGTGGTGGCGGTGGCGGTGGCGGTGGTGGTGGTCGCCGTCATAATGAACCATCACACGCAGCGCCTATTCGGACCAAACCGAATGTGTTTTTACGACAACCTAGTCGTCATTTCTCATATGACACCGGGAACGGCGGCGGCAGTGGGACCAGCAGTGGGACCGCTAATCAGTTTATTCATCATCCGCGTCTTCAAAATGAACGCCATCGCGGTGATTCGTTGGTTGCGTCGGCGGCGTCGTCGGCGGCGGCGTCGTCGGCGTCAGCAGCGGTGTTTAGAAATGATACTATCCCGAATATCCGCGATACCGAACAGTTTCCATCACTATCATCCGCATCTACACTATTGAATACGAGTAAGTTGAACTTTAAAGAAATGGTGATGAAAAATACGAATACGAATACGAATACGGTATCATATCCTGAATCGGTTCCAGAAAAACCGCTGGCTTCGGTGGCGCCAAGAGAAAAGACATTACCATCGCATAATTATCAAAAATCGTTATCTTTGGGAAATATATTTTCAAGTGTTTTTTACGGTGGTGACGGCGACGCGTCTGGAGGAGGAGGCGACGACGGCGACGGCAACGACGCGTGTGTAGGAGGCGATGATGGCGGGGGACCGTCTATCTCATCTGTTCTTGTAGATTCTTGCGACAGAAAATACGATAATTTATACAAGTATTGACGCGACGGGACGCGATGCGTATCTTTATTTGTTATCCTTTCGTGTCGTTATATAGTGTTCTATATAACGAGATATAGTGTTCTATATAACGAGATATAGTGTTCTATATAACGAGATGTCTGATGTCTATTATAGTCTCATTGTAGATGACGACGACGGTAGTAGTGACGTCGACGAGGGCGTGTTGGATACACAATGGATTCGTGACTATGAAAATGATATTTTATTCAGCGAGTATGAGTTGTTTTTGAAATCGGATATTACGCGTGTTTCGTTTCGGTTTATTTATTTAGACCGCGATAAGAAATGTGTCCTGTTTGTAATTCCGGCGGAAGCGTATTCATTACAGCGCGCGAATCAAATCACTCAAACCGAAATATTTCATATCGTTCATCGTCATCAAAAGATGGGTAAAAAATATTATAATTTTCATTCCTTGATGTTGTATGATTTTCAACTCGAGGATGGTAATCGGTCTGTGGCGGAATATATCTCTTCGCCTGGGGGGTCGTCTGATGTTGAATTTGGGCGCATTATTGAATATACAAATATCCTGTCGTTTGACACTATTTATTTTCAGCCTTTGATTGCGATGTTTCACGATTTGATAGGGTTTACGGTGGTATTGTATGAAGACTAATGGAATGAATGGAATGAATGGAATGAATGGAATGAATGGAATGAATGGAATGAATGGAATGAATGGAATGAATGGAATGAATGGAATGCGGAATTATATGTCATCAATATCCACTTCTTCTAGTTGTTGTGTATACGAGTGCTTGACGCGCGGTTCGTCGTGGGCGTGGTCGTGGGCGTCGTGTTCGCGGTCGTGGTCGTGGGCGTCGTGTTCGCGGGCGTTGTCGTCGTGGTCTTCACTGTCACTATCGCTTATCTGGTCGTATATCGTGTGGTAGCTCGTCGCCGAAGATAGTTTCGTGAGTTTTCCGCCTTGCGCTATTATTTCTTGAT
>Ga0209190_1000912_pt1 | contig 21146 bp, 21 predicted proteins | sample M_140205_XF_Meta_FD_187315 | JGI IMG/M metagenome (GOLD analysis project Ga0209190, IMG submission 187315) | Freshwater microbial communities from Lake Montjoie, Canada to study carbon cycling - M_140205_XF_MetaG (SPAdes) (version 2) | ecosystem: Environmental > Aquatic > Freshwater > Lake... | reverse complement strand
TGATCGGTGATGGGCCGATGGAAGCAGCGCTTATTGGTACGGTGGGTGCGACGTTCGCGCAGCGGTTGATGACGTTCTTGCACGTCGCAGATCAGTTGCCCGTACGTGAGCACTATCTTACCAACCCTGAAACTTGTCCTGTCCCCACTGACCCGATGGCTCTGTGCATGTTGGTGTTCTCTGCCGTCACGTGGGTCGAGCGCAAGGATATGGATGCGTGGATGAAGTACCTGCAACGGTTCAGCAAAGAGCATCAGGCTCTGTTCTGTACGGGTATCTGGAACAGCCCCAAGCAGGGCATGGCTGCGACGTGCCGTCCGTTCGTTGACTGGGCGCGAGTCAACAAATACATCCTGTGATCGTAAAAGTTTTACACAACGGGGACGAAAGTCCCCAACAACTGGAGAGAGTGATGAATAACGATTTGACAGTAGAGCAGCGTCTTGAGCGCGCGCATGTGCAACTCATGAAAGACAAGCGCTTCGTGCGCTGGTCTGGGTTGTTCATGGTCGGCAAGGTCACGGTGGTGGACGGGTTGCCCACTGCCTGTACCAACGGGCGTGACGTTTTCTATGGGAGAGAGTTTGTGCAAACTCTTAATGAGAGGGAACTCAACTTCCTTGTCATGCACGAGAACATGCACAAGGCGTATCGACACTTGACCACGTGGAAGCACCTGTTCAAGGAGGACGCTCGGTGTGCCGGTGCGGCGTGTGACTTTGTTATCAACCAGCAGCTAGTTGACTATGACCCGAACCAGTCCATGATTCAGATGCCTGTAGAGGGTCTGATCGACGAGGACTACCGGGGCATGGATACTCAGCAGGTCTACGACATCCTTCGCAAGAAGAAAAAGGAACGTGGGGGCAAGCAAGGTGACAAGCCGTGTAAGGGTGGCGAGCCAGACGATGGACTCGGTGGTTTCGATGAGCACGACTTCGAGGGCGCGGAAGCGTTGAGCGAGGAGGAAAAGAAAGTAGCGACACGGCAGATCGAAGACGCGCTGCGTCAGGGCGGTATGCTGGCTGGCAAGCTCGGTGCTAACCAAGACAAAGCCTTCGATGAGCTTGTCGATCCTAAGGTTGACTGGCGCGAGGTGTTTCGTCAGTGGTGCAAAGCAGTTGCGGCAGGGCGTGATCGGTCTACGTGGCGCAAGCCTAACCGTAGGTTCTTACACGAGGACATCATCATGCCTAGCATGGAGAGTGTCGCGCTCGGTCGCGTCGTTGTGGCTATCGACACCTCAGGATCTATCGGTACGCGCGAGCTTGCTGACTTTTATTCTGAGCTTATCGCCATCTGTAAAGATGTTACGCCAGAGTGCGTTGACCTCTTATACTGGGACACTCGCGTGGCAGGGCATGAAGTGTACGTACAAGGTATGTACGAGTCTCTATTAGATGTAACCAAACCCAAGGGTGGCGGCGGCACTAACCCCGACTGCATCCCTCTGTATGTTAAGAAGGAGCGGCTCGATCCCGTGTGCGTGGTCATCCTGACCGACGGGCATATCGGACACTGCAAGGAGGAGTTATGGACAGGTCTCGCGCCGACGCTTTGGGTAGTGACGGAGAACAAGGGGTGGAAGCCCCCGTACGGTCAGTCAATCAACATGTAGAGAGGTATGACGAACACACAAGAGAAGAACTTATGGCGTTGCTCGCCCTGTCAGGCATGGAGCTAGAGTACATCGACGAGGTGGCTCTGCTCCGTGTCACGGGGCACAACTGCGAGCCAACATCAGCATTGCTTAGAACACTTTTACGTAAAACTTTTACAGACGAGAGCCAATCATGACCCAGATCATTACGACCCCAACCTTCGGTCCATCCATCGCATCCAGCGCCATGCTGGTCAACCTCAGCGTGGGCAACTGGACCGCTCGCAAGCTCGACCGCAAAGTGAGCGAGGACGTAGACAAGCAGAACAATACGCAGGGACGAGCGGGTAACTACCATAAGAACTTACTGGCTGGTGCACACCAGCTTGACCTGCTCAACAAGTTCGTAGCGAACACGCGCAACCGGCACTATCACCTCACCCTGCCGTGGGCAGACTCGGGTCCACGCTTGCTTTCAATGAAGCGGTTCTTCGACTACAAGGCAGAGGCAGACACGTGGGTCGCCAAGTACAACGAGCTAAAGAAGGAGCTACTTGTTTGCTACCCGACTATGGTGTCCGCTGCCGCGTTCCAACTCGGCAGTATGTTTGACCGCAACGAGTACCCAGAGGTTTCTCAGATTGAGAAAAAGTTTTACATGGAGGTTAGCTTCTGGCCTGTGCCAGAGACAGGCGACTTCCGTGTTGACTGCGAGATGCAGATCCGTGACGAACTCAACGAGCACTACCGCCAGCTATACGACAAGCAGGTGAGTGCGGCTATGGGCGACGCATGGTCACGCTTGCACAAAGTTCTTACCCATCTGGTTGACCGTCTGACTGATGGGGAGGAGGGTGATCGCAAGATCTTCCAGACATCCATGATCGAGAAAGCTAACGAGCTTATCGACACGCTCGACAGTATGAACATCACCAACGACACGCAGTTGGAGAACGCCCGCGCCTCCCTCGCCGCTGCTCTTGCCGGTATTTCTGTAAAAGATTTACGGGACAGTAAAGCTGTACGGCACGACGTGCGTACGCAGGTAGAGGACATTCTCAACAAGTTCGCATTTTAATTTCAGGAGAGATCATGTCTATTATTCATGAGCACAAGAACAATATGTTCTTCACCCTCAACGCGCTGCGAGAGCATGGGGGAGAGAAAATCTTCGAAGCTATTTCCCCCAGAGATCAGCTCAAAAAAGAGCCCCTGAAGTGGCTTCTCGACGCCATGCGTGTGACGTACTCAGACCCCACGATCTACTTCAAATTGCGGCGAAATGACGACATCGAAGTGTTTCAAGCAGGTTTCCACATCGGCACTCTCGGGGTGTTCAAACCGCAAGGCGACGTGCGCGGTGCGATCCAAGCAGAGGTGTCGAGCGACAGGATCAAGAATCGAAAGGCTCCGACAAACATCAAGCGTTCCAGCACTCGGTCAAAAGCTGAGAAGCTGGTGGAACTCTTGAACTATCAGAAGCTGCCAGAGTACGCCGATAAGATTTTTGAGAACTGCTGGTGGTCCCTCAATGATGCGGTCAAGATGTCCGTACCTATGGATGAAGAGATGAAGTCAATGGGCACTTTGCTTCGCAAGTTGTACCACGGCGATGACTACTCATTCCTAGCGCGACTCATGCGGAGCCAAGCTACGGTAGAGGATCAAGGGGTAGTGAAGGACTATCTTGCAGCGCACGATCTGTTCATAGACAAACAGTTTGAGCAAGCGTGTTTGAAAGATGTTTTCGTAGTTCTTCAAGCTCTGCCGCCGGGCGGGCGGCATATGTATCGGATGATCACGATGACAAAGAAGGCGACGGGTGTCTCGATGGAAGGGAAAGACTTTGACTACATCATTAGGGATTTCCCTAGTGTCGAGGCTCTTCCAGACGTGGTACAAAGTAAGCTCGCGCTGATGCAGTTGGGTTCTTTGGACAGAGCATCAATGGTGGGGTTCAAGGGAACATCCGAGTGCGGTTGGCTTACCCGTTGTGGGTTTATCGGTGAAGATTTAGGAGAGTTACTTGACACCGGAAGGGAAAGTAAAGAAGGAGGTAATAGCCTATCTAAATGAGTTAGGCGCATACTATTTCATGCCAGTCACGGGCGGCTACGGTCGCTCGGGAGTGCCTGATATAGTTGCGTGTCTCAATGGAAAGTTTGTAGGTATTGAGTGCAAGGCTGGAGACAACCAGCCTACCGCATTGCAAGTGAAGAATCTGAAGGCCATCCGTTCTGCGGGTGGCCTTTCTTTTTGTGTGAACAGCGTAAAACTTTTACGCGAACAACTGGAGAATGAAATTGTATAAAGATTGGAGCGAACCTTTTGTTGAGGTTCAACAGTTAATGGTTGAGATCAAATCGCATCTAAACGCAAACAATACGCATGAGGCGGCGATGACTGCCAGAGAAATGCTCGACAAAGTTGTGGATATTCATTCGGCTATTCTTATGGCCGACTGGGTTAACGAAGAGATCGCGCGGATGCGGCGCGAGAAATCAAACGTCGCCAGTTCCGAAGCTATCCAATGACCAAGAGCGAGGAACTTGCCCGATTAGACGAGAAGATCCTCGCGTTCCTTCGGGAAAACGGGGAGCAGGTGCTAAGCGGCGTAAAACTTTTACGGTACAACTCTCGGCAGATTGAGTATCGGATGCGGTACTTGAGCCGAGTCGGTCGGATACATAAGCGGCACGTAATCTTGACGCAAGATGGCATAAAGAAATACTACGCTTATCGTATACCGGGATACCCCCTAACCATTGATAGTTACCCAGTGCCAGAGGAGAACACTAAACAGAAAGCATCAGACTCATTACTAAGTAAGACAATCAGAGCCGAACCTAATTACGCAGCAATTTTAAGAAACTTACCGAGGAATCATGGAACGCAAAGTATACAAAATGGACGACAGAAAGCTCGATCCGTCTGATGAAGTTTTCACCGACTACGAGTTTGAGCCTGTGTTCAAAATCGGTCTCGCTCTCTACGTGCCGCACTACGTCACCCCCGGTGTGTGGGTGGGAGTTGGTAATGTTATGAAAAAAACTTCTGAGCTGTTGGCTATGCAAGCAGTGCCAGAGGTCAGGTACATGTGGCGACGCATCTGGACTCCGGGTATCTTCAAAGGTAACAGTCGGCACTTATCGCGGGAGGACCTCAAGCAACTAATTGCTAAGTACAGAGCGCCGCGCCCCAAGCGCGCACCTGCTAAAAACCCAGTGGAGCAAGCATGATTGAAACTAAAGCTGACGGTATTCAGATCGGGGGCGACCACTACAAGGAAATGGGAGTCCAACCGTGGGATGTGGTTGAGTCCGTGTTGACTCACGAGGAGTTCTTGGGGTTCCTGAAGGGCAACATCATCAAGTACGCGATGCGTCAGGGGCATAAAGACTCTGACGATGCTGGCAAGTGCCAACACTATCGTATGAAACTCAAAGAAGTGGAAAAAGAGGATCGGTGGTGAAGTACGGAATCATAGATGACGAAGGAGTTGTAGTGCGGTGGGTCTGGGAAAAGCCTGACTACCCGCACATTGCCGTAAAGATTAAGCGGCAGCGTAAACCTAAATTTGACCCGTCTGGTTATCCAGATGCTTTGTTTTGAGGAGATGACATGAAGGAACGAATCAAACAACTTGCCCAACAATGTTGGGATAGAAGATTAAGTGGGAATCATTTTGATATTGAAATGTTTGCCGAGTTGATTGTGTTGGAATGTCTAGATGTTATTGATGAAGAAGTGAGCGGTATGCTCGGTGTTCATGTTATGAAAAAGATTGCTGAACATTTTGGAGTTAAATAATGACCGACCGCGAACTAATGCAACAGGCGCTGGATGCGCTGAAGGTTATGCGCCCCGCTTGTTTTGCAGAGAACACTTTAAAAACCGCTGATACCGCTATCACTGCCCTGCGCGATAGGCTGGCAAAGCCGCACATAAAAGTTGAAGGGCCATTGCACGTTGTTTGTCAATGCGACAAATGCAGAGCAGACGAAACGAAGAAAATGCACCCGGAAATGCGGAAGATGTGGGAAGACTACTTTGACAAGTGTTTCAAAGAATACGACAAACATTTGCGCCCGTGGGTTGGGCTGACACCGGAAGAGGTTAAGGAAATCAGTTTTGCAAACCGCCCTTATGTAGTTGACATGGTGGTTGCACTCGAAGCTAGGTTAAAGGAGAAAAACACATGAACTATTCAGTCGAAGAAATGCCCCCGCCGATGAATAAGGGTCAGGCGTGGCAGAAATGGTGGTATGAAACTAGAGGACGATTCATGGTCGCTGGCGGGGCGCACCCCATGGAACATGCGTTGTACGATGCGTTCATAGCGGGATGGGAGTACGCTACGCGTAACGCCGACTATAGAAAATCTGAGGGATGACTTAGTGATAACCATAGACTTTGAAACTTATTACGACCGAGACTTCAGTCTCTCCAAAATATCTACTGAGGAGTACGTCCGTGATCCAAGATTTGAAGTCATCGGGGTGGCGGTTAAAGTGGACGATGAGAAGACGGAGAGCTTCTCTGGTTCACGCGCCGATACGAAAAGGTGGCTGGAGCAGTTCGATTGGGCATCGTCAGCAGCCTGTGCTCACAACGCAGTATTTGACGCAGCTATTCTGGCGTGGCATTTCGACATCTACCCAAAGGCTTGGCTCGATACTATGTCGATGGCGCAAGCGCTTCTTGGCACGAGACACAAGGTAGGGCTGGCTCCCCTTGCCGAGTATTTTCAGTTGGGTGCGAAGGGAACTGAAGTCATCAACGCACTGGGTAAGACGCGTAAAAGTTTTACACCTGAGCAGATGGAGCGGTACATGGAGTACTGCCGAAACGACGTGGAGCTAACCGCTGCGTTGTACACACGTATGTATAACTTCCGTGCCCACGATGACTTTACGTTCGATGAGTTCCCTCTAAAAGAATTAAAGCTGATCGACCTCACGATCCGCATGTTCACCCAGCCTACCCTTGAAGTGGATGTGCACCTGCTTGAGGAACATCTGATTAAGGTGAAAGAGAACAAGGCTAAGCTACTTAAGGACGCCGACATCAATCTTGAGGACGTGATGAGCAACCCGAAGTTTGCCGAGATACTGCGCAGGCTCGATGTTGTGCCCCCCATCAAAGCCTCTCCCACTACTGGTAAGCAAGTCTACGCCTTTGCCAAGACGGACGAGGCGTTCCAAGCGTTGCTTGAGCACCCTGACCTACGGGTGCAAGCAGTGGTGGCCGCGCGGCTTGGGGTCAAGACAACCATCGAAGAATCCCGCACCGAGCGGTTCATTGGCATAGGCAAACGCGGCCCACTGCCTGTCCCTCTTAGATACTACGCAGCGCACACCGGCAGATGGGGCGGGTCTGACAAACTTAATATGCAGAACCTACCTAGTAGGGGGGCGGCCTCCGCCCTAAAGAAATCGCTACGCGCACCGGCTGGGCACGTCATCATCTCCTGTGACTCCTCGCAGATCGAGGCGCGCACCCTCGCGTGGCTGGCTGGGCAGGAAGACTTAGTGACTGCCTTCGCTGATGGCAAGGATGTCTACAAGATCATGGCATCAAAGATTTACAACAAGCCCGTTGCTAGGATATCCAAGGAGGAAAGATTCTTTGGCAAGACCGTGATCCTCGGGTGCGGCTACGGCATGGGGGCAGAAAAGTTTCATGGCATGTTGTCTCTCAAGAAAGAGACTCAGATTTCCGAGAACGAGGCCGACCGGATTATTCAAGTGTACCGGGCCTTCAACCCCAACATCGTGCGTCTGTGGAAGCTGGCAGACAGAGCTATACACTACATGCTCACTTCCCAAGGCTGGAGACTAGGAAAGAATGACCTGCTGGAGATAGGACACAATTGCATCGTGCTGCCCAACACCATGAAGATTGAATACAACAATTTAAGGGCGACACCGGTGGAGGGTGTCATGTACAGCACGTTGCGTGAGAAGAACGTGAAGCTCTACGGTGGTAAGCTGGTGGAGAATGTGGTGCAGGCTCTTGCCCGGATCATTGTGGGGGAGCAAATGTTAAGGATCGCAAAGAGATATCGTCCGGTCTTGACAGTACATGATGCAGTGTCTATAATTGTTCCAGAGCAAGAGTCTAACGAGGCTATGGCATACGTTCAGGAATGTATGCGATGGACACCGACGTGGGCTAATGGTTTACCCGTAGATTGTGAAATAGGATGCGGCCCTACTTATGCAGACTCTTGAGAAGCCTATAGTTTGGTCGTACAGCGGGATGTCGCTGTTTAAGCAGTGCCCCAAAAAGTACCACCATCTTAGGGTTCTTAAAGATTTTAAGGATAAAGAAACAGAAGCGCTGCTGTACGGCAGCGCCGTCCACAAAGCCGCTGAAGACTACATCACTGAGAAAAAACCGATCCCTCCCCAGTATAAATATATGGAGGGGTACATGAACAAGATAGATGCGTACGAGGGGGATAAGTACGCCGAGTACAAGATGGGGCTGCGTGAAGATGGTACGCCCTGCACGTTCACCGCGCCTGATGTATGGTGGCGGGGTATCGCGGACTTGGTAGTAGTCAACGGAGAACGCTCCAAAGTAATTGACTACAAAACGGGAAAGACTTCTCGCTACGCAGATACCGTACAGCTAGACTTGCTTGCACTAGCTACGTTCGCCCACTTCCCCGATGTCAAGGTCATCAAGGCCGCGCTCATCTTCGTTGTAGCCAACGAGTTGGTCAAACGCAAGTACCATAGAGAATCTTCCGTGCCTCGGCTTATGCAGGAGACTTGGGATAGCTACGTCCCACTGAAGGAAGCCTATGCTACTGACGTGTGGAACCCGAAACCTAACTTCACCTGCCAAAAATATTGTCCAGTGGCAATCTGCCCACACAACGGAAGAAGCTAAATGCCCTACACCAAGAAGCCTCGCCCCTACAAGCACGAGTGGGAGATGGAGCAAAAGCGTAACGAGAAAGCCCCGCGAGCCGCACGTGCACGTGCTCGGCGCGAAATGGATGCGAAGGGGGTTGACAGGAAGGGAAAAGACATTGATCATGTCAAGCCCCTCTCTAAAGGAGGGACTAATGCAAAGGGCAACCTACGCTTAGTTAGCCCGAGCGACAATCGTTCCTTCCAAAGAAACTCTGACCATACGGTCAAGAAAAACACGTGAGAGAGCATGGAAATACTAGAGGGGAAAGGCTTACTACTTAACCTTAGTAAGCCCGAGAGAGTTCTAGACGCAATAAAAACAAGTAAGTTAGTCAATAAGTTAGGCGATGTTTCACAGGTGCTTGTACCTTGGGGTATACCTGAAACACACGCGCTTAAGATCCTAAAGATCAAGAACATTCCTAGTCCCATCGAGCGGGACTACAAGTGGCCGGGGGTGCATAAACCCTTTTCCCATCAGAAGGAAACGGCTGCGTTTCTAACCTTGCACAAACGCGCCTTCTGCTTTAACGAGCAGGGGACAGGCAAGACCGCCAGCGTCATCTGGGCCGCTGACTACCTCATGACTCTTGGCTTCCTGCGTAGGGTCTTGGTGGTATGCCCCTTGTCCATCATGCAGTCGGCGTGGCAGTCGGATCTTTTTAAGTTTGCCATGCACCGCACGGTAGACGTGGCTCACGGCTCTTCAGAAAAACGCAGGAAGATAATCAACGGCGACGCCGAGTTCGTCATCATTAACTATGACGGGATCGAGATCGTTGAGAAAGAAATCAACACGAGTGAGTTTGACCTGATCGTCATCGACGAGGCGTCGGCATACAAGACTGCCACTACCAAGCGATGGAAGGCGATGAACCGGCTGCTCAACGAGGACCGGTGGTTGTGGATGCTGACCGGCACACCAGCCGCGCAGTCTCCTGTAGATGCCTTTGGCTTAGCACGCCTAGTCAACCCCGCAGGTGTCCCTAAATTCTCAGGGGTGTTCCGCGATATGGTGATGTACCGCCTGACGCAATACAGATACCTGCCAAGGGATAACGCAAAAGATATTGTGCACAGGGTATTGCAGCCAGCGATTCGGTTTCTGAAGGCCGACTGCCTAGACCTGCCAGACATGACGTACGTTGACCGGGACGTACCGATGACCAAGACGCAACAGGCGTACTACAAAAGCATGTTAGTACACAACATGGTCTCAGCGGCAGACGAGGAGATTAGCGCAGTCAACGCCGCAGTCCTGATGAACAAGTTGCTACAGATGGCGTGCGGCACAGTTTACACAGACTCAAAAGAAACTGTGAACTTCGACGCTTCTTCTAGGCTCAGCGTGCTGTCCGAAATTATTACGGAAGCCAGCAACAAGGTGCTGGTGTTCGTCCCCTTCAAGAACGCCATCGAGCTAGTGCGGGAGCACCTTGCCAAAGAGGGTGTCACTGCGGATGTCATCTCGGGCGATGTGTCGGCTGGCAAGAGGACGGATATCTTCAAGACTTTTCAAACTACCCCAGACCCCAAGGTTCTGATAATCCAGCCACAAGCCGCTGCTCATGGGGTAACTCTTACCGCTGCCGACACGGTAGTCTGGTACGGTCCTACTATGTCTTTAGAGACATACCTACAGGCGAACGCTCGGGTGCATAGGGCTGGACAGAAGCACCCTGTGACCGTCATCCACATTGTGGGTAGTTCGGTCGAGCGCAAGATCTACAAGATGCTGCGCGAGCGTGAAGACATCCACTCAAAAATAGTTGGTCTCTACCGCGAAGAAGTGCTTGACACTGCCAAGTAGTTGTTATACAGTGTCAACTCACTCAGAGGAGAGAGCCAATGTCGGCAGATAAATTAGCCAAGGTGTACGTCAAGATACGTGACGCCCGCAATGCGCTGAAGCGCAAGTTTGAAGAAGAAGATGCAGAGCTTGAGGAGCAGTTGGATGTCATATCCCAGCAGCTTCTGGAGATTTGCAAGGATACCGGTGCAGACACTCTTAAAACCAGTGGCGGCACGGTGATGCGAACGGTGAGGACTCGTTACTGGACTTCGGACTGGGAAGCGATGTATGACCTGATCGCAAACTCGGGTGAGCTTGGCCTTTTGGAAAAGCGCATCCATCAAGGCAACATGAAGGAGTTTCTTCAAGAGAATCCCAATCTGATGCCGAAAGGTCTGAATGTTGACAACCGCTATGACATCACTGTCAGGAGAGCACCAAAATGAGCGAACTAGCTCTGTTCAAAGGTAACCTGCCGTCCTACCTGCGTAACGCGCAAATGGATAGCGCCACAAAATCCCTCATGGGTGGTTCACAAGCTAAGCGGATTTCGATCCGTGGGTCGGTGTTCCGTATGATCGTTGGTGGGCAAGAGATTGCCAAGTCTGATGACCGCTCTATGCAAGTGGTCGTTGCTGCCGCCGCTCCTTCGCATAGCCGCACGTTTTACGCTGGGGTCTATGAGGAAGGGGAGAAGGTTCTCCCTGCATGTTTCAGCAACGACGGGATCAAACCCGACGAAGAGTCTGAAAAACCTCAGGCAAAGACCTGTGCAACTTGTCCGCAAAACATTGCGGGTAGTGGGCAGGGGAACTCACGCGCTTGCCGGTTCTCGCACCGCCTTGCGGTGCTCTTGGCGAACGATATTGAGGGTGACGTGTACCAACTCGTTATCCCTGCTACGTCGCTGTTTGGCAAGCCTGAGGGTGGCAAGCTCCCGTTGGAAGCGTACACGCGCTATCTGGCTGGGCACGGGGTTCCGATCACGGCAGTCGTGACGGAGATGAAGTTTGATACGGATTCGGCTACTCCTAAACTTTTCTTCAAGGCGGTGCGCCCTCTGGAGGAAGCGGAGTGGGAGACAGTGCAAGCCAAAGCACAAACTTTAGAGGCGCGTAATGCAATTGCATTTACCCCCGGCAAAACTGACGGTGCTACTCCGGGCGTAATCCCGAAGGAGAAACCGAAAGCCTCACCTGCCCCTGTAGCAGTGGAGGAAGAAGAGGAAGAGGAAGCCCCTCTTCCGGTTAAGCAGCCGATCAAACGCGCTAAACCTGAAGCCCCGAAACCCAAGACGGCTGATGATGTTATGAGCCGTTGGGACGACGAAGACTAAGTGTCCGAACCCACGCCGGGTTGGGTTTACCCGGCATTTTCCTTAACCTTGTTTTGAGTAATCATGAAACAGCCTAAAGTAAAACTTAACATTGAAGAGCAACTTGCTAAAAAAATCTCCGGCATTGCCGCAATCGAGATGCGTACCATTGAACAGCAGCTCTCCTATTGGGCCGGGATCTACGAAGCCAAGAACGGGGCAGTCGCGCCAAAGCCTGTGGAGAAAACGGTCCGTCGCGCGATGCTCGTTACTCCCGAACGTCGGGCTAAAATGAGAGAGCAGGGACTTAAACTTGCACTTGCAGCGAAAGCCAAAGCAGAAGCCCGCAAGGCAGCGAACAGCTTCGCTCACTAAGACCTCTGGGGGTGTAGAGGATCGCTTTACACCCCTTTTCCAAAGGACCGCCATGCTTGGCTACAGTATTAAATTTGTAGATCAAGTCAAGAAAGCTGACCCTGAAAAAGAAGGCGTCAAACTTGGCTTGCTCTGTATCGACCGCGACATCCCTGCCACCAAAGTTGCCCGTCACTTAAAAGTTTCCCGTATGACTATCTATATGTGGTTTACAGGACGGACGCTTCCCAATAAAAACCGACACTTACCGAGGGTTAAAGAACTAATCTCCGATTTCTCTACTATCGAGTGGTGACATGCAGTCGCTGTTTAAGGCGGTCCTGCCCGGACCGGGGCACGGTATTTACTTCGCCGTTGGGATCAAAAAGATCAATGGACCGAAGAAAGCCATCGTACTGCATAAAGCCGCAAACAACTTTGCAGAGTTAGAGCAGGGTGCATTAGATTTTGAAAAGAAAGGAATAAATGTTTACTTTGCCCTGAGTTCGTTTGCCAATGGCGATAGCCGTGAGAGTGACAACGCGGCTTATGTCAAGGCAGTTTGGTTTGATATTGATACACAAGAGACACTCTCCCACAAGGAAAAGGCTGTATACAAAGACCGCACAGAAGCTGCGGTAGCCATCCGTAAATTCGTTACAGACACCGCCCTACCCGATCCGTGGATTGTGGATTCAGGTGGTGGCCTGCATGTGTACTGGCCGCTTGAAGCCGAGATTCCAAAAGAAGAATGGCAACCCATAGCGCGGGGGATGGCGGTACTAGGGGCTCAGCATGGGCTTGACATCGACAACGCTTGCACTACGGATGCGTCTCGGATTCTTCGGGTTCCGGGTACAACGCATATTATTTCTCGCAATGTTTCGCGGATCATCCATCAGGCTACGCGTCCTCTCAACGTCATAGAAGTTACGACGCTGCGTGAGAAGGGGCTGGCAGTATCGAAGCCCGATAGCAAGCTGGGGCCGCGCCGTGAGTTAGATGAAGCTACAAAAGCGTTGCTTAATAATAAGGCAACCAAGTTCTCCCTGATTGCTAAACGTAGTTTGCAAGATGAGGGGTGTGCTCATATCAAGCACATTGTCTCTGAACAAACGTCGGTATCCGAACCGATGTGGCGCGCGGGGTTGTCGATTGCATGGTACTGCGATGACGCTGAGACTTCCATCCACAAGATGTCGAAGGATCACCCTAACTACGATGCGGATGAAACTAGGCAGAAGGCTGAGAAGACCAAAGGCCCGTACGTCTGTAAAACTTTTGACACCCTAGCCCCCGGTATCTGCAAGAACTGTCCCCACTACAATCAGATCACAAGTCCGATTCAGCTAGGGGCGATCATTGAGAAGGCTGCTCCCGGCACTACGGTAGCGGCGTTTAACTCGTCGGGGATAGCGGTTCAGTACCAGATCCCCTCACTGCCATGGCCCTACTTTCGAGGCAAAGCTGGTGGCATCTGGAAAGAAAAAGATGGAGATAGCGAGAAAGAAACCTGTATCTATGAGCATGACTTCTTCGTAACGCAACGGCTATACGAAGCGGGAGTCGGGGAGATCGCATGGCTACGGCTATACCTACCCCGAGATGGGCTACGCCAATTTACTACCCCAGTTGGCGACCTGCTGTCTAAAGATAAATGCAGGGATCTGCTGTCAGCGAACGGTGTATTTGCGTACGGCAAACAGATGGACAACATCATGACCTATATAACTAGAGTATTAAAGGAGTTGCAGGTGTCAGAGAAAGCATTGAGAGCGCACGCACATTTTGGATGGACTGAGAATGAAGATTCGTTCGTAGTCGGAGAGTCAGAGATTACGCCCACGGCAGTGATATATACCCCACCGTCCGTGCAGACCAAGAACGTCACCCCAATGTTTGAGCCGAAGGGCACACTGAAAGAGTGGCGAGATATCTTTAATATATATGCTAGGCCGGGGTTTGAGCCACACGCGTTCGCTGCGTGTACTGCCTTCGGTAGCCCACTATTCAAATTCACTGGACACCGTGGGTCAATCATCAACTTGCTAAACAACGAATCAGGAACCGGCAAGTCTACGATTCTGGGCATGTGCAACTCTGTCTTTGGGCATCCGACCGATCTGATGATGCTTGCGGACGATACGCAGAACGCACGGATTCACCGCATGGGAGTCCTGTCCAACATTGCTGGGACGCTGGATGAAGTAACCAATATGAAGTCTGAGTTGATCTCAGACACTTCGTACACCGTCACCCATGGCCGGGGTAAGAACCGGATGCAGAGTCAGTCCAACTCTGAGCGGGTTAATCATACCCGCTGGTCGATGATCCTACTGTCCTCGTCCAACGCATCACTCTACGACAAGCTGCTGCAATTGAAGGCGTTCCCCGACGGGGAGTCTATGCGGATTATTGAGTACAAGATTGAACGTGCTGGCAATCTAGATAAGACAGAGGCTGACAAATTATTTAACAAGCTGGCCGATAACTACGGACACGCCGGAATCCCATACATGCAGTGGGTGGTTGCTAATAAAGATAAGGCTATCGCTTTGCGTGAGCGCATCCAGCAGCGGCTGGACAAGGCACTGGGGTACACGGGCCGGGAGCGGTTCTGGTCTGCGACGGTGGCTTGCAACCTAGCCGGTGGAAGCATTGCGCGTGACTTGGGCCTGATTGACTATGACTTCGACCGGATCTATCAGTGGACTCTGCACGAGTTTAGCCGGATGCAATCGTCGATGAACCTCAAGAGTCGGGATGCCGTATCCACGCTGGGTGAGTTTATCAATGATCACATGGCTAACATATTGATCATTAACGAGAATTCTACCTTACGGACGGGACTACCTGAAGCAGCGATACGTGAACCCCGTAGCGACCTGATAGTGCGTATCGAGCCTGACACCAAGCGGATGTACATATCTGCGCGGGGGATGCGTGACTTCTGCACACGCCAGCAGTTGACGTACAAGGACGTGATTAAGGATCTGGGGGATGCCGGTATCTACTTGCAGAATGTCAAGAAACGGCTTAGTAAAGGTACGCACATTATCGCCACGGCGGTTGATGCGCTAGAGATTGATCTTGCAAGAGCGGGCATGGACCCAGCGGTGCTTGATGTTCCACCAGATTTAGAGGATAATCAGCCCTGATTGCTCTCTGTCTCTCTCCTCCCTCCTCCAAGGGTTCACCCCAGCCGCATGTGCCGCTGGGGTTTTTTTATTGTTCCGCGTATACCGGCACTTCGGCAAAGCGTTGACGGAACGGCTTGGAGAGGTAGATACCAGCTTTGGTTTCTTTTTCTTGCTTGGCACGGGTGCGGGCCGAAGCAGCAAGGGTTTCAGAAGTAATCTTTAAGCCCTTCTCAGGATTCATGATGTTGAACCTGTCGATCTCAGCTTTGACATCAGCCTCCGTATCGTAGTCCCCACGCGCACGAGCGTTGAACTTCTGATTGATGAGGCTCTGCCTGCGATCAAGAACCTGCTTCTCAGTATCTTTTTGCCAAGCGTTGAGTTGATACTGACCGGCCAACCGCTGCGGAGTAAAGCCTACCGCTTGCAAAGCGGTCTCGATGGTAGACACGTCCTCGATGATCGGCTCGCCGCGAGTGGTCAACGCACCCTCATTGGTTAGTCGGATGGACTTGGCAATGTTACGCATACCGGCCATAGGAGTGACGCCTTCCAAGAAACGATACACGTCGCCTTGGGCCAGCTTGTCTACACCACGTGCAATCTGTAGGGCCATACCGGCAGACGCGCCCGCAGCTTCAGCAACATAGTTCTTCAGATCATCTTCAGCGGACGCAGTGTTCTTGCCGTCGCGCAGCCCCAAGATACCGCCGATGAATGGCAGTTGCTTAGTGCCTCCCAAAAGGGGAGAACTCGCGTACCCCACTTTACTAGCAACATCCCCACCGAGATCGCCCAACCAACCACGAGTAATGCGGTTAGCCATAGGCTGGCCCCACATGTCGGACAGGTAGTTGTAGAAGGCAAAGTCAAAGTCGTATGGGTCGTCCTTATCATCGAGTATCAAATTCATCAAATCCCGAACGATGAAGTAGAACGGCATCCCCATGGTCCCGGCAAAAAGACTGGACATCCCCATCAAACCAGCAAACTGGATGCGAGCTACCTTACGAACCTCAGGGTCCACGTCACTAAACATATCTTTGAAGAGACGCACATAGAGTGCAGCCATGTGAGCGGGGAACTTCTTGAACATTAAGATGACGCGCATCGTCGGGCTCAAAAAGATTTTAGGAGCCAGACCTTGTTGGTAGTCTCCATGCGCTCTTGTCACCATATCAGTAGCCTTGCGAATCGCTTGGTCGTACTTGTCTTGGTTACTCATATCCGCTTTACCACTCAACCGCTGCTTCATCAGTTGGTAGGTTGCGAGCGCCCCGGCTTCACGGTTAACTGCTTCAGCCCGTTGGAACATGATTGCGGAGTATTTAGTAAAGGCTTGCACGCCCTTACCAAATGCGGAAGTCTCACCTGACCCGTATTTCGCTACCGAACCAAAGTCATGGCTAGGGTCACCGGCGTTGAGGACGCCTTGATCACGGAACGAGAGGAACACGCGCTCCATCTCGGGTAGGGCCGCAATAGCTTCTTCACGAGTCTTACCCTTGGCAACAGCGGCGTCGATCTTAGCTTCCGCAGACTCAACCAACTTCTCGCCGTACGTCTGCTGGCCCACTGAGCCGCTAATGACCTTGGTCATGGCACTGAACAGGGTGCTCATGATCTTGCTTTGACCCAGCCCGTGGAACTCACCAGCCAGCAGTGGGAACATCACGGTAGGCGTCTGCAACATATTTACGAGAGCCGATGCAGGGTTGAAGCCCATGTAGAACGTAAAGCCCAGCCGGTTCACGTTGTTGGCAATCTGGTTCAGAGGATCATCCGAGCGGATTGTGTCCACCCCATAGACAACCTTGGCAACGTGCGTGATGATGTCACTCATCTTCGTCTCAGGGTTGCTGGCGTTCTGTTTCCGTGCGCTGTCAATCTGATGCTCAATCTGACCCTTGTTAGCAACTTGGGAGATCTGAGTAGCGTAGACCGGAGCCTTGTGGTCGAACGCGGCAAGCGTATCCTCGATATAACCCAGCGTGCCTTTACGCTCAAGGCCAAACTGCCGAAGCATGGATGACTCCGGGTGCAGCAACAAAGACGCTTGATACAAGCGTTCTTTCATTTCTTCACGAGCTTCACGGATGCGGTCAGCCGTGGCAGTGGAGTCATCCTTGTGGATGGGCAGCGCCTTGTCCACGTTAGCTTTAATCTCATCAAAGAACTGATTGACCGGGCCACTCTTGTAGCTGAACTTCCTAAAGTCCGTTTGTTTGAATGACTGGACGTGGACGATGCCTTCTCTTTTAAGGTCGTTGAGCCGCGTCTTCTGAGCACCCAGACTGGTGTAGGACTCGGCAACATTCTCCCCAGTATCAGGGTTGACGTACGTAATCCAGTAATCCCCTATGCGGACAAACGGCGTGTAGGCTTCATTAAACTTTTTGTACTTCTCATCTAGACCAGACAAGATCTTGTCCGCTTTAACGGGGTCATCTTGATACTGATCCTGCACAGACTTTTTCAGAGCCTCAAAATACTCATCACGGAATTGCCGGTACTGACTAACAAGATCGGACGCTAAGGTCTGGAACTTGGCAGGGAGCTTGTCGTATTCGGCACGTAGAGAAATGTAGTCAGCAACCGAATCAGGGCGGGTCTTAACAAACTCTGCTGACGGGTCTTTGCTACGGGTCACATCAATCGTAAGACCAGACGCGCGGTTCACGAAGGCGTCCATCGCCTTCTTACCGGCAGGGTCAGATTTAGCAATCGCTAATGCTTTGATCATGAAGTCCGAACTACGCTTGAGCAAGGTGTTCTTCATCGCCCCTGCTTTACGCAGGGAGTTTTCAATCTCGCCAATCTGCCGGAAGCCCAGCTTCCGCGCGGTATCAGCGATATACCACATAGGCTGCACAGACAGAGCTGACCGCCCAACTTGATCTATTGCGTTGATATAAAGCTCACTATCTTTAGCGGCTTTCAGATACTCCTGCATGGGATCTTGCATAGCGCGGGCGGTTGCCCGTTGCGGAGTAGAGGCTACCGGCGTTGATACCGTAGGAGGGACTTGCGCGTTCTTGGGCAAGTCATCAGCAAGAGGAGTGGCAGGGTCATCAACCGGGATGCCCATCGAGGCGAGCTTGCGCGTACTTTGATCAATCGGTGCCGTGGACGGTCCTTCCGCTACAAGAGCGCCATAGATATCCAGCACCTCAGTCAAGGCATTGGGTTTGGTAAACCCTAGCAGGTCAGCGATTGCTTGGACAAACTTCGTCCAGATTGAAGCTGTACCAGACTCATGAGGTATAGCCGCAAGCAGATATTGGAACTCGGGGTTCGCCAACCCTTCTGCTAAAAACTCATGGACATTTTGCAACCCGTATGGCAAGTCCTTGATATTGTTAGTTTTGTAGACAGCAAAGGCTTTATTTACAAGCTCTTTGTGCAAGGCGCGCAAGCGAGCAGCAGCTTCGCGCTGCTTTGCGGTAATTGGATTACGCAGTATCCTATCAACCAGCGCGTGAATAAGCTCGTGGGCCGCAGTTACTTCGCTGCCAGCATGGGTAGAGCTAATGTAGATCGTACGATTTGCGGGGTTGAACAGTCCACCAACGCTGTTAGGTGGGTAGTTCTCGTCCATCTCCTCTTGCCGTAAGACCGCATCGTCTACAACAAAATTTACACGCTCGGTAGCGAAACGCTGCAACGCTCTAGCGCGGTTAGCAATATCACGAATAATAGGATTTGCGCTGCCCGATAGGGCTTCAATAACTGCATTAGCATCGCCTTTGGTAACAGCATCAGCCAGCGCTTGATTGTACTTAGTGGTGAGCCAGCCGGAGCTATGTTGCTGCACACCAAGAGCGCGGGCAAAGTCTTCCCGAGAGATGCTGGGAGAAAGAAGTTTGGTGTAAGTCGTGGGCTCCGCGACTTGGGGCTTTGATTGTACAAGGTAATGTTTATCAAACGCAGCGTACATTTCTTCTATACGCGGGGTTAAATCAACCCCAATGACGTTAGTTATAAATGTAGGTAATTCGCCACCCTTTAAAAAAGTATCAACCGCTGCGTTACCAATAGCAGCTCTAAATTTTTGTTCTAAATCAGAATTTGGTTTGTTGCGAGTTAAAGAAGATTGTGTATCTTTATTTATATTTCTAATATCTAAATAATTTAAACCTGTATTTTTAGGAACCACTCCTAAAATTATTCTAAATGAATCTCCAGTTCTATTACTATTTAAGCTTATACTTACTCTGTTTGGCAATAAACTAACATAATTAACAGTATAATTAGTAATTTTCAAAGGCGGCGCAAAGTCAATTCGTATGTTATCCCTTTGGGCGTCAATAACCATATCGCCGTAATTTTGAACGGCTTGCGCTATATATGAACTACCATCGCCCGGATCTTCACCAAAAACTATTTTTCCTTCGGGGAGTTTACTCGTCTTGGCTTCGGCTGGTTTGACTTCGGCTGGTTTAGCTTCTGTTGGTTTCCCCGCAGCTCGGGCAAGTTCTTCTTGCCGCCTTTGCATCAGCCGTTCGTTTTCTGCGTTTGCTTCAACAGCACGTGCCCGAGCTTGCGCGGCAATCCGTTGCGTTTCGGTTTGGTTTTTCTGTGCCCGTTGAATATCTTCTTCGAGGGCGGTCTCCTGCCCCTCAGCTTCTTTAGCGCGTTTATTCGCCAACTGTTCTAAGGTCTGTTGGCGTTTTGGTTTTTTAGGTTTTGGCTGTGGCGGCGCGGGTGGCGCTTTAGCTTTTACAACAGGTGCAGGGGGCTGGGGTGGCTGAGCTTCTACTTCTGCTTCCGCCTCTGCCGTTGCTGTTTTTTCTAACGCTTTATCCTCTAACTCTTTAAGCTGAGCTTTACCTAATAGCGCGCGTTGGTTATCTATTTGTTCGTCATACCCACGCACCGCGTCATCGGTCAGGTTACTGCGAACCCAATCATCTAACTTATCAAGGTTTTCTTGTGACCTAGCCGCAGTGTAGTTTTCGAACACCCGATCATGCGCAAGGTTAATCAGATTGTCTGCCAGACGGGAGCGGTCAAAATACGAATTGGCAAATGGACTGTCGTTCTTCAACTTGCGTAACGCAAGGCGATCACCGGGTATGCCGATCTCTTTGGGCGAGTAATACGTATAAGGTTGATTGAGAAGTCCGGGCCTTTCTGGAGCCAGCGGTGCAGCAGCGCCAAAATCATTGACGATTGAATCAAACAACTCCACCGTTTTAGCAGGGGCGTCCATCCACTTCCTACGCAGATGTGGAGGCAGTTGCTCAAACGTGGGTTCAGCATCGCTAGTGCGGAACTGAGTGTTCCACTCTTCGGCGGGTGTACCTACTTCTACTGTAGTGGGCTGTGGTCCTTTTCCCACTCCAGTTTGTTGAGAAGGTTGCTCAGCAGAGACCACTCTAGGGGGTGGAGATGTTGAAGGTTCTCCGGCGGGTACTCCTGCTCCGGGTCTGCTAGGTACTGCATCGCTTGTTCCAACTGCTGGCGGGACATTTTCAGCAGGTGCTGCACTTGGTTCGACATTTGCTTGCTCCTGTAGGGCTGCGGTTCGGTCTTCAGCTTCGGCTTGCCGTTCAGCGATTGCGGCTTCGGAAGCTGCTCGTTGTTTAGCTTGAAAATCAGCAACTTCCCTTTCTTGCCGCTGCTTCGTAGCCTCTTGCGCTTGGGCCAGAGCGCCCTGACGAACTGCTTCGTTTTGTTGCTGCCGTTGTTGAAGAGCGGCTTGAACTTGAGCAGCTTGAGTTACTTGGTCGGTTTTGGCAGCGTCTTGAAGAGTAGCCGCGTTGGTTTGTTCTTCTAGAGCTGTATCAACTCTGGGTACGGCAAATTTTACCGAAGATCTCGACTCGGGCTTGAGTATCTTGTTGCTAACAAGGAGTTGGAACTCATCCTCGGTGATACCTTCTTTGCTCTTCAATTTAGCCATTGCCGCCGCTAAATTCTCAGCGGGGCCGGGGCCGACAGACCCAGCTTTCTTAGTCTCATCGAGACTGTACTCGGGCTGCTTTGCGGGGGTCTCCCGCATGGTCTGAACCAAAGC
>Ga0209190_1000906_pt1 | contig 21224 bp, 23 predicted proteins | sample M_140205_XF_Meta_FD_187315 | JGI IMG/M metagenome (GOLD analysis project Ga0209190, IMG submission 187315) | Freshwater microbial communities from Lake Montjoie, Canada to study carbon cycling - M_140205_XF_MetaG (SPAdes) (version 2) | ecosystem: Environmental > Aquatic > Freshwater > Lake... | reverse complement strand
ATCAGCGCCGGCACGCTGGAACTGGCCTCCGCCACCGGCTTCGCTGCAGGCTCCGCCTCGTCCGTCACGGTCGCCAGTGCGGCTACGCTGCTGATCTCGCAAAGCAATCAGGTGAACAACAACGCCAAGGTCACCCTGAGCGGCGGCACCATCACGCGCGGCAGCGGCGTGAGCGAAGTCTTCGGCAACCTCAACCTCACGCAGGCCTCGCTCCTCGACTTCGGCAGCGGCGCGGCGGGCACGATAACCTTTGGCACCTACGCGCCGAGCGCCTTGCTCACGATCGACAACTTCGGCCTCGGCAACACGCTCGTCTTCGGCAGTGATCTCAGCAGCACGATCACCAACTCCACCTACTTTGTCTTCAGCGGCGGGATCAGCAGCAGTTGGGACAGCGGCACGAGTGCCTTCACCATCACGGCGATCCCGGAGACATCCACTTATGTCGCGGCGCTCGGATTGCTCGCCCTCGGCATGCTGCCCTTGGTCCGTCGCAAGAGTGCGACGATTTCCTAATTTTCATGCAGCGGCCGCGACAATACATCCGAGGTAGGGGATTGTTCCTGCAGTCGAATACCTCGAGGGGATTGTTTAGTTTTAGAAGGGTGAAAGCCCCTCGATCTGTTCGACGTTGAATTTTGGTCCGATTGTGTTGATTCGCTCGATGATACGGTCATCGGATGGTATGCTGCCGTCGTCTAGGGGTAGGCCGAAGTCAAAGTAACCCTCGATGTTTCCCGGGGTGAAAAAGACAAGCACTCGTGCCCCTTCGTTCGTGCAATTCTTAAAGCAGTGAATCGTACCCCGAGGAACAAAAGCGGCTTCGCCAGTCTTGGCCTTGGTGACTTTTCCGTCGATGTAGAACGTAAACTCACCCTGCGTTGCGTAGAAGTATTCCTCTTCGGTCTTGTGAATATGAGGGGGGTGGGCCACCACCGGGTGGTTCAGTGCACTCCAAAGCGAAGTGTATCCCGCCTGTCTCTGCTGCCGTGGTAATGATTCGGTAGATGCCACCATCTGGGCCGTGACGAATGTTATTTTTCATAGGTTTTGAGTTGGGGGTTGAGAATGGTTTTTAAATGAAACAAGCCAAGAACTACAGGCAAGTATAAACCGACAGCAAATAGCGATTCCGTAGCGAACGGCCGAAACCAGCTACCAGCCCACCCCTTTGGGCCCTCTTCAAGGTGAAGGAGTCGTCAAAGAAAACCGAGACTCGGGCCGGCGGGATTCGGACCTGCGCTTCTGCTCGGCGACGCCGAGGAAAAAACCATCCCCGGCGAAGGGAATAGGTCTTGTTGAGGGCTGCGGTTATGAACTTGGAAAGAGCGTTGAGATTTTATGGTTGAGAGCCGGAGCGAGGCGGAGATATCCGAAGGTAATGGAGATGTTTAAAGCCAGCGACTGGGCGCGCGTTGATTTTAACGGATGCCGGTGATCGTTCTTGCCCAGAAGACATTTCTTGGGTTCCGGAAAGAGTACCCGGCTTTGTCGGAAATCAGCTGCTTGTAGCGCACCAGAAGTTGGCCATCGCAGTCGAGTTGGGTATTCAGGAGAAGCCCCTTCGAGTTGTAGCCGCTGGCCACCACAAAATGGTCCACATCCCAATCGGGGTTTTCTGTCGGATAGATTTTGCACCCGCAGATGACGGGGTGTCCCGATCGAAGTTCCTTTTGGATCCAGGCAATGAACCCCTCCAAGTCATTCGGTTTCCCAGAGTAGGGAACAAACAACGCTCCCGTGTTGTCAAGAGACCGATCCATGTCATCATCCTGAAGATCGGCCTGGCGTGGCTTCCCCGCTTGATGAATAACGTCTTGGGGGATCTTTTTCCCGTAATAAGCAAGGGCCATTTGGATGCTTGCCTCCCCGCACCAACCGGCTTCGAAGTCGGCCTTTTCGGGATCCCAGGCCACGTCAGGGATGTGGAGATTCACCCCGCCGCAGGACGTATCTATATTGCGCACAGATTTGGGCTTTGCGTACGCCGAGAGGGCAAGCCACGGGAGGAGGAGGAACGCTACGGCTCCGATGCGAGAGGCTTTGGTCATCAGTTCCCTCGGAAAATATCCGATAAACAACACTTTCCAAACCCTGATGTTGGCCGTCACTCCGGGAGCAATTGAGGCTCCAAGGCTCAGACCCTTGGTTGGCCTTCAACCTGCATGAGGACGACCAACTTTGGACAACGTCGATCTGAACGAGTGAGCGAACCTCGTTGTTTGATATGTCTTCCGGACGATACCCGGTGTCAGTTCGCGATCTGCTGCGCTGTATGATTGGGATTATAAAAAGAACGATTTCCTCAAAGCGAATCGCGGGATTTCATTTGAGGCCGTCATCGTGCACCTTGGCCGCGTATCCATCGCGAATCGCGACGTGCTCTGACGCGTCGGTTTCCCCACGAGGTCAAGTGAACGGTTGATTTTGCGTGATTGCGGCAGCGAGCGAGTCATGACAAGGCGAGCATGATCGCTGCTACAAAACGCCCATGCCGTTGCCATCTTCCTTACGGCAACGGTGGATACATGGCACTTTTCTAAGGTGAACTTTATGAGGGTGGACCCGGCGCGCGGAAGCAGATAGGTCCGCTGTTGGCGCAGGCGCAGGAACAAGCTGCACGGCTTCTTCACCGTCATCAGCGAACGTGATGTCCAAACGCAAAGCACCATGGGTCAACTCAAGCACAGCGGGCGCTATCCCGATCTGCTCAATCCCGACGCGGTGAAAAGCTTCCTCGAAATCATGCACCCGCCGATCTCCGTGGAATCCTGCGGCTTGGCCGAGAAGGCGCGCGGCCTTGATGCCAACGAACCCCATCTCATGCAGTTGCATTGGATCATGGCTGACAGCCCTTTCGCCTGCGTGTCGTGGAATGCGGAGATCCCGGCCAAGTTCGAAGCCATGCACGGTTATGATCTGATGCCGCAGATACCCCGTCTCTTCGCGGGAGACGATTTCGAGTCGCGGCGACCGACCGCACTCAAAGTGCCGCCTGATAGTCGGCAGCACGCTCGTTCCCCGCGCGCCAATCAGGTCTGGATGACCTTGATCGGATAAGAGCGAAATTTTTCGTCACGCGTGATGACCACCAGATTTTCCTCCGCGGCTTGGGCAATCAGCATGCGGTCGAAAGGATCGGCATGGTGGTGGGCCAGTCGGCGCATGGCTTCACCATGCGTATACTTGAGTGGGAGTTCCGTGAATCCGCGCTGCACGATCTCCCGGCTTAGTTCCGCAGGGGCCTCGAGCTTGCCCAGAGCGGTCTTGATGGAAATTTCTACCGCGCTGACCGCGCTCACGTAAACAGTATGGTCGGGGTTCTGGATGGCTTGCCTTGCCGCCGCCGAGAGTTTTTCCGGTTCGGACAAAACCCAGAGGAAAACATGCGTGTCGAGCAGGCAATTCATTCGGGCGTGAAGAGAAGGCGAATCCGCTCATCCTCGGCATCAAAGTCGGGGGCAATCCGGATTTGTCCCTCGTAGCCGCCCAGAGGGCGAACCTCGCTTTGCGGGGCGTAGGCAGACAGCTTGGCCAGAGGCTTACCATGCTTGCCCAAGAGAACAGCCTCACCCGCAGCCACCTGATCGAGAAGGCGCGAAAGGTGAGTCTTGGCTTCTTGAACATTGATGACCTTCACAAATACAACTTGGTCTGACCTGGTTGTTTTGTCAAGGACCGCCTGCACCGATGATGCCAAGGTGACCGCATGCTGACCGCCAAAGTGTCTTTGCTGTCAGATTTCACCTCGCGCAGAGGAACGCGTGAATCCGCTGGTTCTAGAGGATTGGGGTCGATGTCCGAAACCAAGGATGCGTCGGCATAAAGAAGTTACTTTGGCGCAAACGTGGTGAAATTTGGCACGATCATCGGCGCAATTCCCGCGTTTTGAGGTAGATTCAGAACACAATCCCGCCTCTCCCCCATGTCCTATCGTCGCTTGAGCGCCGCCTCCGGGCGCCGATTTAGCCGCTATTTTTGACCATATTTCGGCATTTGCGCGGGTTTATAGGCCTTTGTAGCTTCCGAAGTTTTACACAGGTCGCCAAACCGCATAACCACTTGCTTTACAAAGGCAAAAAAGAGTGGTGCGCCCGGCGGGAGTCGAACCCACAACCCTCGGCTTCGGAGGCCGATACTCTATCCGGTTGAGCTACGGGCGCAGTACGAGGCGTTACTAAAGCGTAGCCTCGGCTTGGGCTCAAGCGGCGATTAGTCAGAGGTGGTTCGGTCGGTGACCCAAAAATAGGAACGCACGGATGCCCGTTGATAAGGAAGTGTCCCCTTAAGCCTCGTCTCACAACACCATTTTTACACTCTCTGCGAACCTTGCCCCTTATCTTTGGTGCCGTTAAAAACAGGCGTGGACAAGGACATCGTCTATTTCGATTTGGAAACCCAGCGCACCGCCAATGATGCCGGCGGCTGGGATCGCAAAGCGGCCATGGGGATGACTGTTGGGGTCACCTACAGCACGGGCACGGGAAAATATACCGTCTATAGTGAGGAACGGGTGCACGATCTTATCGCGCAAATGCAAGCCGCCGATCTTGTTGTCGGTTTCAATGTGATCAACTTCGATTACGAGGTTCTGATGGGCTACACCGTTGTCGATCTCGCTCACAGCCTTCCAACCAGGGATCTCATGGTCGAGCTAGAAAAAAAGATTGGCCATCGCATTGGTTTGGATGCCGTTGCCCAGTCCACGCTCGGTTTCGGCAAGACTGCGGATGGCCTCGATGCGATCAAATGGTGGCGTCAGGGGCGCAAACTTGATGTCGCCCGCTATTGCTGCTTTGATGTCAAGGTGACGCGTTTGGTCCATGAGTTCGGCATGGCCAACGGGGAAGTTTTTTATCACGACCGTCTCGGACGAAGACAGCGCGTCGCTGTGGACTGGTCTTCATCGTCACGGCGGAGCATCGCGGCATGATCCAACCGCTGAAAAGCGCGGCTTCGGTCTGGTCTTTGTGCTGGCTGGATTTTTCGGAGCCGCTTCCGATCGAGAAAGATTTTTTTCTTCCCACCGTGCTGCTGCTTGTCGGGCCGCAGTTTGAACCGCTGGCCCCGCCGGAGATCCTTGCCGAACTGGATCAGATCGAGGCAGAGGACTGGCTGTCGCGAGTTTTCGACGACATCGGTGTTCCCGACGAGTTGCTTGTTTGGAAGGCTCCGGAATGGGTGCCGGAAGATTGGAAATTTTTCGCGCGTGATTGGAAGACCAAGATCAAGATAGTTTCCCCGCCCCCGCATGAGGCCCGCCTGCAATCCCAGATCACGGAATCGGGCGGAATCAAAATCAAGCGGAAAAAGAATATCGCAGCCGCCGAAATTGCCGCCGGCCTCGTGCGAAATCTGCGTCACCTGCACTCTGCGCGCAAACGTCGCACCACCCTGGAAAAGGCCGCCGAACTGGACGAAAGCAACAACGAGGCCAAGGTTCTTATGGGAGACACGGAAATGGCAGCGGGCCGTTATGCCAAGGCTCTTGAGTTTTTCGATGATGTGGAAAACTCGTCCAAATCCGATCTGAAGCGGCGCACAGTTCGTTGGTGGCATGACCCGTCCACCCGACCTTTCCTGCGCGCCTTGAGCGGTTCAATGCTCTGCCAGTGGCATCTCGGGCGTGCATCGGATGCGGCGGAAATCGCTCAGCACTTGTTGCAAATCGACCCGTCCGATCATATGGGCGCAAGATTTTACCTACCGCTTTTCCTGCTCCTCGCGGGTGAAAACGATTCGACGGTGGATTTTTTCCGCCACTACACGAAAACTTATCCCAAGGATATGCCCAACGCCTGGCTCAATTTTGCCTGGGGGTTGAGCCTCTGCCTCGAAGGTGATGACCAAGGCGCACGAAAAAAATACCGCGAAGGAATCTTGGCCAATATATACATCGCACCGCGCTTGATCGGAGAGCGTACCCCGCCGGAGGATATTTATCATCCAACCGATCGCGACGAACCTCAATCCGCCTCGGAGTTTTCCGGGGCCTTCGGTTCGCTCTGGGATCGTGAGGCTTCGGCTATGCGTATTTTGCGGGACACGCATGAAGAAATGAAGCCGGCTGTCGGCGAATTAGTTTCACGCCGGACCAGACTCGCTGATTTCATGAACCAGCATTATGACCCTGACTACCGCGGCAAGTGGTCGAAGATGCTCGATGACGATGAACAATTCGTCAAAAACATCCTGGAGGAGGATTGATCGGATTGGGGATCAAGTGGATGTCGATACCGGCGCCTTCTGCTCCGGAGGAGGCAATGCTTCGGGCAGAGTTTCCTTGACCGGGGTCGGTTGGGGTGTTGATGCCGGAGTGGTTACCTCGACCGGTTCAGGCAGCAGGTCTGGCAAAGGTTCGAGTGGTACATCCTCAGGCTTGATGTTGAGATTGGCGTCGGGCGGAGGAATATTTTCGTAGAGATCATCCTCGTATTTAGGTTCCGCCTCGGATCCATCGTGTTTTTTTCCGGAGGAGCCGTGCTTCTTTTTTGCTTCCGGTGGAGGCGCGGGCGCGGGCTGGATATCCTCGTTGGCGATGTAGCCGACCTGACCATTTTCGAGTTGCACGCGGCTGTAGCCAAATTCCTTATGCAGCAGCATGACGTGCTCGTTGGTGCGCAGGCTCAAATCCGCCCCTCCGGCCTGCTGCGGACCGAGTCGGAAAAACTGCGCGTAGTCGATACTCACCACCATATCCGGCACAAAATCCGGGGAGGGTTGCATCGGCAAGCTCTGGCAGCCTGCAAGAAGGAGCACAGCGGCACACCCAAGGGCCTGAGAGGCACGTAGAAAGAAACTCATGGTGTCGTGCTTATTGATATCACAACAACTGGCCCAGCGCGACGGCGTTTTCCAGGTGTTGAAAACTGGAAACGCGCTCGGCTAACCTCCGGGGATGCCACGAAAGCATATTCTCCTGCTGGCAAGTGTGCTGCTCGGCGCCGTAAGCAGTGCCTTGGGCGACGGGTTTCTGTCTGCCGAGGCCGCGGTTCTCCAGTCTAACAGATATGCGTACGGGGCCTCAGTCGTTCTCCCCGGCGAGGTTTCCCCTCTCAAGCTGGATTGCTCGAACACCGCGCGCTATCTCATCCAACGGACGAGGGGCATCTCCCTCCCGCGCACGGCATCAGATCAATATCTCTACATCCAGCACCACGGGCGGCTGAAACGAGCGGGAGGTTTTTTTGGCGGGACACCCGACAGATCTTGGTGGCTCAAAAGACTCAAACCGGGAGACCTTCTCTTCTGGGAACACACATACAAACCACCAAGAACCCCCCCGGTCACGCACGTCATGATTTATCTGGGCCGCGATGAAAATGGCGTACCGCTGATGGTTGGCGCACAAAGTTCCCGCGGTGTCGGCATCTACGAGTTGAAACCGCAGGCGGCCTATGGAGGACACAGCGGAGTTTTGGGCCTCCTCCGCAAAAAAGGAAAGCTCGTCGCCTACGGGCGACTGCCCTGAGCCAAGCTGTTCAGAAAGTGTGGATGAAAAGCCCCGAGCGAAGCTTCGGCTCAAACCACGTGCTCTTCGGCGGCATGATCTGTCCCGCGTCGGCGATGTCCATGAGTTGCCGCATGGTTACCGGGTGCATCGAGAACGCGACTGCTACCCGCTTGGCATCGACTTCCGCGCGCAGAAAATCCGTGCCGCGGATGCCTCCGACAAAATCAATACGTTTGCTGGTGCGGGGATCGTCGATACCGAGGATCGGGGCGAGCACCTTGTCTTGGAGTAGACTGACGTCCAGTCGTGATACCGGATCCGCATCGGTTAGCGCCGTGAACTCCAAACCGAGCCAGTTTCCACCCAAATACATCGAGACTTGGCCTGGCTTTTGTGGGACGGGTGGCGCGGAAGGTTCGAGGCGGCAAACGTGGCTCACTCGGACGAGAAATTCCTCCGGATGCAAACCGTTGAGGTCGGCCACCAGCCGATTGTAGGGAAGAATTTTGAGCTGATCCTGCGGAAAAAGAACCGCCGGAAACCAGTTGTAATCTTCTTCTCCTGTGTGCTGAGGGTTCGCTGCGCGCCGCGCCACACCAACCCGTGCCGCGCCAGCCGAGCGGTGGTGTCCGTCGGCGATGTAGCTGTGCGGTACGGCACCAAATGCCGATATCACCGCTGCAGCCTCCGGCATACGCCACAGTGTGTGGCGGATTCCGTCCGGCGCAGTGAAATCAAAGAGCGCCGCGCCCTGCGCGGTGGCTTGCATCAATTGATCTATTTCCGGTGTCGATTCGAAAGCGAGAAACACAGGTTCAATGTGGGCGGACAGAGCGGTATTCAAACGTACGCGGTCATCCTCCTTGTCCGGCCGCGTCTTTTCGTGCTTTTTGATCAATCCTGCCGCGTAGTCATCCGCGTGGCAGACAGCAGTGATCCCCATCTGCGCATGGTCACCCATGATCTGGCGGTAGAGGTAGATTTGCGGCGATGATTCGCGCACCAATTCGCCATCTTGCTGCAGGCGGAGGAAATTTTTCCGCGCCTGCTCGTAGACTTCCGCAGAATAGGGGTCTACGCTGCTCGGCAGCGTGGCCTCAGAGCGCACCACACGCAGGAAGCTGTATGGTTGCTTGGCGATAATATCCCGCGCTTCCTGGGTATTAAGGACATCATAAGGCGGCGAGGCCAAATCTGCGGCCAAATCGGTTTGTGGGATCAGTCCTTGAAAAGCTCGGATACGCATAAGCGTCCCACAGCATCAAATACTAGGGGACCTGGCAATTGGATTCTCTGCCGTAAAAGGTTATCCCCATGTTCGGTCGAAATGAATCGACCCGCTTTATCATCTCGGGCTAAGAGATATTCCTCGGATGATATTTTCTGTGAGCAAAATCAACGGTTTTTTCTCGCAGGCCGACAAGTTTCTGCTCCTCGCTCTACTTGTTTCTTTTTTGAGTGGTATACAGGGCATCAACTGGGGTTGGTATAATTGCCTCAACCCGGATGCCATGGCCTTTCGCAGTATTAGCAGCTACCCCCCTTTGCATCCCGGCAACTTCGATAAGCCTCCATTACTTACTTACCTCAACAATGTGCTGATCAATGAGCCAACCAAGTTGGCAGCTAACGCGGTGGTTTTCTGTGGTTGGAATAAGCACAACGCGGAAAGCGTGCGCCTCCATTGGCGAACCATTCTCTCTCGCCTGCTGCAGTCTGTCTTTTATGCCGGCTCCATCATTTTTTGTTTTTTGTTCGCGCGCGAGTGGTTCGGTTTGGGGTCTGCGCGCGCCGTAGCTCTGTTGCTGGGTACCTGTGCCGGATTTGTTCCTTTTAGGATTTTTCTCACCGCGGATCTGCCTCTGGTCTTTTGGATGATGGCCAGCCTTTATTTCAGCGGCCGCATCATCCGAGACCCCGGCTTGATCCGCTTCTCGTTGCTGGCTGGCGCCTGTGCCGGTCTTGCCACGGCCACAAAGTACAACGGGCTTGGCATCGCTGTCGCCCTGCCGCTGGCTCACTTTCTCGCTCCAGGGGGATTTTTGGCTGCATGGCGGCGCCCCTCTTTTTACCTGGCCGGCCTAGCCGTTCCTGCAGCTTTCATTCTTGCGAACCCCTACAGCATTTTGGATTGGAGGAAGTTCACGGCTGACTTCATGTATAATTATACAGTCACTCCGGTTTACTCGGGAGAGACCGGCTATGGGTATTGGAAATTTCTGACGAAATTTACGCAGATTTTCGGTTGGCCGTTAAGTGTCTTGATTCCCTTGTTGATTGTTTTGAGTTTGGTCTGTCTCTTTGGATTCCAGCAGCGTCAAGCGCGGCGGGCAATGATACTTTTGGTTGGTGTTTTTGCTCTCTACTACTACCAAATCGGCGGATTTCCGCGCGTGGAGACGAGGTTTGTTCTGCCGATGGCGCCTGTTGTGCTCCTGATGACCGGGCCCGCCTTAGCGCTCCTATCGCGTTGGCGGATGGCTTTGTTGTCGCTGGTAGTTCCGTTAGCTGCCTACGGCTTGATCTGCGGATGGTTTGTAGGTCGTGTTTTTGCCGAGGACCCGCGGATGGATGCATTGGTTTGGGCGAGGAAGAATATTCCACCCCAAGCGAAGATTGAGGCGGGCAATTCACCGAAATGGGACTGTTTGGAAGACAAGGATATTAAGGTGACCAAGTTTCCCACCGGCCTCCAACGGAATAAAACTTTTACCAAAACCCTTTCGGATAACGCCTGGGTCACATCACGATTATCGGAGAGCCAACAAAAAAATGACGTCAATTTTTTTACTGAGGCGGCTCTGAAGAGCCGCGGTTCAGATTATATTACGTTCGACTCCCGTAACACTGAGGATTTACCTGCTCGGGAGTTTCTGGTGAACATGCGCCAAGGAAAATACGGCTATGGAGTCCGGTTCAGTGGCTCAACCCCAGAACAGCCGAAGTGGGTTTATCCACAGTCGATTGACTTTTGCCGAGTGAGTTTTTGGATTCTTGGGAAAAATTAAAGTCTTGATGATCTGGCAGGTTTATTAAGAAACTCTCGTTATATTCGTATCCTCGGTTCCTTCGCTGACTACAAACAACGCATTATCCCTAGTCTTTGTGTGGTTGGTTATAAACGTTTTCTCAAGAAGGCAAGAGCGCCGATACAAATAGATATCGCAGCAGTCAAAACGAGCGGTGTCGTGAAGCTTGCTGGGTTTTGTTGATTCTGCACCTGCTGCTCGCAGGCCAGATACTCGTCCGTATATCCGTTGGGCATATCAATCTTTCTCCATCGCACCTGGAGCACCGTAGCGGGTGGCAAGTTGGCTAGAGATGATTCGGGTCCTAGCTTGATTAAGGATGTTGGCGTTGAAAGTACCGATCCTCGCCTAGAAATAATGCGGTAAAATCGGAATGCCGGCACAACGCAACTGTTTGCGGAGGTTATCGCGAGAAGATTCTTGTTTGGCCTCGTTTTTTCGACTGCCAAATTCCGCATCGCGCAAATCTCTTCGTCTGAATAAATATCCGGCAAAAAATCGATCCGGTTACTTCCATAGACAAGGTATTCCACTCCCTGCTCGGGTGCACGCCAGCGGAGTTCCGCGCTGCCGTTAGACAACAACGTTGCCACTTTCAAAAAAGGTGTTTTGGGTTTTTGAACTTTAAACCGGGAGGACTGAGACCACTCGCCCCAAATATTGTGGCGGCGGATTTTAGCACGTATCCAGTACTCGTGCGCTTCGCTAAAAAATGTGTGTGTCAGCAGGTCGAGTCGCAGGCTTGCGCATGCTGGCTCAATAGACTCAAAGCTTGGAATGACAACCTTGAATTCCGGCTCTGTAGCAATTTGCCACCACAATAATTCGGCTCCGGGGGGAAGTTCGAAGTCGAACTCGGGCGGCGAAGTGTCAAAAAGCAGAGTTTTATTTTTTAGCGTCACGACCGGCAATTCAGTGGTGCTGAACGGTTGATAATCAACCGTGATACGGGCCTTGCCGGTGCCCTTGGCCGCGACAACAACTTTGTTGGTTCCTCGCGTGAAAAGGGGCAACGCAATCCGTGCGCGCTGACCGAAGGCAGACACACCATTGTTTGATACCAATTCGGTAATAATGGGATCGTATCTGGAGGTCGTGCGATCTGGTGGCGCCTGGTAACAATAAAAAATCAGCTTTTCTTTAGGTTGAAGGTCTTCGGCGGGAAGCCGAGTTGGCCAGTCCTTATTCGGTTTAATCGGCCTGGGCGAAGCGTTCCTCGAATGCTCAAATAGAGCGGTATTATACCAAGAGTTTGTGATGTTAAAACTTCCGTACTTTCCAAAAATTTTCGTGCGCAAACCAATAAAGGGATCGTTTTTTATTTCCGCGAACGATGCGAATGTCCGGTTGTCGAGATTGAGATAAATAGCGTTTTGATCACCATCGATGATATGCCATTGGCCATCGAAAAAATATTCACCCGCCGAGTGTCCATTCAGCGGAACAGAGCGTGACGAAACACCATAAAGATGTAGGAGTTTTGATAGTGATTGTTTGTCTGCGCCGCATAAATCAAAACCAAAACAATTGAGGAGTTCGAATGGATTGTTTGGTCCTCCTTCTCTATGAAACCGGCAATCTTTCCAGAATGTGTATAGAATAAGCGGCGCGTTCGTGTTGTTGAAATTTAGAAAATTTGCCAAACTGGCGCTGCTACGGAAATCACGGTTGTTGACGATGAGCGCAAAATCCTCCAAGGAAGTGTTCCCTGTGTTTTCAACGACAATCCGCCTGTTGAAAAACTCATGCTGTGCACCAGGGTTCGCGTAGCCGCAAGGATCTTTGAAATTCAAGTCATCAACTGGGGACTCAAGGACAAAGGTGCTCGGTGTATTGGCTTCAAGTTCAAGATGTATTGATTCAGCTGGAACCGATTTGGTCAACGCAATCAGAGCACATATCCACGTGACTTTGCGGAATACCCTCATGACGTATGGGCATACTGATGTGTTTTTGTTACTTGGCAATTTCAAAAATTGCCTTGCGCAGGACGGGACAACTGTTCGTCGTTAAGAAAAACTCGATGGAGAGATGCGTTGCAGGATTACTAGAGTCAGGTTATGGTATTAAGAGGCGGCTAATCGGACCTAGCGGGGACCATAAAAATTTGGCTGCAGCATAAGTGATCGCCTCTCCCTTTGCCACGCCGGCCAACTGCATCCCGTGAAGTGCGCTCTCTCGATCGTGGCAGGAACAACCTTATGCCTACCTTTTCTACTTTGGGGCGGGAACAACTGTCGCGGTGTATCGCCCCAATCTCGTTTTACTCTCCCTTTGGCGTAAAGAACCGACCCAAACCAGGCCCGGACTACCGCTGACCCGCCTTGATTGCACCGCGACATCATTTGTTTCATTTTTTCTTGAAACCGATGAAACCGATGGCTTATTTTGATTGACGTTATGCCATCTCCACTGGCTGTGCCTTCCTCTGAGGCTGAGGTTTCTTCTCTGACCGAGCTCGAGGTTGAGGCCATCGAGATGTTCATCAATTTTTTGCGGCTGATCGGTCTTCCGAAGTCGGTGGGCGAGATCTACGGTCTGCTTTTCGTTGCGCCACATCCCATGGCGATGGACGACATCATGCAGCGCCTCGAGATCAGTCTAGGTGCCGCCAGCCAGGGCTTGAAGTTGCTCCGATCTTTCGGTGCCGTGCGCGTGGTCTATGAGCGCGGTGACCGTCGTGACCATTACGTGGCGGATCTGGAGTTGAGCCGTTTCGCCACCGTCTTCATCAAAGAGGAACTCCAGCCGCGTATCGACATGGCAATGGAGCGACTGCAACGCATGGAGGACTCGCTGGCAGGGTTGACCCCCAAGGAGCGCCGGGCGACGAAGCAGCGCCTCGAGCGCCTCAAGCACTGGCTCGACAAAGGCCAAAAAATTCTCCCCTGGCTCGTCCGCTTCATGAAGCTGTGAGCTGAAGCAGTTGTCGCCTTCCCCGCCGACAGGGGGAGGTGCGGTTAGAACAAATGTCGGAACCACATCCAGAGAATCGTCTAGGTCCTGCGGGAACTGCCGCAGTTGACCAGGGGCGGTAGCTTGGGAGGGTTTCAAGTTTGTAAGTCGGCAAGTTTGCTGCCGTTCATCAAGTCTAACCGTGGCGAGATAATTGACTTAGTCCAGACTTAGTCTACTTTTGCCCTATGACTGTCACCATTCACCAAGCCAAAACCCATTTCTCCAAGATCTTGCACCGGGTGGAATCCGGCGAGGAAGTGGTCGTGTGCCGCGGGAAACAGCCGGTGGCGAAGATTGTGCGGTCCGATGCTCTGCGTCCCACGCGTCCCAAGGTGGGCCACCCGACCTCCCCGCGTTTCGTGATCCCGGAGGATGCGTTTGCCCCGCTCACCGAACGCGACTTGAAGGATTGGAGTTTGTGACGCTGCTGCTCGATACCTGCACGTTCATCTGGCTCTGCAGCGAGCCTTCAAAGCTGGGTCCGAACGCTGTGCACGCCCTTGACGATGAGGCCAACGACCGCGCCCTCAGCACGGCTTCGATCTGGGAGATAACGCTCAAGCACCATAGCGGAAAGTTGCCTCTGCCCGAGTCGCCGGCAGCCTGGATCGAAAACCAACTGCGATTGCAATGCATCGAGGTGCTCCCGTTGCAACGTCCGGTGCTCTATCGCGCAGGCGCACTGCCTCCCGTGCATAAAGATCCGTTCGACCGGGTGATCGCCGCCGATGCCCTGCACCGGGATCTGCGGGTCGTCTCCCCCGACGCACCCTTCGAGTTGTATGGATGCACCATCATTTGGTGAGTGGGGTGTATCGCCGCCGCGACTGGTTGGTTGCAGGGTGTGCCGGCACCGAAAAAGTCTCCCCACGAACGCATCGAACGTCTCAACCACTGGCTCGATAAAGGTCAAAAGATCCTGCCTTGGCTTGTTCGTTTCATGAAACTTTGAGTTGAAGATTTGCCGTCTTCCCTGCCGACAAGGGAAACGCGGTCAGGGCGCATGTCGGAACCACATCCAGAGAATCGTCTAGGTCCTGCGGGAACTGCCGCAGTTGACCAAGGGCGGTAGCGTGCCGATCGATCAGAGGCGAAGAGGTCGATGGTGCTGCGGCATAGACCCAAACATTTTGGCTTATGCGCGAATCGCCGACTCGCCATGGTATAAGTCGGTCGCCGCGTTCTTGGAAAGCCTCCGCGAGAGCTGCGAAGCAGTCATTCGGGAGCAGACTTTGGTCGAACTCTATTTGGTCTTGCGCAACGACAAGATTCTCTCGCCCCCACTAGGACCTGAGCAGGCGTTCGCGGAGTGCGATCTGTTCCGAGCTCACCCGCGTTGGAGACTGCTTGATGCTGCCGATGTTATGCCAGAAGTCTGGCCGGTGGCCGCCACGTCCGGGTTTCCCCGGCGGCGCATTATTGATGGACGGTTGGCCAAAACCCTGCAGAGCCACGGCGTGCGCGAATTCGCCACGGCGAATACGAAGGATTTCAAGGGTCTGGGCTTCCGCCGGGTTTGGAACCCGTTGGTCGGCTGAGCCAGGACAGGTCAACTTCCGCGTTTTTCGGTCGGCGGCGCAAATAGCACTTATCTCAAGCGATGGTCTTCAGCTCCCATCTATTCATTTTTTATTTCCTGCCGTTGGCACTCGCAGCGAGCCTGCTGGCCCCGCGGCGCATGTGGCTGGGGGTGCTGACGATCTTCAGCTACATCTTTTACGGATGGGCCAATCCCGCCTTTGTTTTGCTGATGCTGCTGTCGACGATGATCGACTACTTTTGCGGCCTGCGAATTTACGAGTCGATGACGAAGAGGGTTCGTTTGGGCCACACGAGCCGCCCGCGCCGGGAGAAGGTCTTTTTGTGGATTGCGATGACGTCAAACATGACGCTTCTCGGCTTCTTCAAATATTTCAATTTCGCGGCGGAAAATTACCGCTCAGTAACGCAATGGCTCGGAGTGTCTTCGCCTGACTTTTTCCTCGAGGTGACTCTGCCGCTCGGTATCAGTTTTTACACCTTCCAGTCGATGAGCTACACCATCGACATCTATCGCGGCGAAGCACAAGCCATGCGCAGCTTCACCGGATTCGCGGCATTCGTGTCGATGTTTCCTCAGTTGGTAGCAGGCCCGATCGTGCGCTTCCAGACCGTCGCGCGCCAATTACGTCGGCCTGACCGCAGTTGGAACGCTTTTGCCCGCGGCGTCGCCTGCTTTTCACTCGGTCTGGGCAAAAAAGTCCTCCTTGCCAATCCATGCGGAAAGGTAGCCGATACCCTTTTTGGTGCCAGCGACGCCGGCATGCTGGATTCGTGGATCGGTCTTTTTGCCTATTCGTTCCAAATCTATTTCGATTTCAGCGGATACTCCGACATGGCCATTGGATTGGGTTTGATGCTCGGCTTCAGGTTCCCGATCAATTTCAACGCTCCCTACCGCGCCTGCAGTATCACGGACTTCTGGCAGCGCTGGCATATCACGCTTTCAACCTGGCTCAGGGACAATCTCTACATACCCCTCGGTGGAAACCGCTTTGGTCTCTCGCGGACTTACCTAAATCTCTTCATCGTCATGCTCCTCGGGGGTCTTTGGCATGGCGCCTCGTGGAACTTCGTCATCTGGGGTAGCGTCCACGGATTACTACTCGCCGCGGAGCGTGCCATACCCGGACGCAATCTCTGGTCCGGATTGCCCGGCCTTGCTCAGGTAGCCGTCACTTTTGTCTGCGTCTCCCTCCTGTGGGTTTTCTTCCGCGCTCCGGACCTGCCGGGGGCAATTGAGTTCTATTCCAGATTGTTCGGTTGGGCGGAAGTTGGGGAACTTTCTCGCTTGGTTTCCGGTCTTATTTGGAAGCCCTTCTTTATTGTGGCGATGGTGCTGGCTTCGCTGGTGGTCTGGTGGAGTCCTACGACCATGGGATGGACCCACCAGCTCACGGCCCCGAAGGCGGTGTGTTCTCTCGCTATTTTCTGGTTCAGCGTGCTCATGCTGGGTGTGCAGAAATTCAACCCTTTCATCTATTTTATCTTTTGAGCGACGACGCTTTTACCAGACTCCCGGGGACACCGGAGTATGCGCCCGGATGGAACCGCACCGTGATTGCTTCGCCTGTTGCGGTCAGTCTGAGTGTGGTCTTTGCGCTAGGTCTGCTGGCAGTTCCTCTGGCTGATTTTATGATGGGAGCCTGGAAGGATCCTGGTCGTGCCATCGTGGGAGGTATGCACCAAGTGAAAACGGCCCTGACCGAAAACCGGCCTTGGTTTAATCGTCTTGTGGACGCGAACCGCGCCACCTTGGCAGGAATTAAGCATTTTGAAACCACACTGGAGGATTCTTCCCAAGTCATCGGTAAAATCAGGCCCTCTACCCTAGACAGTTTGCTGCATTTCGGTGCCGCTGGAAGCGAAGAGGCTTATATAGGAAAAGATGGATGGCTTTTTTATCGGCCCGATGTCGATGCTTTGCTTAAGCCGGCGGGAGCCTTAGACGCCGCAGCCTTAGGCGTGGCCACCTTCGCAGCCGATCTCGCGGAGCGCGGTGTAAGTCTTGTCTTCGTTCCTGTTCCCAGCAAGGCGGCGATACAGCCCGAAGAACTGGCGCCCGGCAAATTCTCGGCACCTCTTACGCCTCAAGGTTGGTCGCGCTTTGCTGCGAACCTCGAAAACGCATGGCGAAGGTTGGCCGTGGCGCGGGGTTTATCCGGCGCCCATGCTCCGCTGGTCTTCGATCCGTCATCTCTCCTCTGGCAGGAAAAGACCAAGTCAGGACAATCACAATTTCTTCGCACCGATAGTCACTGGACTCCATCAGCCATGGCGATGGTCTCCAAAGAAATCGCTACCTCCGCCCTCGGCATAATGGGTCGCCCGTCTCCCGTGTCACCTGATCCCGCTGATACGTTGCTCATGAACGGGATCGGAGACACGGCTCGGATGTTGAATTTGCCGGAGGGATCCATTTTTCTGCGACCTCAGGAAGTAGAGATTGTTCGAGTTTCCGCGAAACCTTGGTCACCCGACCCGAAATCGCCGGTCCTCTTGCTCGGTGACAGCTACACGAATATCTACTCTGAGGAAGGTCTTGGCTGGGGAAGTTCAGCAGGCTTGGCAGAGCAGTTGTCCCGTCACCTTGGTTTTCCTGTCGATCGTCTCGCTCGCAACGATGCCGGCGCCATGGCCGCCAGGCAAATGCTGGTCTCCACCGCGGCAAAAGATGGTGCGTGGCTCAAATCCAAAAAAGTTGTGGTTTGGGAAATAGCGTTGCGTGAAGTGATAGGAGGAGATTGGCGCCCGGTAACTTGGGAAGCACCCTCTACTCAGAAGAAACCGTTCTTGTCCGTACCAGCGGGCCACCCGATCGAAGTCTTGGCGACCATTCAGTCGATTTCAGAAATACCCCGCCCGGGGGACAGCCCCTACGCTGACTGCCTCGCGACCGTGCATCTGACAAATCTGCACGATACCTCCAGCGGCAAGAAACTGGACGAGGAGGCTCTGGCCTATGTATTCACCATGCGTGATCACCATCTGTTACCAGCCGCGAATTTCGTCGCTGGCCAGCAAGTGCGCACCAAACTCGTCAGCTATCAAGAAAACGCCGACGACCTTGACCAACTCAACCGGAGCGAGCTCGAGGACTCTGATCTGATGCTGGAAGAACCCAATTTCGCCGAATGGATTTCGCCTGTCGCACCCTGATTTTATTCTTCTTGGCTGCTGTCGCGCCAGCCAAGGCTGGTGATCTGGCGGCCAAGGCCGAGGACGCCGTCGCGCGCCACGAATCGTTTATTGCTGCCGACAACGGTGCACGTTTTCTTCCGGCCGAACTTCGCTTTGGCGAGAAACTTGCCTCGCCAGACATCAGTTTGATCGTGGAACCCGCGGTGAATGCCATAGCTGATTTCGCGGCACAAATGAAAGCGGCCGGTATAAAATTAGTGGTTGTACCCGTGCCCGCGCGCGTGATGCAGGAGGCTGGGGCTCTAGGTGTCCCGGCGCCAGAACAGCAAAAAATGCGGGAGAGCTGGCAGAAAATAATATCGGATATTTCCGCTCGTGGGGTTGAGATCATTGACTTGGCGCCGGATTTTTCGGCCTCATCGGAAAATCCATTTTGCGTGCGCGACACACATTGGTCTGGATCGGGGATCGATCTCGCCACGGCAAAACTGGTGCCTCTTCTGGCCGAGGCGGGTCTTCCTGCACGCTGGCCGGCTGGCGTCAATTCTTCTTCGGAACAATCAATCACCGGGGACCTCGGTGGAGAACCCGAACAAGTGAAGTTGCGCCACCAGTCCGTTCCGAACAATTCTGAGGAGGCCAAAAAGAGCCCTGTGCTCCTGCTTGGCGACAGCCATGTTCTGGTTTTCCACGAAGGCGGAGATCTTCATGCCACCGGCGCGGGTCTTCCTGATCAACTCGCTGCGGCTCTCGGCAGCATGCCCGACGTTCTCGGGGTGCGTGGGTCCGGCGCAACAAGTTCACGCATCTCTCTCCTGCGGCGCGCCCGGTCGAGCGCCGGCTACTTGGAATCCAAAAAAGTCATCATCTGGATTTTCGCCGGACGCGAATTTACCGAAGCGGATTCGTGGAAAAAACTTCCCATCGCACGTCCGGCTAAAAACTCGTAACAGGAGCGCTTGAGCGGCGTTATAGCGCTTGCACAAAAAATCACCGCGAATGAAATCCACACGAAAAGGAATTGTCCTCGCTGGAGGTTCTGGATCACGACTCCATCCTTTGACTATGGCCGTCAGCAAGCAGCTGATGCCTGTTTATGACAAGCCCATGGTCTATTACCCCATTTCTGTCTTGATGCTCACGGGCATCACGGAAATTTTGATCATCTCCACCCCGCAAGATCTGCCTGCTTTCCGGCGCTTGCTTGGCGATGGTTCGCAATTCGGGGTGCAATTTTCTTACGCGGAACAACCGTCGCCGGATGGATTGGCCCAGGCCTTCCTCATCGGGGCCGAGTTCCTGTCCGGCGCTCCCGCCGCCCTCGTTTTGGGAGATAATCTTTTTTATGGGCATGACTTCACCGACACTCTTGCCGCTGCAAACCGTTCCCAAGACTGTGCCACAATATTCGGGTATGAGGTGGCCGACCCCTCCGCTTACGGGGTGGTAGAATTCGATCCGCAAGAAAAAGCGATTTCCTTGGTGGAAAAGCCAGCCGACCCCAAGAGCAACTTCGCGGTGCCTGGCCTCTATTTTTATAGCGAGGATGTGGTTGAAATGGCGGCGAACCTCAAGCCCAGTCCGCGCGGGGAGTTGGAGATTACTGATCTCAACCGTCTCTATCTTGAGGAGAGCCGCCTTCACGTGCAAAAGCTTGGCCGCGGGACGGCGTGGCTGGATACCGGAACCCACGAGTCCCTCTTGGAAGCTGCCGATTTTGTCCGGGCGATCCAACATCGTCAGGGTCTGCGCATTGCCTGTCTGGAGGAGATCGGTTTGCAGATGGGATTTCTGGACGAAGCAGCTTTTGAGCGGTCTCTGGAACCGCTGGGTAAGTCCAGCTATGGCGCCTACCTTCGCGGTGTTCTCAGTCGCCGCAGGCGCTGACACAACATGAGTTCTGTCCTCGCGTATTTTCCTTACTTGACTAAGAAAATGGCCTGCCAAGTGCTTGAACTTTCGGAGGCCGTGCTGCTGGCGGCGTGAATATCGTTTTCGACGATTGTGCTAAGTCGTCTGCTCCGCATTCCACGCTTCAAGCTTCCTCATGAAAACGCTCCCCACCAAAATCCACGATGCGTGGCTGCTTAAGCCGAAGGTTTTGGTGATGCGCGCGGCTTCTTTCTCGAATCCAGGAGTCGCGAGACTTTCCTTCAAATAGGCTTGGATCTGGACTGCTTGACATAATAATAGTAACCATTACCATTACTTTATGACCACCATCAGCATCCAAGAAATGCGGTTTGAGTTTGGCAAGGTCCGGCGCGCACTGGAGAGCGGCGAAGAGCTGTTGCTGACTTTCCGCAACCGCCCGCTGGCACGTTTGAGCCCGGTGGGGCCGCGCCACACCTCGCCGGCGCACGACCCCGCGCTCGATTTCGGCGACCACGCAGAGAACCTGCCGGCACTGACCAACCACGAAATCGATGCGGCCATTTATGGCTGAGCGAATTGTCTTTCTGGATACCAGCGGAGTCTACGCCTGGGTAAACAAGAGCGATCCTTGGCATGAAGCCATGTGCGCACTGCCGAAGCAGGAACAGTGCCGGCTGGTGTTGACCGATTACGTCGTCGATGAAGTGTGCACCCTCTTTGTGGCGCGTAAGATCCCACACCAGCGACGTCGTCTTTTCGAGCTGATCGACCATTCAAGGATCGTCAACTTCACATGGATCGGTCCCGACCTCTTTGCCAAAGCCAGGGAATGGATGCTACGCTATGAAGACCAGCCGTTCTCGTTCACGGATTGCACCAGCTTTGCCTGCATGAAGCATCTTGGCATCCGCGAGGCTGCAACGACCGACCGACACTTTCGGACTGCCGGGTTCGAACCGCTCTTTGTGTAAGACAGCTAGCCGCTGTTCATGAAAAAGCTCCCCACCAAAATCCACGATGGCCGCCGAGAGTTGGGGTCCATTAAGTGTGGCTAGATGGCCTAGATTTCCTTTCTCATGCCCCTCATACCAACGTCCCCAAGGTTCTGGACTTATGGTCGTCATCCCGGGTTGGGCCGGCTGGCCTCAGTTGGCCGCTGCTTCTGAATTGTCCATTGTGCGGACGGTCGCCGCGGCGACCGTCCCTACCGCCGATACCAAAAGTCTGAC
>Ga0209190_1000903_pt1 | contig 21260 bp, 21 predicted proteins | sample M_140205_XF_Meta_FD_187315 | JGI IMG/M metagenome (GOLD analysis project Ga0209190, IMG submission 187315) | Freshwater microbial communities from Lake Montjoie, Canada to study carbon cycling - M_140205_XF_MetaG (SPAdes) (version 2) | ecosystem: Environmental > Aquatic > Freshwater > Lake... | reverse complement strand
TGCATGATGATGCACAGTTAAATATCTATCGGTAACCATCGCACCTCTGCGGTTCCAATCGCGCTTACCAACAATATGAACAGCAGAAACATTAAAGGCATTCGCAGTTCTAACAATTGAACCAATATTCAAATCATGTTGCCAATTTTCAATTGCAATTTGCAGATCATGTCGCTTGGTATCAAGGTCTGCAACAATTGCCTCTAACTTCCAATATCTATACTTATCTAAGACATTTCTACGATCACCCTGCTCAAGCAATTCTGGATCAAAGTGATTATCAGTTGGCCATGGTTTAGAGTGTGGTCCTACGCCAACAACCTGGTAAAACTCACCAGGGCCGACAATTGATTCAGACATAAGTAAACCTTAAGGCTAAGGAGTGATGATGCGAAAATCATGGCTGCCAGCCTATCTAGCGTTAGGCCTAGTTTGGGGTTGTTCCTTTATATTTATAAAACTTGGCCTTGAGTTTTTAACGCCATTTGGAGTTGCTTTTGGTAGATGTGCATTGGGGGCTATTACTTTATTAATAGTCGTAAAACTAAAGAAAATCGATTTACCAAAAGAAAAAAGTACTTGGCGCAAACTTTGGGTAGTTGCAATGTTATTAAACGTGATACCTGGCATTTTATTTGCATATGCAGAGCAACACGTAACATCAATTCTTGCCGGAATTATTAATGCCACTACACCTCTTGCAACTTTGATCGTGATGCTCATTGCCTTCAGAGAAGAGAAGTTAAAAGCTGAACAGGTTTACGGTCTAATAATTGGAGCAATTGGAGTAATGGTTGTACTAGGTATTTGGCAGGGGATTGGTGATAACCAATTAACTGGTGTTATCGCATTACTTATTGCGGTTACCTGTTATGGAATCTCATTCCCATACTCAAAGCGAAATATAATTCCACTTGAATTAAAACCAGAGTCTGCTGCTACCACTCAACTAGTCATGGCTGCAATTACTTTATTACCATTTTATTTATATGATGGCATATCAAAGGATAACTACCGACCCGCTACATTTTTTGCCATGTTGGCGCTAGGTATTTTAGGAAGTGGATTTGCTTATATTTGGAACTTTTCGATCATTGCAGCTGCTGGAAGTTCCATCGCTAGTTCAGTGACTTATTTAACTCCAGTTGTTGCCGTCTTTGTTGGTTGGTTATTCTTAGGCGAAGCAATCGCGTGGCATGAACCATTTGGTGCGCTATTAGTAGTAATAGGTGCCGCAGTTTCACAGGGTAGGTTTAATCGAAAGGTGCAGAGCAAATGAAAAAAATATCTGCACTCCTGTTACTTGTTTTAACGCTTAACATACAATCGGCATCAGCGGCAGAGCCACTACCACAACCTTTTTTCAATTACTTAAGCTCTAAATATTTGGCGGATCCAGGAATAATTTTATTAGATGGCAGCACAAAGGAAGTTGTTTATCAAAATGGCGCAGATGTTCTGCGCTCTCCTGCTTCAGTTTTGAAATTAACCTCTGCCACCGCAATCGCTATGACTTTAGATAGCACAACAGTTTTTACTACCTCACTTTATAAAACTGACAAACGAGGCGTATTCGTAATATTAGGTGATGATGATCCTTGGATGACATCTAGCGCTAAGTTTCGAGATGCAAACAAACGTGCTTACACACCAACTTTAATTAAAGCGGCTTTTGCATCTGATAAAAAGTTAAAGAAAATTACCTTGCTCTATAAAGGTATTAATGGTTCAGATATTTATTATGCAAAGCGAGCACTAGGGCGCAGAGCTTCAGTTGTTTATAAAGCAATAAGTAAAAGTGTTGATCCGCAATCACTTATCACCGAGAAAATTACTGAAATCTCATCCCCACCACTTTCAAAAATGATTAAATTTGCCCTTTTATATAGCGACAATGTTTTAACACAACGTCTTGCCATGGTTGCAACTGCCAGAAACGGTTATCCAGTAAATAAAACTGGATTAAACGACATGATGAATGACAAGTTAGCTGCAATGGGCATAAACACAATTGGTTTGCACCTAGAGGATGGTTCTGGCTTATCTGGCGGTAATCGAATCTCTGCGGTAACAGTTTCTGAATTACTACTAAAAATTAGAAGTGAGCCAAGGCTAAAAGTGGTTTATGACGCGCTTCCTACAAGTGGTGAATCTGGAACGTTAGTTGGTAGGTATCATGAAACTGCGCCACAAGCAGTTGGTTTAATTAAAGCTAAAACTGGTTCAACTCGTCACACAGTTTCGCTTGCTGGTTTTGCTACCTCTGGCGATAAAGAGTATGTGTTTGTAGTTATTGCAGATCATGTTGGGAAAACGAAAAGAATTCAAAATGCAGCCCGTAGCGCAATTGATCGCATGCTCGGCACAATCACTAAGCCGCCTACCGCTCCGCTTCCAGTTGCTGATCCAGCGTCAATTCCATTTTCTGCAACCTCATAACAATTGTTAATTTTCGCAACAGCGATAGGCTTTATTCACTAATGAAAAATTACTTGGATTTAATGAAACTTCGTGTTGTTGAGTTATTGCTTGTCACAACAGTTCCAGCTTTATTTATAGCAAGTGAAGGCATCCCAAGTATTTCGGTAACTTTTTGGAGCTTACTTGGTGGCACATTAGCTGCCGGAGGTGCCAATGCATTTAATATGGTGATTGAAGAAAAATCTGATCGACTAATGAAGCGGACTGCTAATCGGCCGATTGCAACCGGAAAGATTTCAAAAAAGAACGGCTTAATATTTTCATCATTAATTTCAATTCTTTCCTTACTGATTTTCTATATATTCACTACCAACTTAGCAACATTACTAACCGCCATCGCGATTATTTTTTATGTTTTAATTTATACAATCACACTAAAAAGAAATACCTCTCAAAATATTGTTTGGGGAGGCATTGCTGGCTGCATGCCGGTTTTAATCGGCCAAGCTGCAGTTACTAACTCACTAACCACCGCTTCCTGGTTATTTTTTATCGTGATTTTTTTTTGGACGCCACCACACTTTTGGGCTCTTGCTGTTCGATATAAAGATGATTACTCCGCTGCGGGTATTCCAATGTTGCCAGTGGTAGCCCCAATGAAATCAGTGATTAAGCAAATGTGGTTCCACTCAATCGCAATGTCAACAACCTCTATAGCATTGATTATCAATACAAAAATGTCAGCATCGATTTTAATTTTTTCTATAGTTTTAGTTTTGACGTGGAATCTACAATTAGTTAATCTAACTAAATCTCCAACTGAGCCTAACGCCGGTAAGTTATTTCAAGCGTCGATAGTATTTCTCAGCATTTACTCACTTTTAATAGTAGTTGGAGTATTGCTTAAGTAGTTTTTGCGCTTTTTAATGGGATAATTCTTCCCATGTCCTCCCCTCTTGCACTTGATGTTGCCGATTTATCGAAAAAATATGGCGATCGAATGGCGCTTTCTCATGCCAATTTTGAAGTGCCAATGGGAAGTATTTGTGGTTTTGTCGGACCAAATGGTTCTGGTAAAACTACAACTATCAGAATGTTGCTTGGCTTAATCACACCAACTACTGGTGGTGGCCACGTCTTAGGTGAATCAATCACCGAACCCGAAAAATATTTACCACGGGTTGGCGCGATGATCGAAGGGCCAGCTTTTTATCCAGCACTTACCGGTTTTCAAAATTTAAATGTCTTAGCAAAAATTGGCGGGTTTTCAACCGACGCGATTGCTGGCTTACTTGATTTAGTAGGACTTGGTGACCGTGGTGACTCAAAATATAAAACTTACTCACTTGGAATGAAGCAAAGATTAGGAATTGCAGCAGCTTTATTACCAAATCCAAAGTTATTAGTTTTAGATGAACCAACTAATGGTCTTGATCCGGCCGGTATTCATGAAATTAGAACACTGCTTCGAAAGTTAGCAGACGCCGGTACAACAGTATTCGTCTCCTCTCATTTACTTTCTGAAATTGAAATGATTAGTGATCACCTTGTAATGCTTAGGTTGGGAAAGGTTATTTTTTCTGGAAAGACAAGTGACTTACTTGCGAAACAGCAACCGGTGATTGTGGCTAAGCCGGAGAACGTAAGCGACTTAAATAAACTTGCCCAAATTGCTACTGCCGCTGGTCACGATGTAAGAATTATGGAAAACACAGTTCATGTCACTGGTACATCGGATTTTTCTGCCAAGTTAAACAAAGCGGCATTCGAAGCTGGCATAACTTTAGAGTCACTAACACCTGTAAAGGCTTCTCTGGAAGAGACTTTCTTTGAAATGACGGGTGAGTAAAATGTGGAATGTATTAAGGGCTGAATTAACCAAACTTCGCCGGCCCTCTCTTTCTGTTTCTACACTTCTTGCCGTAACTTTTGTAACAAGTTTAATTACATCTGTTTTGTTTTTGCTAGTTGATTCACCAGAAGGAAATGGCGAGCGAGGGATAAAAATAGGTAGAGATGTACTCTCACTACCTACTGGAATCTCATTGAGTTTTAGCAATTCAGCAGGACTTTTAGGAGTTGTAGCACTCTGTGTTTTTGCTGCCCAAACTGCCCAGGAGTACACCTACGGAACATTACGTAATTTGCTAGTTCGCCAACCATCTCGAATGAAGATTTTGATTGGCAAATTAGGGGCGATGAAGTTATTTGCAATTGTGATGGTTACCTTTTCTGCCGCTGTAGGTATTGCTCTTTCCTATTTATATGCTGGAGTAAAAAATATTTCAACTGCTGCTTGGTCCACCTCGGATGCAAAAGCGGCGGTATTGCACGGCTTTATCAATGTGCTAATTGCCACAATTGGGTACGGAATTTTTGGCATGATCCTAGGGCTGCTCTTTAGATCACCGATCTCTGCGATCTCCATTGGAGTAATTTGGAACTTAATTTTTGAAGGCTTGTTATCTGCATTTGTTAAAAATATTGATCGCTATTTTCCAGGCCAGCTATTGTCGATAGTTGCTCAAGGTGGCAGCGACCGAATTTCTTATCAGTACGCCTTGTTTACTTCATACGGCTTCCTATTAGGTGGGTTAGCCGTTGTCGCTTTCTTATTCAAAAAACGAGATGTGGCTAATTAATGATTAAAAAATTAATAGCTGCATTTTTAATAGCAACTCTGGTGCCAACCGCCGCAATTGCTGCTCCGCCAAAACCAACCCAAGCACAAATTGATGCTGCTAAAAAACTTGAGGATGAAAAGAAGGCAGCAGCAGATGCCGCAGCCGCAAAATTAAATTCTGCTAAAAAAACCTTAAAACAACTTGCTGCAATTGCCACCGCAAAACATAAATTATATGTTTCAGCACAAAATGAATTGAAAATGAAAACCAAACAAGCAGATCTAGCAATGAAGCATTTACAAATTGCACAAGCTTCAGTTAATAGCGGAAAGCGGGCAATTGGAAAGTTAGCCGCTAATGCATATGTATCAGGTGGTGGCTTTACCGACTTAGATTCGCTACTTAAAGCAGATGGCCCACAAGATTTAGCAGATCGGTTAAGTGCATTAGATGCAGTTGGCCAAAATAATTCAACTGCGTTAGATCGATTTAAATCAGCAGAGGTAGTCGCATCCGCAGCCCAAAAAGCAGCCGATATTGCAAAGCAAGCACAAGCAGCTGCCACAATCAAAGTTGCTAGCGCAAAGAAAGCCGCAGAGGTAGCGGAGGCTATGCAACAAGAAGAGGTAGATAAATTACAAGCGGTTCAAGATAAATTAGCAAAAGAATTGGCGGTTGCTCAAAAAACTCGAGTAACACTTGAGCAACAAAGACAACTTGCGTTGTTGGAGGAGTCAAACGCTGACCGCGCTGCGCTAACACCTGATCAATCAAAGATTTGGCCAGATATCGGATTTACTGGCAGAAGTAGCACTCGGTCAACTGAAGCAATGCGGTTAGCAGCAGTTGAGTATGCATCAAAACAGGTTTTAGCAAAGAAGAGATATGTATGGGGAAGTGAAGGGCCAACAACATTTGATTGCTCTGGTTTGGTATTTGCTTCTTACCGCGCTGCCGGTCTTGGTTTCCCAAATTGGGATCGACTCAACTCCTCACTTTATTGGGTCGCAACAAAACGTGTGCCATTAAGTGATCTAGTTCCTGGCGACCTTCTTTTCTACTCATACAAGGGAACGGTTAGCACAATTCACCACATAACTATCTATGCCGGGGGCGGAATGATGTGGGAGGCGAACTCAAAAGACAAAGGCTTGCTCTACTCAAGTATTTATAGCGTTAAGGGTTTAATGCCTTACGGGGGTCGGGTCTAATCTTCTCGGTATGAGTACCGCTAGCACACCATCGCTTTGGGAAATTCGTAAAGCGGTTAAACCCTGGCTTACTGATTCTTCACAAACAGTTTTGTTTGGTTGCTCTGGTGGCGCTGATTCAATGGCGCTTGCGCTCGCACTTTCTTTAGAAGCAAACGGAACTAAAGTTATTCCAATTGTTATTGATCATGGATTACAAGCTGGGTCAGCAGAAATTACTTCACAAACAGTTTCTAAACTTAAAGAAATTGGTTACACCCAAATTGAATCAGCAATTGCACAAGTTAAAATTACTGATGGGTTAGAGGCTTCAGCTCGCCGGGCTCGATATCAAATCTTTAATCAATTTATTGATACACATCAACCAAAGTTTTTTTTACTTGCTCACACATTAAATGATCAGGCCGAGAGTGTTTTACTTGGATTAGCTAGAGGATCTGGTGCGAGATCATTATCTGGCATGGCGGTAGAAAACAATATTTATGTTCGACCACTTTTAAAGATTTCAAGGCAAACGACAGTCGCTGCATGCCATGAGGGTGGAGTTGAATTTTGGTCAGATCCACACAATGATGATTTAAGATTTGCAAGAGTAAGAACTCGTAAAAACGTATTACCTAATTTAGAAGAAAATCTTGGGCCAGGAATTACTGAAGCATTAGTTAGAAGTGCTGATTTACTCCGTGATGACGCAGATGCATTAGATAATTTTGCCCGTGAATACTTTGCTCAAACAGATCCATTAAATTTATCGGTCAGTGAGTTAGAGCGATTGCCTAAGGCGATTAGATCCAGGGTATTGCGTCTTGCTATTTACCAAGCCGGGGCACCTTCTGGCAGCCTTTCAGCCGAACACATCAACGTCGCGGAGGCGTTAATCTCTGATTGGCATGGTCAAAAAGAGCTATCACTACCAGGGGATGTGAAGCTTTTAAGAAATTCAGGCAGAATCACCCTCTCAACCAATAAATAAGGAGCACCGTGGATCTATCAGCCCTTGGTAATGACATTGAAAGAGTTGTTGTTAGTGAGGAGCAGATCCAAACTCGGTTAAAAGAGTTAGCTGCTCAAGTTAAAAAAGATTACGACGGAAGAGATTTAATTTTAGTTGGTGTGTTAAAAGGCGCGATCATGGCAATGGCAGATTTTTCTCGCCACTTACAACGACATGTTGATATGGATTGGATGGCAGTTTCATCATATGGTGCTGGCACAAAATCAAGTGGTGTAGTTAGAATCTTAAAAGATTTAGATAATGATATTTTAGGTAGAGAAGTTTTGATTGTTGAAGACATTTTAGATACCGGATTAACTCTTTCCTGGCTCACTGAAAACTTACTTTCTCGTGGAGCTAAATCAGTTTCTATTTTGACCGTACTTAGAAAGCCTGATGCAGCGACCGTTAAGGTTGAGGCTAAGTATGTAGGCTTTGATATTCCAAGTGAGTTCGTGGTTGGCTATGGCTTAGATTTCAATCAGAAGTATCGAAATCTGCCATTTATTGGCGTTCTAGCCAAACACCTTTATTCTTAAGCCTTCCGTTACCAGCTTCAGGAAAAGAGAAGTAATAAGTGGCGCAAAAGAAAAAAGTGAAAATTCCTAAACTAAAAGGATTTAGTAGCCGGAAAAAACCTACTAAGCCTTCACCACAATTAGCTAGAAGAATTTTGCGTGGGCCTTTATTTTGGATTGTTGCCGCTCTTGTCGCTGTCAGTATTTTTGGTCAAATTTCAACAACTGGAAAAGAATTCACCAAAGTTGATACTTCAGTAATTTTAAATGAAATTTCACAAGATCACGTTAAGTCAGCAATTGTTATTGACCGTGAACAAAAGATCCGAGTGGTATTAAAAGATGGCGAACTAGCCGATGGTGCATCAAAGCTCGAAGCATCTTATGTAACCGGGCAAGAACAATTAATTGTTGAACTATTAACAAGTAATCCACCAGCTACTAATTGGAATGTAGAAGTACCATCACAATCATTTTTTGTTTCACTTTTATTAAGTATTTTGCCAATCTTCCTAATTATTTTCTTGCTTATGTTATTTATGGGTGGCGGGCAAGGTGGCCGCGTTATGTCATTCGGCCGCTCCCGAGCTAAGTTGCAAAATAAGGAAACTCCAACAAATACCTTTGCTGATGTTGCAGGTGCAGATGAAGCTGTTGCAGAACTTCGCGAGATTAAAGATTTCCTAGCAAGCCCAGATAAATACAAAGCGATTGGTGCAAAAATTCCAAAGGGAGTTTTACTTTATGGCCCTCCGGGAACTGGTAAAACATTACTTGCAAGAGCAGTTGCTGGTGAAGCAAAGGTTCCGTTTTACTCTATCTCTGGATCTGAGTTTGTTGAGATGTTTGTTGGCGTAGGCGCATCTCGTGTGCGTGACTTGTTTGCGCAAGCAAAACAAAATGCGCCATCAATAGTTTTCGTAGATGAAATTGATGCAGTAGGTCGCCAACGTGGTGCAGGTCTTGGTGGTGGAAATGATGAACGTGAGCAAACTCTTAATCAATTATTAGTTGAGATGGATGGTTTTGAAGCAAACGGTCAAGTTATTTTAATTGCTGCAACTAACCGACCAGATGTATTAGATCCAGCATTACTTAGACCAGGAAGATTTGATCGCCAGATATCTGTTGACCGGCCAGATCTAAAAGGGCGGGCAGCGATTCTTGGCGTGCATGCTAAAAATAAACCTGTCGCAAAAGATGTTGATTTAACCTCTTATGCAAAGCGAACACCGGGCTTTACTGGTGCAGATCTAGCAAATGTCTTAAATGAGGCTGCTCTACTTGCTGCCCGAGAAGAGCGTAAAACAATTCGCAACTCAGATTTAGATGAAGCAATTGATCGGGTAATGGCCGGCCCACAAAAAGTTTCTCGTTTAATGACTGAAGAAGAGAGAAGAATTACGGCTTACCATGAAGGTGGTCATGCATTAGTTGCGCACGCACTTCCTCACACTGATCCAGTACATAAAGTTACGATTATGCCAAGAGGTAGAGCACTTGGTTACACAATGGTGTTACCAGATGAAGATCGCTATGCGGTAACAAGAAATCAAATGCTTGATCAGCTTGCATACACAATGGGCGGTAGAGCTGCTGAAGAATTAATTTTCCATGATCCAACTACTGGCGCTTCAAATGACATTGAAAAGGCCACAAACCTTGCTAGGGCGATGGTTACTCAATACGGAATGACCCAACGGCTTGGCGCGATAAAACTTGGAATCTCTGATTCACAACCATTCTTAGGCAGAGACTATGGACATCAAAGAGATTACTCTGAGAATGTTGCTGCGATTGTTGATAGCGAAATCAGAGAGATGATTGAAAATGCTCACCAAGAAGCCTTTGATGTTTTAGTTGCCAACCGCGAAACGTTAGATCGTTTAGTTGAAGAGTTACTTGAAAATGAAACTTTAAACAAAGAAGAAATCGCTGCTATTTTTAAGAAAGTTAAAAAAGTTAAACCGCGAGCAGCATGGACTGGTTCACAAAATCGAACCCCTTCAAATCAGCCACCAGTTGCGTTAAAGCCAGCGAAAATCAAGGTTTCAGAAGAGGAAAAAATAGTTAAAAAAGCCCCGGCTAAAAAAAGCGATAAAGACAATAGTAAAGATGTAAATGAGTGAGGTTAACTCCGTATCGATGGGGCCCCGTGATGGCGGCGCCAAAAAGGAGTTTGATCAAGTACGTGCAGAAAAAGCAGTAACTGAACTACTACATGCATTAGGTGAAGACCCAAATAGAGATGGTTTAAAAGACACACCAAAACGAGTAGCAAAAGCATTTGCCGAAAACTTTGCTGGTCTTTGGCAAAAACCAGAGGATGTTTTAACAACTACATTTGATATTGGGCATAAGGAACTAGTAATTGTTAGAGAGATTGAAGTTTTTTCTCACTGCGAGCATCATCTAACTCCATTTCATGGAGTTGCTCATATTGGTTATATTCCTGGCGAGAGTGGAAGAATTACCGGTATATCTAAACTAGCTCGCCTTGTTGATTTATATGCTCGCCGCCCTCAAGTGCAAGAGCGTCTTACTTCACAGATAGCTGACGCTTTAGTTGAGATTTTGCAACCTGGTGGAGTGATCGTAATTATTGATTGTGAACACCTGTGTATGTCGATGCGCGGTGTTAGAAAATCACAAGCCCGTACAACGACCAGTGCAGTTCGTGGTCAACTATTAAATCCGGCAACAAGAGCTGAAGCAATTTCATTGATAAATCAAAGCCGGTAGCGTAAATGTCTAATACTCTTGTAATGGGAATATTAAATATTACCCCTGACTCATTTGCCGATGGTGGAAAGTATTTATCAAAATTAGATGCAATAAACCAAGGTAGGAGATTAATTGCTGAAGGCGTTGACATTATTGATGTTGGCGGTGAATCAACTAGACCAGGTGCTGAGCGGATCAGTGAAGAAGAGGAATTAACTAGAGTAATACCAGTAGTTATTGAATTAGTAAAAGATGGTGCAGTAATTAGTGTTGATACGATGCGAGCAGAGGTAGCAAAACAAGCGATTGCGGCTGGAGCTACATACATAAACGATGTTAGTGGTGGTTTAGCAGATGAAAAAATGGCTCAAGTAATTGCTTCAAATCCAAATATTCAATACGTAGTTATGCATTGGCGCGGTCATTCAAAAGATATGCAAAAACAAGCAGTTTATGAGGATGTCGTTAAAGAGGTTAAAGAGGAGTTAGATGAAAGAGTTACCGCGCTTTTAAAATCTGGAGTATCCACGGAACAAATAATTTTAGATCCGGGCATTGGATTTGCGAAGAACAGTGAACATAATTGGCAGATATTACAAAATATTGAAAGATTTCAATTACTTGGATACCCACTACTTGTAGGGGTATCTCGTAAAAAATTCCTTGGAGAACTGATTAATTCTTCTGAGCCAGATAATCGCGAAGCTGCCACAATTGCATTAACAACCGAGTTAGCTCGCCTGGGAGTGTGGGGCGTGCGAACACACGCAGTTAAAGCACACAAAGATGCAATATCTGTTGTTGAACGGCTACGCAAATGAGTGATCTAATTAAAATTAATGGCATAAGCGCTAAGGGATTTCATGGCGTATTTCAAAGTGAGCGTAAAAAAGGACAGAAATTTATTGTTGATATTGAATTAAGCATCAATCTAAATAATCTTAAAGATGATTTAAGTAAAACTGTTAACTATGCAGAGGTTGCTCAGATCGCTCATGACAATATAACCGGTAAGCCGGTCTTGTTAATTGAAACCCTCGCTGAAAATATTGCTAGATTAATTTTAAGGAAATATAAGAAAGTTAAGCAAGTCAAAGTAATTGTCCATAAACCGAAGGCTCCACTAGCTCTTAATTTCAAAGATGTTTCAGTTGAAATAATTCGTAATCAATGAAAGCCGTTATTTCAATTGGCTCTAACCTTGAAAATCGGAAATTGAATTTAGATATTGCTATCACCCAACTCGAGCCTATTTTGGATAAATTAATCTATTCACCATTTATCGAAACAAAGCCAGTCGGTGGACCTAAGCAAGATGATTTTTTGAATACGGTTGCAATTGGTGAATGTGACTTACCTGCAGAAGAGTTGCTAACAAAATTGCTATCAATCGAGGATCAAATGGGCAGAGTAAGAGATATTAAATGGGGTCCAAGAATTATTGATTTAGATTTAATTGTCTATGGAGATCAAGTTATAGATTCTGATTTCCTTAAATTACCTCATCCACTAGCTCATTCAAGAGAGTTTGTTTTAGCACCATGGTTTGCAATCGATCCAGCAGGGGTAATTCCAGGCGCTGGGCCAATTAAAACTCTTTTGGCATCCATCAGCAGCCCGCGTTAAACTTATCTCCTAGCCCGGTACCCGGAAAGGACTGGAGCCATGATCGAAGTAATTAAATCTGCCGATGATTTAGTGCGCCAAAAATGGGATGTATTAGTTCCAACTATGGGTGCCTTACACATCGGCCATCAATCATTAATTGAGATTGCAAAAGCAAATGGAGAAAATGTTTTAGTTAGCATTTTTGTCAATCCTCTGCAATTTGAAAACAAAGAAGATTTAATTAGTTATCCAAAAACTTTAGAGCAAGATATAAAATTTGCCGAAGCAGCAGGTGCAACAGCGGTATTTGTGCCAGATGAGGGCACTATTTATCCAGGTGAAATCGAGAAAATACCGAGTGGCGAAATTGGCGAGTTATATGAAGGGGCATCTCGTCCTAGACATTTTACCGGTGTATTAACTGTTGTTAAAAGACTTTTTGATTTAGTTAAACCTAAAGCAGCAGTGTTTGGTGAGAAGGATTTTCAGCAATTATTTTTAATAAAACAACTGGTTAACCAACTTAAACTTCCGATTGAAATTATCTCAGCTCCTACAATTCGAGAAAAAAACGGATTAGCAATTTCGTCAAGAAATATTCGGTTAGATAAAAGGGGCGAAAAAATTTCAGAAGTTATTTACAAGGCTTTAACTCAACCAACTATTGACCAAATGATAAGTGAGATATCAACTGAACCAGGTTTTAAATTGGATTACCTTGAAGTAATTGATGAACTAACATTTGAAAAGGCTAAGCCTGAAACACAAAATAAGCGTGTGATTATTGCCGGTTGGGTAAATAACCTTAGGTTGATCGACAATATGCCAATGGGTATCCGTAAATGAGACTACTAACTGGTTCACCAGGTTGGAGCACATCTGCAGATGTAATTGTGATTGGTTCTGGAGTTGCCGGGCTTACCACTGCATTAAATTTAAGATCACATGGTTTATCTGTTCTCTTAGTAACAAAAGCGCGTATTGATGCTGGCTCAACTAAATGGGCACAAGGTGGAATAGCTGCAGCGTTAGGACCGGGTGATACTCCTGATCAACACAAAAAAGATACATTGGCAGCTGGTGTTGGATTGTGTGACATAAAAGCTGTTGATGTCTTAGTTTCAGAAGGGCCTGAAGCTGTAAGAAAATTAATTGCGCACGGTGCTGTTTTTGATAAATCCGAAACTGGCGAGATTGCTTTAACCCGTGAAGGTGGACATCTTCGTAATCGAATACTGCATGCCGGTGGAGATGCAACTGGCGCAGAAGTTTCTCGAGCATTACTCGCTGCAGTGAAAAGTGATTCTGGAATTGAAATTATCGAACATGCATTAGTGATTGATGCATTAAAAAGTTTAAACGGAAGAGTTTGTGGCGTAACGTTGCATGTAATTGGTGCCGGCAGTAGAGATGGCGTTGGTAGAGCATTAGCACGCGCAGTTGTAGTTGCAACTGGAGGCCTTGGACAGGTTTATTCACAAACTACAAATCCAGCAGTTTCAACTGGTGATGGAGTTGCACTTGCACTACGCGCTGGTGCAAAGGTTGGTGATGTTGAGTTTGTGCAATTTCATCCAACAGTTTTATGGCGTGATCTAGCAAATAGAGGCCAACAACCATTAATAAGTGAAGCAGTGCGCGGTGAAGGTGCTGTATTGCTTAATCATAAGAATGAACAGTTTATGGTTGGCAAACACCCTCAGGCAGATCTAGCTCCAAGAGATGTAGTAGCAAAAGAAATATTTAATCAAATGCAATTAAGTGGTCAACCACATGTTTGGCTAGATGCAACAAAAATTAATGACTTTGAAAATAGATTCCCAACGATTTATGCCTCATGCATTTCAAATGGGATTGATCCAACTAAAGAAAAAATTCCAGTAGCTCCTGCTTCACATTACGCCTCTGGTGGAGTTTTGGTTGATTTAAATGGTCAATCATCTATTCCGGGACTTTATATATGTGGTGAATCTGCTTGTACTGGAGCACATGGGGCAAATCGCCTGGCTTCAAACTCACTTCTTGAAGGTTTAGTTTTTGGTGCACGAATTGCTGCAAACCTTGCAAAAGAATTACCACCTCAACAAGAACCAGTTGATGATAATAAAACAATGCTGCTTGATCCAAAAATACTATTACCGCTTCAAATCTCAATGAGTGAAGGTGCTGGAGTTATGAGATCTGATAGCTCGCTTCGAAAAACAATGCATACTTTGCAAGAGCTTTCTAAATTAACAAGTACTGAACCAAGAATTGAAGCTTGGGAGGCCTCGAATCTTTACCTACTTGCAACTGCGATAGTTAAATCAGCATTAATCAGAACTGAATCGCGTGGCTCACATTGGCGCAGTGATTACCCACAAAGCTCTGATAAGTGGTTAAGTAGAGTTATTGAACGGATAGATATAGATGGTAATTGGCAGACTGATGTGGAGGCGATTTAAGTGAATCAACTTCGCGATAATTTAAAAGCCCTGGGCTTATCTCCTAATCACATATTTCAGCAGGTTAAAGATGCAATCGGTGAGGATTTGGCTGGCGGTAAAGACTTAACATCAGTTGCGACCATCCCTGACACACATGTTATTACTGCGGATTTCACTGCTAGAACTACCGGAATTATTTGCGGCCTACATGTTGTAGCTGCAGTTCTTGAGTATTGCGGTGTTAATCATTATGAAGTCTTAGTAGATGAAGGAGCAAAAGTTTCGGCTGGCAAAGTATTAATTACTGCGCAAGGAAATACTCAAAAAATATTATTAGCAGAACGCACCGCACTTAACTTCCTGTCTCACTTAAGCGGTATTTCAACCCTTACCAATCAGTGGGTTACTGAAATTGCTGGCACGAAGTGCCAGATTAGAGATACCCGTAAAACTACCCCAGGCCTTCGCCAATTAGAAAAATTTGCAGTTCGAATGGGTGGGGCTGTTAATCATCGAATCGCCCTTTCCGATGCAGCTTTAATTAAAGATAATCACATAGTTGCAGCTGGCAGTATTAGTGCAGCATTCACTGCAGTTAAAAAAATGTTTCCGGGTAAATCAATTGAAATTGAAGTCGACAGTATTGATCAATTAAAAGAGGCGATTGCCTTAAAACCTGACTTAATATTGTTAGACAACATGAGCCCCGAGCTTTGTGTTGAAGCGGTTGCGGTAACTGCTGGCGCCGTAAAGCTTGAAGCATCAGGTGGAATTACTTTTAATAATGCAAAAGCATATGCAAACTCCGGTGTTAATTATTTAGCAATCGGTGCTCTTACTCATTCTGCTCCAGCATTAGATATCGGGCTAGATTTCAGAAAGGGAAAATAATGTTACTTACAATCGATGTTGGTAATACCAACACAGTTCTTGGGGTTTTTAACAAGGATAAATTAACGCAATCTTGGCGAGTAAAAACTGACCCAAGAGATACTGCTGATGAGTTGTGGCTGCAGTACTCAGCTTTAGTTGAAGGCTTTGATATAACTGGAGTCGCGATTTGTTCAACCGTACCATCAGTGCTTAGAGAGATTAGAAAATTAATTGATGAGCATTACAGCGATATTAAGACCACAATTATTGAACCGGGCGTAAAAACTGGTGTGCCATTACTCGTTGATAATCCAAAAGAAATAGGTGCTGACCGGATCGTTAATTCACTCGCAGCATTTACATTATATGAATCAGATGGACCAACCATTGTGGTTGATTTTGGAACATCAACTAACTTAGATGTGGTCTCACCAAAAGGAGAGTTCTTAGGAGGAGCATTAGCACCTGGTATTGAAATATCAGTTGATGCTCTCGCTGCCAGAGCTGCACAACTTAGAAAAGTTGAATTGGTAAAACCAAAATCGGTAATTGGTAAGAACACTGTTGAGGCATTGCAGTCTGGAACTATTTATGGCTTCGCTGGCCAAGTAGATGGCTTGGTTAATCGAATCGCTGATGAGTTAGCAGAGTTATATCCAAATTCTGGAGAGGTTTGTGTAATAGCAACTGGTGGGCTTGCCCCATTAGTACTTGGTATTAGCGAAACCATTGAGTTTCATGAACCAGATCTGACTTTAATCGGATTGCGCTTAGTACATGAGCGTAATTAATTCATAACAGCACTACTGCGCGCTAGGATTTAACTCATCATGGCTGATGAAGATGACCTACCAGAACAACTGCGAATTCGGCGAGAAAAACGAGCCGGCATATTAAATCGCGGTGGACAGCCATACCCAGTTTCGGTTCCAAGAACAGCATCCCTTCTTGAGATCAGAGAAAAACATAAAGATCTTCCAATTGATGTTTCAACCGGGATTATCGAGTCAGTAACAGGACGAGTAATTTTTAAACGAGATACCGGCAAGCTTTGTTTTGCAAATCTACGTGAAGGTGACGGAACCGAGTTACAAGCGATGTTTTCCCTAGATAAAATTGGTGAAGATCAACTTGAAATATGGAAATCAGAAATTGATTTAGGTGACATAGTTTCGGTAACTGGTGAAGTGATAACTTCTAAACGAGGCGAGTTATCAATATTAGCTAATTCATTTACTTTGGCAGCTAAAGCGCTTCGACCGCTTCCAGTAGAGCACAAACCACTCTCAGAAGAGAGTCGAGTAAGAATGCGTTACGTGGATTTAATTGTTAGACCAGAGGCAAGAAGTAATGCCAGGTTACGTCCTGCGGTTATGAGATCGCTACGAAACACATTCAACTCTCGCAACTTCCTAGAAGTTGAAACACCAATGCTTCAAGTAATGCATGGCGGAGCAGCAGCTAGACCATTTAAAACATTTAGTAATGCCTATGAGATGGATCTGTTTTTAAGAATTGCTCCAGAACTTTATTTAAAGAGATGTGTCGTTGGTGGACTTGAGAAAGTTTTTGAAATAAACCGAAATTTTCGAAATGAAGGCGCGGATTCTTCTCATTCACCAGAGTTTGCAATGATTGAAACATATGAGGCTTATGGTGACTGGGATACTATGGCTGAGTTAACTAGAACCTTAGTTCAAGATGCAGCAAAGACGGTATTTGGTTCACATGTAGCAAAGCACCATGATGGAAAAGAGTTAGACCTTGGTGGCAAATGGAGCGAAGTATCACTCTTTGATGCAATTTCAGATGCAATTGGTGAAAAAGTAAGTGCGCAAACATCAATAGATGATTTAAAGAAAATTGCAAGCAAATTAGGAATTAAAACAGACCCAAAGTGGATTACTGGAAAACTTGCTGAAGTTATTTTTGAACATGTGGCTATTGATAAGTTAAAGGGCCCAACATTTGTTAAAGGATTCCCAATCGATACCTCTCCATTAGTTAGAGCACACCGTGAAGTAACCGGAATTGCCGAAAAATGGGATTTATATGTTGAAGGCTTTGAATTAGCTACCGGATATTCAGAGTTAATTGATCCAGTTGTTCAAAGAGAAAGATTGGTTGAGCAAGCAAAACTTGGTGCATCAGGTGATCTTGAGGCAATGGGATTAGATGAAGATTTCTTGCGAGCAATGGAACATGGCATGCCACCAATGGGTGGAATGGGCATGGGTGTTGATCGATTACTAATGGCACTTACTGGCTTGGGAATTAGAGAGACAATTTTATTTCCGTTAGTAAAACCTACTTCCGGAGATGAGTAATGTCAGTAGTTGTAAGACCGGCTAAAACCTCTGACATCAAAAAAATTAGAAAGATTGTTGATTCATTCGCTGAACAACGCAGATTACTTTCTAAAGAAACTGTAACGCTATATGAAGGTGTGCAAGAGTTCACTGTTGCGGAAGTCGATGGCGAGATTGTTGGTTGCGGCGCCTTGCATGTACTTTGGGAGGATTTAGCAGAGGTGCGAACAGTTGCAGTAATTGAAGCAATGCATGGCAAAGGAATTGGACATGAAATTTTAGAAAATATTTTAAGTAGAGCTAAAGAAATCGGCGTGAAAAAAGTATTTTGCTTAACTTTTGAAACTAAATTTTTTGGTGCTCATGGCTTTACTGAAATTCAAGGTGCGCCCGTTGAGCCAGATGTTTATGCTCAATTGCTTCGCTCTTATGATGAAGGAATTGCTGAATTTTTAGACCTAGAGAGTGTTAAGCCCAACACCCTGGGAAATACCAGAATGTTGAAAATTCTTTAATTTTTTGGGCATAAATGCCCCACTTATGGGGTTATACAGCCATAACCAACCCAATATATGGGTGAGTTATTCACAGCCTAATCGAAGTGCGCAAGGTCGCCCCTTGGCATTAGGCTATTTACATTAGAGGGAAAGGTAAGACAGATGTTTGAGCGGTTTACAGATCGTGCAAGACGCGTTGTTGTATTGGCGCAAGAAGAAGCACGCATGCTCAATCACAATTACATCGGTACTGAACATATTCTTTTAGGTTTAATTCACGAAGGTGAAGGTGTTGCTGCCAAAGGACTCGAATCACTTGGTATTTCTTTAGAGGCAGTGCGCTCTCAAGTTGAAGAAATTATTGGTCAAGGACAACAAGCACCATCTGGTCATATTCCATTTACACCAAGAGCTAAAAAAGTTTTAGAGCTTTCTTTACGCGAAGCATTGCAATTAGGACATAACTACATCGGCACCGAACATATTCTTTTAGGTTTAATCCGCGAAGGTGAAGGAGTAGCTGCTCAAGTATTAGTAAAACTTGGCGCAGATCTTTCTCGTGTTCGCCAACAAGTTATTCAATTGCTATCTGGCTACCAAGGCAAAGAAGCAGTTGCTGCCGGTGGACCAGCTGAAGGTCAACCTTCTTCCTCTTTAGTTTTAGATCAATTTGGTCGCAACTTAACTCAAGCAGCACGTGAAGGAAAGCTAGATCCAGTAATTGGCCGCGAAAAAGAGATTGAAAGAGTTATGCAGGTTCTATCTCGTAGAACAAAAAATAATCCAGTATTAATTGGTGAGCCAGGAGTTGGAAAGACCGCTGTTGTTGAAGGTTTAGCTCAAGCAATTGTTAAAGGCGATATTCCTGAGACGCTTAAAGATAAACAACTTTATTCATTAGATCTTGGCGCACTTGTTGCCGGCTCTAGATACCGTGGTGACTTTGAAGAGCGGTTAAAGAAAGTGTTAAAAGAGATTAGAACCCGTGGCGATATTATTTTGTTTATCGATGAAATTCACACATTAGTTGGAGCTGGTGCTGCCGAAGGTGCGATTGATGCAGCTTCAATCTTAAAGCCAATGCTTGCTCGCGGTGAGTTACAGACAATTGGCGCTACTACTCTTGATGAGTACCGTAAACATTTAGAAAAAGATGCTGCTCTTGAGCGTCGCTTTCAACCAATCCAAGTTTCAGAGCCAACCGTTGCGCACACAATTGAAATTCTTAAAGGTCTTCGTGATCGTTATGAAAGCCACCATAAGGTTTCAATCTCAGACGGGGCATTAGTTTCAGCTGCAACTCTTGCTGATCGCTATGTTTCAGATCGTCATCTGCCAGATAAAGCAATTGATTTAATTGATGAGGCTGGTTCTCGCCTTCGTATTCGTCGCATGACTGTGCCACCTGAAATTCGCGAGTTTGATGACAAGATTGCTGCTGCCCGCAAAGAAAAAGAATCAGCAATTGATGGACAAGATTTTGAAAAGGCAGCATCACTTCGCGACAAAGAAAAGAATTTAATAACTGAAAAAGCTGAACGTGAAAAGAACTGGAAGGCTGGCGACCTTGATGTTGTGGCTGAGGTTGATGAAGAGTTAATTGCTGAAGTGCTATCTACTGCAACTGGTATTCCAGTATTTAAATTAACTGAAGCAGAAACTGCACGCCTACTTCGCATGGAAGATGAATTACATAAACGCGTAATTGGGCAGAACCAAGCTATTAAAGCTTTGTCACAAGCAATTCGTAGAACTCGTGCCGGACTTAAGGATCCAAAACGTCCTGGCGGATCATTTATTTTTGCTGGACCGTCTGGTGTTGGTAAGACTGAGCTTTCAAGAACACTTGCACAATTCTTATTTGGTGATTCTGACGCATTAATCCAACTTGATATGTCTGAGTACTCTGAAAAACACACCGCATCTCGTTTATTTGGAGCACCTCCTGGCTATGTTGGATATGACGAGGGTGGTCAATTAACTGAGAAGGTGCGTCGTCGCCCATTCTCTGTGGTGCTATTTGATGAGATTGAAAAAGCTCACCCAGATATCTTTAACTCACTACTTCAAGTACTAGAAGATGGGCGTCTAACCGATGCCCAAGGCCGAGTAGTTGATTTTAAAAACACAATCATCATTATGACTACCAACTTAGGTACTCGTGATATTTCTAAAGCATTATCACTTGGCTTTGCAAATGTTGCCGACGCGCAAGGTAGTTATGAGCGCATGAAGGCAAAGGTAGGAGATGAGCTTAAGACTCACTTCCGTCCAGAGTTTTTAAACCGTATTGATGACATCGTGGTATTCCACCAGTTAACTGAGGCAGAGATTGTTCAAATTGTTGACTTAATGATTGCTCAATTAGATGAGCGTTTGCGTGCAAAAGATATGGGAATTGAATTAACTACCGCGGCTAAAGCACTTCTTGCTAAGCGTGGTTATGACCCTGTACTTGGTGCTCGTCCACTGCGTAGAACTATTCAACGCGAATTAGAAGATGTGCTATCTGAGAAGATGCTATTTGGTGATTTAAAAGCTGGTGAAATTATTTTGGTAGATGTTTCAGATGAGACACCTGAGGCAACCTTTACTTTTAAGGGAACTGCTAAAACTGCAATGCCAGATACATTTGAAGATTTAACAGACCCAGCCTCTGCCTAATGTCCCTTAAGGGAAAAGTTGCTGTTGTCACTGGTGGCAATGGTGGTATTGGTTTTGGGTTTGCTACCGGTCTTGCACAAGCTGGCGCTGATATCGCAATCTGGGCTCGAAATATTGAAAAAAGCGAAGCAGCAGTATTGAAACTTAAGTCGCTTGGCGTTAATGCAAAAGCGTTTAATGTTGATGTCGCAGATAAAAATCAAATTGATCAAGGGATGATCGATACCGAAAAAGAGTTTGGCGGCGTAGATATTTTAGTTGCTAATGCTGGCATAAATATTCGTAAGGCTCCAGAAAACTACCAACCCAATGAGGTTGATCAAATAATTAAAGTTAATCTAACTGGAGTTTTTGATTGCTGCCAAGCGGTTTATCCGTCAATGAAAAAGCG
>Ga0209190_1000902_pt1 | contig 21261 bp, 34 predicted proteins | sample M_140205_XF_Meta_FD_187315 | JGI IMG/M metagenome (GOLD analysis project Ga0209190, IMG submission 187315) | Freshwater microbial communities from Lake Montjoie, Canada to study carbon cycling - M_140205_XF_MetaG (SPAdes) (version 2) | ecosystem: Environmental > Aquatic > Freshwater > Lake... | reverse complement strand
CCGTTTGTTGCAAAACAAATATGAGTACAGTTGGCATAAGGTTGCTGATAGAGCCAATCCAAAAACTCCAGGATAGCTACACCAATCAATGGTTCGCCGCCGTATATTTCAAGACGCAGTTTTTTAAAAGTAACATCAGCTAATATGCTTTTAATAAAATCAACCTTGTCGGGTGTGTATTTTTGCAGTCGAGCCCAATGTTTGATATCTTCTTGCGGGTTTATAGTCGCATAGTCTTTCAACCACTGACTGCTGTTACTTGGGCCACAGCTTACACATTTTAAATTGCATACGTTATCAAAGAATACACCAATGACCAACTCGTCTTCGTCAACAAAGTTACTTCTGTGACTAGTGATGCCAGCTGCCTCTTGGTCTATACAATGCTTACAATTTTTTTCAACATCCTGCTGGCTGATTTTTTCCTGATATTCTTCCCAGCTATCGGCACTAACATGACTACCATACCAACAACAAGGACCGTAGGGTGCGCTGGTATTGTTGGTAATATGAATGGCCTTTTTAAAGGCTATACAATTCTTGAAAGGTTCTAAGTTCATGTTTATACTTATTGCTAAAATGGCATACCCCCAAGGATTCGAACCTTGTCCAGCGGTTTTGGAGACCGTTATGCTGCCGTTAACACCAGGGATACATAAAAAGCGACTTCCTACAGTGTGCCTTGATACATTACGTCCGGACGCTGCATCTCCCAAATCTGGTTCAGCCGAGGAAGTCTATATTGGTGGGTCCTGCGGGATTCGAACCCGCGACCAATAGATTAAAAGTCTACTGCTCTACCTACTGAGCTAAAGACCCAAAAAGAATTAAACGTGGTAGGCCCCCTGTGAGTCGAACACAGTACCAACAGATTATGAGTCTGCTGCTCTAACCAATCATGAGCTAGAGGCCCAGGGAAAGAAAAACCTTGACGTGCCAGGATGATCAATACGCAGAGGTCAAGGCCGTATTAAAATGGTCGGAGTACAAGGATTTGAACCTTGGACCTCCTGGTCCCAAACCAGGCGCACTACCAGGCTGTGCTACACTCCGAAAGAAGAACTCCCTAGCTGTCCTGTTACAGCACTGCGCTACACTCCGAATAAACTGGTGGAGGTGGACGGGATCGAACCGACGACATTATGCTTGCAAAGCATACGCTCTCCCAACTGAGCTACACCCCCAAAAATGGCTCCCCGAGCTGGGCTCGAACCAGCGACCAGCGGATTAACAGTCCGTTACTCTACCAACTGAGCTATCAGGGAACAAAAACTTCATGTAGATCTCTTATACCAAATTGGCAAAGTGAAACGTGTTCCTTTGGTGATTGTATTTACACTATGTTCATACTTCATACCATCAAAATACACAGTCCTACCTACCTTAGGTTTGACATCTACTGCTTCTATTATACATGTTTCTCCGCCATCATACAACCGATTTAAGTAGGTAATCGACGTAAAAACTGTATTCATTGACGCGGTATCTATGTGCGGAGGCTGGTAAGAACCTTTTGGCCACAGCACAATTTGACACCAATCAATTTCAAATTCTCGAGGCACATGGGCAGTGATCTTATCAGTGCAAGCTCGAATAAACTCATCTTGAGTGTCTAGCTTAACTGGGCGACTACCATGCCAATCATAAATGTCTGCACTACGTTTATAAATGTTAATCAACTCCTGACACTCGTCTTGCGATAATACATCGTCTAAGATAGTAATGCCTGTGCTGATCATGTTTTACTTATAAACTAACTTGGTTCCCAGTGCTGGATTTGAACCAGCGACCTAACGCTTATCAAGCGTGTGCTCTACCACTGAGCTAACCGGGAATAAACTAATCATACACTTTGAATATGTCTGGATTACTGTTGACTATCTCATCAAAGGTAAAATCATAACTTATTTGCAACAGCACTCTGGGTAGAGTAATGTCTGCAATAAAGACATTGTGCGTGTTTTGTACATTGACCAAACTTGGATGTACTCGGCTGTACCTGTACGTGCGAGTAGGTTTTTTGTATTTTCCTAACTCTCTGGGTGTACTGTTATTAACTGCTACATCATTGTAAAAACAAATTGGTTCTTGCGAAAACACAGGAATAGTAATGCAACATTTTCTTTCTGTGTCCGAGTGCATCTGACTAACATATGACATCTTGTTGTTGTTTTTCTCATAGTCATGATGTTGTATAATAAAACACTGGTGCGGTAAATTTATAGCCGATAAAATACTGTTGAACAACCCCTGAAAGTAAACAGTAAGGTCATCTTGCTCTACGTAGTTCCTGGCCTCAAGTTTACGATTGCAAATCACTAGCCATTGTTTGTCCCATTGTGCAATTAGCTCACGGGGTTCATCAAGTTCAACAGTTGTTAGATCAGCGATATTGTTCATTGTGTATTTACAAGTTAAAATGGCTGGGGAACATGGACTCGAACCACAACTGCCTGAGTCAAAGTCAGGTGTCCTACCATTAGACGATTCCCCAATAAATTGTGGTGCCCCATGACAGAATCGAACTGCCGTAGCCTGATTACAAAACAGGTGTAATACCATTATACTAATAGGGCATATTGAATTTGCAAGTAGTAGAGCCACTTTAATCTCTACCATTCACCCGATTCATGCAAGTCCGGACGGGAGGTGGTACGTCACTTGGAATACTTGACATAGGTGCTCCACTGCGTTTACGGGACTTGAACCCGTCCTACTTTTGCACTAGGTTGACCTTCGAAGAATCTTCCCAGCGAGTCTTTCTCTTGCTGACACTTACAAAACTTGGAGCAACGGGAGGGATTTGAACCCCCGGTTTTACGGATTTGCAATCCGTTGCATTGGGCCGCTCTGCCACCGTTGCATTGTACTTGGCGCACCGTAGGGGACTCGAACCCCTGGCCTCCGGCGTGACAGGCCGGCGATCTAACCAACTGAGCTAACGGTGCAGAATAGAAAGGGCCGCTGTTGCAGGACCTAGTGTCTTGTAAACAAGAGAAGTATCCAGGCGATGCGGCCCTTAAACTGGTAGAGCGTAGGGGAATCGAACCCCTCTTTGCGGCGTGAAAGGCCACCGTCCTAACCGATAGACGAACGCTCCAAAACTTGGTGGATGAGGTTGGAGTTGAACCAACAGTGCCATATAAGACGGCTGATTTACAGTCAGCTGGGGTTACCAATTTTCCTACACATCCATATTAAAATATACTACAGGAACTCCGACTACACGCCAGCACCGTCTGCTGGATCGCCTGCCTTTGTCATTACGCTCTAGTATCTTCCACCGTGCCATTTGGGTTTCCCCTCAGCTTTCATGTACATGGTAGCGAGCCAGCCCGTCAGCTGGAATTCTCCCTGCCATGCACCTAGTGGTACTAGCAACCTGTAATACATTTTAATATGGTGCCCCAGGGGAGACTCGAACTCCCACGCCTCGCGACACTGGCTTCTAAGACCAGCGTGTCTACCATTCCACCACCAGGGCAAATATTGTCACTTAACTGTTTTAAAGAACATGTTAGAATTAACTAACTAAGCATCTAGTATAGCACCATCTGCTCTGTTTGTCAACACTTTTTTAAGAAATCTTTTGTTTGTTGTTTTCTTCCCACACTCCTGGGAATGTGTATAGTAAAACACACCCAGCAGGTGATGTGCTTTACTATCTAGGTTTTTTCACACACCACACAAGGTGCTTCTCATCCCCTAGGCCGCCCACATTAATAGCAGTGGTTTAAAGTGCTCTGCAGGGTCGCGTTCCCTATCGCACTATCAACAAAAAACCCCGGAGTATTTCTACTTCGGGGTCAACGTTTAAATCTTTGCTGTTTGTAGCTAGACTAGGACGTTGGCCCCCGTATAATCTCATCACGTGAATTTGCTTGCCAGAAGGCAGGCATCACCGGGCAATATGTTGTCCCTGTGAGTTCACGTTTTGATATATGTAGTTGCTGTTGCATCATAGTCCTAATTATACAGTTATTTATCTTTTTGTCAAGCTCTTTTGTTGTTCTTGATCACCAAAAGTGTTGTTTTTCTACAACAGCTCTTTGATCCAACAATCAACTTGATCATAGTTGCGTATGATCTCTCGCTTATTGTAAGGCATCGGCATGGTGGTGTCAACCTCTTTCATCTGTAGGCCATCTAAGCCCAACAGCGGTAGGTTAAACCCGTTGACCATGTCTTCGTAGTAAACAGTACAGTTCTCATAGACCGTTGCGTACTGATTCCAAAGCCGGTCCCATTCTTTCTTTTGTTTAATATAGCTTTCAACCTGTTGACGAGGTATAATGTGCCCTGTTCCAACTTGTTCAAACGTATCAATGATTGCATTAACATTACCTTCTGGATGTAGGTTAGGGTAGCGCCAGTTGGTTAGTCCTGCCAGGAAGTGGCTTATAAATTGCTCCGTAACATCCTTTCTGACAGTGCGTATTAGCACAGGATCAGTGTATTTGTCCATGTGTTCAAGGAAGGTAAAGTGATGAGTGCTGAGAATTGAATCGTAGTCTCGATCTGTCTGTACACGATTACCAAACACCGCAAGACGCTTATCCATTGTTAAACAAGACATTGTCTGTTCGATGAATACATGTTCTCGGGCTGTGAGCTCAGCCAACTTGCGAGTAATCCATGTACTACCAGACCTGGGTTCTCTAAATAGCCAAATAATTTTTTTCATATCAGTGATGTTGATTTTCAGGCATACCCAATTGCCTATAGGTCATGCTAGGGTTGTTGGTCTTACAAGTTTGGCCACAGAAGGCCAGTTTATCATTGGTGTGCAGTTTATCATAGGCTAATTCATCTAGTACAGTGTCGTCCAGAATGTTGGCTAGGCTGTGAACATGAGTATTGAATCTATCCAGGCCTAGTTCCACAAGTCTGTTGATTAGACTAACGCTGGTTCTTTCTTTGATCTGTGCCTGTGCAAAAGATGTTCCTATAAAGCAACAAGGGAACACATAGCCGTCGTGGGATATGAAAATAGAAGTCTGCTGATCTTCTAACAGACTTATGCACTTGACAGGAAAGGTCTTGGCCAGCTGGTCGCTGTTTTGTTGTTCAGGGTCAATGGGCCAGGGCGCTTGGTTCAACAAGGGCTGTGTTTGGTACTTGCTCTTTGGAAAGAAAGGTAGCACTTCAACCGATTGTTCCTGCACAGGATTTACTGGTGGTTCGCTGATGTTAACAGCAAGCTGATGCCATTCTTCCAAGAGTTGATCAAACTTTTTTGCTGAAAACTCTCTGTTCAACAGACTGCGATAGCCCTGTGTGTTCTTCTTGGTTAGACGATGCACCACAGTACCTTGATTGTTGGCAATAGGTGTTTCTACACCTAGTCCATTGCTTTCTCTAATTTGTAAAAAATCAACGCCAACATCGCGGCACCAGGAGACCATGTCTGGAAGATTTCCAATGTTTTGATCCCACACTAGGAATTGCACAATTACCGTGCTGTGCTCATGTGCTTTGTTGCTGACGAAGGCACGAATATTCCTGTCAATTTGATTGAATTTTACATTGTAGCGATGCAGTTCGTTGACGCCGGCTGTTCCGTCTACCCCAAAGACCATTCTAACACCAATCTCGGCTAACCTGGCAAAGTTATCTACACTGCCAATGCCGCCGTTGGTGTTGATCTGAATGGAACAATCTTCTCTTTGTGTTGCTCTCACGTGCGCGGCAATTTTAACAATGTCTGGGTTAGCCATTGAGTCGCCAATGTTGCCGCAAAAGGAAATCTGACCAATCCAGTCTATACCTTCAAGAGTCTTTTCCACTTGCTCGAGGGCTGTATAGGTCTGTCTAAAGTCTGCCAAGGCACCTGTGCTGTTCTTTCTAACACAGCAGGGACACATGGCCTGGCAGGCACTGCTGACTTCCCAGTGTATTGATTGTAGGCTTTTACTGTTGGTCATGCCTTGCAAAAACGTCCGCATATTGATAACTTATCAGGAGAGTCAATGTCATTTATTGCTAGCTTGTTGAGCACCCCACTGACCAAGATTTCTTCAAGTGTATTGTGGTTTAAACTAAATTTTTCTAAACCGATCTCTTGGATCTTATTCAGCATTTCTGCATCTGCCGAGTCAATTAATCCGTTGTGCAAATGTATATACGGACCATCATCAAGCCTACTGTAGGTAAAGTTTCCGCTGATAAAGCAACAGGGCATTACATAGTTGTCATAGGTAACAAACACATAGGATGTCTTTTGTAATTTATCATAGCTGATGCAGTTAACATCAGCCTGCTTGTTGTTTAAAAACTCATCATGCTGTTCAACAGCATAAGGTGCGCCTAAGGGAAATCCTTTGTTAGGTCTGCGCTTGACAAACTTTACAGGAACACTAGTATCAACCGGAGGTAAGACCTCCACAGATTGGTTGCCTTCTTTGAGCCTTTTCCAGTCAAACAACAGTTGGTCAAATTGGCCTTTGGAGTAGGTCTTATTCAACAAGGCCTTATATTTGTCTGTGTTCTTTTTTGTGAGCACATGGGTCTGGTAATCATTGCGATCACGTACTCCAATTTCCTCGCCACCATAACTTTCGCGAACATTTAAACTGTCAATATCAAAATCTCTGCACCATTGGACCATGTTGGGAAGGTCTCCAATGTTTTGGTCAAAGACAAGAAACTGTACTTCAGCTCGACTATCCCGGCTTTTATTATCAACAAATGCTCGCACATTCTTTTCAACAGCAGACCAATCAACGCCTGCTCGGTAGAGATTGTTGACAGCACCAACACCGTCAAGACCAAACACTATGGTTACACCGAGTTTACCTAACTCGGTGTACTGTTCAGTTCGGCCAATGCCACCATTGGTGTTGATACGCACCTGAGCAAAGTTCTGCGTGAACTTTGCACATCGTGCAATTTTAAACATGTCTGGGTTGGCCATTGGGTCTCCAATATTGCCGCAGAATGTAAAACTAACTATGCTACGAATATGCCCAATGGCATTTGCAAACTCCAGGAGAGTAGTATAACGTTGTTCAAAGCTACCTAGTTGGCCAAACATTCCACGACGTATACACACAGGACAAGTGGCCTGACAGGCACTGCTGACTTCCCAATGGATAGCATGTAAATTGTTCTTTGAAATAGTCATGTAAGTGGGTAACCTAGCACGTGATCTTCTTGGCCGCAGTAAAAACCACAGGCAGAAAGTTTGGTATTCTTATTTACTCTATTCAAGGACAAGTCATAAAGAACACCACTATCTAGCACCTCTTTGATTGTATGCCTTGTTACATCGAAAGCATCTAGGCCAATTTCGTGTAAGCGGTTAACAAATTCAGCATCACGCGGAGTTGGAACACCGCTACGATGGTCTACGCCAGACTTAAAAGTATTGGTAAACAGAGAACCACCTAGCATAGAACAAGGCAATAGCTGATTGTTTGCGTTGATGTATATGCTGACTGTATCAAGAGAATGGCAGCTTACCTTTCTGTTCTTGTTTTCTATAAAGCTATCTGTCATTTCAAATTTCACAGGAATTGACACCTGTTGATTCCTGTACTTAAACACCACCTTTGCATCTTTTTTATGCTCGGGTATGTCTATGACTGTAAACTTATCAACTATTGCCAACAACTGGTCAAATTGATCGCGATACCATACTTGTTTGGATAATGCTCGTCGTTGTAGTGGAGTGTCATAGGTACTGAGCCAATGGATTATATTGCCAGCGCGATCATAGGTTGGAATTGGTTCAGCTGGAGCACACACTCTTGACAGCATCATGCCATCAACACCTATTTCTCTAGACCATTCAATCAATGCAGGCAAGGTATTTTTAACTTGGTCAAATACCAAGGTGTTGGTGCGTACTGTAGATCCGTTGGCTTTGGCTGATATAAATGCTCGAGCATTACGGTCAACCATATCCCATCGCACATTTGATCTATAAAGTAAATTATCTAGGCCTACACCGTCTACTCCTAGTTGCAGTAGAACGCCAGCTTGTGCCAGCCGTGTAAATGTGTCTGTAGATCCAAGTCCACCATTGGTATGCACCTCAATTCGGCACTTGGGAAATCTTTCTTTAACATGCTCAACAATGTCAGCCAACACTGGATTACCCAATGGGTCACCGCTTGTTCCGCAGAACATTATGCTGTTGATGTTCTCAAGTCCTACCAACGAGCTTTGAACTTGCGCTAATGTAGTGTATGTTTGAGTGTATTGTCCTTCGTTGCCGTGACGAAGACAGAGAGTACAGAGAGCCTGACAGACTGTGCTTACTTCCCAGTGTATGGCATGTAGGTTTTTGCTGTTGAGTGCAGTAGACAAAGATGGCAACCTTAAAGTATCCTGGAGCGGGAGAAGGGGGTCGAACCCTCGACATTCACGTTGGCAACGTGACGCTCTACCACTGAGCTACTCCCGCATTATACTATTAGTTATCTGAGATACTTAGTCTGCTTAAAATATAGTCTGCCCATTTTTTATGCCCCTCGGGAGTAGGGTGCCTGTAATGTTCTTTTTGAATGTTATATTTGCTATTGGCTAGTACATTTAAACGATTTTCTATACCTGGCATCACATCTAATATAGCAGCCGCACTATTGTTAGTTAACGATTCTTTAACTGAGTTAATAACCCGAGTACCAATAAAATAACAGTTGTCTTGAAGTTGTTTATCTACTAGAACCTCTAACCATGACATGGGCAACATGTGCAAATCTAAGCTGGGGTATGAGTTGTCTATGTAGGTTCTACCAACTAGTAACTGACATCTGCTGTCTAGTTCACAGGACAACAGTTTATCTTCTATTTGCTTGCTGATCTGACTTACCAGGTGCTGTATGCTATCATACTTTGCACCAACATAGTAGTTAAACAGACCTGCGTTATCAAGTTCTCTGGCAACTTCTGTCAGAGTTACAACAACATAAATCTTATCGTAGTCCAACAACGGCAGTACAGAATTAAGATTAACTAACTGCTGTGCCATCCAATGATTGTTCATATATGGTAGAGAAATATTAAACCAATCTGCATCTAGTTCTTGTCTAAGCTGATTGCCAAATATATTGTTTAACCTGAACTCATTGACCTGTGGTCCCAGGTGTTGTGCATGAGGAACCAGATACCACAGTGACCCGCCAAATGTCCAACTGTCGCCAATTGTCACTACCAAGTTTCTTTTTCCAGAAACACATTGGTCAAATCCTTGAACGTCAAGCAGACGCAAAAACGAATCGCTAGAGTTTTCTAAAAATCTAGGCGGAAAGTTAAATGTTTTACTCAGATTGATCATGCAATATTAACTGGCGGAGGGCTAGGGAGTCGAACCCTATCACCACTTAACGCGGTGTACAGATTAGCAATCTGCTGCCTTACCGTCCGGCCCGCCCTCCGTGTATTTTACTTACCTTCTTTCAAACTGTGGCTGTTAAAACCGAGCAGTTCATTTTCCCAGTCGACACCTTCTACGAATTCAGGTGTGTTGCTGATCTTGTTGATCTTGCCACCACGTGCTAAAAATTCTGCTACCAATTCTGATGTGTCTGTGGTGCAACGTGCTACAACCTTAGACTGCTTGTTACGTCTTGGATACGCCATGGTCTCTATCCTTTGTTTATGGCCTGCCCTGAGAGATTCGAACTCCCGACCAACGGTGTAGAAGACCGATGCTCTATCCAGCTGAGCTAAGGGCAGATGCTGTACTTATGGGCAAAAGAAAAGGGGCTCTTGTGAGCCCCTAGTCTCAGGAACTCTTGTGAGTTACGCTGCCTTGGACTCTGCAACAGGAGCCTTGGCTACCTTGCTGACAGGAGTCTTAATGGCACTTGACTTGACCTTACGGCCAATGTCACTGCCCTTGTTGCCAACAGCTGACATGTCGATACCACGTGGCGTATTCGCCTCAAGATATGCAACAGCCTCAGCCTTGGTCATTGGCTTGGGAAGCTCAATGAGTTCCACGTTGGTGTGGCCACCCTTGACCAGCGTCTTGATACGAACAGCGATGTCGTTAGTAAAACGCACCTTGCTCTGACCCTTGAAAGTCGATGTACCCACAACAGTGAACAGTTTGTTATCATTTGACATAAAATTACCTCTACAGTTAGTTGATGAATCCTGAATGCTTTTTGTTACATCCAGTTTTAGTAGTGTAGCACCTTTGGCTGACTTTGTCAAGTCTTTTTTGGCCTTAGATGCCACATTTTGGACAACCGCGTCCAAAACCTTTTCGCCTAGGGCTTGTGCCACGTGACGGCACTGGCCGCGAAACGTGTACCCAGGGCAGGTGCAGGTCTGAGCTTCCGGATCAACCTCATAGGTCTTACCGTTGCTACCCTGAACCGTAATCGTTGTCGCGTCAGCTTCTGGCACTTCAAAAGGATTGACCTTGAGCGCAGTAAACTGACGGCCGCGCAAATCCAACCGCAGAGGCTTCTTAAAGTACTGAGCAGTACCTGTACCCCAGGGAATGTACGCCACAGCCTTGTCGCCATCCAACAAGTAGATGTGATTGGGCTGGAAGTCGCTTTCCCAAACAGTTGTTTCTTGCATTGCTTTCATGTTATCTATTATACACTAATTTTATCGTTTGTCAACCGAATTAAGAGCCTGTGCTCAAAATAAGTTGATTGGGGCTTTCCGGATTCACTCGGAACGCTTCGATGTAAATGTGATGCTCGTCGCCGCTGGCGCGGATGGCCTTGTCAGCGGCTTCGTAGAGATCAAACCAAGTAGTATATCCGCTGGGGATTTCAACAAACACTGGACCATTGTTGCCCCAATGGTCGTGATAGGCCAGTTGGACAACATCGCCAAAAGTGTGTTGGTCGTCGATTAAGTCAACTTCGTAGATGCTCCAAACGGCCTTAAATCCGTTTTCCGAACGCACTTCGTTGTAGTGTTCGTTCTTGGAGTCAAAGGCCTCGTTGTCTTGCTCGTAGGCTCCCTTGAGACCGTTAGCGATCTCAGTTTGAGCACGAAGCAGAGCTTTGAGCAAGTCAGGATGAATCACATCTTCCACAGCACCGATAGCCGCGGCCAGCCGGCACATGCCGTTATGCACTTGCTTGAATTCTTCTGCGTTTAGCGTGGGCGAGCAGTTCATCTAACGTCCTTTGTTTCTTACTATTCCACTATTATACAGGATTTTTACCGTTTGTCAACCGTTTTTTGAGGTTTTTTGCCGGAATTTTTGTTGTTTAAAAACAACAACTTACGCTAGGGTTTATGCCAAAACCAAGTGTTACGCCAGTTCTCAAATCCAGGCAACAGCTCATTCACTGCGCGATTAACCCCTGGCCACATGTAGTCATCGCCACTGAGCAAAGACCCGGCCTTTACCTTAGGGAGCCAGGCGCGGATGTCGTCCCGAACGTCTGCATAAGAATGCCCTGCGTCAATGCAGACAAAGTCTAGACTATTGTCCTCATAGAGCAGTGCGGCCTCTACACTGGGCAAACGGATAGCACGATAGTAATCTCTCACTGGCTCAAGGTTGCTGACAAACTGTTGGTAGTTGTTGTTATACTCGGGCCAGTGATCCACACAATCAAACTTTATGCTCTTGCCACTGTTAATGATCTCAACACACATGGCCGCGGCACTTGAGCCTTTCCAACAGCCTACTTCTACAAAATGACTACCGCGAGCAGGTGCGTTCCGTACTGCATCAGCATACAGTGTTGGAAGCTCACCGGGCCAGCCGTCAATGTTTCTGTAAAAGTGTTCCATCGAATATTTAAGCCGTGAGCTTGTAGGCCCAAAGTGCGGCAAACACCAGCAGGGCCAGGACAAAACGGCCAGCAAAGGTTGTTAGTATAAAGTCAATGACCTTCATAGTTCTACTCCAAAATGCAGTTTCAAATCTTCAACACACCGACGGACCTCAAGGTCCTCACGATTAAGGTCGCCCATGAATCGACGTTGTACCACAGCAACGGCTTCTGCTACAATTAACTCGGCGGTACGAAACTGAATCTCTTTGATTTTATCGTACTTCAATGCCGTCCAAGTCTCGGGTACTAATTCGTCGAGCACTTGGCTGGCAAGTTCTTTAATTCGTTCGTTCATACTGTTACCTTTACACGGTTGAGTTGAGTAACGCCATCATCGCGATGTGCTTTGACGGTACCTTGAATCTTCGCAGTGGTGCCACGTGCAAGTTCTGTGCGATAGGCAAACATCAATACGTTGGTGTCAGCCTTGGCGTTCACGTAGAAGGTGTTCCACTTCTGGCTGTAGAAACAGCTGAGCACCTCTACATCGGCACTGACCTTGTCACCAATTTTACCTACATGCTGACTGTCGCGGCTGAGTTCGCGGCGCTCGTTCTGCACAGTCTGGCGAGCAATGTCGCGCTTGGCTGTAGCAGGAAGGCTGGCCAGGATAGCCAGGTCCAGGTGGTCTACATCAGTGAACTCGTCCCGGCCTGCAATACGCATGGCACCCTGCAGGAAGTCGTTGAGGCCGCCGGAGATCTCGCGGAACAGCAGACCTTGAAAGTGAGCGCGGTATTCGCGGCCTTTGGCAGTGTCCTCTTCGGTGACTTCAGTGACACCAGTCTGGATCCACTCCTTGAGCATGAGTTTGTTGGCCTGCGTGACTCGCTTACGACACTCGTTTTCGTAGACGTAGACATCTTCTTTGAAGTAGCCACCGTTGATGCGGTCAATGGCAACAGCCATGGCCCAGGCTTGATCAGCGGTGTAGGTCACAGTTGCTTCCCTCTTGGTGTAGGTGGAGCGAGCAGAACGGGGGTTGTAACCGTTGGCAGGGGTAAAATAACTTCTGTTGTAGTAGCCCATCTTCAACTCCTTGTTGCTTAGTATGTATTCTATTATACACGGATTTAACCAAAAGTCAACCGAAATCTTGTTGTATTTTTACAACAGACTGCGAACAGTTCCAACCACGTAAATCACCAACAGACCAGCGTTGACTGCAATCATTGCTGGGTCACGTATACGCCAGGCCCAGGCCAGGAAGATGGCACTCCCTAGGTTCAGCAGGTAGACATTGAGTGGGTCAATGGCCAAGCTGGTCAGGACTGCGCCTGCCAGCGTGATCACAGTTGCAGACCACTTTAGTACCTGACTAAGCGTATCGTTGCCAACTGTCTGCAATGGCTTTGATTTCATCGTCGACCGTTTGGTAATACGCGGGGTCATTGATTGCGTCGATAACTTCAAGAATGTCGTCCTCATCTAGTTCTGCCTTTCTTAGATCCATTAAAAAGATGTCAAATGCTGGATTGCTGACAGTACGGGCACGGCACTGAAAATCTACGTATACAACTTCACCCAATGTCTTGATCCTTGTTCAAGAGTTTACAGTTTCGTAGGGACTGAAGTCCTCAGTGGGTTCTTCCCCAATGGACTCCAGTACATCATAGACCATGTATACAGGAATACCCAAGGTCTGGGCAATCACTGCGGGGTGATCACCGTCGATCAACATGTTCTCAATGTCCAATGCGAGTTCGCTCATTACACTCATGATATTTCCTTAATCTAAACGTGAACCGGCATAAGCCTTAACGCCCAACTTTTCAGTGAGCACCTTTGCGGCAGCATCTGCGCCTGCTTCCAGCGTATCAATGTTCTGGCAAGGGAAACCGCTGGGGTTCCACATCTCCAGTCCACCCGTGTAGCTCTTGCGAAAGCCAGCCTTGATCAGCGCACGACCCATCTTGGTCGAACCCTTTTCGTAGACAGTAACCCAGGCAAAGCCACAGGCATATTGATCGCGACCACCCAGCTTCTCTTGGAAGAACTTGTCAGCGGCCTGATAAGCAACCAGGCGAGCTTCTTGTACAACGGCTTCAACTTGATCAATCATTTTACATTACCTCGGTATACAAAGGGTTACGACGACGCAAGTGAGCCAGTGCGGCCTGCTTGCTTTCAAAACGGCCACTGATGGGAGTCTGATGACGCCCACGGACAATGTACCAACCGTTGAGCAAAGGATTAAAAACAATTTTCATAATTACATGCTCCAGTAGGTTTCAGAACTGGGCGAGCAGTAGTAGGGCGTATTAACGTCCTCTTGAAACTTCTTGCCCGACATCAAATTTGTACGCTCAACCATGCGTGGCTGGTAGCTCTTGACGTCCACAATGTCCAGGTCGTTTACAGTCCAACCGGCCTTGTTGCAGAGTCGAGTACGGGTGGCCTTAGCGGCACCAAAGGTGTTGTAAGCACGAGTCTTGTGGGGACCGTCAGTAACGATAAGTCCAGTGCCTTTTGCGATGATGTAGTAGCTCATTTGCAGTTCCTTTGTTTCTTACTATGCTGTCTATTATACAGGTTTTTAGCCAAAAGTCAACCAAAATCTTGTTGTATTTTTACAACCCAACGCTTTTCTTCATCACGTAGCGGGCAATTTTCTCGTCAAAGTACATGCGGACGCCATCTTTTACAGGATCTGCCACCACGATTTCGCCTAATTCTGTGGTCAGCGCCTGCGTAAAGCGAGTCAAAATAGCCTGAGTGTCTTCCATCTGATCCATGGGATCGCGATCCAGAATTACTGCAAAATCGTTGATTAATTTTTCAATGTTAGCGTGTACCATGTGTTCCCTTTGTTGCTTGCTATGTCACTATTATACAGAGATTTAGCCAAAAGTCAACCAAAATCTCTGTTATTTTTGTTGTTTTTATGCCACAGTTCTAGGCAGGTGCTTGACACTGTCAAAAAGTTTTGCCGCACGTTTAACGTCAAAATTCTTGTGCTTGTACATCCAGGCTTTTTTGCGCTCTGCTACTTCCAGGGCTTCTGCTAGTTTCCATTTAGTGTTAAAGTCTGCAGACATTATGAGACGGCTCATGTCTACAATGTCTAAGGCATACTCCACCCATTTTTCTGTGGCTTTTACCCTGTCGTAGGGCTGTATAAAGCCCTTGCCCTTTGGGCCCGTGTACTTGTTTACATAGTTAACAGCCTGCATAGATTCTCCTTAAAGAATCTCTTAGTATAGCACCTTTTACCAAAATGTCAATCACGCTGTTGTATTTTCGCAACAGCGTAAATACACGTATGGCACACCACAAACCAGTTGAACGCACAGACCCTGCCAGGATCTACGTCATTGACGACTTCCTGCCTGACTACGATTATACACAAGAGTCTTATAAGAAATGGGCCAAGCAATATACCAGTAACTATAAACGACCAGATGGTCAACACATTGGCATAAGTCTACGCAGAAGCGGAGATAATACTCGAGAGAAGCTGGTACCTATGATGTCCATGCTATTGGACAACATGCCACGTGCCTGCACAATGCTAGGCCTGCCTGCCATTGATAGGATTATCAGCACCGCATTGTTGGTCAGCGAAGTTGGCGACAATTTTCACAGCAAGATGCACACAGATGACAGTAGCCCTGCAACAATGGGTTATACCTTTAGCTATCATTGGTTGGGTCTAGAGGGTTGCGGGGGTACTGTTTGGTTTGATGACCTAGAGGCCACCAATGAAATACACAGAGTTGATTTCAAGCCCAATAGACTGGTGGTATTCTATTCAAAGTTTCCGCACACAGGTTATGCTAACTCTGGACAACGTAGTCTGCTGTCAGCATTCGCAGTATTAAAAAACTCATAAAAAAGGGTGCTGTATCGCTACAGCACCCCAATCTCAACTGTTGGCTACAGTAGAAACCTAAGTGATATTAGGCCTGGCCAACCATACGACGTGAAACAGAGTAACTGATGGTACCAACTGTGTTCTGACGTGTACGGATCTTGAAACCATCCTTGCGGAGTTCGCTGATGCGAGCGCGGAGGTTCTTGATACCGTAGTTGCTACGTGCAGATGCTGAAGTCAGTTCGCGGCCAGTGCCACGAAGATAGTCAACCAAAAATTCACGCTGTGATGTCTTAAGAGTAGTAAATGCCATGTTAAGGCTCCTTTTTAAATTCTGTAACTGCAACGACACCCGTCGTTGCGTTAACAGTTCTAGTAGTATACTTGATCCTACGGTTATTAGCAAGAACTTTGATAACCTTTTGTGGTGGAACTTGACCTAATAAATACTTCTATGATACTTTCAACCAAACATAAATTCATACTCTGGCATATACCAAAGACTGCAGGTACATCAATGAGAACTGTGCTACAACCATATACAACTAACTTAGACCACCTGTTTGGTGGCCCACAGTGGCGGGAATCCTATGTTGGCCGGCCCTGGATACATATTAATCAAAATGAGTTTAAACGAGAAATAGCTATTGCTGGACTACAGGTACAACACTACCGAGAAACAGCCTTTGTTAGGCACCCCTATAGTATAATGGTCAGTAAGTACAACTTTAACCAATCTATCAGGGGCGCGGCCGTGTGGAAAATACCAGAAAGATTAACCTTTGATCAGTTCATAATCAAAACAACAACAAGGACAGACGGTTGGTGGACTTCTTTTCCTCAATGTTATTGGACTGAGAACCCCGTTACCACTGGTGGAGTAAGAGTGTTTAAAGTAGAAGATTTTCCCACAGCATGGCTGGACTTTCAGCAGTACATAAATTTAGAACTGCCACCATTGCCACATGTAAATCGCTCACAGACACTGTTCTCAGTGAGCGATCTTACACTGGATCAAAAAGATCGCATATATGAACATTTCAAATGTGACTTTGAAGCATTTGGATATCAGCGTTAACATTCCTGTCAACTAAACACAGGGCTACAGCGTTATATGTATAGCAAGGAAGGTTCTTTGCTAAGTTTCTGAATCAAGGAGATTACCATGAAACAACTTATCGCTCTAATTGCCACTTTATCCGTTGCCACAGCTTTTGCCGCAGAACCTGCCAAGGCTCCTGTTGCACCTGCTACACCAGCCGTTGCTGCCACAGCACCTGCCGCTACAACAGCGCCAGCTAAGAAAGAAGAAAAGAAGGCAGATAAAAAAGCGCCTGTCAAAAGTGAAGCACCTGCTGCCAAAGCAGACGCTAAGGCTGCTACACCAGCTGCCGCAACAGCACCTGCTGGCAAGTAATCTAGAACTTGACGACAGCAACGATGACCATGACGATGTCAGCACCGATTTCCACGTTGGTTATCGTCGTCAAAATCCCGAGCCCTGTGATCAACACTGTGATCATCCCGAAGATGCTCTCAGTGATCATGTAAAGTTTAGGTTATTGCTTGCTAGGAATCTGGCATTGATGAAAAGACAAGAAGTCTGGGGTTAAAATCCCAGACTTTTTTATTGACTTGATTTGTTGTGTATAAATATTATTGTGACAACAGTCACAGCTCGTGTTCTACACACATACACACAAAGGAGAAAAATATGAGCAAAACACCTTACGAGATCCGTCTCGAACTTCTCAAAATGGCCAACGAAATTCTCGTAACGCCAGTCTTTCAAACTCGTGACGCTATGTTACAGGAATATCATTCCAAGCTAACTGATGCCAATCGTGAAACTCACCCGTTCCCTACTTTACCAGATTTTCCGTCTAGTACAAGTATTGTGAGCAAGGCCGAAGAACTCAAAAAGTTTGTAGACCAAGCCTAACCAGCCTGGTGCAGTGAAAATAAAAGGGCCTATTTGGCCCTTTTATCTTATGCTTTTGATGTATCGTAGGTCTGCTGAAAGATGTCTCTCTTCACAGCACCGTAGTCACCTGCACCGTGCCTGACAATATAATCATTGCCTGCTGTGTACTCTAGATCACCCCAGCTGGTGTGGATAACGCCGTCGTGGTCTGCCAGCTTGGCCTGCTTGTGGATCTTCTTGGGTGTGCAGGTTCCATTGCCCATGTCGTCCTTGTACTCTCGAAACTTCTCTGGGGTAATAGGATACTGTTCGCCCTTGGGGCCAGTCATGATATAATGGCCAGCATCATACTTGACAGGACCTTCCAGGGTGTCCACTGTGCCAGGTTCCTGTGCAACAGTATAATGTTCAACAGCAGGACGCTTGAATGTATCAAAACCGCCTTTTTCAAACCAAGCATCCGTGATGCCGGTTTCCATGGCTTCGTTGATGATGTTGGATAGTTTGCGTAGAGATTCTGGTGTCATATTAAACCTCGCGTTTGGCAACAATCTTATCAGCCAGCCCGTATACCACTGCTTGCTCTGCGCTCATGAAGAAGTCACGCTCCATGTCACGACTCAACTCTTCAAAGGTTTTGCCTGAGGAGTTGTGCTTGACATAGATGCCAGTGAGGTTCCTCTTCATTTCCATGATTTCATTCACTTGAATCTGCATGTCTGTGGCCTGCCCACGAGCACCACCTGACGGCTGGTGAATCATGTGTCGTGCGCTGGGTAGAATCATGCGCTTGCCTGCGGCACCTGCTTGTGCAAGTAGGCTACCCATGGAGCAGGCCTGGCCCATGACAATGGTGCTGACGTCAGGCTTGATGTACTGCATGGTATCGTAGATACTCATGCCTGCTGTGACCACGCCACCTGGGCTGTTGATGTAAAAGAGAATGTCCTTGTCAGGGTTCTCACTTTCCAGGAACAGCATCTGTGCCACAACCAAGCTGGCGCTGTGGTCTGACACTTCTGTGTCCAGCATGACAATGCGATCCTTGAGCAAGCGACTGTAGATGTCGTATGCACGTTCACCTTGTCCGGTGCGTTCTACTACCATTGGTACTAAGTTAGGCATTCTTTTTTTCCTTGTTGATGGTTATTGACATTTGTTCAATTAGTTGATCGATATCTCTGGTGGTTAATAGGTCAGTGCCTGCACTGCCAGTGAGCATGGTATTATCGCTGTAGTTGTAATCGCTCAGCGAAATAGTATCGTATGCGCCACCAGTTAATGTAATGGTACCAGTGGCGTGGCCACTGGTATTACCTGTGGTATAGATAAATGGCTTTAGTGTATTAGGTACTGCGCCATAACCTGGCGATGTATCAGGCTGTAGTGTATAAGGATTGTGGTAGGTGTTCTTGTTGATCTCTACCTGCAGGAGCCTTGACTCCAGCTGTTCACAGCGTCGAGTCAGAGATTCTACATTCTGTATCATTTGTTCAAAGGGTCCAGGCAATTGATTATCACCTGTACTTTGAGTCAAGGCCAGCAGTACCATCAGCTGTTCAAACTGCTTGCGTACTGCTGGACTATTGCTTGATATTGCTTGATCCAGTGCCCTGGCCAAGTCTTGTAACATGTCGTTGTCTGAGTTCAATTATTTTTCCTTATTAAGATGCATCATACCAACGTATGTACATTAGGCTTAGATTATTTTTAGTGCCGCCAACATAGTTGTGTCCTAGATTCATATTGTGACCAATGGCAACATTAGATGTTAGTGCCAGATCTATCCCAATATTCCACAGACCGGGTCCGTCAGCAGTAGGGGACACAACAAATTTGGTGTTTATTTCACTTTGAGACAGTGCTAGAAATGTGATCCATAGCTTTGATGCATCACTGATGTCTTTTATTGGGTTATAATCCTTATGCCATCCGTGCCCGGCTGTTCCCGGCGTGGTTACTGGATTAGGAAGTACTGCTATGTTATAGACTATTGGATTTTTTAACCCTTGTTTAATCAGTTGATTTTTTAACTGTTCTATCACTGACCTGAATGCAGGAGGAAGAAAATCTACAACAATAGAATTGTCTTTGTATCGGTTCTTAATAACATTGTCGTTTGTGCCCATGATGGTGTTGCCATCCTCTGTAATCAGAACATCCAATGACTGACACTGATTTCCTGGCAACACCATCTGACTATGTAAACTCTCGTCGAGAAAGCCATGTATGCAAAAATACTGATAGTCGGACTTTTTCATTGTTTAGTAAGTAGCTTAATCTGCTTGCCTTGTAAGGAATGTTTTGCGGATCTTACGTGGCTGAAAAAACCTTTCAACAACATCTACCGCAGTGTCAACATTATACTGCTTACAGCTGAAGATGTCAATATATCCTTCACCAGATTCGTCGCAGAAGTGTGCAACGATATTCGAAGTTTCAATCAGCTGGATCAAGGTCCACCCAGTAAGGTGTGGCTCGTTGTGTCCAAAGTGAATAACCTGCGGGTCGCCGTAGGCCACCATATCTATTTCTTCTACCAGTGTGTGTGAAAATTCGCGGATCACGTCCGGATTTGTAATTGCCTCACGATTGCAGTCGCTACAATCGAGGACAAGATGGTATCCCCAATAACTCATTGTGGTCTCTCCTTTGTTGTGATACTGCATTAGTACAAGCCAAAGGAGGCCCGATGTTTGACAGTGATATTATACTACACTATTATTGACGTGTGGTACAGATGATATTTATTGATAGGCAAAGAAAAAGGCTCCAAAATGGAGCCCTTTTCCGGTGGTACGTGTATTGATTACTTCTTTGTGTACGAGTTAGCGTTGTAGGCTTTCATGATGCCTTCACCAAACTTGTTGTAGTCGAACTTGCTGGCGTTCTGGTAGGCTTTAACACTTTCGCTGACCAATGTGGTAGCTGTGTCTTGGCTGACCTTAACGGCCTTCTTGGTGTAGTCTGCTTGTGCATCAACAAATTCATTCAGCGCAGCGGCCACTTGTTCGTTGGTTACAAAAGTCTTAACCCATGTTTTCTTTGCACCTTGGATGGTGTCAATCATTGCTTCTGCTGTAAACATATTAAACTCCTTTTAAATAATTTACAAGTTCGTCACCTAGACACAAAACCATTGGGGCTAATATGTTGGTAACGCACAATATGCCAAGTATGGCCATATTAATTTCCTTTCTCTTGTGTGGGTATTGGACGGAAACCGTTGAGGATCTCCCACTCCTCATCTGAGACTGGCCACCAGGTGGTCACAGTATAGCCTCTTTAGATTCTTGATACTTGCCCATACGTGCAAGTGATGTAGCCGTTCTAACCTTTTGTATCAGGTCTACAACTTCCTGAATAATATTCAAAAACTTTGTCATGCAAAATTCCCCTTTGATTGTTTCATTTCATATTCACGCATCAAGCGTTCAATGTCTCCTGCGTTCTGGGGCTGTTTGCTAGAAATGTATTGATCCATTTCGTGTTGATAACTGCCCTGGAACTTTTTGAGTATCCTGCTGATTACCTTGTGTAACATAGTAGTCTCCTATTGTACATGTATTTATGCGGCAGTGCAACATATTTGTAGTCTTTTTATGTTCTATTTCATCTATTAGTGACTAAATACTAATAGAAGAGACCAAAGGAGAATCAACAATGGAACTTTTAATCGTGTTAGTCATCGCTGCCACAGTGTTGGTAGTTGGCTATAATATTGTAAAGAAGTCTAAGGTTAACCCTGACTCAATTGACAC
>Ga0209190_1000899_pt1 | contig 21280 bp, 5 predicted proteins | sample M_140205_XF_Meta_FD_187315 | JGI IMG/M metagenome (GOLD analysis project Ga0209190, IMG submission 187315) | Freshwater microbial communities from Lake Montjoie, Canada to study carbon cycling - M_140205_XF_MetaG (SPAdes) (version 2) | ecosystem: Environmental > Aquatic > Freshwater > Lake... | reverse complement strand
CTTGTACAGCCCTGCAGACCAGGCACGGGTTAAAATGTCCATTGTTGGCGATCCCGCCTGGCTCCAACAAGGCGAGTTATGGAACGGCTTACAAGGTAAAAAGATTTACAGCAACAACTTTTTAACTGATGGCACTATAAATTTTGAAAACCAGGAAGTGCTGTTTGAGATTGAGTTCAACACACCTGTTGACTATGATATGGATACAGGCTTGATGAATCCAAATCAGAACGTCCGGCCCAACCGCATGCCTTATGTGTACAAAGCAATCGAGGTTACAAGTAATTTTAGCCGTGGTCGGTTTACCCAAGACCTAGATGGGGTTCTGATAACATTCCCGGGAAAGGCAACCAAGAAAACGGATATTACCGACTTAAATTCTGAATCAACAAGAAGATTTTCAAATCCTGCCACTAATGACTTCCGAGCACAGCAATCTGCTGGTGGCGCAGGTGGCTCGGGTGCAGATGGGATCATAGTAGATTCGGGCATGGATCCAAATTCATTAGGCGAGTTGGGAATTAATACTGATCAATTAACCGGTGGCGGCCAATCATCGGCAGCATTTGCTGCAACAGATCCAAGGCGGGTAGATTTAGCAAACATTGCCGCAGCGCCGCCAGCGGATCCTCCTACTAGTGGTACACAACAGGTTGGTATTGAGCCCAATGTATCATTTGGATCTACACCAATGGCTGCAGATCCTGAACCACCACAACAGATCGCAAGGGACTACTAATGGCAGATAATATACAGCGCAGCCGGGGGCGTGGCCAAGGGTATCAATTTGGACGAGGCGGTACACCTACGGAATTTGGGCCATTTGTTGGCGAAGTTCGTAACAACATTGACCCTACCCGTAGTGGACGCCTACAGGTCTACATTGAACAGTTTGCCGGCAAAAAAATAGATGACGCTAGCTTGTGGCGCACAGTTAGCTATATACCACCATTTTACGGATCTACTCCTGGTGAAGCGTCTAACACAAGTGCAGGTACATTTCGTAGCAACCCACAAAGTTATGGCATGTGGTTTACTCCGCCAGACATCGGCGTAAGAGTAATTTGCTTCTTTATCGGCGGCGACCCTAACCAGGGAATTTATGTGGGCTGCTTGCCCGAAGATGGGCTCAATCACATGATTCCAGCAGTGGCCGGAACAAGGAATTTCATACCATCAGATAATCCATACTTCTCTCAGAGTTCCCAGTTGCCAGTAACTGAGATTAACAATGTAGATCCAAAATTTGCCGAAAGCCCGCGATTCTTTGATGCACCCAAACCAATACATTCTTACGTGGCTGCTATCATGTTACAGCAAGGACTGATCAATGATGTTATCCGCGGTCCCATCACATCCAGCAGCCAGCGAGAAAGCCCTAGCTCGGTTTATGGAGTTTCAACACCGGGTCGTGCAATCTATCAAGGTGGGTTCACTGATGAACAACTTCAACAACAGCTAGCGTCAGGTCAGGTTACTCTTGATAATTTAAATGTGATTGGTCGTCGAGGAGGCCACAGCGTTATCATGGACGATGGTGACATTGACGGATACGACAACTTGGTACGTATTCGTACCAGCAAAGGCCATCAGATTACCATGAGTGATGATGGCGATTGTTTCTATATAACACATGCCAACGGGCAGTCCTGGATTGAACTAGGGTCAGAGGGCACCGTGGATGTATTCTCAACTAACTCAGTCAATGTAAGAACAAAAGGCACAATTAATCTCCACGCCGACGACGACATCAACATGTATGCCGGAAAGAACATCAACTTGAAAAGTGTCAACGTCAAGCTGACCGCCACTGCCATGAACTTGGTTGCCACTAACAAGCTGATACTTGATGGAACCAACACAGTCAGCATCAATTCGTCCGGCGCACTGGCACTAAAGTCAGCCGGTGTCGGCGGATGGAATTCTGAAAGCACATTAAACTTCAAGGGCACTACAATTGGACTTAACTCGGGTGCCCCGCCTAATGTGCTTCCTGGAGTCAAGATTGACGATAAGGAATTGCCTGATGTAAAATTTGTTGCTAACGAAGGCTGGAAAGTTGAGCCCGGCACACTGATAAGTTCTGTGACTCGGGCACCCACACACGAGCCGTATCCGTATCACAATCGAGGAGTTGCACCTGTGGAAGCGGACACAGCCGCTAACGATGTAGTAACTGAAGAAGTACCGCCGGATACTACCGTAACAGAAGAGGCAACTGTAGCATAATGACTACTCGTAAAAAAATAGCAATCTGCGGAGCCAGTTGGTTTACCTCTGATTTAAAATTTCCAAGACTGAGCTTTGGAGAAAAACTTGCAAAAAAAGTAGGGCTTGAGTTAGTAAGTCTAGCCCGTGGAGGGTGCAGCAATTTTACTATAGCTCTTCAGATTGATAAAGCTATTGAACTTGGTGTGGATTATGTAGTAGTTGGACCTGACACTTGGGACCGGGTTGAAATACCAATTTTAAATTCTGTTAATGAAGAGCAATCTGCCTGGTACAGAAAAAGATTTAATTGGGCCGACTGGTTTAAAATTCAGAGGCGCGGGTACAAACTTTATCGTGGTCTTTCAAACATACAATATAGACCACATCCTGATTTGTCTAGTAAACATGAATTTTTAACAGACCCTACTACTATTAGCGAATCACTGAATAATTTAGCTTTTCCAGAAGCCAACGTGAATGATTTTTACAAATTAAATGATGAACAAATAACTGCACTAAAACTATACATGCTGAATCTCTATGATTCAAATATAAAACAACAACAAGATTGTTGGATTATTAGTGATGCTTGCCGCCGTCTGCAACAAAGTGGAATTCCGTTTATAATATTTGTTCATCCGTTATTTGCCGGAGCATGCGAGAAAAATATCAATTGGTTACCGTCAGAAAATACAGTATACAGTACTGAATTTAATTATAGATTACTTACTGGCAAAGGTAATGCAAGATTTCATTATGATCCAAACAATAGCGATATATTTGCTGATTTTGTAATAAAAAAACTTAATCTCACTCAGGATTCTAAACCACAATGAAAGATTTTAATTTTACAGATTCAAACGGTGCTAACTATACCGTCACGGTGCCAAACGACACAACCCCTGATCAGGCAAAGACAGTGTACGAGCGCCAGCTCAACGCCGGAACATTAAACGCAATTGGTCCCGGGCAAGCATTAAAAGGGCTGTCTGCTATAGGAACACAGACTGCTGCTACAATAGCAGGATTAGCCACAGTGCCAATTCAACAAGCTGTGTCTGCGTCAGATGTGTTAAAGCAAGGTGTGGCCAGTATCTCGATTGGATCGTTGAATACTTCGCAAGTTACAGGACTGTTAGCACAGGCCCAATCTCTTACCGCAACAGCACGATCATTGCTGCCTACTGGCACCTCACCACTAGCAGCTGGAATAGGCACATACGGATTAAGCCCAAGTCAGCTTGAGCAGCAGGGATTTTTAAAACCCGGAACTGTAGCAACATATTTTAGTGCCGGGGTCGACCCAGAAAAATTACAAAGCTTACTTGCTAGTCCCTCGATGTGGACTGGTAAAAACGGAGTTTCTGACCTGGGCGGATTTGTTACTAACTCTAAGCTTCAAAGCGAAGCACAACAAAACATTATGAATGCCGGGATGTCGCAGTTGAAAAAACTCGGTGTAGTCAACGGCCTAGAATCAGCAAAGAACTTGGGCGGGTTAGTGCAAGCAGCAAGTAAGTTTGGTGCGACTGACGTAGCAGCTTGGGCAGCGGGTAAAGCTCCTGCAGCTCTTGTGGGGCAGATTAATGATGTTGCCAAGAGCGGCCAGCAAGCAGTCAACTTGGTTACCAATCAATTAAACTCGTTACCAGGGATCGGCAGTGTTGCGAGCCTTACAAAAATTCCGGCACTGGCAGACAACCCGGCCCTTAAGACCATAACAGACTTGGCTAATGCACCTGCTATGCTAAACAAAATTCCCGGGCTTGGTAGCTTGCCTACTCAGGCCACTAGTATACTAGGAGGTTCTATTACCAGCGCAGCCGGGGCCCTTAGTGGCGCTGCTTCAAGTGCATTAAGCGGTGCTACTGGAGCGTTAAGTAGTGCAGCCTCGGGGGCATTGGGTAGCGTTACCGGAGCACTTAGTAGTGCCGCTTCGAGCGCATTAGGCGGCGCTGCTAGTGCGTTAAGTAGCCTAGGTAGCACATCAGGTGCAGTTGGCAGCATTACTGGACAGTTACAAGGTGCACTAGGCGGCATCGGTGGAAAAATTACAGGAGCACTCGGGAATCCGGCTGCTGCGTTAACAGGTCAGCTCAATAGTGCATTGTCAGGTGCAATTGGTAGCTTAGGAAGTAGTCTAGGGGGGATTGTTGGAGGACTAGGTGGTTTACTTGGTGGCGCAGAAGCAGCAGCCAAGGCAGCCTTTAACCCAGCAGGAATTGTGGGCACTGTGGACAGGGCCAGTGTTGACGCAGCAGCTAAATCAATATTAGGTGATCCAAAAATCCCGGCAATTGTGTTTGGCCCAATTGCTCGGCGTTTTCTATAATAAATATCGGCATGTCTACATTCATTGGATTTAGTACTATCAATCAATACAAAAAATTCACACTGTTGGATTTTGCATTGATCAAGCGGGATCTTTCAAACGCATTCAATATCCAACAGGGTGAACTACCGGGTCGTCCGGCCTATGGCACTACAATTTGGCATTACATGTTTGAGAATCAAACAGCAGATACTGAAGCTGCTATCCTTGCTGAAATACAGCGTGTTGCCGGGCAAGACCCTAGGATTTATATTGCCAGTGCTAATTTATATCCTCAGGAAAACGGTATGTTAATTGAGGTTTTGGTACAGCTGGTGCCAAATCAAACCACAGAACTGTTGTCTATATTCTTTAATCAAGAGACCCGACGAGCCAGCTACGTCTAAAACTGCATGGTTTTGATAACCATAAATACTTAAACAGACGGGCGACCATGGCTAAGACTGCACGACAAACTGCTATATTCGGCGTAGAGGACTGGAAGAGATTATATCAGACCTATCGCGAAGCCGATTTTCAAAGTTACGACTTTGAGACATTACGAAAAAGTTTCATAGATTATCTGCGACTTTATTATCCAGAAACATTCAACGACTATGTCGAATCATCGGAATTTGTTGCGCTACTGGATGTTATGGCATTTATGGGCCAGTCGCTGGCATTCCGCAATGACTTAAACGCTCGCGAAAACTTCTTAGACACAGCCGAGCGGCGTGACAGTGTAGTTCGCCTGGCTAATCTGGTCAGCTATACACCCAAACGCAATCAGGCAGCACAGGGATTTCTTAAAGTATTTTCAGTTTCAACTAGCGAAAGCGTAATTGATTATAACGGCGTAAATCTCAGCAACTTAACTATCAACTGGAACGATCCAACTAATCCAAATTGGTTTGAGCAGTTTATCTCTATTGTCAATGCTTCGCTTGTTGACAGTCAAAAGTTTGGCCGTCCTGCTAATGATCAAACTCTGTTGGGAATTCGAACAGACGAGTACACTATTAATCTTGTACCGGGCTTTTTGCCAGTTGTGCCCTACACTTCCAGCGTCGATGGTATCACTATGCCATTTGCAGCAGTGAGTGGAACCTCGCAAGGCAAAGACTATGTATACGAACCGGCTCCAAAACCCAGCGGCGCATTTAATATGCTGTACCGAAATGACCAATTAGGTTTTGGCAGCAACAATACCGGGTTTTTCTTTCTGTTCAAGCAAGGCGTGTTACAAAACCAAGACTTCAACTTGGCCGAAGCATTGCCTAATCGCACAGTAAACATCAACATCGAAGGCTGTAACGATCAGGACCATTGGCTGTACAAGCTAGACGGCTTGGGCAGTATTGCTAGTGAGTGGCTGTATGTGCAAAACACATATACAGCCGCAGTTAATCAGTTGGCCCCGGATCAACGGAAAACTTACAGCATTACCAGCAGAGCTAACGATCAGATCACACTAACATTCGGCGACGGCGTATTTGCGGAAATTCCAGTCGGGATATTCCGTGCGTATGTTCGTGCCAGCAACGGGCTTGAGTATGTTATCAATCCTGAAGAAATGCAGTCTGTGGCAATCCAGGTGAGTTATGTTAGCCGCTATGGACGCCTGGAAACACTTACATTTAATTGCGGCATTACCACTCCGGTTAGTAATGCACAGAGTCGCGAAACAATTGACGAGATCAAGCAACGTGCACCTGCACGTTACTACACTCAGAACCGTATGGTGAATGGCGAGGACTACAACAACTTCCCATTCACACAGTATAACTCTCTGCTCAAGAGCAAGGCAGTTGCACGCAGTTCAACTGGCACCAGCCGCTATACTGACTTAACTGACGTTACAGGCAAATACTCTAGTACCAATATTTTTGGCAGCGACGGAGTGTTATACCGCGAAAATGTATTGCCAAGCTTTCAATTTGATTGGTTAAATGTCAATGACATCGTGGATGTTCTTACACAAACAGTTGAACCATTGCTAGGCAACCGAAGCATCTTACAGTTTTACTATAATCCGACTAACTTTCCAAGACCCAATCTTGCTGTACTAAGCACATCTTGGCAACAAACCACAACTGTGGTCAATCAAACCACTGGTTACTTTAAAGATAACAAAGGGTTACCGCAACCAATTGGCATCTATACCACAAACAATTGCAAATATCTTACACAAGGTAGCTTGATCAAGTTTGGTCCGCCTGCTGGTTATTATTTTAACAGTAACAATCGGTTGGTTGCTGGAACACCTACTGCTCCTGGCGACAAGATAGTTATCTGGGCAACAGTAATTGCAGTTGTGTTAGATGGCACTGCACAAGGGTTAGGTAACTTGCCTGACGGAATAGGTCCTGTTGCACTAAACAATTTTGTACCGGCTGGTGCACTAGCACTAGAAGTTATTCCTAAGTTTGTTGATGTACTTCCTACTGCACTGAAACAACAAATACTGCAACAAGTTGAACTAGCACGTAATTTTGGACTCGGGTATGATTACCTCAATGCAACCTGGTATCTCATCACCAGCACAAACTTAGCAACTGACTCGGCATTTAGCCTGGTTAATGCTCAGAATACAGCAGGATTAAATCTTGATGCTTCTTGGTTAGTCCAGTTTACCACAAATGGAGCCAAGTACACCGTAATTAGCCGTGGGCTTGATTACTTCTTTGCTAGTGTTATTGAGACACGCTTCTTCTTTGATGGTAGTGAAAAAGTATATGATCCCAAGACCGGGCTAGTCATCAATGACTTTGTGCGGGCTCTCAAGAGCAATAGTCGGCCAGATTCAAATCTACCGTTACCGTCTGACGTCACAATGGATATCATTGCACAACCAATTGAAAGTGATGGGTTTGTTAATGACTATCAAGTTGTTGTAAGTTTTACTGACAGTGACGGGGATGGTGTAGCAGACAACCCAGACTTTTTTAACGACTTAGTTGCACCTAATGTTAGTCCCACTACCAAATTGGTATTTTTACAGCTAGTGACTGACTTTGATAATCTAGAAAGATACTTGCCATTGGCGTCTGGTATTGTTAATACCATGTACGCTACGCTTGATGCAATTGAGTTAGTCAAGAGTGAATTTGTTAACGGTCAAATATTTTACACTACCACATCAAAATTGTTCTATGAACTAACAGTAGCAACAGTTAACGGTCTTGTTCAGCGTACCTTAACGCAACGTACTGATTTTATTGCACGTACCGGTAGACAAGATTTGTACTATCAGTACCGACATAACAGTGCACTTACTAATGTAATTGACCCGGGTGCAACCAATATTATTGATATCTATGTGGTGGTGCAGGAGTATTATACCGCGTATCAAAACTACATCAAGGATACCACTGGTACTGTACCGATGCCGACTATGCCGACCATTGCTGATCTCAGTACTGCATACGGCAGGTTAAATGACTTTAAGATGATATCTGATAATATCGTTCTTAACAGTGTGGTATTTAAACCATTGTTTGGCGCAAAAGCAGCCCCGGAACTACGTGCAACTATCAAAGTAGTCCGTGCTGCCAAGAGCACTGCTAGTATAAGCGAAATCAAGAGTCAAGTTATTGCCAATGTTAATTCTTATTTTACAATTGATAAATGGGATTTTGGTGACAGTTTCTTCTTCTCAGAACTATCTGCATATCTGCACAAGCAAATGGGTTCTATTGTGAGTTCAGTGGTACTAGTACCACTGAATCCATTAAAGACGTTTGGTGATCTCTATGAAATTCGATCAGCTCCCAATGAGATTTTTGTGAGCGCAGCCACTGTATCTGATGTTGAAGTGATCGAAGCACTCACACAGAGTAATATCCGCAGTCAGACGCCAGTAGCGGGTCTGTATCCTGTTAATGTAACAGGTTCTACAATATCAACAACAATTAGCCAAACAGGTGAGTATTAATAATGGCACGCAAAACTGTAGATTTATTACCAGAAATATTTCGCACTGACACTAACAAAAAGTTTCTTGCAGCAACACTAGATCAGTTAACACAAGAACCTGCGGTTAAAAAGACGTTTGGCTGGGTCGGTAGTCGCGTAGGGCCCGGTGTTAATCCAGCGGACAATTATGTAGTTGAACCAACGGCAACAAGAACAAACTATCAACTTGACCCCGGTGTTATTTTCTATAAAACCGAGACCAAGCGTGCCATTGATGCTATCACCTATCCAGGTATGATTGACGCACTGGCCCTTGAAGGCGCAAACACGCAATTAGAAGATCGGCTGTTTGAAAGCGAATACTACACTTGGGATCCGTTTTGTGACTTAGACAAGCTGGTAAACTACAGTCAGTATTACTGGTTGCCTGCTGGTCCAGATAGCGTAAACATCGGCGTAATACAGTATCCCACAGAGTACTCTTGGGACGTTATGCGAATTGACACGTTTGACACCAAGGCATATCGATTCACGGGCCTACGGGACGATAACCCATCTGTTACTCTAGTACGCGGTGGTACTTACAACTTTAATGTTAATCAAACCGGCAATGGATTTTGGATTCAAACTGTACCCGGTGTCAACGGCCGCTTGCCAGCATCGCCAAATATTTCCAGCCGCGATGTACTGGGTGTAGTTAACAATGGTAATCAATCAGGAACTGTAACCTTTAATGTTCCTTTAAAGACCGCACAGGACTTTTACTACACGTTATCAACAGTGCCTAATGCTGACCTGGTGTCAACAACTGTAAGTTTCTATGATCTAAACAATGTTTATGTTGAAGATTTTCAAGCAAGCTTTCCCGGCGGCATTGATGGAATTACTGGGCTCAATGGGCGCACTGTAATTTTTGTCAATCAAACCCCTACTGATCAAGATTGGACTCAGACCACCTTCTTTGATCCGCTAGTTCGCACTGCCCCAGTTAATGAACCTGATCCGCTTGACGACTGGCCCGGCAGCTACGACAGCTTGCCGTTTGATCAAGCCACAGTAATCACAGGTTTGGCAAATCGTTATTGTGTGTGGCAAATACAGTACATCACTGACGGCGATGGTCGACAGTATATGCAATTAAATGCAGCACGACCAATTGAAATTTTTGACAAGTTTCAAATTTCGTTTGGTACCCAGTATAGCAGCACACAATGGTATAAAACAGCGCAAGGGTACTTTGAACAGGTGCCCTTGCTGACCGCTGTGCTTGACACATTGTACTACCAAGACAGCACTTCGCCAGAGATGTTTGGGCGTATCCGTCTTGTGGATCCTGAGCAAAACGAGCCACTTGACATCAATGAGATCATTGGAGCACGTACTTACACCAGCCCTAATGGAGTGGTGTTTACTAACGGGCTTAAAATTCAGTTGCGTGGATTAGTTGATCCGCCAGAATTTCAAACACTTTCGTTCTATGTTGAGGGTGTTGGCTCTGGACCGGGCATTGATTTCCGCGTGGGATTTATTGACGGCGAAGCATACTTTGGGCCTTGGCACTACTATCAAAATCAAAAGAGAACAGGTTCAGAATATAATGCAGCAGAATACCAGCAAAATATCTATGACACTGTGGCCGAAAGCTTGGCCCACCCCGGCGCCGGAGGTCCAGTTGGAGCTGCGCTACCTGCTGCAGGAATTGCCGGCGCCACACGCGGCAATGGTATTCAATTAATTCCGGTACGCGAACTTGTTACACCTGAAACATATACTCGCAGTGCCACTGATCCGTTCAGCAGCTCTCCGTATGATGCTTATGCATATGATGGCAGCTTAAATGCGCCACTTGTGCCGGATTACCTTACAATCAATCGTTCAGCACGAGATCGTAATGCCTGGAGCCGAAGCAACCGTTGGTTCCATATTGATGTAATCAACGCCACTGCCGAGTACACCAATCAAGTTGCTGTGCTTGACAACAATACTCGAGCCAAGCGTCCTATTGTTGAAATACGTGCCGGAACAGAACTTTATAATTTTGGAACACAAGGCAAGCTGCCAGTAAACATTATTGATTTTACTGAGACAGATGCATTCTCCAACATCAATGGCCAGCGTGGATATGCAGTTGATGGGTATCAATTTGTTACTGGAACACGGGTAATTTTTGCTGCAGATATTGATGCTCAAGTTCGAGACCGTGTGTTTGAAGTTCAATTTATTGATCCAAACAATTCTGGAATCTTGATTATTGATCTTGTTCCGGTCCCTGATAGTCTTGCTCAAGTCAACCAAACAGTAGTTTGTCTTAATGGAACCAACCGGCAAGGACAAAGCTTTTGGTATGACGGCACAGTATGGAATCTAGCACAAGCGAAAACCAGCGTTAACCAGGCGCCGTTGTTTAATGTTCGAGACGCACAGGGAGTAAGTTATGCTGATCGATCAGTATATCCTAGCTCAACATTTACCGGTAGTCGGTTGTTTGGATATACTGATGGTGGTACAGCGCGAACTGATGCTGTAATAGGATTTGCATTAAAATATCTCAACATTAACAATGTTGGTGATATCTTATTTTCCAACTACCTGTACACTGACAGCTTTATCTATGTGCGGAATAATGTCAGCTCAGAAATACCAATCAGCCAGGGATTTGTGCGGCAATATATTGACCGTACCCAGTTTAGCCCGTTAATTGGATGGCAAACTGCGGCCGCCGAAAATCGTAGTCGTCAAGTGTTCCGCTTTACTTACACTGGTGCACCACTGGAGTTTGATGTTCCGCCAGCATCCAATACAGTATATCCAGTGCTTCAACTGTTTATCGAGGGTGTATTTGTTGAGCCCACACGATATGTTGTGACCAGCACAGCCACCACCACCACTGTGACATTTACAAGTCTGCCGGTGATAGGCGCACTGATCGAGGCACAGCTTATTAGTGATGTACGTAGTAATTTTGCATACTATCAAGTTCCGTTGAACTTAGAAAACAATCCGTTGAATGAGAATAGTGATGCGTTTACTCTAGGCACTATCCGCAATCATTACAACAGCATCGGACAGAATCTTAAAAATATTCAAGGGCACATCAACGGGGCAAACAACACACGTGACTTAGGTGATATTATACCTTATGGTACTAATATTGTTCAAAATAGTTCTCCGTTAACTTTGACTGGTGTGTTTCTACGTCGCCAACAGTACGAACTGTTTAACTCGTTGCGATTCAACGGTCAAGAATATGAAAAGTACAAGGCTATTTTTCTGGATCTGGTAAGCAAGGGAGATTATGTTAACAATACTCCTACTCAAATCCTAGATCAAGTAATACTTGAAATCTCAGTTGGCAAGTCTGATCAACTACCGTTTTACTGGTCGGACATGATCCCATCTGGCGAAACTTATATCCTAAACACATATACCTATTCGTTAATTTCTACTCCGATATTTGATACTAATCAGGTATACAATTTCACTTCGTCGAACTTTCAAGGACTATTAGTTTACCTGAACGGCAACATTTTAACTGTTGGATACGAGTACACAGTAGGTGTCGATAGCCCTACAGTAACAATCACAGTGCCGCTAGCAGTAGGTGATACTATTGCGATTCGAGAGTACTCGGCAACCTATGGTAGTTATATACCCAACACACCGACAAAAATGGGACTGTATCCGGCATACCTTCCGCAAATTTTTGTTGATCAAACATCCGTAACTGATACCCTGGTTATTCAAGGGCACGATGGATCAATTACTCGCGCATTTGGCGACTACCGAGATCAAGTATTATTAGAGTTTGAAACACGAATCTTTAATAATCTTAAGATCAAGTCACCAATCCCAATTGACTTAGCTGATGTTTTACCTGGTCAGTTCCGCACTACAGATTACAACCTTGGCGAGATTAATCAGATACTAAGCACCAGTTTCTTGAGCTGGATTGGATGGAACAAACTAGATTATACTACTCAACGGTACTTGGCCAACAACCAGTTTACCTGGAATTACAGTCAAAGTGGAAATAGATTGACTGGTGATGTATTACCGGGTAACTGGAGAGGCATCTACAGTTACTTCTACGATACAATTTATCCCAACACCCGTCCCTGGGAAATGCTGGGGTTCAGTCAAGAACCCGGATGGTGGCAAAATGAATACGGTCCGGCACCGTACACTTCGGGTAACTTAGTGCTATGGGAAGACTTGCAAGCCGGACTTGTACGCGACCCTGCCGGGTTCTATGTATTGCAGCAATACAAGCGTCCGGACTTGCTGAGAGTTATCCCATCAGATTCTGAAGGCAACTTGTTAAGCCCGTTATCTGCTACCGTGGGCAATTATAGTGCAACCAGCTTCCGTCGCCCTTGGCAATTTGGTGACGACGGTCCGGTGGAAAATTCCTGGCGTTCCAGCAGCGCCTGGCCCTTTGCGGTCATGCGCCTGCTGGCTCTCACAAAGCCAGCCAAGTTCTTTAGTTTGTTTGAGGACAGAGACCGTTATGTATACGACCCTGCCCTGGAGCAATATCTCTGGGATGGGCGATATCGGCTGGATGCAAAAAATCTAACTCCGTTGTATGGCAATGGCACAAGCAAGGCCAGTTACATTAACTGGATTATCGACTATAATCGTCTAGGCGGAAATACCAGTACAGAAGATTTGAGTATTGGACTTGCAAACATTGGTGTGCAATTATGCTGGCGCACCGCAGCGTTCACCGATAAACAATATTTAAAAATTTACACTGAGCGTGGTACCCCTAACAGTTTGAACACTGGATTGATGCTGCCAGATGAAAGCTATCAGATCCTGCTTTACAAAAATCAAGCTTTTGAGCGTGCTGTATATAGCTCGGTGATTGTGCAGAGAACCGACACCGGATGGGCAGTAGTTGGCTACAGTACCACACGTCCGTATTTTGAGATTTTTGTTAGTCGAACAGCCGGCCCCAAACAGAATCTAACAGTTGTAAATGCCACAGCAACAATCAACACCACATTTACTAATGACATTGTGCAGGTACCGTATGGATATGTGTTTACAACATTTAATGGAGTGTGCGACTTCTTGGTCAGTTACGGCCGCTTGCTTAAAGACAAAGGGTTCACGTTTGATGCAAGAGAGAATGGATATGCGCTAGACTGGGTACAAATGGCCCGTGAGTTTCTGTACTGGATACAGCAGGGCTGGAGCGTGGGCAGCATGATTAATCTGAATCCAACTGCTACCCAGTTGAGCATAACTGTGCCGGGAGCAGTGGCAGAAAGTATTGCGACACCAACAGTCAACAACTTGATTCTGAATCAGAATCGTATTCCAATTCCTGGTAGTAGCCTTGTGATTGATCGGTTAGAGAATACCTTCACAGTAACCAGCATCAACAACGACACAATCAATTACATTGATTTGCGTTTTACCAGCTTTGAGCATTTGATTGCACTTGACAATGTTAGTATTTTTGCTGACTTGATCTATCAACCAGTGACTGGTGCCCGCCAAAGCCGAGTACAAGTATCGGGTGTGCTCAGTGCCGACTGGAACGGAACTGTTAACGCACCAGGCTTTGTTATTAATCAAGACACAGTAGTTGAATGGATCCCTAATCGCAAGTATGCCAAGGGCGAGATTGTACAGTTTAAGAATGATTATTGGGCAGCCAGCAAAATTATTGAACCTAGTCAGAAATTTGACTATGCATTATGGCTCAAGAGCAGTTACAATGAGATTCAGATTGGATTGTTACCAAACTCGGCCACAGCCAGCGATCAGCTTGCTACCAGTTATAGTGTCTATGATGCTAACTTAGAGCAAGAAGTTGATTTATTCTCGTTTGGATTAATCGGATTCCGTCCAAGAGAATATATGCAGGCGCTGAATCTTGACGACATAAGTCAAGTTAGCTTATACCAACAATTCTTGGGCACTAAAGGCACACTTCGCAGCGCCGAGTTGTTCACCTATGCTAACGTTGGTAAAGAAACCAGTCAGTATGACATTTATGAATACTGGGCGATCCTTAAGAGTCAGTACGGTGCAACTGCGAACCGCAACTATGTTGAGCTGTTACTTAATGAGGCGCTGTTTAAATCAGATCCGGCATTGATCCAAGTTATCAATCCTGGACAAACAAGCAGGGCTGATCAAATAGTTCTGTTGGAAAATGTCTGGAAAAGCAGTGCCAAGCTTACATCGCCTGATTTCTTACCTACTACCAATGTCGTGGTAGGCGATAGTATTTTGCCAAGTGCAGGATATGTTGATCTTGATGATGTTGATGTTACTGTGTTCAGCCTCGATAATCCACAAAATGTAAATGCAGCATTGTCAACTGTGGGTGTGGGAACAACCATTTGGGTCGCAAAAATCAACAGCTATAACTGGGGTGTATTTCGTTCAGACCCTATTCAGGGCCAGATTGTTACAGTAAGCGACAATCTTGATGGCTTTGTATTAGTGACGTTTAACGCTGCTCACGGCCTGTTGAAAAGCGATTATTTGGTTATTAAGTATTTTGATCCGGCAATCAACGGCATCTACCGTGTGCAGTCAATCCCGGGAATTTACTCGGTATTGATCAATTACACCTTTACTGATGGCCGAGACGTTGCAACTGGTACAGGGTTAGGATTTACCCTACAGACATCACGAGTTGCACAACCATCAGATATTGTAAATTTACCTTATGCTAAGTCCTTGTTACCTGGTGCCAAGGTCTGGGTTGACAACAATGGGCAATCTCATTGGACTATGTTGGAAAAAACCGACGTATTTAAAGGGGTACAAGAATTTACACCAACTGTCCAAGAAAACGGCCAGAAATTTGGTGCAGCGATTGCACAAGGGTTTCGAAATCTTAGCGCATTAGTAGGCGCACCTGGCTACAACAGCGGAGAAGGTGGCATTTTTAGTTACGTCAAGGAGTCGTCGGATCGGTATGTGCAAGATGAAATTATCATCACTTTGGGTACTGCTAACACGTATGGATTCGGTAGCACAATTGACGTCGGTAATCAGACCTGGGCAATCGCTGGCGCCCCAGAAAGTGCCAGCGGCATTGGATATGCAGTTACAATTTATCGCCCGGCTAGCACACCACAGTTTGAGTTACGGCAACTGCTAGTTGCACCCGACGCAGATGGCTCAACGATCGTTGAGTTTGGCTACAGCGCAACCATTAGTCAAGACGAGCACTGGATGTACATTGGTGCCCCGGGCGAAAACAAAGTTTATGCATATGGGTTACAATCGGTTGAAGAACGAGTTACTGAATACAGTACTAGTCCCGGGGTTATTGTTTATTCTCTATTGCCGATTCTCGGCAATACCTCCCTAACTGACACACAAATTGGTGTAGTTTTAAACAATCAAATCCTTATTCTTAATACCGATTATCAGATTAGCGGCACTAATGTTATTTTAGGACAGTCGCCACCACAAGGACAACGACTAGTACTCAGTCGCCGTAGTGTAATTCAACTTGATACTGCTAATTACAACAACGTGTCTGGTACAGTATCCCCTGGCGGCGGTGCAGGCGCAACATTCCTGGTTAACGTTGTACGTGGGAAATATAGTGTTAGCATTACTGCGCCTGGAGATAATTATACCCCTGGTGATCAGATTACTATCTTGGGGACCGACATTGGCGGGGCATCTCCGGCAAATAACCTAGTGATCACAGTTGAACAGACTGGCCCAACCTATAACACAATAGTCAATGGTGCTGCAACACAGCTTACTGTATCGAGCACTACCGGTCTCGAAGCAGGACAACAGATATATTATTATTCCGGATCAGGGTCAATCACTGCTGGTACAGAAATCGTATCAGTTGACAGCGCAACTCAATTTACTATTGACACTCCAATCCCTGGATCATCTAGTGTCGGCTATACTTTAGTATTCTTTGCTGACTTAAACCCAATTACACAATTGAACTCCGATGTTCAAACCGGGTCTGGCGATGACACAACTGCATCGTTTGATATCACAGTTGAGTTGTCCACAGTTAGTTCAAGTAATATCTTCTCGTTTACCGTTGCAGTTAACGGAGTTCTGTATCGTCCTTATATTGATTACACTTACTCGTCGGGCGTTGTGACATTTGACAACTTGGCACCGACATTCCCGGCACTAGGTGATAGTATTATTGTATCATCCCGCGATTATTGGGATCCAATTGCTACATTGACTCCGGCTACAGCAGCCGGGACAGACCGATTTGGACATAGTGTTACGACCACTACAGATGGCCGACAACTCATTATTGGTTGCCCTGATGTTGATGTGGTCGGTGAAGAAACCTACACCAAAGCAGGTAAAGTTTATATCTACTGTCGAAGTGTGCAGAGATTTCAAGTTACAAATGCGTCTCAATTGTCGTATACCACAGTAGAGACACCTATTGAGCCAGTAGCAGTATTGCATAACGGTGAATTCTTAGTAAACTCAGCTGATTATCTTGACGGCAACTATTCGCTGTCTGGCAATGTTGTTACGTTGTCAAATTCAGTCTCACTCACAGTCGGGGACACTATTGAAATTGAAACAAATCAATTTCATCTAGTCCAGGTAATTGAATCTACTACACCTAATAATAATGCTTCGTATGGTGCTGCGTTAGACATCTGTGTTAATAATTGCAGTTTGTATGTCGGTGCCCCAAATGATAGTACTGCATTACCACAAGCAGGCTCAGTTGAATTTTTATCAAATCCCAGCCGTGTGTACGGAACAACCACCTCAACAATTGCTAACCCAACCCTGAGTGTTGGAAATTACCTAAGTGTCAATGACGTATTTGTTGAGGTTACCGGAACATCAATTGCTGATCTAATCAGTGACATTAACGCTACAATTGACTCTGGGGCGTTGCCTAATGTAACTGTGACAGCAACTAACGACGTCACGTTGATCGGCACCGGATCAACTACAGTGTATAACATCGGATCCATCTATTCTGATGCAAGTGCATACACTACTGTGGTCTATGTAAATGACGTGTTGCAAACATACACAACTGATTACACCTATGATAATACTACCGAAGAAATCACATTTGTGTCTGCTCCAGTGTCCGGTGCAGCAATTGTTGTAGTCAGCGGTCGTATCGTATTTGCAGTAAAGAATTATAATTCAGCTCCTGTAAGAAACAAACTTCGGGTATTACCGGGAACTGGTGCTGTGCTAGATGATTCGTCAAACGCCAGTACTGTGTTTGATGATCTTGGATTTGACACCTATGTTTGGGTGCAGACACTTATTAGCCCAGTTCCGCAAGATAGGGCAAGCTTTGGTAAGAGTGTGTTTATCAGCGACCAAGTAACATCGTTGATAATTGGTGCGCCCAACGGCAGTACTATTGCTGCCACCACATTTGATCATGGAAAAACTTATTTTGATTCATTTAGTACTGCATTTGCTGATGTCATCATTGAAAGTGGGGCAGTTTATGAGTACGACATGTTGCCTGCGGCAAATCCTAGCCTGACTAATCCGGCAAAATTTGTATTTGGTCAACAAATCTATGACAAAGAAATTGTAGCCTATGGTAAATTTGGAACAGCACTTAACTATACCACAGGGGAACTGCTGGTAGGAGCCCCGGGTCGTATCAACGCTATCAATGTTGACGGAACCCCGTCAGTTGATTGGGGGCGAATGGTGCAGTTTACAAATCCCACACACGCACCTGCTTGGCGGCCGCGCAGAGTGCAGCAACCTGTAGTCGACATTAACTTGCTAAACACAGTGTTCATGTATGATCGTGTCAGTGGTGCACCAAAACAGTATTTTGATTACTTTGATCCTTTGCAAGGCCGCATGCTTGGTGCAATAGCACAAAACGTTGATTACACCGGTGCAATTGACCCGGCTGCTTACAACATTGGAACTGTTAACAATTACGGGGTGCAGTGGGCCGAAGCCCGAGTTGGGCACATTTGGTGGAACACAACAAATACACGATTTATTGATCCCAATCAAAATGATATAGTGTATGCTAGCCGTCGATGGGGGCAAGTGTTCCCGGGCAGTATCATTGAAGTATTCCAATGGATAGCAAGCCCAGTTCCGCCAATTAACTACACAGGTCCGGGAATCCCTTACGCCTTCAACAGCTACACTGCAACCTCATCAGTAAATGAGCAAGGCTTGTTTATTGTTACTTACTACTTCTGGGTTGCCGGACTAGTGACAGTAAACCAACAAGCTAAGAAAACACTGAGCACCAACACTATTGCACAGTACATTGCAAATCCGCGTGCAAGTGGTATCCCGTATATTGCACCTATTAATTCCAGTACTGTTGCAGTATATAACGGGCTCGAATATATTGTCGCCAACGATACTGTATTGTATGTTGAATTTGATCAACAGTTTAACGAAAGTACAGTGCATTCGGAATATCAACTGATATCCACTCGTTCAGATGGGTTCTTAAATGCTGGCTTGTATCAAAAGTTCCAGGACAGTTTCAGTGGTGAAGATCTTAAAGGTGCTGCAGTACCTGATCCGTTCTTGAACCCTAGCGAAAAGTACGGCGTGGCCACACGGCCTCGTCAGAGCATGTTCCGTAATCGTTTCCTGGCATTACAAAATTATCTTGGCGAAGCTAACACCTTGTTAGCCCAGCTTCCGATTACAGAAATGCGCAAGTTCAATCTGTTAAACAGCTCAGAACCAGAGCCATCGGCTACATCGGGTGCCTGGGATAAACGTCTAGCAAATCAGGAAGAATTAGCATATCAAAATCTAGCAGAGGTTCCGGTCGGATACCGATATCTTGTTGTTAACGATAGTGAATACAATGGCTTGTGGACAATTTATCAAATCACTGTAACTGGCCCACAACAACTGCGGTACCTTGTGCTGAATCGGGTACAGACATATGATACAAAGAGATACTGGAGTTATCAAAATTGGTACCTGGCCGGATACAATCCACTAACACGCCCTGTCACAGAGGTTCCTAACGTCTCTGCATTATTGACCTTGACTGTGGCCGAAGGTAGTTCAGTCAAGGTTACTGCTAATGCACAAGGCAAATGGGAAATTTATCGATATACTAATGCAACCTGGGTTCGTGTAGGATTGCAAACTGGAACAATTAAATTCTCCAATTATCTCTGGGATTACAAGGCCGGCCGTTTTGGGTTTGACGTTGAAGTATTTGACGCCCAGTATTACGATCAAGAGCCCACTATAGAAACACGCAAAATAATCCAGGCCATCAATCAGGAATTATTCATTGATGATTTAGCGATCGAACGTAATAACCTACTGACCTTGATGTTTAACTTTATTCTTAGCGAACAACAAGCACCGTTGTGGTTGACCAAGACCAGCTTGATTGATGTTGACCATACAATTCGTCAGCTATTGCCTTATCAGATCTATCGGGAAGACAATCAAGACTTTGTGCTGAATTACATTCAAGAGGTTAAACCGTATCATGTACAGATTCGACAGTTTAATCTAATATACAAGGGCCTTGATCAGTTCTTGGGATCGCTCACTGACTTTGACCTTCCGGCCTATTGGGATTCTACTCAAGGATTGTTTGTAAGTCCAGTACTTGATAACTCGGGCACGTTGAGTACAACATCAAGTGTACCATCTACATCTGCAGTATGGCAAACTTTCCCCTGGAACCAATGGTATCAAAACTATTTGTTAACAGTAGATTCTGTTATTATGATTAACAACGGATCAGGCTATACTTTTGAACCTGCAGTAGTAATCACAGGAGACTGTGCAGTTGCTGCTGAACTAGTTGCAAAAATCAACAGTGCAGGACGAGTAATTGGAATTGAAATTATCTCTGCTGGATCAGGGTACAGCGAAACACCGGTCATTACCATTGTAGGTGATGGAGTCGGAGCAAGAGCATATGCCAATATGAGTAACGGACTAGTGCGTAATATTAAAACTACTATCAAGTACGACCGCTACCAATACCAAACTGATGTACAAGAGTGGGTACCTAATGAGAACTACGACAACGGCACACTTGTTCGTCACATCGACCGTGTGTGGGAAGCCAGTAGCGATGACAGCTCCGGTGTACAAAGCGAAACTTTTGATCCGCAGCAATGGACCATTATTCCTGCCGGCAACCTAAGTGGTGTCAACCGTACTATGGGCTATTATGTTGCGACCCCTAACGAGCCGGGACTTGATCTCGCGCTGTTGATTTCTGGCGTTGATTATCCAGGTGTTCAAGTGTATGGTCCGGGCTTTGACCAAGACACTGGATTTGATGTCGGAAACTTTGATATTAACCCTTATGATAATATTGCATACGGGCCAGAGGGACTGCCAACATATGACCCTGCAATTCTTGATGCTATCTACGAAAGCAACTTTGTCGATCCGTATCTGGGAGTAGGTCCAGCTGCAATTGATGTAGATGGCGGTGCGTTTGTTGATACTTACTCAAGTCACGCGCCAGAGGAACTTGTCCCAGGCGCAATATTTGACACCTTAGATCTTCGCGTATACACTACCCCGGGAGCTGACTGGCAGAGTGACGGTCATGGATTCCCGTTAGGATCAATTGGTTATCAATTCTCTATTGCTGGAACCAGCTATAGTTTTGCTGATTTACTTGAATTTCCGAGCGCAATTCGACTGTTTAACAAGACCGTGGGCAACGAGTTAGTGCCATCAGTTGATTATGTAGTTGATTGGGTCAATCAAACAGTGACCGTTAATTCGGGCGTTGTTACAGGTAATACTTTATTGATTAACGTTTACGAATTAGGTGGAGGAAATCAATTCTACCGTAATCGTTACAATGGTGCAGACATCGGTAACACTGTTGTAGTTCCTGTC
>Ga0209190_1000898_pt1 | contig 21297 bp, 31 predicted proteins | sample M_140205_XF_Meta_FD_187315 | JGI IMG/M metagenome (GOLD analysis project Ga0209190, IMG submission 187315) | Freshwater microbial communities from Lake Montjoie, Canada to study carbon cycling - M_140205_XF_MetaG (SPAdes) (version 2) | ecosystem: Environmental > Aquatic > Freshwater > Lake... | reverse complement strand
GTTTTATAAGCCTCTGAACCAGGCATAATTCCTTGGTTTGCTAATTGCACATCACTAGAAGCAGATTGTCTTGCCAATGATGGTTGTAACCTTTGCATAATTGCATCGGTGTAAGATTGCCCTGGGTCTATTCCGTAAGAAGGTAATTGACCTTGGTTAATTTGAGTGTTTACATTGTATTGAGGTAATGTTTTTAAAGCATTTGGGTCTAATTGTTGATTATTTAATTTAGAGCCGTAATACCCCATGCTCGCTAAATCACCGCCACTAAAGGTTTGAGCTTGAACAGGTTGATAAGCGCTTGGGGCTTGGAAACCTTGACTGTAAGTATTGGCTAAATTACCTAAATTAGAACTAATGGCATTACCAAGCTGGGGGGCTGCTGTTTGGTTGGCAGTCCAAGTAGGGTTGCCATTAGCATCTGTCCCTTGAACATAATTCAAACTTCCATAAGGAGTATTTTGATTTATTCGGTTAGCTATAGTAGTTGCTTGAGCATTAGCTAAGTTTCCCGCAGCCGTATCTTGTGCCGCTTGGGAATAATTTGGCGTATCCACCGTTTTAGGTGAACCAAATACTGCGTTTGTAATAGGACTTAAAATTCCGCCACCGCCACCCATATCATGCTCCTTGTAAGGGCGCTTTAATGCCGAGCCATCGACAATTTTCACGCCTCATTGCTAATATAACCAAATCCCCATCCATATGGGCATCTTCGATATACGCTTTATCTACAAAACCAAGGTGTCGGTCTAACTTTAAGGCTTCTTCATTTGTAGAAGCTACTGACGCTAGTATAACCTTAACCCCTAGTTTATTAAAGGGATAATTAAAACACGCCCACAATAAATCCTTATTAATCCAATTCGGTACTATGGCGGCTGTGTGCATTTGGCAGGAATTATCCATAATATTGTCAAAAGCCACTACCGCCTTTACTTCACCATCTATTTCTTGCCCTATAAATGTTGCATAAGAGCTAAATTGCATCCCTAAAACCCCTGTAATCCAACCCCTTAAATGAGCCTGATTATCAGTAACAACTTTCCTCAAAGAACGCCCCCCCTCTCCATAACATAGTCGGAACTAGCCCAACGGACATCAATTCCTTGAGATACAACTTTCATTACAATGCCGCCAGAAAAGCCTAATCCTGTAACGCCTTGCCAGTTCTTAGTAATACTGAGGTTTCCACCCCAAACACTTGTATCCCAAATAGCGTTATCCCAAGTGCCTGTAGTTGTGCTAATAGCATTAAAACTAACCGCACCAAGGTCGTTTTGTACCGCAAAATCCGTATTTACACCGCATAAAACGCTGGGTACGCCATTATCTGTTTGGAAGATAGGCCGTACTAAAGTAAAGCGTTTTAACTGCCCTCTAGCATCAAAATAAGAATAAGCCTGTTGAACTTCAGCGCTAATGTTATTGCCGTTATCTGAAGATGCATCCCAAAATCTAGCCACATAACCCGTACTGCCAAAATACATAACATCACCGCTTAATTCCCAACAATTAGCATTAAGTCCTGTAAAGCTACACCAAGCCCTAGAAATGGTGTGCATACAAAATTGTTTAATTCCCTCACCAGAAGGAATATTAATAATAAGCATATTTTCACTAGCGTAATAGGCAATTTGCCAGCCAAAATTAGTTGAATAAAGGGTAGCTTCTTGAGAAATAGCGTAGTAAATCTTATCGGTAATGTTGACTCTAGGGTCTAAGCGGCTTGATTGAAGTGCCGAAGCTAGGGGAACTAAGCCATCTTGAGTAAGTAGTAATAAGTCACCACCCCACTTTAAAAAACATCTACGGTTAAAGATATACCCTAATTGCCATACACCTTTAAGCGCCCATGCTGTTACATCTGATGGGTCTGTACCGTTATAGACAATAGCTTCACCCATATTAGTAACAAATACTGCATAGTCATCAGCGCCTTGACCAGCATCAATAGTCCATGTTCCCATTGCCTGAAGGAAACCACCGTTACGGGCAATACCACCAAAATCTAAAGCAGAAGCAGCGCCAGATACCGAATTAACAGGCAAATACCACACTTTCATAGTGTTCTTTTGGGTATAAAAAAGCCTGTTTTTAAACAAATTTACATGAATAAAGGTTGATGAATCTACCCCTGTAATAGCGTAATTAACGGTATAAGTGCCTACAACCGTAGCACTCCCGGCTGGGTTTGTTAGCATTACATAAGTAAAGGTGCTATTACCCGTCTTAGTAATCTTAAAAGTACCGTTATAAGCTGCTGCAGTTGCGCCAGTTACCGTAATACTGTTTCCTGTAACCAATCCATGAGCTACTGCAGTAGTAAGAGTGGCTGTAGTTGTTACATTAGTAATTGAGCTAATTGTCTGTGCAGTTGAAGTTGCAGCTATATTTATCCAATTTGTGCCATCGTATAAGGCGGCTGGGTCTGTGCCATTAACCGCAGACATAAAGCTACCGCCAGGCGTTGTAATGTTGATATGCTGAAGTTTATCAACTGTAATGTCGTGAACCGAGCTTGCAGTCGTACTCGATACATCATAAATTTTTGTTCCTGCAGCCGCAAATAGCTTTTGGGAAGTTGCTGCGTAATTCATTAAAGAATTAACTTTATCCGTAATTTGGATTGTATAAGCCCCTACAGTCGTAGCGCTACTTGCTGGGGTACTAGCCATTACATAAGTAAAGGTTGTGCTTCCTGTAGAGGTAATAGTGTAAACACCGTTATATTCAGAAGGACTTGCCCCACTTACGGATATTTGAGTTCCTGTGGCTAAAGCATGAGCAACAGTAGTTGTTACCGTTGCAGTAGTAGTTACACGAGTAATGCTTGATATTGTCTGAGCGCCCGTAGATGTTGTTAAAAGGGAAAATTGGGTATATCCCTGTCTTAACTGAACATCTGTAGGTGTAGGAAAGAAGTTATTAAGCGTAACAGCGTCAGTTGCAGGCATTTCCGCAATAGAATCTCTAGCGTTCCATCCCCCAATGGGGGAAGTAATACTAGCGGTTATAGCGGTATTTGACTTAGGCTGCGCCATTATGAACCGTACCCAGTATCGGGAATATTAGCGTAGCCAATAAGCACTTTAGATGGATATGGGGCAAATGATAAGGTAGCAGCGCCTTTATCGTTAGCTTTAACTACACTTAAATAACGCTGATAATCTTGTTGCAACGCAGTAGTATCAAAAGATTTGACTTGAAAATACTTAAGTTTAGTAAAGATAACCAATAGACGGTCATCAAAGAAAGTCGTGTCAGTATCAGCCGTAAAGCTGTTTTTTACTGTGCCTGTTGATGATTCAGCCCAACCCTTAGAGCGATACTCAAAACCGAGATATTCGGTTGTGGTCATTGGCGGCCAAATTTGAAACTTACCACCTAGAATACGCCAACGAACCCTAGGGCCAGTTGAGATATATCCAGATTTCAGCCATTGCCATTGTTGAGCATCTTCAGGGCCTAGCATTTCCCAATGTTTAGTTTTGTCCCATTGCGTACGGTCTGTAATGGTTTCAAAATCATCAGGTAAATTATAAATAGTTTGGCTAAAGTTAACCGTACCGCCTGTGGTCGTTGCCGAGGCTATTTGGCTCATTGTTACTTGAGTCGATGAGTCTACTGTAGTTACATAGGTATCTTGATTAACTGCCGTACCTGTAATTGAGTATTGCGTGGTTAATCCAGCAGTTGTTGGGATACCTGTAATAACAGTAGAGCCATCTATTGTGCTACCAGTTGTAGCTACATATTGAGTGTAAAAACGATACTCTTTCTCTAAAGCCTGCCAATCAAACTCTTTGGTTAAATCATAGCCAGCACCATTCATTAACGCCAAAATCTGTTGGGTATCTTGAGATGGATTACCTGCTACATAAGTAGGAACGGCAAGGTTTAGTTCTGCGGTGACTTGTTGCACCAATTCGAGCATCGTTTGGGACATATTAGGCTACCTTTAGCTTACGGGGTTTTGGTTTCTTTTCCGCAACAGCCGCAAGTATATTAGCCATCTGTTCCTGCATTTCGGCTATTTTCGCATCTGTGTCTGCCTTAATTTTAGCATTTTCTTCCCTTAATGCTTGTAATTCTTCTTCTCTTTTGGCTACATCTGCCGAATCAGCAGCTAAATTAAGATAAGCCTTGGCCTTTTCCCTGAAATTATGGGGGGACATTCCAGCAATCATGCCGATTCTTTGCAGTTGTTGGTCAGAGCAATGAGCCACAGCTTCTACGGTATAAAACTTGAGTCCTCTAAGTTCATCAGCCTGGCTACGGGTTACTTGAGGCCATTGTTCAATCGGAGTACCGCTAAATCCCTCTTGATTGCCGACTTTGTTTTGATAGTTAGCCCATTGGATAGGAAAACGGGTTTTATGGCTTTCTGCTGCATAAGTGTCAATTTCACTTAAAGAATCGCCAGGTACTAAAATTCGTACAAAATCAAATTCTTTAAAAATCGGTCTACCTGCGGCAATAGATTCTTGCTCTTGGTTTACAGACCGTTTATAGAATTGGACTGCTAATCGTGAATCTGCATTACTGCTATCGGACTCTATGCCCATGAATATCTCCTAAAGTGGTTTAGGTACTACGGTTAAAAGAAAAAGGGCTACCCTTTTGAGATAGCCCCGTTTTTACAACATCTTCAATTTTTAAACTGAAGCCTTACCAAACCAGCCATAGTCACCAGAAGCCATTGCGATTAATGGGCCTGAATATGTACCTGCGGATGGAGTTGCAACAAAAGTTGAAGCATTTACTGAGCAAGTGGTTAATGATGCTGCAATAGCAGCGCCAGCTTGTGCGAATACATAACGCAAGCCATCAGAACCAAATACCTCAGCACCTAAAGGGCCAAATGAAGGCAAGTTAGGACTGGTTACGGTTTGAGGATTATTCAAATCGACACCAGAGAGGGGGGTAATTGTATATGCCATGATTTATTTTCCTTTTCTATGGATTAAGAGCCAGTTAACAAACCTTGGAGGAACGAGTTACTTGTTGTCAAGTTACCAGCCCAGCCATAGAGTTTAACGATTGCATCTTGGTTAATTGATTGACGCTCGCCACCGATAGGAACGAAATTACGCTCTTTGTGTGGGCGGAAAGATATGTAGTTTGTATTCAACATATACATATAAGTCGCTGTTTCTTGTGCGCCATAACCGCCACCCAAGACCACATCAGCAGAAGTACCACCACCGTAGAACTTGAGCGATGCAAAACCACTTGCACCTGATTCTTCGGAAGCAATACGCTGGATAGCTTGCAATGCGCCTACATAGTAGGTGTATAGCGTGTTACCAGCAACGATTAAGTCAGCCTTGTCTGTACCACGAATCTGCTTGATTGAAGCAGAAGTCATAGCTGCAAGAATGGTCGAAGCCGAAGTTGCGCCTGTAGTGATTTGGTTCTGCCAGAAAGTCCAGTTGGCACGATTGATACCACCGTAAGTACCAGTAGTAGGAGTAGCTGAAACTGCAGCACCCAAACCATCTAAGTTCTTACCGCCATTACCTGTACCGTCACCATATAGGTCACCAGAGATACGGTTTAACAAACGAGCTTCTGAAACTTGCATACGACCATCTAACAGGTCAATAATTGCTTCTTTTGAGCTATTTTGTAACATTTCTAGTCCACTCATTGTTACGCTATCTGCATATTGAGCAATTTTGTATTGAGCAGCAGAAATTGGGCTGTCTGGAGAAATGTTTAACACTTCATAGCCACTATACGAGTTAGCGTTATTGGTGTTAGGGTCGTTATACATAATTTCTTCAAGGATTACATTACCGCCTGAAAATGGGCGAATGTTACCTTTGCTGTTTAGGCGCTGAAGAATTGCGTTGTTTTGTGTTAAGTTATCTGCCAATTCACCGCTACGAGATTGAATCGTGGTAGCGATAATATCGGTGATAGCACTATTAGCAAATGCCATGATATTTTCCTTTAAAAACGGCCAAAATTAGCCTAGTTAAACCCGACCCCCATTATTAGCTTCCATCTGTTCAGCCAATACTGAGCGTCTATCCTTTTTATCTCCTGAGGTAGCTGTTCCGCTAGGTGTAACAGAACGAGGACTAACTGCAGCAGCCTTAGCTTTAGCTACTTGCTGTGCTTTTGAAGCCTGTTTTTGCGCTTGAGTAAGGAGTCTATCCTGCTCTAAGGCCCAAACATCAGGGTTTAATCGCACCGCTTTGTCATAAGCCGTTTTTAGGTCTTGGGCAAAACCAGTCTCAAGTAATTGAGCCATCTCTCCCTTCACCACTTCAAAATGTGGGTGTTTCTCCACATCACTACTAAACTTTGAGATTTCAGCCTGCAATCGGCTTTCTTCCTCTTGTGCAAATCTACCCTTAATTGAACTAACTTCATTATTCATATACTGAAGCTGTTGCATCAACTGTTGGGTATACGGGTCTTGTTGTTGTTGAACAATCTCACCGCTACTATTTAATTGTATACCATAATCTTGTGCAAGTCGTTGAAACATCTCAATTCTTTGGTTTTGCGGAGCAGTTGATAACACCATGTGCGCTCTACCTAAGTTATTAATCCACGCTGCAGGACTAATTCCTTGTTTTTGTAACTCAGGCACAAACGGGGCGATTGCTTCCTCGTAACCTTTAGCTCTGTCTGCTTCTGCCTTATAAGTTGATACGCCTTTCTTGTATTCAGACTCACGCTGATTAGAATATTCGGCTAATTTGCGACCTTCTTCCGCAGTTAATTGCTGTCCTGTGGTGATTTTGTCCCAAATTGGGAGATACTCTTTTTTCCAAGTGCTAGGGCGAGGTAGTGCATCCTTTGGCGCATCCGTAGCCTCAGATTCAGATTCCTCAGACTCCTGGGTAGGTTCTTCTTGCACGATTTCATTATCAATTTCTGCTTTAGCGGATTCTTTGGAAATGTTGTCCTCAACCACTTCGATAGTCTTTTCGTCTGGTACATCTAAAGTTCCTTCTTCTGATTGTTCAAGGGCATTTTCCAACATATCCCGTCTGCTTAATTCCTCTGCCATGTGATTCTCCTATTTATATTGAAGTTTTGCGTATGCTAGTTCAGCGATTTGCTGTTTTCTTGCCTCTTTAGACTTGGTACTCATATCTACAGTCTTGTGGGCCGTAGGTACATCGTTACCAAGCTCAATCATTCCATGCTGTTTTAGGTGGCTTCGGTGATGGCTTCGGCTTTTAATCCAAGTGCCGTCTACCATAGATACATAACCGCCAATGTCAGGCATAACCATGTGGGTTAGCTGTTTAGGTTGGTTTTGTTTCTCATGCCAGGACTTTTTAGCTTCCTCTAAACCAAGGGTAGGAGTCCAAATTTCCATAAAATACTCCTCATCGGTCAATTTTTGGACATGGCTACCTTCGCTCCAGCCGCATTTAGGGCAAATCATCACATTCTCCTTATTAAATCGGGTACTTGGTCGTATTCTTCGGGTTTTAAAGCAACTACAGAGTCATACCAGCGCCCATTTTTCCAGCGCCAACAGACAAATTCTTCTTTAGGTAGCAAAACTATGGTTTTAATGCCAAGTGCGCCTGCTAAGTGGGCAGTTCCAGTATCCACAGTCACTATGCCCTTACAGGCTTTCATGTGTTTAGCGGTGGTATTCCAATCTTGCTGCCAACCGTCATTGGGTAAAGGCAAGAAATTGCCATTGCTTTCAGGATTAAAGCTATAACAATCATCTCCAACTAATTCGGTTATCTGTTGGGGGTTTATTGACTTAATATAGTGCAGATTGCCCTTAGAAGCCCCCCAGTTGACTCCAATCTTTTTAGGTATGTTGGTAGCCACTACATCAAAATAACCCTCTGAAGCCACGATTTTGCTCTTTGTAACGGGAAACAGGGTTTTAGCATAGGGCATAGCTAATGAGATGTAATGAGGTAGCGAAATGTTCCCTATCCAATAATTTGAGCTTAAAACATCATCGCCTTCATTGGCGTTAGTTAGAACATCGATACATTCCATTTGCCCAATTAACCTAAGAACTGATTGATGAGCTAAGAATGTAACCTTTTTAGCGCCTAAAACTTTTAAAGCAGGTAGAAATCTAGCGTATTGAAATATATCCCCAAACCCTTGTTCTGCAAGAACTACAATAGTTTTGCCTAATAAAGATTCGCCTCGCCAAGGTGATACGCCTTTGGGCTTTTGAATATAAGCGTCTATTAAATTACCCTGAACTTCAGGATGCCAACGATATTCAAATAAACGAAATCCAGCTTCATAACGCCCTGCGTGTAGATGGTCGTAAGCTAGTCTATATTCTTGGTGCGGATTTACAGTAGTAATAAGATGGCTTCCTCATCGTCTAATTCTGCCTGGCGCTTTGCTTCTAAAACCGCTAACTCTTGTTCCAACTTTTGTTTAGCTTGTCTTATTAACACCGCATCAAACAAATCTTGTTTTTGTCGTTCAAGATTAGCGATGAGAGCATCATAATTGGTTACTTCTGACGGTGTATCTTCGCTAACCTGTTGATTTGATTTTACTTTATTTTTGTTAAGTCTGCGAGCTTTTGACTCTGGGTCTACTAAGTCCCGAATAGTCTGCTTGCGTAATTCTTGCTCAGTCTTAAAAGCTAAAAGGCGTTTTTCTTCAGCCTTTATGCGCTTTTTCTCTAATTTTTTATAGTGATTCCATTCTTCTTTAGTCCACCCATCACCGCCTGTTTGACCAGTTGGTGTAGGTGTTATGACTATTTGAAATGCGTTGTTTTGAAACGCATTGACTTGAAATGCTGTAGCCATTACGCAGTATAGGTAGAACTGCTAGTAAATGTATGTATTGTCGAACCACCAGATGATGTTACTGTACCGCCTGTGCCACGCTGAGAACCTGTGTAGCTAATAATTACTATGCCTGAGCCACCATTACCGCCAGTTGCGCTTGCAGCGTTTCCGCCACCGCCACCACCAGTATTGGCTGTTCCAGCTACACCAGTACCTCCACCTCCACCACCAGCACCACCAGAACCAGGAGTATTTTGACGGTCACCACCGCCTCCACCGCCAGAATAAGTTACAGAAGCGCCTGATATTGATGAAGCTGTACCAGCGCCACCATTACCGCCATTAGTTGTTCCAGCGTTAGCACCAACGGCACTTGCGCCACCGCCTCCACCGCCAGCATCGTGCGTAGATGAAATACCAGTACCACCAGCAAAACCCTGTCCTGAAGTTCCAGCACCTCCAGTAGTTCCAATACCAGCAGTACCAGCAGAGCCTCCTCCTCCAGAACCGCCAGAAGCACCATTTCCTGTAGAAAAAGTACCACCAAGACCGCCACCTACTGCAGTAGCTATTGAACTTAATATTGAACTTGAGCCTGAAGTAGAGCCACCAGTTCCACCAGCACCAATAGTTACTGTATATGCTGTTCCTGCTGTAACAGTTGTAGCGGCTGTAGAAATAAAACCACCAGCACCACCACCGCCACCTCCGTTAGAACCGCCACCACCTCCGCCAGCAATAACTAATGAAGCTATGCTGTATGTTTGTGTAGTAATAGCTGTCCAAGTCGTGCCAGAATAAATTTCAAAAGAACTTAATGTCGTGTTATATCCTTGCTGACCAGCAACAGGGCTTGATGGTCTACCAGCAGTAGTCCAGTTAGCAGGGCTTATACCGTTAGTACCATCAATAATTACACTCATCTTATGCCTCTAGTTTTTCAGGTACTTCCCAAAGCCAAGTTGTTTCATTTAGCGTTGCATCATCGGCAGGTTTAGGTGCATAAAACACATCGTGTGTATGGTCATATGTATAACCAATACCAGCGTAGTTGCCTCTTAATGGTCTACCTTCAGGATGTTGATTACCTTGGGTGTTATAGGATGTTTGAATCCAAGTGCCAGGACTTGTATCAACAAATGTATTAAAAAACTCGGCTTCAGCCACAATTACTTGTGTAACTTTACCGTCTACTACTTTTGCATAATGGCTCATGCTAATTGTTCCTCAGTAGGTTTTGTTAATGTAGGATGATTCCAGACTGCTATGTAATCGCCTTTACCATCAGAATCATTTTGTAAAATTACACCGCCCATAGGCACTAAGTCATTCTCTGAAAACTCAGGGTAAATAGTTTTAATTTTTTCAAATAATGTCATTATGCTGTCCTTGCCAAAAATGCTTGAAAGAATGTATTTGTAGCTCCATTACCAAAAAATGTAGATGTCCCACCGCTAGACCTTGCATAAAACTCAAGATAATCTGTTGTTCCATTCATAGAAATTAATGCTGTAAGTGGTGCTTGCCCTAACAAAATTGATGTTGTTGCGTATAAAAAATTAGTTTTGACAGCAACACCATTTTTATAAATAAGATTATAAAAAGAAGATGGGCTAGAAGCATTGGTATTGTAATAAACTTGAACAGTTACTTGATAATAACCAGCTACATTAGGCGTAAACCTGTAATTTGTTGTATTGTCATAACAAGAAGCAGTATCAAATTCTTCTGTATTACAAGTAACTTTTGTAATAGTTCCGCTAGTAACATTTAAATCCGAACTTGCATAAGCACTAAAAGCAGGGCCAGCAACAGGTAACTGAGAAGTTAAAGCAACTGTACCCGTTGTATTAGGCACAGTAATTGTGTAAGTTCCACCTTGAGTAGTTAAAGCTAAATTACCAGTAGTATCAGCACTCATATTAAGGGCTGTACCTGATGTAGTTCCTGCGCTAATTATCGAAGCCATTATGCTAATTCCTCATCTGTTGGTTTAGCTAATGTAGGGTGATTCCATTGGGCAATATAGTCACCTTTACCATCTGAATTATTTTGAAGTTTAATAATTCCTGTTGAAAAATCAAAATTAACTAATTCAGGGTAAATAGCTAGTATTTTTTCAAATAATGTCATTATGCTGCCCTCGCAAAAAAGCCAGTCATATAAGTTTTTGCAGAACCAAATTCAACAACACCACCGCTTGCAACACTCATATATGTATACAATTCAATGTAATCTGTAGAACCGTTCATTGAAATTAATGTGCCATTACCGCCAGCATATTGAGAACCATTGCCATCAAATAAAATTGCATAACTTGAACCATTTTTATAAATGTAAATAATTTGCCTTGTTATACCAGTACCAGCATAAGATATTTCTCCATTAATTTGATAATAACCAGCTACGGTTGGTGTAAACCTATAATTAGTGGTTGAATCAAAACAACTTGCTGTGTCAAAAGTTTCAGCATTTAAAGTAATTTTTGTATAAGTATTAGTTGTTATGCTTTGATTTGTTGTAGCCAAATAAGCACTAAAAGCTGGGCCAGTTGCCCCAAAAGTGCTTGCTGTAGTTAATACAGTCCCAGTATTAGCTGGCAAAGTCAGCGTATTAGTACCAGCTACAGCAGGTGCAGCAATGGTAATTGTGCCTGAGGTATCTCCTGATACGACAATAGAACTCATAGAACCACCCACCGACTACCCGAAGGTACGGTTATTGAAGTGCTAGTTGCTACTGTAAATGGCCCTACACTCATAGCGTTATTCCCTGTAAGTATTGTGTAACTAGTTGTGTTAGTTATTGCGTTTAATACTAATCCATTAGATGCTTGGACTGCGGGGGCTATCATTAGTCCCGTTGTAGAGTTAAATGTAAAGCCAGAATTAGCCCCAAATGCGCCTGCATTATTGTATTGAACTTGAGTTGTTGAGCCTGCGGGGGTAGCGCTAGGTGTAGCCCATGTGCCATCGCCACGCCAAAATGTAGATGATGTTGCACTTGTGCCGCTATTTAAATTAGTTACAGGAATATTTCCTATGCTGATTGCGGGGGTTGCGCCACCACTTGAAACAATAGGACTTGTGCCTGTTACTGAAGTTACCGTTCCTGAACCTTTACTGTTAAAAATAGTCCAATCGGCAGCACTTAAAGCGCCTCGATTAGTTGCTGAAGCGGTAGGAACTTGTAATGTAATTACTGGGGTAGTTGTTCCTGTGGCAACTGTAGAGCTTAAATCTGTGCCTGTAGTGCCTAAAGTTATAGCAGCTACAGAAGTAACTGTGCCGCTACCCTTATTATTAAATGTAGTCCAATCGGTGCTTGTTAAATAACCATTTACTGAGGTCGTAGCTGCAGCCATGCTTATAGCTGGAGTTGCACCACCACTACTTACTACTGGGGCTGTACCTGTAACGCTAGTAACTGTACCTACGCTAATTGACCCACCAAGGCTTGTGCTTGTGCCGTTAATGGTAATAGCTGAGTTATTTAAAGCTGAATTAGGGATAGATGTAAGACTTGCGCCAGAACCGCTAAATGTTGTGGCAGTTATGGTTGTTCCTGTAATGGCTTTAGGTGTTGTAGCACCAATAGTTATATTGTCCATTGTTCCTACATAAGTAGGATTTATTTGGATTGAATTAACGCCAGTAGGGTTTATATGAACATGACCAGTACCAGTAGGACTAATATCAATTTGTGCGTTTGTACCGTTTAAATTGGTAGAAACATTGATAGACATATTGTCACCACCGCCAGCACCTACACTCATCTGGGTAGTTCCACCTGAGTTTTTAAGGGCTAAACCACCTGAATTGGTAGCTTGAACAATAGGGGTAGTAACGCTTGTAGAGGCAGCTAATGTGGTAACACCTGATACTGCACCTGTATCACCTACTGTGACTACGCTGTTTTGAATCAGCTTGCCTGTAGTGGTATCAAATCTAGCTACTGCATTGTCTGTAGCACTTGCTGGGCCTACTACATCACCACCTAAAGATGGGCTTGTGTTTGTAATAGTAAAGTTAGGGTATGTACCAGTAGTAGATATTCCTGTGCCAGCAGTTAAAACTACTGTTTGGTCGGGTGCGGTGTTTGTAATGTTTAATGTGCCGCTAGTAGTAATAGGACTGCCACTTACACTAATTCCTGTTCCTGCTGTAGCTGCAACGCTAGTAACTGAACCACTACCTTTATTGTTAAAGGTTGTCCAATCGGTACTGGTTAGATAACCATTAACTGAAGTTGTAGCAGCAGGCATTGAGATAGCAGGGGTAGTACCTCCACTAGAAACCACAGGGGAAGTGCCAGTAACCGAAGTTACTAAACCAGATACACCGCTAATTGTGCCGCCAGTAATAGCAACTGCATTAGCATCTTGAGTAGCCATTGTTCCCACGCCTGAAAGGGTATGGGTAGCGTTCCAATCTGACGGCCTGATTAGGCTTGTATCTGCATCATCAGGGATGGTACTGACTTTGGTATGGGTTACTGTAACAGCCATTAATGGACTCCCACTATTTTGCCATTCTCATCTCTGATTACTGTTTTGGGGCGATTTGCCTGTTCTTGTTGTTGTTGCAGCGTATTAATTAATGTTGTCAATGTCTGGGTCATTTGGTCATTGCCTTGGGCGATTGTATTAGCAATCGGGGCTAAAGGATGTTCCATAGCTTGAGCCAAATCTTGATTATCGTTATACGCTTCCATGCCATCATCTACGCCAGCAGAGATACGAGCAGTTTCAATCTTAGCGCCATTGTTTACATAAGCAAGTAAGAGTGCGGTATTGCGCTCCATGTGCATCTTCATCTGGGCTAACTTAGCTTCCATCTCTCTATCGGCTTGATTTCTTTGAGCTTCCAGTTGGAATTTAAGGGTATTTTCTTGTGCCTGGTACTCTTGTTTAGCTTTCTCTAACTCATTCTGAGCCTGCATTTTTTGCATCTCTAACTGTGCTGACATCTGAATCTGTTGAGTTTTAGCTTGGTTATCCATCTGAGCTTTTTGAACTTCAGGTGTTGGCGGCTTGGGTTGGCCTTCCATCTGTTTAGCAGATTCCCTAAATTTATCAGCAGTTTCATCAATCATGCCTTCCATTTGTTTGCCAGCTTTAAACGCTGTTACGCCAAACTTGAGCATTTCCATGAGTAAAGGTGTAAGTTCAGGGGCAGTCTGACCAACAGGTAAAGCAGTCTGAATAAAGCCACTAACTGCTTGCAAGAACGCCATTCTGTCAGCTTTTTCTTGTTCTTCATCCTGATAAATCATGGAGTCAGAGGTAACTTCAATCCTAAAGTTTTTGCTTGCTTCGTCTTTTAAGAGGGCTAGTGCTTGGGGAATGTGTTGCTTATCCGCATCAGATAGCTGCATTGCACCGCTAATCTTAATGATTGTTTCGTCTGTAAAGTGATTACAGATGATTTGCGCCTTGATTCTAAGTAATTCGGTAGCAAAGTCCACTACATTGTGTTGCATTGTCTTTAAGCGACCAGAAGCGTTATTAGACTTAATAATCTGTGCGCCAAGGGTTTCATTCGGGTCTGATTGTCCACGCTGAATATCAGCAATACCCATGATTTCGTAGATTTGATTCTTAACTTGCTCCATAGCTTGATAAGCAGCTATCAAAGCAGTAGCAAATGGGGTAATGTCTACAAGGTCAATAGCACCTCTCATGCCCTGCTTTTCGGCAAATGCTTGCCAGTTCTTAACAGGGATTAAGGTATTGTTTTCGCCTTCAGAGAACAAGCGGCTTAATTCACTAGAACTAGCGTCATAAACTCCACGCACTTTAAGGGCGTTAATCAATCCATCAATACGGTCAGCCAAGGTGTCAAGCTCTCTTGCTTGGTCTTGGTACATCGTGTAGTCAGGGATTGGGTCTAAGCTATCAGTTGTAATCGTTGAATAGAGTGGTTTTGGGCAAGGCCAGAAGTTCTCTAACTGAAGTGGGTCATCTCTTTCATCAAGGATTTTGCCTAATGACTTAGAAATCCATAAGACTTTGCCTGTTTCTTTGTCCCAGATTTCATAGACAATAGCTTGTGATGCGCCTTCGCCCATCTTTTCATTGTAGGTTCTAGATGTGTCAGGCTTTGTATCCAATGGGATACGGTAGCCTAAATCTTCACCAAAACGCTCAACCAATGCAGGGCGATTCATATAGACTTTACGCCATACTGCGGTTACTTCTTCCCATGTCCTTGCTACAGTATGACCAAAATCACGCCAATGCACATAATCCACAGGAGCGCACTCATACTCAATCCGTTCAGGAGCTTCGGCTGCTTCAGCGCCAGGCGTTTCTGATTCATCCGTATCCTCTGTAATCTGGTAACCATCGTCAGGTTCTCCCTCTACATCAGCATTAAAATGTGGCTCATAGCGTACCCAAGCTGTGCCTCTACCACCCAATAGTCTGTCTAATACTGAGTTAGACATAGCGGCTTTATAGTCGGTGTAATGCTCTAATTCAAACTCCAAGGCTCTTTCCAGCATCATTGAAGCTACTCGACCTATTGGGTCGTTATCTCTAAACCTACGGCTTACATCTGGGCGAGGCAGTCTAGCAAAGATAGCTGGGGTGATAGTTTGGACATTAGACCAAAGGATATTAAAGCGAGCATTTGGGTTGTTTTGGTAACGGGTGTCATCTCTATAGCGTTTGACAATTCTTTCTGCCCGATTCTGCCAGTTTTTATATGTCCGTTCATAGGACAAAATGCAGTTATACCAGTCCTCATATGTATGAGCTACTTCGCCTTTAAGTTCTGCCATTAAATTCTCCCACCCGTTGTCCTTTGCTTTTGTTTCCAAAGGTCATTAAGGCTAACATCTGTTTGACCGACAAATAAGCCCTTAATCGAGTCATCTTTCGAGGCAACTTTTTCTTCTTCCCGCCAGGCAATACTCAAATACCTAAAAGCGTCTGCCGAGTGTGATGTCCAATCGTGCCTAGGTCTATCCCTAAACACTTTCTTATCTTCGTCATACTCTCGCTGATATTGCCTTAAACACTCTATGCCTTCCATGCACTTATCACCATCAAACCAAGCTCTCTGTAACGCCATGCGACTTGCTTGTATTCCGTCTTGAAGTGACAAATTTGGCACAATTTTCATAGATTCTAATGGAATTTTAGCAGAAAGTTGCTCAATTATCGACTTTCCACCAGAACTTAATGTTTTAGCTCTAGCGTCATGGGGCAACCAATGTATCCCATAATCGTAATCTTTAGACTGTATTAGCCCTGTATAAAATGGGACTGACTGACCATTACTTGAGTGATGTTCTAAGACTCTTATCTCGCCATGGATGACTTGATACCACCAGATTGAGGTGCTATCTGTATAGCCTAAGTCCCAAGCTGTATTTACTTTATACATAGGGTCATACTCAACCTTAGTAATTCTGCCTTGGTCTGTCAGTAGGCGCATCTCTTTACCGTAGTAAGCACCAACAATAGCACTTTCAAAGTCGCACTCAAACTCTTGTAAATATTGGTCTTGAGTCATAGACTTAGCTGCGTCTGCAAGCTCTGAGTCAGGAATTAAGCCAGTAACACTAGCTCTTAAAGTCTTTACATACCAATCATCTTTGTTTACTGCTGCGCTATACAACTCCCAGAACCCATTGTGGCCTTTAGGCGTACCAATAAAGACTGCCCATCCTAGTCTGTCTGAGAGTAGCGGCCTAATAATCTCGCCCCATATCCTCGGGCGCATATCAGCGTATTCATCGAGAACGATACCGTCAAGGTACAGACCACGCAAGGCATCAGGATTATCAGCACCAAAGAGTCTAATCCTTGCCCCGTTAACGAGTTCGACCCATAGTTCAGATTGATTAGCCTTTGCAAGGACTGGTTGAGAGTACCTTTGTAGATAGTCCCAAGCAATGTTTTTGGCCTGACTGTAATACGGTGCGACATAGGCGTATCTGCCATCTTCTTTACCTTCGGAGATTGCTCGGTAGATTAAATCTAGGATACAACCCAGAGTCTTGCCGCAGCGTCTATGAGCAACTATAACAGCCCAGCGTTCTTTCCTATCGTGGAAATCTTCAAATACTGTTCTAGGACAGTAGTCTAGTTCGACTTCTAAGACTTCTTCCAACTTACTATCATCTTTATTGGTGAGGTTTCATCACTAGCAAGAGTTGTAGGTAATACCTTACCGATTAGACTTAGGAAAGCATTAGGGTTCTCTTGGGCTTGTAAAGCTAAATAAGCCTCACCACCAGCCGTATCTAATGCGTTGAGTATCATCTGTCTAAGAGTGGCATTGCCCTTGTCTAGAGCGCCTTTAGGTCTACCAGCGCCTATCCTAGCGCCACCTTTTGAATTTTTAGATTGTTTTTCAGTCATATATTGTCAAGTAATTGATATATAAGGCTTTTATTATATCATCCTATGTCTGGGTCGTGGTACTTGTTCATTGCTTTAGCTAATGCTTCTTTACGCTTCATCCTAGCGTTTTCTTTAGCATTAAGCATTTCGCCTTTACCACCCTCTGCTAGAAATGGTGGCTTTCTCTTTTCTTGGCGCATACGCTGTTGTTTCTCTAGCGTTGATTCATGTTCTGGGCGTAATAGAGCATCTTCTTTTTTGTATTTGCGTGTCATATGTTCCATTACATACCTTTCATTTCATATACTTTGCGTAAGCGGCTTCTAACTTAGCCTTGCGTTTGCCTTTAGCATGGGTGCGTTCTTCTGACAATGCGATTGCCAATGCTTGTTTCTTTGGCTTTCCTGCGGCAACTTCAGTTTTATAGTTCTTTCCTACCGATTGGGCGCTGCCCGATTTGTCCATTGGCATATAGTCTATTTCAAGTATTTAAGTTTATAAATGGTGGTATCAATCAATTCTGCTATGTTTGCCAGAATATTGACTAATGCCTGTTCATTGGGTAAGTCGGTTGTTGCTTCTTCTACAAATTTTTTAAGGGATTCCATGTATTTCAGCGCATCTTTCGGCTGATGATAAACATTGGGAAAGGACTTGATTTGTTCGTAACAGCCCATATATGTCTCAATATAGCTATCTACAAAATCTACAATTCCTTCGTAATATTTTTGAAGTGCCTTATGCTGGCTAAATGAATTGGTAGACCAATGGAAGAAATGAGTGTTTGTCGCTGAGTGCAACAAAGTGGCAGCAAATAGGGCAACGGATTCAGTCATAATTTAGTCCTTTCATACATTTTACCAATCTTTCGGCAGCTTCGGGGGAATCTATCCTAGAAACTGTGCCTCCCTGCCAATTAGTCATAAAAGTTTCCTGCGCTGGGGTAAATTTAGCATTACCTACCTTAACTTCTACTAAAGCGCTGGTATTTGCTATCCCTATTAAAAGGTCGGGACAACCCATACCCACTCTAGAAAGGTCTAATACGCTAGCACCAAGTTTTTTAAATGCCTGCATGATTTCTGCATGGTTGGCATCGGTGCGCTTTTTATAATGGGTCATAATTGGGGCTGTATTTGGCAGTTGTTACAAATAAGTAAGAAAGCCGCAAAACTACCCAATTACTGCATCCTACAATGGCGGCTTGACGCCCTTTCATAATTCTAAGCTATCCCAGCCAAATTCTCTTGCAACTTGCCTAGTACGGTTTCTAAAAGCTATCCCATGCTTATCCCAGTTATTTGTTTTCCAAAAACTCATATGACAAATCTCATGCGCTAGGCTACGCTGAACAGTATCAAAATGCTCATTACGCAATCGACTTATAGTAATAATATGAGGTCTTTGTAAATCTTCTTGATAGCGATAGGTAGCCATAGCATCGCTTTCCCGAGTCACCTTAAAGCTAATAAGTTCAGGCGCAGGCAAATCCCAATTACGCATTGGGTGGCAAGATGCCATACAAAGATACAAGTTTTCTAGAATAAATGAGGTTAGTTTCATACTCTGTTTATACAACCACGAAACTCAAACTCATCTTCTCCCGAAACCATAATTAATTCTGGCATTAGCATCCTACCGTTTTCCCAAGACAATAACACTAGTCCAGAACGCCAATCTTTAGGAGAATCTTCCGCATATAAAAACGCATTTGAATGAGGGTCTGCAAGACAACCAGTTTGAACGCCCCAACGAGTTCCCAAGTTAAATGCAGGATTAAAATCTGTAATTGGAAACGCAGATAAATTGTGAGTGTGGCCCGTAATAAAATTCACGCCCGAATTTAAAGAATTTGACCTTGTAGCCCCGAATCCACCTTTCCAACGGTGCTTTATGCAAGTATCCTCGTTTACCCAAAAACTATAGCAAGATTTCCATAAAGGAAAGAAATCTTTTAATTGAGTCATTGGCAAACCTTCTAAAGCGGGGGCGTTTCTAGAGATATAGTTAGTTAGCCTAGCATCGTGATTTCCAGCAGTCCAAATTAAAGGTACTTGGTTAGGCGTAGCTTTTTCAATACCGCCCATCATTTCTTGGCAATATTCAATTTCTTCTTTGGCTGTAGGAGCATCTTCCCAACCCATTCTTGGATGACTAGATATTTGCCCAGCGCCATCCATCATATCCCCATTAGCCACCACCGCTTTTAATTGGCCTTTAAATTCTTTAATCATTAACAAAAGAACTTTATATGCTGTGCTCACTTCCCCTGGTAAAAAATGGGCATCACTAAAAACAATAACCCTTCCTTTATCGAGTATTTCAATGCCTCTACGCACATGACCATGAGTTTGATGAATTTTTCTAATTTGCGGCCTTTTTTCAATTCGCTGGGAATTAAAAGTAGGTAACTCAATGCCTAATCGTAGTTCTATAGATTTGCGCCTAGCCATAACAGACCTAGGATTCATCTTTATTTTTTGAGCTACAAGAGTCGGACTACCTAATTCATTCCAAATCTTTATAAATTCATCATCACTAAATGCTGGGTTGTATGGCATAGAAGCCCTATAAGTTAGCCTACACTAATAAATCCTTGTTCAAAAAGTTGACCAATGGTCTGACGGTGTGCACTCTCCCACACCTCAACCCGTTGGGCCTTATCAAGCGATTTGCCCTGGTCGATATTCGCATGGCAGCGATAACAGAGAGAGGCAATTCGGTAATCTGCAGCTTTAAGTCCTCGACCCTTGCCGTCACGAAGCTGATTACTGTGCGCTGCAACAACTGTCCCATCTTCAGCCCCACATAGTTGGCAAGGTAATTGTCTGGCTAATTCTAATAGTTTTTTATTACGATACATTAGCCCACGCATACCATTCTGAATAATATTGTTTAAATGAATCAAATCCGTTTCCAACATGGATACACCTTCCCTGTGGCTGCACTAAATAAAACTTATCAACAACAGTTTGTTCATCAGTATTTCCTATAATAATCAATACGATAAAGTTAGGTAAGGAAGCTAATGATTGTAATAGCATCTTTTGACCCACGCTAACTGTTTCCTTAGGTCTTTTCCATTCCATGACCAAAAACCGCCCTTTTCGCTCACATATACCGTCTACATTACTTGGTACAAAGTTAGGGTTATCCGCTATTAAACCCTTAAATTCACCATAATCGGTATGGGTGGGGTTTGAGCGCATGAGCTTCATAAACCTGCTACTTTGTCCTCTAGCTCTTGAGCCGTATCAGTCAAAACACAAGCTATTTCATGAGCTTTATCAAATTCCCTTTTTATTAAAGCGCTAAATAGTTCGTTTTGCAGGTTTTTTAACCTAAGTAATGCGTCTGCCCAATCATTCATCGTGTCATTTTCTCCAAGTTACGGTTACTGGCTTGTTCGGTGCGCCAGGCATCAAATTTCATTTGGGCTATAGTCATAGTCCATTTAAGTTTTTCAACATTTTTAGTAGCTTGTCCAATGGCTTTGCAATGGTTTTGATATTCTTGACTAGCGCTTGCATCACGCTCCTGTGCGCCTAGACTTGATGCCCCTGATTCAATCATCTTAATTGCTTTAAGACTGCTTTTAAATGCTTCCATTTCTGCTAATTCGCCTTTAGCATCCGATAAAGCATCTTTGTTATCTTCTATTGTTTGTATTGCATCATGCGGGTCAAAGTCGTTCAATTCTTTCTCCTATCCATTTCATTACAGGGACAGCCATAGAATTACCAAGGGCTTTGTATCTTGGGCCATCAGGACAATTTTCTTTAATATTTGTATAGTTATCTGGAAAACCTTGCAATCTTTCACATTCAATTGGTGTAAGTCTGCGAACTGCTAAATCTGCAACAACTCCATGCACATCAATTACATTTAAAGTAAAAGATTGTTCTTCTTTATAACCAGAACCATTTGCATTTTGACTTGTAGAGCCAGCGCCTTGTAAAGCAAAAGTATTAATTATTGTTTTTTGAACAAATGGCACATTCCCCCCCCCTGTTCCCCATGAACTAGTTACTGTTTGGCAAACATTGCCCATTTCTTTAACTCTGCTATCGCTTGGATGGTTTTCATAAACCATCATAGTAAAACCATCGGCTCTAGAATAATCATTAGCAGTTGTTTCCAAAGTTGATGCTATTTTTTCAGACACTATTAGCTTCCCCCCCCCCC
>Ga0209190_1000896_pt1 | contig 21319 bp, 18 predicted proteins | sample M_140205_XF_Meta_FD_187315 | JGI IMG/M metagenome (GOLD analysis project Ga0209190, IMG submission 187315) | Freshwater microbial communities from Lake Montjoie, Canada to study carbon cycling - M_140205_XF_MetaG (SPAdes) (version 2) | ecosystem: Environmental > Aquatic > Freshwater > Lake... | reverse complement strand
ATCGTTGCGATCTGAAGGCCTAGGCAGATACCGAAGAACGGCACCTTGTTTTCACGCGCATAGCGCGCCGTTGCGATCTTGCCCTCACTACCCCGCACCCCGAATCCACCCGGGATAAGGATCGCATCAATGTCCTGGCCATTATTGGCCTGACGGAACGATTTTTCTATTTCAGAGGTGTCGAGAGTTTCACTATCGACGTATACGATCTTAATCTTACAATTATTTGCCACACCACTATGGATTAGCGCCTCGCTCAAGCTCTTGTAGCTTTCAGTCATGTCAACGTATTTGCCAACCATTGCGATAGTGATGGTTTCACGGCTTGAATCGGTAAGTGAGGCGGCGATCTTTGACCACGGCTCGAGCTTGGGAGCACCGGTCCAGATGTTCAGTAACTCCACACAGCGCTGATCGAGCCCCTCCTGGTGTAGCACCAGGGGTAGCTCATAGATCGTCTGAACGTCAGGGGCGTTGATAACGCAGTTTGGGCTGACGTTACAAAAGAGGCTGATCTTATTCTTGAGCTTCTCATCGAGCTTCTCCTCTGATCGACAGATGATAATGCTCGGCACAATGCCGTATCCAGTTAACTCCTTTACGGAGTGTTGGGTTGGCTTAGTCTTAAACTCGTCAGCCGTTGCTATAAATGGAACTAAGGTTACGTGAACAAAGAGGGTGTTCTGAGCTCCTACATCGGTGCGCATCTGCCGAATCGCTTCAAGGAACGGCAGACTTTCTATGTCACCTACAGTTCCTCCTACTTCAACTAGGCAGATATCAAAGCCTTCAGCAGCAAGCTTAATGCGCCGTTTAATTTCGTCGGTAATATGCGGGATAACTTGAACGGTGCCACCGAGATAATCACCCCTGCGCTCGTTTGCAATAACGGTCTCGTACACCTTGCCCGATGTGAAGTTGTTGAGCTTCGACATGCGGGTTCCCATAAAGCGCTCGTAGTGGCCGAGGTCTAGGTCGGTTTCGCTGCCGTCATCCGTTACGAACACCTCACCGTGTTGAAATGGGCTCATCGTGCCGGGGTCTACGTTGATGTACGGATCAAGCTTAATGGCGGTGGCCTTTAAGCCACGCGCTTCAAGTAGAGCTCCGATACAGGCAGTTGTAAGTCCCTTACCGATAGATGAGACGACACCCCCGGTGACAAAGATGTATTTAGTTGGGCGAGATTCCATAAAGCGTACGCTGATCCTTACAGGCTTTATACTCCAGATCAGTATCGCCTGTATGGAGGGCTAAGACAATTCAGGAGAGTAGGATTTTAGTGCGAATTATTGCAACGATATTCGGCACATGTGCAACTTTGCAGGGCCGGATACAGGATGTAGTGTAAGACTTCAGGGGGAGGCGATATTTAGACCGCTCTTAGCGCGTTATTCAGGCGGCGAGTTGCGGCCTCCATGGTGCTTGAAAGGAACTCTGAGGGCTGCCCCAATGAGCTTAATTGTCTTAGAGCCTGGATCCCAAGGGTGCCTATCTGCTGCTGGAGCATGATGAGGACCGCCAGTCCCTTTGTATCTGGATCAATAGTGGTGCTTTCAATAACCCCGATAACAAAATCGGAGGATGGGAGGTTGAATTTATTGATCTCTTTGAGGTTTGAGATGCGACTGAACGCCTCAAAACAGAGCATTGCAGCGATTAGGGCCGCCTTTACCTCACCCTGAGAGAGGCTCTTCCAGACCCTATCACGGGCCCCGCAGGTAATGAGGCTAGGGTCTTTAAATGGGCGTAGATCAGGGTCGATTAGGGAGAGAGCCTGTGTAACCTCAGCGCGATTGATCGGTAAGTCTCTGCCTCCTACTAGGCCCTTCCATGGACTAAGACGGATATCAATCTCGGCGTTTAATAGCGTGAGAGGTGAGATAGCTGGTAATCCAACTGGACCGGAGAGTTGGCTCGTTTCTTTAAGAGGAGCTCGTTTTTCTTCGGTAATACGCATAAAAGCTTTCATTAATACGACTAACAACCTAGAATAACTACGTTTGTTACTGCCCTTAGATCTGATTTCTTTGCGGATAGCCTCTTAGCTTGCCGTATAAAACCGATGTACTCCCACATGAATGGGGGGTAGGCTAAGGACCTCACCCATACCAATGTATATGGGGTTTTTAGTCGCTACTGTGACTTAACCGTATTTTCTCTTTAAGCAGGATCGCATGTCTACCACAGGTACCAATCCCCTTGTTGTGCTACGCCAAGGCCGAGATATATCCGTAAGGCGTCGACATCCATGGGTTTTTTCTGGTGCCATAGCAGAGAAACAGGGCACCCTACAGAACGGATGTTTGGTTGAGGTTCGTTCAAAGGATGGCAGTTTACTCGGTTGTGGACACTGGGGCACACGTGGAATCGCCGTGCGTATGCTTTCGTTTAGAGAGTCCGGGGACGAGCTACTGCTAATCAGGGAGAAGATTACCTCTGCCATTAATTTTCGCCGCGCAATTGGCCTACTCGAGGATCCGCAGACTACAGGATTTCGCCTTGTTCACGGAGAGGGCGATGAGCTGCCGGGCTTAGTGATAGATCTCTACGGAGAGACCGCGGTTGTGCAGAGCCATTCACACGGAATGTGGAGACTAAAGGAGTCGATAGATGAGCTTTTACGGGCTGAGCAGCAGCTCAAAATTAAGCAGGTAGTTTTTCGTCGTGTTGAAGCTCAATTGGATCTCGATGAAGAGGGCAAGCAGCCTGAGATGCTCGTCCCTGAACCACCGCAGGTTGTGGCGTTTTCTGAAAATGGATTGCGATTTATTGCCGATGTTACCAACGGACAAAAGACGGGATTTTTTCTAGATCAGCGGGTAAATCGCGCAAAGATTCGGGGATATGCAAAGGGCAAGCATATGCTCAATGCGTTCTGTTATACCGGAGCATTCTCGGTTTATGGATTCGCAGGGGGCGCTGAATCGGTGGTATCAGTCGATGCCTCTAAGTCAGCGATAGATCTGTGTCGGCAAAACGTGGTCGCAAATTTTGCGAGTGTGCAGCACCATTCAGAGGTTGCCGACTGCTTTAGTTATCTTACGCAGATTCCAGATACCTTTGATCTTATTGTGCTTGATCCACCGGCATTTGCAAAACATCAACGCGCAGTTCAGCGCGCGTTACATGGATACGAAACGATAAATGCCCTTGCGCTAAAGCATATTAAGCCGGGCGGTTTGCTTGTGACGTTCTCCTGCTCGCAACTCGTATCGCGTGAGCTCTTTCGCGATGCTGTGATGAGAGCGGCGGCCCAAGCTGAAAGGTCGGTCAGGATCGTAGAGGTGCTGCATCAGGCGCCCTGTCATCCAACCAGCATCTTTCATCCAGAGGGGGATTATCTTAAGGGGTTGGTTCTGTACGTAGAGTAAGAGGGAACTCCATCGGATTTAAGAGCAAGCCACGAATGGCTGATCCGGTGTTGTTAAATTTAATTCCATCGTAGGCAAAATCTTTGAAGGGCACATGTGTGTGCCCAAAGTATATGCATGCTACGGAGCCTATCTTTTCAGGATGAACGGAGCGTAGGTATTGCATGATACGTTCTGAGAGGGTCTGGCGTCGATGACGTAGGTACTCTGCTACATTTAAACGCAGGTGGGTGATGACCTGAGCAAAAACGATACTCGTAAGACTTCTGGGCGCTGAGCGATAGCGGTCTCGCACCTGGGAGATGTCATGCACCCCAATAGGTAGGTCACACACATCTCCGTGTAGGAAGAGGCATGCGCCGATCTGAAGCACATCGGCGATGATCGTCACGTTCTTAACACGCTGCGCGAGGATAGTTAGCTCTGCTACAAAGAGATCGTTACAATCGTGATTGCCTAATAGGTAGAAGAAGGTCGTGTTAGGATGCCGTTCTAAAAAGGCCGTTAGCCATTCGATAGCGTGGTGGGTCGTTGTAGCGTGATTGGAGAAACGGGAGCGCTTAAAATCGAAGGTGTCCCCGTTCAGAACCACAACCTTATAATGTGCAGCAGCCGCCTCAAGCACAGGAAGGTAGCGCTCATAGAGCGAGACGCAGGAGAATATATGCAGGTCCGAGATGACGAATCCTTTTTCTCCGGGGGTGGTGTTCATAGTGGATTTTTTAATTACAGGCTCCTATGATAACCCAATTCGGCGTGTTAGGGCTAGGCGTACCCAGCGGCATTTGACAGGGTATGAATAGTTACCTTATATCATTACTTGGTCCGAAGAGAGGGGGCGTTGTATGGTTCGACGAGCTGTAATTTATCTGGGTGCCTTTTTAGTGGCAGGGTATAGCGCACAGACCCTCGCGGCAGATTTCAAGCCTACCGATCGTAACGGAGATGGGGCAGTCGAGATCCTGGCCTTCGGCGATAGCATTACTTATGGCGTAGGTGATGGAAGCGCTCCGGGGGATTATGTTGAGCAGATTTACGATGCGGGAGACCCACGGGGATATCCTTTAAGACTATCATCTCTAATCGGTGTTGCAGTCGATAATGCGGGGCTGCCTGGAGAGGAGTTGATACGGACCGGAATCGATCGCTTTCCAGAGTTGGTAATTGGCGGAAGTGCTGATACCGTCATAATCATGGAGGGGGTTAATGATGCCGTACAGCAGGTTACATCTAGCGTGTACTCCAATACGTTACAGAGAGCGATCAATGTAGCGCGGGCCGAGAACAAGGATGTTGTGCTGGCTACCATAGCCCCACCGACGGAGTTTCATTCATCACTCGCACCTTTTACGAAAGCATATTCCGTAGCGGTGCGACGGCTTGCAGCTATCAACTCACTTCCATTGGCAGATATTGAGCAGACCTTCTACCAGGCTTGCCCGGACCTCTCGATCTGTTCGTATTATAACCTTCCTGAGGGGTTGCATCCCAATACACTAGGATACGATGCTATCGCAGAGGCTATGGCGCTTGCGGTGTCGGGAAATTAGCATGTTAAAAAAAAGCAGTTTCTATTCCCTGATTATTTTAGCAAGCATGTTGACTGCCTGTGGTGGAGGTGGTGGTGGTGGCGGTAGTAGTGCTGGAGGAGAGGTCGGAACTGGAATACGTGTACTACATGCTGCAATAGATGTGGTGCCTGTTGATGTTATTTCGACCGCAGCGCAGGGCGTTATCGTTTCACAAGCTGTATTTGCAGCAAGCTCCTCATACCGCTCATTGCCGAGCGGCACGCAGGTTCTATCTCTTACCACTGCATTTAATAGCACTCAGGTTATCGCAACATTTAATTTAGATGTGAGCTCTGATAGTCGGCAATCAATTGTGCTTTACGGTGATAATCAGAGCCGTGGCACCGAAACTAAACTTCTAAACGATCAACTACCAGAGAGTTTTACAGGTGGGCTTATTAGGGTCGTTAACGGTGCGACGGGAGCCTCTGCATTGTCGGTCTCAACACCGACAGATAGCCTTACCGTTGACTTTGGAGCAAGCTCGCAGTACGTGAACGCGACTCCAGGGGTAGTGCAGGTTGTGTCCCGCGTTGCGCTGGACGGCGCAATCGTAACAACAAACGCCCTGACGGTAGAGGAGGGGCGCGCCTATACGGTGCTAATTGCCGGAGAGGTTGGTTACTATGCAAAGGGTGTAGTATTTTCTGATAACTAAAGCTCTACCGGAGCTAGGTATCCTTATGCAGCGCGATCGAGCGCGGTCATCTCAATCTCAACGATAGCGCCAAGCGGTAACGCGCTTACCTGAAACGTAGAGCGTGCTGGTTTATGACCCTCTAGCCTCTCGCCGTAAATCTTGTTGACCGTTTGAAAATGGCTCAGATCTGTAAGAAAGATGGTTGTCTTAACGACATCCTTGAATGCAAGCCCCATCCCGGTTAGTACGGCGAGCAGGTTCCTTAACACCTGCTCAGTTTGTTCCTCAATGCCAGCGCCAACAAGTTGCATGGTTTGTGGATTAAGCCCAACCTGCCCAGAAAGAAAGGCCATGCCGCCAGCCCGTACCGCTGGAGAATATGGTCCAACTGCTTTAGGGGCATCAGGAAAGGATTCGTACAGGGTAATAGCGTTACTCATAGCAGGTAGCCTCGTTTAATAGCTGCGTTTTATTGGACGGGCCCTCTGATGTTAGTTTTCTGTGAATGTGCATTTAAAGAGGTACATCCGTTATGAAAATTGGTATTATCAGGGCAAGAATAGGATTGCAAGCCATGAAAGAGTCGATTTTAGTTGTTGATGACGAAGAGGATATTCGCGAGCTGATTCAGTATAACCTATCGAAAGATGGTTACCGGGTTACCTGCGCCGAGAGTGGGGAGGAGTGCTTAGCTATCGTCGCTAAGGTTAGGCCCGACATCCTCATCCTTGATCTAATGTTACCTGGGATCGATGGCCTAGAGGTATGCCGTAGGCTAAAGGGCGAGCCTCTTCTTAAGGGTATCCCTATTATTATGGTGAGTGCGCGCGGGGAGGAGCCCGATGTTGTCTCTGGTCTTGAGCTTGGAGCGGACGATTACATCGCCAAGCCGTTCAGCCCGCGAGTTCTTATGGCGCGGGTAAAGAGTGTGTTGCGTCGTGGTAAGGCGCCGCCGCTTGATCTGCAGGCGGTGGTTCAAGTTGATGGGCTTGTTGTTAACCCTCTCAGACGGGAGGTTCATATTGAAAACGTTCTTACAGAGTTAACTAATACCGAGTTTAAGTTGCTGCACTTCCTGATGCAACGGCCGGGAGTTGTGTTTACGCGCGATCAGATAGTTGAGGGAGTGCACGGGGATGATTATCCTGTAACCGATAGGTCCGTAGATGTTCAGGTGGTTGGCCTCCGTAAAAAGCTCAATATTTATGGGGATCATATCGAAACGGTGCGCGGAGTAGGGTACCGATTTAAGGGTTAACTACTCGCGTGCAATCGACGCCATTCTACTGTAGAACTTAGCCCTGTGATGATTCGTACGTTCTTTGCAGGGCTGACCCCCAGTTACATATTGCTAGTCCTTTCTAGCGTGGCTCCGATCTTTATCGTAGCAACCATACAGGGAGGGCTAAGTACTGTGTTGGTGATTGCGCTCTCTATCTCATTAGTAATCTGCCTTATTGGAAGTATCCTGGTAGCCGGTCGAATCGGGCAGTCGCTTGATCGAATTGAGGGTGTAACGCAGCGCTTTGCCGAGGGAGACCTGACGGCACGGGTCTATCCCCCACGACTATCTCAATTGGTCGATCTATCAAAGTCGTTCAATACAATGGCGAGCCTTATTCAGAAGCGGCTTGAGAGATTGAGGCTCTTAAGTGCTGAGCAGGATGCGATCCTGCGCAGTATGGTTGAGGGTGTGGTAACCGTTGATAGTGATGGGCGAATTAAGCGCGTTAATCAGGCCGCTCGAGTATTGCTAGATATCTCACTTGAGGAGTGTGAGAATAGACTTGTTCCAGAGGTTATTCATCATGCGGGACTGCAGCGGGTTATTTCACGGGTGATGCACTCGCCAGAGGCTAGCTCCGAGGTCATTACAATCCATGGGATAGATGAAAAGGTGCTGGAGGTATACGCATCTCCCCTGATACAGGAGGGGAGCGCCCCTACTGGAACGCTGTTTGTGTTTCACGATAAGACGCAGATTCAGAGGCTAGAGCACGTACGTACGGATTTCGTCGCTAACGTATCGCATGAGCTCCGTACCCCCATTACCTCAATTAAAGGCTTCGTAGAGACCCTCTTGGATGGAGCGCTGCATGAGCCGGAATCGCTGAAAAAGTTTCTCGGTATTATTGGGCGACATGCAGACAGATTGAATGAGATCGTTTCTGACCTGCTAACCCTAGCGCAACTTGAGGCAAGGGGAGAGCGTGGACAACTGGAGTTTGAATCGTGCGCGGTAGAGGAGATCGTTTTGGCTGCTGTAGAGGCCTGCGCGCACCGCGCATCTGAGCGTGGCACGCTTGTGCATATCCAGGAGGCTGGCGGGTATAAGGTGATGGCCAAGCCCAACCTGATAGAGCAGGCGCTCGTTAATTTAATTGATAACGCAATTAAGTACTCCGATCCAAGTAGCATGGTTGAGATTAAAGTCGAACAGATGGATGGTTTTATAAGAATAGCCGTCGTTGACACTGGGCCAGGGATAGAGAAGCAGCATCTCACGCGCCTCTTTGAGCGCTTTTACCGAATTGATCAGGGGCGTAGCCGACAGATTGGTGGCACGGGGTTGGGGCTCTCAATAGTGAAACATATTGCACAGGTTCATGGTGGGCGGGTCGAGGTGGCTAGTATTCCTGGGAGTGGAACAACTTTCTCGCTACTCTTAAAAGCACACGACCTAACCAAACTCTAAAGTGAGGTAGTAGGTAATCTAGCCTAAGGATGTTATAAAACTATCGACCTTTTTTATTGGAAGGAACCTTTGCCATGAAGCGAATCCTGCAAGTAATATATACCCCAATTCTGATCCTGAGCAGCATAGTGCTAGCAAGGGAGGGCTTCGCAGCTCCTGCGGGCTCTCCAGGAGTTATCAAGATCGATGGATCTAGCACAGTATTTCCAATCTCTGAGGCGGTAGCCGAGGAGTTTCAACGTAAGCATCGGGGCATTAATGTAACCGTAGGTATCTCAGGAACAGGGGGAGGCTTTAAGAAATTAGTTGCAGGTGAGGTTGATATCGTAAACGCATCGCGACCGATCAAGAGCATCGAGTTGGAGCAAGCGGCTAAGAACGGCATTAACTTTATCGAATTGCCTATAGCGTACGACGCATTGTCGGTGGTGATTAATAAGAAGAACTCCTGGGTAGAGCAGCTGACCGTTAAGGAGCTCGCCGTCATCTGGGCGCCTGAGTCGCGTGGCAAGATATCAAAGTGGAGCGATGTGCGCGCAGGCTTTCCTGACAAGCCGCTACAGCTTTTTGGGCCCGGGACAGATTCCGGCACCTTTGACTACTTTACCGAGGCGGTTGTTGGCAAGGAGAAGGCCAGTCGCGGTGATTATACAAGTAGTGAGGATGATAACGTTATCGTAACCGGCGTCTCTGGTAATGAGGGAGCGCTCGGGTTCTTCGGAGTTGCTTACTATAATAGCAACATGGATAAGTTAAAGGTTATTCCGATCGATGACGAGGATGCTACTAATGGCAGCGGCCCACAGTTTCCAACTAAGGACAACGTTACAAAAGGTAGCTACAGACCCCTTTCACGCCCTCTTTTTATCTATGTGAAAAAAGACTCGCTTGAGCGCCCAGAGGTTCGAGAATTCGTTGCATACTACCTTAAGAATGTAGAGCTCCTAGCACAGGAGGTGGGGTATATTGCGCTGCCGGAGAGTACAATGAGCCTTGTGCAGTCCCGACTCGATCGGGCGGTAACTGGCACACTCTTTAATGGCAAGGTTACGGGTGTTGCAACACTTGAGCAGATCTTAAAGCAGTAGAGTAGGTTAGGGAGGGGTAACATTGTTCTCATTCGCACGCTCATCAAGAACCGTTGGCGAGAAAGCCATTGAGGCGTTCTTGCTGGCGTGTGGGGCGCTCTCTATCTTTACAACGATAGGGATTATCCTGGTGCTGGTGGTCGAGAGCGCGTTGTTCTTTGAGAACGTATCGCTGAGCCAATTTTTTTTCGATACTCAGTGGACCCCGCTTTTCATGGAAAAGCATTTCGGTATCTGGCCGCTTATGTGCGGAACGGTGCTGACCTCTGTAATCGCTCTTACGCTCTCGGTTCCAGCCGGCCTTATTATCGCTATCTACCTCAGTGAGTTCGCCAGTGAGCGCAGCCGCAAGATTATTAAGCCGGTGCTAGAGATCCTGGCTGGTATTCCAACCATCGTATACGGATACTTCGCACTTCTATTTATTACCCCGTTGCTACAACTATTCTTGCCAGCACTTGGCTCCTTTAATGCACTGAGTGCCGGCCTAGTGATGGGGATTATGATCCTTCCGATGGTAGCATCGCTCAGTGAAGATGCGATTTATACTGTACCCCAGAACCTGCGTGAGGGAGCCTATGCGCTGGGTGCCTCAAAGTTGCAGATGATCTTTGGTGGTGTATTACCGGCCGCCATCGGTGGAATCACGGCAGCGTTTATCCTGGCTGCATCACGAGCAGTTGGAGAGACGATGATCGTTGCGATCGCCGCCGGACAGCAGCCGCTGCTACACTTTAATCCGCTGCAACCTGTGGAGACCATGACCGCATACATAGTACAGGTCTCTCTTGGAGACACTCCGCACGGCACCATTGAGTACCACACGCTCTTTGCTGTTGCGATGATGCTTTTTCTTCTTACCCTCACCCTCAATATGGCGAGCATGGCTGTGCGCGATAGATTTAAAAGGATGTTTCGTTAAATGGGAGTTGTACTGACCACCACAACACAGAATGACACCTTAAGGAGGCGCACAGATGTGCGGTTGCCGCTCTTAGCTCGTCCGGGAACCGAGCGGGCCTTTGTGTTTCTCGCACGCCTTATGATCTATTCAGCGATGCTTATTCTGCTAGCTCTGCTGGTTGATATTATAGGGGATGGTGTAGAACGGCTGAGCTTCAAGTTCTTTACGAGCTTCCCATCTCGTAAAGCTGAGCAGGCCGGGATCCTCGCGGCATGGACCGGCAGCCTTTATCTGATCGGACTTACGATTTCATTCGCCTTTCCAGTTGGTGTTGGTGCAGCGATATATCTTGAGGAGTACAGCACAAGGGGTAGGATAACGAGGATCATAGAGCTCTGTATTGCGAACTTGGCCGGGGTGCCCTCGGTTATATACGGACTGTTAGGGCTACAGCTATTTGTGCGTACGCTTGGATTCAATCGGAGCCTAATCTCAGGCGCCCTAACGCTGGCGCTGCTGGTGCTTCCTATAATCATTATGGCCTCAAGGGAGGCTTTAAGGACGGTGCCGAAGGGCTACCGAGAGGGGGCTTTGGCGCTAGGCGCTACTAAGTGGCAGACGACCTGGACTCAGGTGTTGCCGGTAGCGCTCCCTGGCATTCTAACCGGGTGCATCCTAGCGTTTTCAAGAGCTATTGGAGAGACTGCGCCACTTGTGACCCTCGGGGCTCTTACCTATGTGGCGCAGGTGCCAGATTCAATCTTTGCACCCTTTACGGCGCTGCCAATTCAAGCCTTTAATTGGTTGTCGCGTCCACAGAGTGAGTTTCATGCTAACGCTGCTGCTGCCATTACCGTTCTGCTCGTGATTATGCTGGTTATAAATACGGTCGCAATAATCGTGCGGTCCAAGTTTCAGCGTAGGCAGAGGTAGCGTATTCTAGATGGTTGTGTTTAAGAGCTAATTTAGGTCAATAGATGAACGTGGCGCGTCAGTTAGCAATTAGTAGTGAGGAATGGAGTGAGATGAGTTCAGCCCAAGATCAGGTTAAGATTGAGGTAAATAAACTGAGCCTGTTCTATGGGGACTACCAGGCCCTGCACGAGATCTCAATACAGATACCTGCCAGGGAGGTAACTGCCCTGATCGGACCATCCGGTTGCGGTAAATCCAGCTTTCTTCGAACCATTAACCGCATGAACGATCTGATAGATGGTGTGCGTGTAGAGGGGCAAGTTAGGCTTGATAGCCAGGAGCTTTATGCCCCCGATATCGATCTGATTAGGCTCAGAAAGAGGGTTGGCATGGTCTTTCAGAAGTCCAACCCGTTTCCAAAGAGTATCTTTGAGAACGTCGCATATGGTCCCCGTATTCATGGGGTGCGAGATCGTGCCTTGCTCGATGAGATCGTCGAGCGGAGCCTAATACGCGCGGACCTGTGGAAAGAGGTAAAGGATCGCCTCTATCGTAGCGCCCTTGATCTATCTGGGGGCCAACAGCAGCGGCTCTGTATCGCGCGTGCCCTGGCGGTAGACCCAGAGGTGCTTCTTATGGACGAGCCAGCTTCTGCGCTTGATCCCAGATCGACTGCAAAGATTGAGGATCTAATCGGTGAATTACGCTCTCACTACACCATCATTATTGTAACACATAATATGCAACAGGCGGCGCGAGTTTCGAATCGTACGGCCTTCTTTTATGAGGGTAAGTTGGTTGAGTTTGGGATCACAAAGGAGCTCTTTACAAAGCCCAAGGAGAAACACACCGAGGATTATATTACCGGACGTTTTGGATAACGTTTTCGGTGTTTAAGTTATTAACGGCGCTATGTTGAGTCAGTTCAGTAAGGAATAGATATGTCAGTTCACCTACATCGAGAGATAGATGAGTTAAAGAAAAGGATCCTTGGATTAAGCGCGCTAGTTGAAGAGAGCGTATACAAGGCTGTTAAGGCCGTTGAAGCACGAGACGAAAAGCTGGCGCGTGAGGTAATTGAAGGGGATCAACAGCTTGACATGGTAGAGGTCGAGGTAGAGGAGGAGTGCCTTAAAATTCTAGCACTACATCAGCCTGTTGCCGCTGATCTGCGATTTATCGTGGCAGTTCTTAAGATTAACAACGATCTAGAGCGTATCGGTGACCTGGCGGTGAACATCGCCAGTCGAGCGATAAAATTAAGCGCTATTAAGACCCAACCTGAGGCGTTAATTGACTTTCAGGATCTTGAATCAAAGGTGCAGCAGATGCTGCGACGTAGTCTCGAGTCCTTAGTGAATCTTAACGAAGAGATAGCTAAAAGCGTCTGCAGCTCCGATGATGCTATAGACGATATTAATCGTAGTATCCACAAGCAGGTTATTCAGGCTACCCGTGAGCATCCAAACGATGTCGAGCGCTTTATTATATTACTTTCAGTATCAAAGAACCTTGAGCGCATAGCCGATCATGCGACAAATATCGCCGAAGATGTTCTGTACATGATTCGTGGCGAAATTGTTAGGCACTCTAAGGTGCAATAGGAGCTCAGTTTTATAGTTTTCGTACTGGGGTGAATAGTTCCTAGTTTCCGGTTCTAAATAGGTGTGTTATTCATTGAGATGTGGTTTGAAATCTTATTTATACAAATAGTTACGGATAGTCCAGGGAAACAGTGATGAGCTCTTTAAGATCCCTCCTTCTTTCACAGATCCTATTGCTAGGGCTTTCACAGATAGTATTGCTAGGGCTATCGTCTGGATCGGCGTATGCCGATAACGCCTATGAAGATCTTACGACAGGGGCAGTTTTGCCTGAAGTAATGCAGGCTTGGGGCCAGCCGCTAGAGAAGATCGAGCGCAGCGTTAGGCGTGAGGTACTGTGGAGCTATTCGCATGGTGCATATGTGCTTTTTAAGGATGGTCGGGTAATTGATTGGCGCTCGCTACGGGGACGGGGGCCAAGGTCTGAGCAGAAGGTAGCGGCTACAACCTCAACAACGGATAAACCAGCGGGAGATATCGCAGATATCGTAGGTGATATAGCGCGCGAGGTTCCTGCAGCAGCTGATGCGCCCTACGTAGAGCCTCCGCAGTCGCGCAACGCACAGATAGAGCTGGCTCCCAATCAGATCCCGCCGCAACCCCCCGGTCGTAGCCAGGCAGGTATAGCGCAGCCGCTAGATCTTGAAGAGGATGATCAGTAGCTGTTAGTTGTGATGGACCCTTTCGGAACTAAGTACCAGATACGAGCAGGACTCTGCAGCACACCGGCGTAGCGTTTTGCATCATCTCCACGTCCCCAGAATAGATCTATCCGACCGGTTCCGGTAATGGCGCCCCCGGAATCCTGATCAAGGACGAAGCGACCCACCTCAGTGCTACTTACCTTAATGCTACTTTGTGATGGGTCGCTTGGAGCGGCTTCTGTATCAAAGACCGGCTTGTTAAAGGTAATAAAAGCTAAGGCCCCCTTTGGTACAAACTTCGGGTCTGCTGCAATCGTGCGGCCGGAGGTTGCTGGTATGCCGAGCGATGTAATGGCACGTTTCGGCGAGCGATTAAAAAATACATAGCTCGGATTACGGAAAAGGAGCTCGGAGCGTTCGCTCTCTGGCATAGTTTTAAGCAGCGCCACGATGCTTTGCATCGTGATAGCAGCCGGAGCTATCCGTTCCTTTAAGAATTTCCCGATCGCTTCGTACTTATGTCCGTTCTTTTCAGCATAGGTAACAAAAAATTGAGAGCCATCTTTGAGCTCAATTGTGCCTGAGCCCTGAATCTGGAGGAAAAACGCATCGATCGGATCAACCCAACAGATCTCTAATCCGCGACCCTTAAGGGTATGCTTTCCATCTATATCTTCTCGTGAGTAGTACGGAACTACTCGCCCCTTAGCGAGCCTTCCCTTGAGTGCTGATTCCTCCTTAAATCGCTGCGAAAATGCTCCGAGAGGGATCGTAATGAGGTCATCTGGACGGCGATAGATCGGTTGCGAGAGGGCGGAGGTTGGCCGCAGGCTTCCACGTATAAGCGGCTCAAAATAACCCGTAAGGAGGATCTCACCCCAATCTTGGGCGCCGTATATCTCATAAAATAAAAAATTATTGCGTATATATTCTAACTTTTCTGAGTTGCTACGAGAGCTTATTAGCTCACTGCTGAGACGATCGAGGGCCTGTACGTATTTGCCGCGCGTGATCGATACCGGCCCAAACTGCATGAACGAGTCTGGATTTCTGCTGAGAGCAGATCTCTGAATGGCGATACCGCTTGCTAGATCTTTTAGGTTTAAGTCATCAGAGAGGGTCGGCGCAGCCGCAGCTCTAAAGGCGGTTTCAGGGCTGGGCGCAGCAGTTCGACCACAGGCGCTTAAGATAAAAGATCCTAAGGAGATGAGTAGCAGAGCTACGAGCTGTTTAGAGGATGTTAGGCCTGATCTGTTTGTCACATAAGGGTTGTAGGGGGGCTATTGTTATGAGGCAAGAGCCTCAAAGTAGTATTTATACAAGAATTGAAGATCCTACTATATAGCGGTGATTAAAGACCCCTCCCGATAAATCAGAAATCAATTCAAAACAGACCCTTTTATCACCTACTTTTTGCAGCTTTAAGGGAAGCCGGCTTCCTACCTGCAGAGCCCAGATTTGCTAACTATACGACGTTCCTAGCCTCTTCTGGCTTGGCACTAAGATTGCCTTAAGAACCTCAAAGTATTTTAAGAAATTTGAAACTTAAGCCGTAGCTCCGCATCGTAAGGAAGGTTGCTGTAGGTTCCAAAGGTTTTTAGAGGGGGCATCCCTCTCGGTTTTAAGAGGTGATGTATGAGTGGTACTAGCGCCTACCTGCGCATCTTTGCTGTCCTCGTTGCTCTCCTGGTAGTTTCCTGTCGAAACGGAAATGCCCAAAAAATAACACCGTATCGCGCGATGGTTGCGCTAGAAGGTATTTATAATCCGAGCCTTAGAGAGAGATCCACTACAGAGCTAGAAAGGATTCCAACCGTTCGTGTTAGGGGGCGGATCTATGCGGCTGGAAATATCGACCTACACCTCACTACCAAACGCAATAAAACCTGGCGCTCATTTATCCGACGTAATGGCAGGGAGGAGGAGGACCAACTCCAGCCGGTATTGCTGCGGGGTTCAGTAGCGATTGGAGGGGGTTTAACAAGGTCTGGTCGTCGAATCATGCCTACAGCTGCCTCGATCATCGGCAGTAAGCTAAAGCTTACGTTCCCCGGTCGAGCGAAAGGTTCGAGGGGAACCCTGCAGAGGATCTACACGATTACTATGACCATTGACGGCGCTATCTTAGTTAGTGCGCGCATATCCAGTATACCCTCATCGGCGCGGCGTCGTGGGGCCTGTGGCGCATCAACGGACAGTATGAATACACAGGAGCACGATGCGCCGATTGTACAACCCATTAAAAGTGAGGAAGAGAACGGTGTCGCCGAACTCTCTAAGGTAGTTACGATCAGTACCGATGCCGATCAGGAGTGGTATGCCAAGTACGGCGATAGTAGTAACGCAGTGATTGCATCCATCATTAATGCAGCCGAGGCGATCTATGCTAGGCAGTTGGGAATTCGCTTCCGAGTCGTGCGCCAACATGTGTATTCAGAGAGCTCGCCATATAATACAACTGAGCCGATCCGTCTTCTGAATGCGTTTACTGGCAACGTTGAAAATCCATATAATCTCAGTGAAACGCCAGCTATGTTTCATCAGGAGGTTGATATCAAGCACCTCTTTACCGGTAAGAATTTCGATGGAAGCGTAATCGGGATCGCATACATAGGGGTTGTTTGTTCAGTGCCAACCCTTTCGTACGGCATTACTCAATCATATGTGGAGTCTGCTGACTCTGGTATCTTTGCCCACGAGCTAGGGCATAACTTTGGCGCGAATCACGATACATCAACACGCGGTAGTCTGATGTACCCAAGTATATCGATACCACCCTCCGATCATTTCTCTGAGGCTAGTTTGCAAGAGATCAATCAGCACATTACACAGAGTGGCTCATGCATCTCCATTGAGCAGGTCGTACCGCGACCAGATATTACGCCAGGAGTTCCAACGCCAACTCCACCCGAGCATCCGGATCTTAATACGGCGAAGCTCACTATCACAAAGAGTCGGGTTGGCGATGCCAATGCTCCGGTGGTGAGAATGTTAGGCCAACTTGTATCAAATACGGGGGTTCCAATCAGCGCTGTCGGGATAAGGTTGTTTGCAGCCGGGGAGCCTGTTGGGGATGCCGTTAGTGATGAGCAGGGAAATTTCAAGTTTTTCGTTCGGCTAACACTTCCCAAAGACAAAAAGATCTACATGTATGCGGAAACCCTCGGTGGAGAGATCTACTCAAATTTCCTATGGCTCGGCAAAACTAGTCCAAAGTTGAAGAGCTCTGGACGAAGGCGCAGCTAGCGTGATTCCAGAGTGATATCAGCAAGACTAAGTCCGTTTAAGCACCGACAAGGTAACTGGTCACCGTAGTTTAATGTAGAGATTCAAGCTACTCAGATTACGGCGAAGTTTCATAGGTAATTAGGTTGTTCGTCCCCTGATCGGGGACGGCAGATTTTGTGACCAGTTAATGTTATCACCCCCACCGCATTGCTGCGCCAGCAGCTTGCGCTGCTGGACGGGATCCGCAAATCGACCCCTTAGGTGCTGTGGATAGTTGCTATAGTTTCAGCACATTACAGCTAAGCACCTGTGCTTCATCAACTTCTCGTTGACCACCCTGTTAAGAGCTTGGTATCGTGTTAGCGGATCTGGTTACCGCTCCGGGGATGCTCTGGTGAATTTAGTTACACTGGCGCAAAGCGCAAAGGTAAGTAGTGTGCGCTATCGATGCTGAGTTCCTGCGGCTTACCTGAACTGTTTGTGCCGTGGAGAAATGAAATGGCCAATAATAAGTTATACGTAGGAAACCTGCCGTTCTCGATAGAGGATCCTGACCTTTCGCGAATGTTTGCGCAGGTTGGTACCGTCGCATCAGCTCGTGTTGTGCTGGATCCAGCTACGGGGCGCAAACGTGGCTTTGGCTTCGTTGAGATGTCGAGCGATGAAGAGGCTCAGGCGGCTGTTGACAAGTTTAATGGCACGGAGCTAGAGGGTCGTACTATCGTTGTTGATATCGCCCGAGAGCGACCACCACGCGATGGTGGTGGTGGCGGTGGCGGTGGTGGTGGTAGACGGCGCTAGCACGGTCGTCTCTATACAAGACTAGCGTATAAACGAAACGCCAAGAGGGTAAATCCTTCCTAACGTTTTTTATTGGGTCTTTGTTACTCAAGTAGAAGCGCATCACAAAGCGCCTGTCGCAGCGCCTTAAAGGTTCCTATCGTTCTCGAATCATCTGTGCTTTCTGGTTTCTCTAAATAGAGCACCCCGATACGGCGCTTTCGTCCTAGAGAGCTGCAGATGGTTGTTAACTTATCTTCAAAATAGCCCTGTTTATCTGAGAGATTGCCCTGTTCTCGTATGATAATTGGTTGCTCGCAGGCGAATGCATTCGCAATAACGTCTTCGTGACCAATGGCAGCGGCGAGTAGATCCTCAACCGATGAGTCCAAGACCAGTACATTTGTTGCGGTAGAGCGAAGGATAATTTTATTAATCTTACGACCTCCAACCTGTCCGATAATGGTGCGAGGAGAGAGTGTTAATGTTGATGGATCAACTATGAATACACAGCCTCCGGTAAAACCAGCCTTAGGGATAAGATCCTTAATCAGGTGCTCAAGGGCCGTGCTGTTAACAGAGTTAATTGGCATCTCGCTATAGAGGGCTCGCAGCGCATCTTGAATCTCAGGCAGGCATTGGCGCACATAGCTATTGTTACATGCTCTAATCGCATTCGTGTGAGATAAGATCTTTGCTTGAGGATCTAAATTCTTTAGATCCTCAAAGGTTGAGGGCAGTGCCTGTGTATAGCTTGTAGAGTTATCAGCAGACTTTTTATTAATCTGTTCAAGTCCATCTGCTCCGATGTTTCGTATGAGATACTCTTGAGCTATGGACCAATCGTGTTCTGCCGACGGATAGGTATTTGGATTACTAGCGTGCGCAAGAGCTTCACCGACAGCGCAGAGTTTATCATAAACTTGCCACTCTTGTTCAAATATTGTGATATCTGCCAACGACACCTTTACGTTAGTTGGTTGCATAATTCGCATAGCAAGCAGCATTGGAGAAAACCCAAGCTCCTTCGTGAGCTCATCATCAAGGCTCGAATCAGAAGGTATAGCCTTGATGATTCGAGCATAGAGTAATGGGTAGTTCCATGCGATCAAGTTAAGACCGATCTCTCGCATGACTCCGCGGCAGAATCCCATATCTGGATCCAAATTAGCATTCTCGCTTAAGACCTCGGCTGTCGATGCGATAATGGCCGTTTCACGTAGACGATCGGTTTGAAAATTCTCACTTAAGCTAAGCGCATGAGTGGACGGAAGCTTCTTGTTTAAGACTACTATTTGCTTGATGCGAGTAGGACCACCCCATCTAATTAACTTCAGCGGGTTGCAGATAGTAACCGGATCAATTTGTTCCGATGTTGCTATGTGCATTAGCTCTTTAATCACATAGGTAAATAAAGCAAAGTCCTGCTTAAGGATAGTTAGCAACTGATCTGGATCGTCGCTAAAGGCCTCGTCCTTAAAGCCCTCTTCCAATTGACTAATGACGGTTGGATTGAATGGGAACCAGAGGTTATTTACATGGTTTAGGGCTCTGTTAAGCCGTGTTTCGGATCTTTTATCGTTTGAAAAAACCATCTTTACTACCCATTAACTGGTTCGTTGCTCAGCTGAGAGTATTCCTCTCTTTCAGTTTGTATAATCGGATAGTAATAGAAATAACTTTAATGCCAGTAACTGGAACTTTAAATACTTGAATAATGGCAGTTATTTAACAGTGCGAGGATCCAAGTTGCTAGGGGCTAGTGGATCGGCCTACCAGCCGCCCGTAAGAGGCGTTTCCAGGAGAGAGCAAGTGCCACGGCTTTTAAAAGATCCTGTTCTGAGAATTCAGGGAATGCGCTAAGCAGCTCCGGAAGTATTAATCCAGGATTGCGTAACTCCCTGGCTGAGAACATCTCAAAGCAAGCATCCACTACGTTCAGAAGGTAGCGTTGTTCGCTAGCTTTGGTAGTAAATGTATTTTGGATGATTGATGTATCTTCCGGCTCGTGCACCATAGCGTTGAACAGAGAGTAGTAGATCAGTACCGCTCTGTATAGGTAATCTTTTTATTGTACGGTTAATCAGCACTATCTGTAGAGAGGATGGTTGCCGATATTTGCACCTAAAATATACAGACTCGAACAGATCGGTACCTGGAACAACTCCCCAGGCTACTTGCAATCTTCGGCAAAGCGGGGAATCTTGGCCAACTCGGCAAGCCCCGATGCTTCTAGTTGTTTGGCCTTAATAACCAAGGGGTCATTACGCGATGTTTCGCCGTTCTTTCTAAAGTTTGCTCGGGCCATGATGCGCTGTACTTGGTTGCGTGTATCTGCGTACAACTTCTCGAGTGCGGCTATGGTAGGCTGCCTATCTACGGTCTTGCAAAATCGCAGCGCCTCAGGACAGCTCTTTGATACCTCTGGGAACTCAAGTAAAAGCGTCTGTACGATTTCTATGAATTTATCAGCTTTAACGGCGGAGCGTTCCGCATCGTCAAAGTCATTCTCAGCCGACTGGATCTTGCTTTTTGCCGATCGCGTGTCCTTTTTAGTGATATTATTCACATCCTTGGTTGCGGCAGCAGCGAGTACGGCAGCAGCTTTTTTGGTTAAAGCTCCGAGCTTTATCGCGATCTGGTTGAGCTCTCCTCTAATACTTCCAATCGGAGCGTCTATACATTCCCCTGTACATACTGGTACCTGTGTGGTGAGGACTACTGAGCTACCGTTTAGGTCCCATTGTAGGAGTTGGGCGGGGAGCACCACATCGCCTGGTGGACTCAGGTTTACCTCAAAGGCGCCCTGGTTCAGTCCGGCAAAGAGTTTGTTAGGTTGTCCCAGATCGGCAGGGCCAGGACTGAAGCGGTTTAGTACACCTACGGGTAGGCTAACCTCAAATGGGTTTGGATTACTGTATCCGACCTTAATCCGCAAAATACCACCTGTCTTAAGGCCCTGGCAGTTAAATTTAGGCTCAACTGGCAGGCAGGTTGGAGAGTCTGCCTTTGTTGTTGTTATTAATAAAGCAGCTCCAGGTGGGCGCAATATCCAGGCTATTGCATCGCCGCGGTAGGTAGCGTTTGCAGCGCCCTTCACAGTGCCCCGTTTAAACAGGGTAAGCTTGGAGTCGCTAATCGCCGGGATTCCACCGGCTGATATAAAATTATTAACGGTAGAACCATTACTATTAGCAACTACCGTAATCTCAGATTGGGTAGTGTTGGTGTAGCTAAAGTAGGCGGTTTTTGTCCCGTCCTGATTGTTAAATACGCAGTCGACCGCTGTTGTAATCTGTGTTGGCTCGTCGCTCTCGTTGTTGTCCTGAGCGTTAGAGCAACCAGGATCAACGAGATCTATCAGGCCGTCGGTATCGTTATCAAGGCCATCCTGGCACTGCGATTTGATATTAGTCTCGTCGTTGTCCTGCCTGCTGGTGCAACTAAAGTCATTCGGAAAATCTATAGCTCCATCGTTATCGTTATCTAAGGTATCCTGACACTGTGAGGTGCCATCGCTTTCGTTATTGTCTTGCGGCGAGGAGCAGCCCGGGTCGAGCAGATCTATCAGGCCATCGGTATCGTTATCAAGGCCATCCTGGCACTGCGCCTTGATATTAGTCTCGTCGTTATCCTGTCGGCTCGTGCAACTAAAGTCGTTCGGAAAGTCCGTAACCCCATCGCTATCGTTATCTAAGGTATCCTGACACTGGGAGGTACCGTTACCCTCATTATTATCCTGGTTATTTGAACAACCGGGGTCGAGCAGATCTATTAGGCCATCGGTATCGTTATCAAGGCCATCCTGGCACTGCGCCTTGATATTAGTCTCGTCGTTATCCTGCCTGCTGGTGCAACTAAAGTCGTTCGGAAAGT
>Ga0209190_1000895_pt1 | contig 21328 bp, 19 predicted proteins | sample M_140205_XF_Meta_FD_187315 | JGI IMG/M metagenome (GOLD analysis project Ga0209190, IMG submission 187315) | Freshwater microbial communities from Lake Montjoie, Canada to study carbon cycling - M_140205_XF_MetaG (SPAdes) (version 2) | ecosystem: Environmental > Aquatic > Freshwater > Lake... | reverse complement strand
CTGGTGTTTTCATGTCAATTAAAAGAAATGAAATGCCCTCTTGCTTTCGAACTTCATGGTTGGTTCTGACCAAGCAAAATATCATGTCTGCATGTTGTGCTAGGGTGGTCCAAGTTTTTTGTCCATTCACCACATAATGATCTCCATGGCGCTCTGCTTTGGTTTTTAAGGAGGCCAAATCAGAACCCGAACCAGGTTCAGAATAGCCTTGACACCACCAATCTAGTCCAGCAATGATTTTGGGGAGGTATTTTTGTTTTTGCTCAGCGGTGCCAAACTTCATGATGACGGGAGCCACCATTTTGAGACCAAATGGAAGTTGGATCGGAGCATTGAATTTGGCGCACTCTTCATCAAAAACGGATTGTTGAAATGCGTTCCATTCCAAGCCACCATACTGCTTTGGCCAAGACACGGCGCCCCAGCCATTGGCATGGAGAATTTTTTGCCATGAAACAATATCGTCCTTACCAATGCGTAGACCTCTAGCAACTTTTGTTGCAGTGTCTTTAGGGACATTTTTTTGAATAAAATTCCCGACCATTTGTTTGAAGTCTTTTTCTGATTGAGAGTAAATTAGTTCCACTTGATGGCCCATTTTCCAGTTCATATTGATATTAAACCATTGAGTTTCCAAAATCCATCCAATTCAACCCTCTTTGATGGAAAAACGGTGCTTGAGTTGCGCAGATAAAAAAATTAACTAGGAAATTGCAGCGCTTTAGTCAGGCTGCTGTAAATGTTAATTTGGAGGACGATCAGTCATGAAAAACTTAAGAAATTCCAATCGTAAGCCTACACATCGAGGCGCAATACTTCGCGAAGATATATTGCCCAAGCTAGGGGTTACACAAGCATACTTTGCCAATCACTTGGGTGTTAGTCGCTAAACAGTTTCAGATCTACTGCTTAAAAAACGCGCTTTAACAGCTGAAAAGGCTGTTCGCATTTCGAGAGTGATTGGCGCTTCTGCCGAGAGTTGGCTGAGAATGCAGGAGGCTATTGATTGATGGCAAGCACAAATGAAGTTTAAAAATAATCCCTCACTTGCTCCGACTGCACTTGCAGCTTGATTTAACTTTTTACCCCCGAAACAATTATTTCTAATTGAGGTGAATGATGCAAACCTCATGTGATTTTTTCTGCATCAAGAGCAGATATAGATGCCGCAAATTTAAACTATCCTTAAGTCTCAGCGCACCTAATGCCTCTGAGCGAAACCGCACACTCGCTGGAAAGGCAGGGTTGGACTAATCCCATTTTGCGCAAGCCATTTTCTCTAGCAAGGGGTCATCTCCTGACTCCTGATAGAACAGGCGCGGGTATAGCCTAGGATGAGACTGCAGTTGAGCATTGCCACAGCGCACGCGAAGCCTAACTAACTTTAAGACCGCAGGGTGGGAGCGCAAACAAAGGGTTTACTCCGATAGAACATCGCCACGTGAAATGTTAATTTATAAAGGTACAAACTTGATAAATTTACAAATTTCAAACGGGATCGTTTGCTAAAAAGGAGTATGACAATGAGCAAGATTTTATTGGCTGGCATGGCTGCAATGGGCATTGCAGTTTTGAGTATGTTTGCACCGGTGTTGGTGCAGGCGCAGCAAATGAGCGCAGTCGCCATTGATAACGACGATATTGGCGGCGTGGTCAATGGTCCGAAGGGGCCGGAGGCTGGCGTTTGGGTGATTGCGGAAACGCGCGATCTGCCAGTGCGTTTCATCCGCATCGTCGTCACCGACGATAAGGGGCGCTACGTCATCCCCGATCTGCCCAAGGCCAATTACAACGTCTGGGTGCGCGGCTACGGCCTCGTAGATTCACCCAAGGTCAAGAGCGTTCCCGGCAAACAGCTGATCCTCAAAGCCGTGCTTGCGCCCAATGAAAAGTCCGCAGCACACTATTATCCGGCCCAGTATTGGTACTCGATGATGAAAATCCCCGAGGCCAGCGTGTTTGGCAGCAAGGAAGCACCAGAGAACTTCAAGATCACCGACTACCTCAATCTGATGAAGAACAACGGTTGCGTTGGCTGTCATCAGCTGGGGCAGCTTTCGACCCGCACGATTCCGAAGTTCCACCTCGATGGCAAGACGCACCAAGACGCGTGGATCCGCCGCATCCAGTCCGGACAGGCGGGCGAGAACATGGTCCTTCAAGCCGCAGGACAGATGGGCGGCTTACCGTTCAAGTATCTCGCTGACTGGACCGAGCGCGTCGCCAAAGGCGAGTTGCCTCATAGCAAGCCGGTGCGTCCTCAGGGTCTTGAGCGCAACATCGTGGTCACGCTGCGCGACTGGCACAATGACAAGCAGTATCTGCATGATTTGATCGCCAGCGACCGCCGCTATCCGACAGTCAACGCCTACGGCCCCGTTTATGGTCAATGTGAGCACGCCTGTGACGACATGCCGATCCTCGACCCGATCAAAAATGTCGCATCAAATTTTGTCCTACCAACGACACCCGACATGCCGCTGGCTCTTGGTCCCGGCAACGCTGGCTCGATTAAAATTCTGCAGCCCTCCGCCTATTGGGGCGAAGAAAACATTTGGAACAGCAGGGCCAACAACCACAACTCGATGTTCGACCGGAAAGGGCGCATTTGGCTCGCAGCGACGGGCCATAAGCCGGACAATCCCGACTTCTGCAAAAAAGGCTCAAGCCATCCGTCGGCCGTCGAGTTTCCGCTCAACAGCACCAACCGCCGTGTGACGATGTACGATCCAAAGACCAAGAAGTACACCGCCTATCAGACCTGCTTTGGCTCGCATCACCTGCAGTTTGGCTACGACGCCAACGAGACGGTCTGGGCGAGTACCGGCGGCGGTGGCGGTAATGTTGGCTGGATCAACACTAAGATGCTAGACGAAACCGGTGACATCGAGAAGTCACAGGGCTGGACTGCGCTGGTGATGGACACCAACGGCAACGGCCAACGTGACGAGTACACCGAACCCGGCAAGCCGCAGGAGCTGGACAAGGACATGCGCATTGGCGCCACTTTCTATGCGGTGATGCCAAGCCCGACGGATGGCTCGATATGGGGTGCGATTCGTGGCAATCCGGGCTCGGTCGTGCGCATCGATCCGACGAAGAACCCGCACAAGTCACTGGCCGAGCAGTACAACGTCCCGCTGCCAGGCTTTGGCCCACGCGGCGGCGATATTGACAAGCAAGGCCGTGTCTGGCTCTCGCTCGCCAGCGGTCACATGGGGGTGTTCGACCGCCGCCTGTGCAAAGGCCCGCTCAACGGCCCCAAGGCAACTGGCGACCATTGCCCCGAAGGTTGGGCGTTCCACCAGTATCCGGGCCCGGGCTTCAAGGGCATTGGCGAGAACAGTGCCGAGGCGAGCTACTACTCGTGGGTTGATCAGCACAACACCTTTGGCATGGGCGATGACGTTCCGATGTCAACTGCCAATCTGATGGACGGCCTGGTTGCGCTTGGCAAGGACGGCAAGATGGTTTCGATCCGCGTTCCCTATCCGCTGGGCTTTTACGCCAAGGGTTTTGACGGCCGCATCGATGATCCAAACGCCGGTTGGAAGGGGCGTGGCCTGTGGGCAGCGAATGGCGACCGCACGCCTTGGCTGATTGAAGGTGGCAAAGGCACCAAGCCGCTAGCGGCACATTTCCAAATGAGGCCAGACCCGCTGGCGAAGTGATATTTTGGCGGCGTGCGTAAGCCCATCACGCCGCCTCTTTAATTCGGAGACGCGTGATGGATTTTCTGTTCGACTACATCTCGGTCAATACGTTTTGGACCATCCTCTTCATCATTCATGCTTTGCTGGCGGTTGCACTGCTCGGTGCGCTCACGCATCAGGCGGCTGCTGTTCTCACGCCCCCGCGCACAGGAGACACGGGTGGATTTGTCAGGCGCTTTCGCTCTGTGTCGGCCCCCAGTTATACCGCAGTCGTCTGTCTATTGTGGGTCCTGGCTTTCATCTTCGGAGGCTGGATTTACGCCAAGTACCGCATCTACGTGCGCATTCCGATCGAGCAAGAAGGGTTCTACAAGACGCTCGGTGCCTTTGAATTGAAAGAGCATCTCAGCTCCATCGGCCTTGGGCTATTGCCTTTTTACTGGTATCTGTGGAAAAATGCGGGCAACACAACTTACGCAAGCGCACGCAAATGGCTGACCATCGTTCTCGCTGCGATTTGCTGGTATAGTTTTCTCAGCGGCCACATTGTCAATAACGTTCGAGGCTTCGGGCTATGAATACGACGACCGACACAACAATACCGACGCTATCGCCTTGGGGAACGTTCACACTGGTATTTGGCATCTGTTTTGCGATCCTTTATGTGGTCTGCGACATGGCGGCATTGCCGCTCTTCACCTACCACCCGGGTACGGACCGCATCGATCTGGGCTACGCGCCTGCACGGCGCGACGAAGGCCCGGCCATGTACTGGTACGGATGGCTTGCCAGTTCGTCGTTGGGCGCAGCGATTCTCAGTGGTCTTGCCGCGTTGTTGCCGGGCAAAATTCGTGGCAAAATTCCCCTCGCCCTGGCATGGGTGGTACCTGTGGTGTTGCTGCCGGTGCTGGTCTATTCATTGATGTTTTACTGGCGGTGGTAATGGAGGCGGTCGTAATGGAGGCGGTCGGTCCATCTGCCACCCTTTTATGAGGGCAAAGCTCACTATGCTGATTCGTTCAATTTTGCTGACCCTGGTCGCCGCTCTTGCATCACCCGTCTTCGCCGGCGGCGACGACTACGACGCGGCCAACGACGTCAAAGGTGCTGGGCCCGCTTACTTCGGCTTTGTGCGCGATGCGCGCGGCGCGGCTTTGGTGGATGCGCAGGTGATCCTTCAGTCCAAAAAAGGCAAGCCAGTGGTGTTGAAATCCAACGTACTCGGTCTTTACCGCGGCCATATCCACAAGGATGTTCTGCCAGACGATGTACAAATCTCTTGTTTAAAACTTGGCTACCAGCAGACCAAGATCACGCGTCGCACGCCGCCGGGCGCCACAGCCATGTTCATCGAGACTGAATGCGTGATGCGACGCCTGTAAATTGCGCCGCCGGATCGCGCATCTGCGTTGTCGTTGTTTTTCTTTTTGCGCTGTTTGGCATCAACAACACGCACGCGCAGACTCCCGCACCGGCTCCCGACACTGTCCTCATCAATGGCAAGCTGGTCGTTTATGACAGCCCGCCTGCGCAGGCGTTGGCGGTGCGTGACGGGAAAATTGTATCGATCGGTGATGTCTCAAGCATCCGCGCGTTGGCCGACCCCTCAACTCGGGTCATTGATCTCGGTGGCCGCACGGTCATCCCGGGACTCATCGACTCACACATCCACGCCATCCGCGCGGGCCTTGGTTACAGCACCGAGGTCCAATGGCTAGGCGTACGCACATTGAAAGAAGCAATCGAGCGCTTGCGCGTTGCAGCCAAGGCAGCGCCGCGCGGATCGTGGCTGGTCGTGGCGGGCGGATGGACGCCACGGCAGTTCCGTGAAGACCGGCGACCGACACAGGCCGAAATTGCCGCCGCAGCGCCGAATCACCGTGTTTACATCCAGTTGCTCTACACCCATGTGCTTCTCGACCCCGGCGGCGCTGGCGCGCTAGGCGTTGCCAGAAGTGCCGAATGGGCCACGCGCCTTAGCGTTGAGCGCGATCACGAGCGCAAGCCAACCGGCTGGCTTTCCGGTGACAACCGCACCATCAGCGATCTCTTTAACCTGCTGCCGGCCCCGAACTACGCACAGCGGCTCGATGGCACGCGCAGATTTTTTCGCGCACTCAACGCCATGGGCGTCACCGGCGTCAGCGATCCGGGCGGGTACAACATCAAGATAGCGGACTACCAACCGCTGTTCCAACTGTGGCGAGACCGTGCGCTCACCGTGCGCGTGCGCTATAGCCTGAGCGCGCCGCGCCGCGATCACGAACTTGAAGACTTCAAGGAGCTGATGCTGACACGGCCGATGGGCTTTGGTGACGACTGGCTGCGTTTCAATGGCATCGGCGAGAACGTCACCTGGGGTTTCTACAACAACGACAACCCAAGCGATGCGCAAAAAGAGCAACTCCATGAAGTGCTGAGCTGGGCGGCATCGCGCGGTATGACCGCGACTTTCCACTGGCACAACGACCGCCCAGCGCATCATCTGCTAGATGCTTTGGCGCGTGTCAACGCTGAAACGCCCATTGCTCAACTGCGGTGGTCCATTGCGCATCTCAATGACGCATCGCTGCAAACGCTCAATCGCATGAAGTCCCTGGGGGTGGGCTGGCTTGTGCAAAATGCGTTCTATTTTCGAGGGGAGGCCTTTCTCGGCCAGCGCGGCTCGCAAGCCGCGCGTCTGGTGCCCCCGTTGGTGAGTGCATTGCGGATGCAAGTTCCGCTTGGCGGTGGCACCGACGCACACCGCGTGATGGTACCCAACCCCTTTGTATCGCTGCAATGGATGCTCGACGGCAAAACCATCTCCGGTGTTGCCATGCGTGCGCCGGAGGAACTACCGACACGCATCGATGCGCTTCGCCTGTACACCCAAGGCAGCGCGTGGTTCAGCTTTGAGGAGCTTGCGCGCGGGGCACTCGCCGTCGGCCAGTTTGCCGATCTCGCGGTGCTAAGCGGCGACTACCTGAGCGTACCCATCGATCAGATTGGAGGCTTGACCTCGCTGTTGACCATGGTGGACGGGCGCATCGTCTACGCCGACGGACCTTTCACGGCGCTTGAAGGCAGTGCAAATTAACATCCGATTTGCCGGTTTTGGGTTTTGTCATCTCATTTACATCATTCGCACTTAGTATTCAAACAAGTATTTGGATTAGCTCTTTTGGGGGAGTTATTGATCGAATTCTCCAAGAGTCAATGGGTAATTGACATGGGTACTGAATTTTTCTTGCCAGCAAATGCCTATTTCCAAGCAACTGCCGGTGAGCAAGGTGCCCATTTCCTTTTTGCTCGTCAAAGAATATATCTTGACTCTTAGATTTGATTTCAATTTTTTTAACCAAAAGGAGTATCGCAATGTCAGAACACAAAAATGATGAAGTACTTGAGATTGATACCGAATTCACTGATGACTTAGAAAGTCCTAGTGAAAGTCATCGAATGGCAGCGTACCACTTCAAACAAGCGTACCTACAACATGAGCTTGCAGCATCCGCCTATGAAAGTGGAGATCAGAATGCAACTGATATGCATTCCTTCATCGCTTATCGCCATCAATTAAATGCTGTTCAATTCGCAGAGATTGCTGTAATGGAAGTTCAGGGAATTGATGAAATCGAAGAGTAACTAGACTGGCTTTCATTGGCCAGTCAACGTGTAATGAAACGTGTAATTGACCAAAAATTGCAAATTACAATTGTTTCCAACACTTTTGTAGATTTTGCACTCGGCGCTGTCACTTTGTACGCGAAAAGTTAGGTGCTAGGCGCCGGGCTCGAACCTTTTTTTGTCTATCTGTTCGTCTCCTTACTACGCTCTCTAACTTCATACGACATCCTACGCGTCCAATGCGAAGCGTCCAAGCTGTGATGCGCCATCTTGCGGATCAACGGCCACCACTGCCTCGACCCAGCATCACCCTGTGGCGGCGTAGACGACTTTGACTGGGTCAGCCTGTGGGGCAGTCTGAGTTTTGCGCTACCTGCCGCCGATCAACGTAGGCGTTGATTCCACCCTGCGTAGGGTGAGGGCCTGTCACATTATCTACATATACCCTTTGTAAAATTTCTGCAGAGTTTTATTTTCCATCCAGCATTCAAAACTGTTTGGGTCGTGTGTATGTAAATGAGGTAAATATGCAAAATTTAATTTCAATTTTTCCAAAATCTGCCACGCTCCTAAGCGCTGTCATTACTGTCACACTGCTTGCTGCATGCGGCAACTCTGACTCTCCGCCTCAGTTGGCTGGACAGGTAGTTGGCTCGTACATCGAAAATGCACGTGTGTGCATGGATGCCAACAAAAACGGTCAATGCGATGCTGGGGAACCCGATACCCGCAGCGCCAAAGACGGTTCGTTCTCTCTTCCAATCGTGGCTTCCGCTGACTTGGTGGCGGATGTTGGCACGGACGCCTTTGTGTCGGAAAAAGCTGATTTTTCTGACCGTAAGGCTGTTGCTGCCCGTTACGTTTTACGCAACCACAACAGCATGTGGGTAAGCGGTATCACCACCCTGAGCGCCCCAACGACCGCTGTCAGTGCAGACATTGACACTGGCGCCAGCCTGGATGCCGCCCGCAAAAAGCTGGCAGATCTCTTAACCGTCGACAGCGCTAAGGTGCTGACGAACTTCAACACCGAAACCGACGCAGTCGTCAAAGGCATGCTGCAAGGCTACGCCAAAAACCTCACCGTGGTACTGCAAGATGTGGCTGCTTCTGTAGCGGCTGGCCGCACCGCCAGCCGTGACCTGCAGGCTGAAACCAGGTCGTCCCTCATGCCCGCCAGCACTGCAGGTACAGTGCGGTATGTATGGACTCAGGTGGGTGCGGACGAGACGCCATTTAGCAAGTTGGAAATCACTGGCATAACGCCAGCGGCAGGCTCGACACCCACCGTGCCTACTTTGGCTACCAACCCGGCCGCCAGTGGTGTGAATATTGGCTCAGCCACCTTCACGACGCAGTTGGCGTCCGCCAATGCCAGCTTGTTCAGCACCGGCGGGATGGTGGCGCGGGCCATTGTGATACCAGATGCCGCTGGCAATGCCGTGTGTCCGAAGATTCGCGTCAATGGCGTTGAAGCCAGCATGTCGGTGCGAGCCCCGGCTGTGACCGGTGTTGCCTCGCGTGGCGATTTTTATGGCTCTCCCCGCCTAGTCGATTTCCCCGTGTTGACCTGCGAAACGCGGCTGCCAGCAAGCGCTACTTCGGCCAGCATCAACGGCCGCCCGCTCAAAGTGCGTAGCCAAACCACACCGATTGACCGCATCGTGGTGATCGGCGACACCGGCTGCCGCCTCAAGGGTCCTACCGCCTTTGTCCAGGCAGCGGATGGTACCGTGACTGGGGGCGATCGCTTACAGGACTGCACCAGTGAGGCAGCCTGGCCGTACAACAAGTTGTCCAAGGTAGCCGCCAGCTTTAATCCGGATTTGGTGCTGCACAACGGTGATATGCATTACCGTGAAGGTTTCCCGGAGGGCACCGAGACAGTCTTTGGTGGCTCCGCTAACGCGGCTAACGGCGGCTCACAGCAAGATAACAGCACAATTAAAGCAAAATTTACTGCCGCAGGCATTTCTGACTCCATCACATTTGGTTGGCGCGCTTGGGAGGAAGACTTCTTCAAGGGGTCTGGTCCGCTGCTTTCCGTTGCGCCGTGGGCCTTGACCCGTGGTAACCATGAGTTGTGTGATCGCGCCGCCCAGGGCTGGTACCGTTTCCTTGACACGCGTAATTTCCCCAAAGCCGGTGCGGTTTACGCCAAGACCGACGAGCCTGAGTACGACGGTACCGATGGCGCTGCAGCCAACTTCAAATATGTACGTGGCTCTAGCTTTAACGTGGCAAAAAGTTGCAGCCAGTACACCGATCCGGTGTCGGTTGTACTGGGTGATTTGCACTTGGTGCTCATTGATGTGGGCATGATGAACGACGTGCCTGGCCTGACTAGCAGTATGGGTGCCACCAACGGAGACCACATCCGAGTTGCCCGTCAACTGACGGCCTTGAGTAACCTGCCCGTGTCCAAAGACCCGACCAAGGCTACCTGGATTGTGGGCCACAAGCCCCTGTTTGCTTACAACGGCAGTGCAGCGGTGGCTGGCAATGCGCCGCAGCCTGCAGTTGCCCGTACCTGGCAATTTCAAAAAGCCATCAACCCAGGTACTGAGAGCGTGGACTTTGGTAACGGTTTGTTGCCTTCAAACACCCAGATGACCCATGCCGGTCATATTCACGGCTTCCAAATGATCAGCCAGCCCGCTGAGACCAACCTGCCGATTTCAGTGTTGATGGGTACGTCTGGCGATAATCTGGAAGGGATGGTTGAGGCCAACACCGGGGCGGCCTTGGCGCCCACTGGCTTTGGCAACAACATCACCGGTGGCCGCTGGCCCTGGTTTGACCAAGTCATTAATTCGGTCACTGTAAAAGCTGCGACCTGGTACACGAGCTTGGCCAAGAACCCACAAAACTTCAGCTCCAGCCCGATTCAAAACCCAGGCAAAAAGGAAACTGCTGTGATGTCCGAGTTCAGCTTTCTGGTGTTTGACCGCCTGCCGCCAACCACCGGCTCCGCAGCACCAAACTGGCAGTTTCAGGTGTATGACATCAACCGCAAACTGCTGCGTACATGCAAGACGTCGGGTAAAACAGCTAGCTGCGACGGTTGAGGTTTTGCCCGGTTGGCCGGGCAGACGCTGACCTGTTGGCATCGATCAGGGGGCTAAGTTCAGGCTAAAAACAAAAACTCTTACGCGCTCTGTTTTAACAGAAAGCCAGGATCCTAAAAAACCTATATAAATCAATACTTTACAAGAAAAAATAGCCGCACTGACACAAACAACTTTTATCGCTTGTTAAATTCAGCAGGACACACTACTGTTAACTACTTTTGTAGCAAAGGAGTTGCGTCATGGGTGTGCCTGTCAAAATTGACAACTTGCTTTATGAGCAAGCGAAAAATGAAGCCAAAGCAGAACACCGCACCATTGCTGGTCAGATAGAATTTTGGGCCAGTGTGGGTCGGGCTGCAATCGACAACCCTGAGTTGCCCGTTGAGTTTGTTGTGCAGGTCTTGGGTTCGATGAAAGAGCCCCGAAGTGATGCAACACCATTTTCACCTCGTAGCCAGGCGTGAGCTTCCAAGCGGTCCAGACGCGTAGGTTCTCGCGCCAATACAAAAAGCTGCACGATGACGTTGCGGCAGATGTAGATGCAGCAGTAGGTGCTGTGACCAACTCCCCATTGATCGGCGACAAGAAAAGGGCGACTTGGCTGCCTAGTACGTTTTCAAATTCCGAAGCCAAGGACAGCTTTATTTGCTTGGATACACGATTGGCGAAGAACTCAAGTTGATTTACCTCGAAGCAGTGGGGCCGCATGAAAATTTTTATCGCGATTTAAAACAGTGGTCCTCCCCTTAGATTGAAATACTTTGCAAAACCAAAATAGATGACCCATCGATGCTAGCCTGAGGTCCCGTGAACACGCGTTTGGCCAACTCGCAGGCCACCACGCCGGACTCGGCCGCTTGCCCCGCATGCATTCTTTTGACCATCCCGCCAGTGCCTTGGGTAAAGGCTTTGATGCCAGACATCATCGAGCACGCAATGCCCATTGTCCAAGAGGGCAAGTTGCGCTTGTAGGAACAAGCGAGGATCCACAGAGTTCTCGTTGAGGGAGAGTAAATGGTGGACCAATTGGAGTAAAGGCAGGATCATGCGTTGGTGCTTTTCGTTGGTGCTTTTCGGAATTCAAAATACAAAGAGATCGAAACTGAAACAGTTATCAAGTACCGAATCAATGGATCACCTCTGAACGCTCAGCAATGAGACGCAAATACCCTAGGTGGGGGTGTTCTAAACGCTGGCGAGAGACCAACGCAGTGCTTAAGGGGGGTGGTTTTCCGCAATGACCAAACCATTCATTGTTGCTATGATTTCTCCACTGCCCTTTGACGATGTGGTCCTGGGCCCACTGCAAACTCGGAGACCCCCATGAAGATTTGGTACCAAAGCATGACCAAAGTGTCGGCTTGGCCGGCCTACAACACGGCCTTGCGAAGCGTCTTGGCAAGCGTTGCCGATCCCCACACCCAGATCGAAGTGCACGGCATTGAAAAGCGTGGTGGCGTTGGGGATCAATACCGATACCTGGAATTCATCGAAACGCAAGAGGTCCTTGACAACGTTGAACGGGCCACTCAACAAGGTTTTGATGCATTTCTCATTGGCAACATTTGTGACCCCGGGCTGCGTGAAGCGCGCGAAATCACCGACATGCCGGTCATTGGACTTGGCGAGACGTCCAGTCACATTGCCAGCCTCATGGGGGGCAATTTTTCGGTGGTCACGGGCTCACCCAAACACGTTCCTCGCATTGTGGAGAACTTTCAGCGCTACGGCCACACCCCCCGAATCCACAGCGCACGCTCCATGCAAATGATCCGCTTGGTCGATCTGGACCAAGGATTTTCTGATCCCGCCATGGGTCAAGCCCTCATCGAACGATTTTTGTCGCAAGTTGACACCGTCTGTGATGAAGGCGCTGAAGTCATTGTTCCTGCGGTGGGCGTGCTCATGGTTTTATTGGCCCGAGAAAACATTTATACCGGCGGCAAAATGAAGATCCCCATCGTCAATGGCGTGAAGGCGCTGGTCAAGATGGGGGAGATGGCGGTACAACTGCGAGCCTCCATGGGCCAGGCGTGGACATCACGCCGGTGCACCTACCAGCAACCGCCCCCCAGCCAACTGGCGGAAATTCGCCATCACTATGGCGAGGTCTACAGCACATTGCCCAACCCATTGCTCAACCCATTGCTCAAGGAGTCTTCATGAATCTCATCAAAAGCCCATGGACTCGATCCCCAATGCAGTGGATGCAGTCATGCTGCTTGACCTTTGCCGCTTTGAGTGCCTCGGCGCAAGACTATCCCACTCGAGCCATCAAAATCATCGTGCCCTATGGGGCGGGCGGCAGCGTGGATGTCATTGCCCGTACTTTGGCGCAAGAATTGACCCCTCGCTTGGGTCAATCGGTCATTGTGGACAACAAGCCTGGTGCTGGTAGCAATGTGGGATCGAACTTGGTGGCCAAGTCTGCACCCGACGGCTACACCCTCTTGCTCACCTCTCCGGGCAACGCCATCAATGTGACCTTGTACAACCCCATGCCCTACGATGTGAGGACCGAGTTGACCCAAGTGGCCATGATTGGGCGTGCACCTGGCATCTTATTGGTCAGCAATAGCTTCCCCGCCAGCAATGTCAAAGAGTTTGTGGCCTTGGCCAAAAAATCCCCTGGCGCCATCAACTTTGGCTCGGGTGGTTCAGGCAGCTCCGAGCACTTGGGCGCTGAAATGTTCAAGTCAACGGCTGGCATCGACTTGCAACATGTGCCTTACAAAGGGGGTGCTGCGGTGATCAATGACATTTTGGCCGGTCACGTTCAGGCCTTCTTTACCAACCAAGCCAATGTGGTTGGGCAAATCAAGACGAACAGCATCAAGGTGCTTGGCGTGGCCGCCTCTCAACGCTCGAGCTTGCTGCCCACTGTGCCGACTTTTGCCGAGCAAGGCTATCCCCAGCAAATGGTCTCGGTATGGTGGGGCATAGCAGCGCCGAGCAAAACCCCCCTCCCCATCTTGGATATGCTCAATAAGGAAATCCTGGCCAGCGGTGCTTCTGCCGCCATGCGCAGTCGCCTCACCGACATGGGTGCCGAATCCATTGTCACCACACGACCCCAGGCCAATGCATTTTTGGAAGAAGAAATCGTCAGTTGGGGCAAAGCCGTCAAGAGTTCAAACGCCCAGGTCGATTGAGTACCCATGAACACCGATCCGTTGCGGTGTTGAACACACTAAAGTTGACTCCTGGGCGTTGATGGAACTGCCCATTTCCCTCAACACCGCGTCCTCGCGCAAGAGCCCATTCGCTCACCACTCCAAGCCGCTTGCTATTCCATTTGGACTTTGGAGGTTTGAACGACCCGGGCCCATTTGCTCACCTCTGACTTGAAGAATGCGCCAAATGCTTCTGGCGTGCTGCTCATGGGCTCAGCGCCCAATTGCAACATCTTATCGCTCACCAAGGGGTCTTTCAACGCGTCGGCCACCTCCAGACTGAGTTGATGGATGATGTCATTGGGCGTGGCAGCAGGCGCGAACAAACCAAACCAGGCGGTGGCGTCAAATCCAGTCACCCCCACCTCATCGAGGGTGGGAATATCGGGTGCCACACGTGAACGCACTTTGGTGCTGACCGCGAGCGCTCTCAGTTTGCCAACCTTCACCATGACTCTTTCAACTCCCATCTGAGGAGAGGCTAGCCACGGTAGTTCACCACAATTGAGTGCTAATTTTTTAGATAAATCGGTGTTGATTTGCATTCGGAATTTTCAAGGGTTAAGGGCGATACCTTCAAATCCAACGCGACAAGGCCTGGACATCTTCAGCAAACATCTGTCCCTTTTCATAATGCACCAATAGACCAGACTTGTCGTAGACCGTGACCACTGGAACAGAAGATGGCTTTTTAAGTTCGGACTTTACCTGCGGGTCTAGCCATGTAGAAGGAAAACTGTAGCGATGTTTTTGAAAATGTGCCTTTGCAGCAGATAAATCTTTGTCAATAGATACGCCCAAAACAAAAAGACCTTTGCCTTGGTATTTCACAGATAGCTTTTCAATCTCGGGTGTTTGTTGCGCGCAGAACGGGCACCAACTTGCCCAAAAGTAAGTCACCAAAACTTGACCCTTGAGTTGAGTTGACTTTAAGACTTCATCATTAAGCAGATGGACCTGCGACCATGGGATGGTTGAGCCTATATCAGGGCTAATGATTTGGGAAAAACCTAGGGTGGGTAGGCAGGCCACCAAAGCGCCAGCTTGGATTAAATTTCTTCTAGAGCTCAGGTTCATAACAATCCCAAACTAATTTCGTGTAAGTGACAAATTGTAAATTACAGTTTTCCCAGTAATTTTGTAGATTCTACGCTCAGCGCTGTCACTTAGCACTAGAAAAGTTAGGCGCTAGGCGCTAGGCGCGGGGCTCATTTGTCTGCGTGTTGTCATCAAGTTCTCCTTGGTCATTTGTTGGCGCCAGCGGCAAGCCACTTAGCGATGGTTTGTGCATCTGCATCGCTCAGGCCTTGCGCAGGCATGGGGATAGATCCCCACAGGCCTGAGCCTCCCGCGCGAATCTTGCCGGCCAGGTAGCCTACCGCATCCGGGCGCTCCGCATACTTTTTGGCTACTTCTTTGAATCCGGGACCGACAATTTTGTTGTCCATGCCGTGGCAGGCGGTGCAGGTATGCTTTTGTGACAAGGCCATGGCCGCAGCGTTCGCAGAAGGGGCGGCGACCAAGGCCTTAGCCGGTGCAAGGCTTGCCATCTGGCGGGCCTGCGCTGCGTTTGTGGCGGGTGCTTGCGTAGTGTCCACACCGCGCTGCGCACCCACGGTGCGGTTTTGCTCGGCCAAATTGCCGTGCGCGTTGCGGGCAAAATCGGGCAGGAAAGATGTGACCTTTTGGTCCACCGCACAGTCCTTCATGCAGGCCACGGCTTTGACGTCGGGCTTGGTGCCATTGCCCATCAGCTTGCCTGGCCACAGGCCATGGTCGGTGGTCATGCCGTTGCGGTTGGGCAATAGCTTTTGCACGTCCGCTATGTTGGTGTTTGATAAAACCAAGTTGTCCGGCACGATGCGGCCTAAATTTAATAAATAGGCGGTGACGGCATAGACCTCATTGGTACTGAGCGATTTGGGCGCGTTCCAGGGCATGGCGCGGTTGATGTAATCCCACAAGGTTGACAAGGTGGACACCTTCATCAGGGTCGTGCGACCGGGGTAAGCAGCATCGTTCAGATGCGCGACCTGGCCGCTCTTCATATCCTGCGCGGTCGTTCCGCCCACCAGGGGTGAGTACGTCTGGTTACTCTCGCCGAACACACCGTGGCATGACGCGCATTTGCTTTCCCAAATGTCCATGCCCTGGCTGACCGAGCCCGCGCCTTGGGGTAGCCCCTGAAAGTCAGGGCGCACGTCGATATTCCAGGCGGCCACTTCCTGGGGCGTGGCCGCTCGACCGATCGATGTGTAATCGTTTTGGGCCGACACCATCGGTGCGGCCAACAGCGCTGCTATCGCCATGGCCGGTATTAGATACGCGGCACTGAATTTAGGCGATCTGGACATTTTTCACCTCGCCGTTTTCTTGCACCAGCCAGGACTGAATGGAGTTGTTGTGGTAGATCGAGCGGGTACCGCGCACAGCCCGCAGTTGGCGACTGCTGGGTTGCACGTAGCTGGTTTCATCGGTTGCCCGGCTCTGAATCAAGGCCGGTTTGCCGTCCCACACCCAGTCAAGACTGAAACGGGTTAGACACTTACTGAGGACCGGGCTCTCTAGGCGCGCCTTGCGCCAGTTGCGCCCGCCATCGGTCGATACGTCCACGCCTCGCACCTTGCCTCTACCCGACCAGGCCAGGCCGGTGATGTTGTAAAAGCCCGGGTTCAGCAAGAGCTGCCCGCCCGATGGCGTAGTCACCACGCTTTTGCATTCCTGTGTGCTGGTGTACTGGCGATGCTTGCCGCCAGGCATCAGGTCCACGTAGTGGATGACTTCGTCCTTGGTGCCATAGGGCTTATCGCCCACTTCGATGCGGCGCAAGTACTTCACCCAACTCACGCCTTGCACCCCCGGTACCACCAGGCGCAAGGGGTAGCCGTTTTCGGGGCGTAACATTTCGCCATTTTGGCCATAGGCGACGAACACCTCGCCGCTTTCTATCAGCTCCATAGGCACCGTGCGCGTCATGGACGAGCCATCGGCTCCTTCGGCCAGCACATAACGGCCACGACGGTAATCCACACCGGCGCGGTCTAACAGTAGCTTCAGTGGCACACCGGTAAATTCGCTGCAACTGATCATGCCGTGCGTGTATTGGCAGGTGGGCACGGCGACGTTGCCCCATTCCATGCCGGTGTTGGCGCCGCATTCGATAAAGTGAAACCGGCTCACCGACGGCAAGCGCATGATCTCGTCCATCGTAAACACCATGGGCGTCTTGACCAATCTGTCGTCTGCGCCATTGATCATCAGGCGGTGCTTGGACGGGTCGATGTCCCACCAGCCTTGGTGGTGGCGCTCAAAATGCAAGCCGCTGGGTGTCACGATGCCAAACAGGGATTGCAGTGGGGCGAAAGAGACGGATGCTTGCGCCGTTTGCGTCAGTCCAGGACTGGTGCGCCGCTGCACATTGGTTTCAAACTTAGACGGCTTGCCGTAACCGTCGCTCGCGACCGCTTGCCCTAGCCCGCGTGAATGTTCTGGCAAATTCAGGATATGAGGGTCACCTTGCGCTTGCGCACTGGCACTGGCTTGCGCCAACGCGGGCACCGATGCCGCAAGGCTTGCCGCCGCAAAGGCGTTACGCAGGAAGTTGCGCCGGCCACTCTTGGCTTCTTCAAATACCATGCTGACCGCTTGGGCACCTAAAAAATTCTCCAGCGCTTTGACAAGGCGACCCGGTGTCTTCGCGTGTGAATTTAATATATTCATGAACGCTATTTAAGCAATAAATAATATGTTTGCACTAAGATAAACCCTTGGTCCCTGGTCGCTGCGATACATTCGGGCTAATTGTTTAGCAACCCGACCGATATGGCTCACCATATCGCCGGAGGTGTCCTGATCGGTTTTGGTGGCGTCACGGTCATGGGTTGCTCCATAGGCCAAGGCATCAGCGGCCTGGCGCTGCAATCGGCAGGGGCGATTTTGGCCGTGGCCGGCATCATTGCAGGCGCGTGGCTTGGACTGCGCTACCAAGCCTGGCAATTGGACAGATAGGGCGCCTGTAAGACGCTTTAGACGCACGCATATGACCTCATGGCGGCGGAAGTAATGATAGAAACCAGCAGTTTCTTGGGCCTGAGCAACGAGATGGTCTATCTCTGTCGGGATACCTATTTGAATGGCCATATCGCTGATCAGCTCAACGTATCAGCCCAAATATTCTTCGCCCAATTCATCGCGTAAACACCTTCCAGTTCAGTCGCGCCTGTGGCTGCTGCAGTGACGCCTCCAGAGCCTGGGACCGTTACAAATGTTGTGCGGCCATCGAATTGACCGATTTGGTGCACGCTGGCCACATGCACTACGCGCTTATCGTCCACAAAGCTGTAGCAGGTGTTGGTAAGCATCGGTGCAGCATTGACTTCCCAGCCCGAAAGCTGCGCTACGACCGCTGTGGCGCACACCTTTGCTTGGCTATTGGCCATATGACCGCTCTTGGGCATACCCGGCGCGATTTGAATCGAATCCCCAAGAACGTGAATGTCTTTGGCCGCTGTTGATTCAAAGGTCACGTAGTTGACGCCGCACCAATTGTTGTTGGCCTGATTTGCCAGCCCGGTTTGCAAAGCGATCTGGCCTGCACGCATGGCGGGTAAGACGTTAAGCACTGTGGCCGTGACATCATCTTGCACATCGAACTTCACGGTATTGGTTCGAGCATCGACGGCAACAGTCATGTGATTACCCCGATATTCCAAAATGCCCTTGTAATCATTCGCCCACACGGCCTTGAATAAAGGACCTTTAGAAGTGACGTCCGGGTTGGCATCCAGGATAAGTACTTTCGACTTTGGCTTTTTAGTTTTGAAATACCAAGCCACTTGGCTGGCTCGCTCATAAGGCCCAGGCGGGCAGCGATAGGGCGCTAGCGGAATAGCTATGGCATACGTGCCGCCGTCCGGCATGGCCTCTAGCTGCTTGCGCAGCGCTACAGTTTCTGCGCCAGCCTTCCAAGCCTGCAAAATTTGACCCGACTCTGAGGCTGCCTTCAAACCTTCAATCGAAGCAAAATTCAGATCGATACCGGGCGAGACCACTAGCTTATCATAGGCAATGTTTTGGCCTTGGCTGAGTGTGACTATTTTCTTGGTGGGATCAATGCTTACGACCGTTTCCCGAACTACAGTAACTCCATGATTGCTAGATAGGCCGGAATAGGGCGTGGTGAGGTCCGCTATCTGCTTGCTGCCTCCGATCACGAGATTAGAGATGGGACAAGAGACGAAGTTGTAACTGGGCTCGATCATTACGACGTCGATCTTATATTCGGATAGTAGGCGCACGTATTTGGCAGCCGTTGCACCACCGTAGCCGCCGCCAATTACGACCACTTTAGCTTTGGCAGGGATGCTAGCCGTCGTGGCGCATGCTCCCAGGCCCAACAGAGAAATCGCAGCAGACGTATGCAGAAATGAGCGGCGTTGAATCATAGTGATCTCCTTATTTTTTCTGAGCAGCGAAATAGGAAGCGATTTGCTCAATCTGCGCATCGCTGTAGCCTTTGGCCAGTTGATGCATGATGGTGGCAGGGCGTTGACCAGAGGCAAAAGCTTTCATTTGCGTGACGATGTAATCTTTGGGCAAGCCAGCGAGCGTCACAACAGCTGAGCCTTCAAAGGCCTTGCCGTTTGTCCCGTGACAATTGGCGCAGGTTGCAGCCAGACTAATGAGGTTTATGGTTTTCGCGTCTTGCGCAGCTGCCGGTACTGTGTGCAGGGCCAGTAAGCTGACGGTCAAAATGTTCCAAATAGCTTGTTTTTTCATGGCTGCTCCGTAAAATGAAAACATAATATGCTTTTAAGCGAACCTATAACAAGGAAGTTGCCTAAGTAAATACCCTTGGGGAAGGTCTGATCATGAGGAGTGGCTTGGTTATTCGGCAAAGAAAAAGTAAGCCAATTGCAGAGCTCATGCACCGGTGGCTACTGGCGCACCGGCTAGAAATCCCTGACAAATCGGCCTCTGCGCGGGCGATGGACTACTCCATCAAGAGGTGGGATGCGTTGGTGAGGTACATCGATGACGCACAGTTGCCCATTGATAACAATTTGATAGAAAACACCATCAGGCCCATCGCTATTGGCAGGAGTAACTGGTTATTTGCAGGCTCATTGAGGGCTGGCAAACGGGCAGCAGCGATCATGAGTTTGATTCAGAGCGCCTTATGCCGCGCCCGGCATAATGCTGATTATGCCGAACGCCAAACTATGCCGAGTGGGCCCGCTTTCAACATGTTTCGCCTTAGTCAGCGTTTAATCGGATCGGCATAGTTCATCATATCTTCGTTTTTTAACAACGGAGATTTAGATGAAGAATGCGCAAGAATATTTAAGTGGAAGCCGGCTTTTCTGGCGATTGCGAAGTTGTGTCCATGGGCAGCATTCAGACTCTACTGGCCAAATATGTGCATGTCGCCATCACGACCTGCCCATCGTTGGCAACCAAGCGGGTGTCGCCTCATGTGCTGAGGCACAGCGCTGCAATGGAGCTCCTTCAGGCAGGGGTAGATACATCGGTCATCGCATTGTGGCTCGGTCATGAATCCGTCGAGACCACCCAGAACTACCTTCATGCTCATCTCCCACTAAAGGAGGCAGCTCTTGCGAAACTCGAGCCGTACAAGGAATCCAAGCAACTCCGATTTCGTCCTAAAGATCAACTTCTCGCCTTTCTCGAAATGCTGTGAGCAGTCAAACTATGCCGATCCGATTAAACGCTGACTAAGGCGAAACATGTTGAAAGCGGGCCCATTCGGCATAGTTTGGCGTTCGGCATAAAGCGCCAAAATGAATGGGCATGACCCCTACCTCTACCTCAAAGATATTCTTGAGCGCCTGCCCACGCAAAAGAACCACCTCATTCACGAGCTACTGCCGCACCTCTGGCAGCCTAAACAACCATAAGAATGGCCACCTAAGGGTGGCCATTTAAATCCACAGCCTGCAAAATTCAAAAGTCAACACGTGTTCCCCGCGGGCTTACATTTAAAAGGCCAAAGTTCGAGGCCAGATAGGATCACTGATCTTTGAAATCCCAAAAGATCGACTCCCTCGCTGGTGCTCGAACTTGACAGTGAAAAAATTAAATGGCGGAATACTGATCTTTGGTTAAACCGCTGCAAGTTGCAAGTTAACTTTTTTACCCAGTGCTGCAGCGGCACTGGCGAGAGTGGTAAGGGTTAGGCTTGCATCGTTTTCATCAAGCAATCTATTTAAGGCAGCGCGGCTTGTGTGCATGCGTTTAGCAAGCTCAGTCTTAGTCAATTTTTGAGCTTTCATTTCTTGGTCTATCTGCCAAGCAATGACTCTTTTTAGCGCAACAGCAGTGCTTGAATCAAGCAGGGATTCTTCTTGCAAAAAATCATCAAAACTCGATCCAATGTTTTTCTTTGACATGTCATTTCCTTTTCAAGATCTTGAGACGTTCTTTGGCCAGATCCAAATCTTGTTTGGGCGTAGCTTGTTGCTTCTTGATAAATCCGTGAAGAATCACCATGGTTGATCCCTCAAGGCAGAAGAGTATTCGAGCTATTCGGTTTTCAAGCTTGACCCTGATCTCCCAAATGCCACCCTCTAGATGCCTGACCAAAGGCATGCCCAGAGGCCAACCGAATTGAACTGTTTTGATGTCTTCGCCCATGATTCTTCGCTCAGTGGCAGTTAGAGCTTTAAGCCAATCGCGTACAGGCTCATTGCCACTGTCTGTTTTAAAGAAACTTACGTTAAGAATCGGCTTCATCTCTGTAGCGTACCATATTTGATACGTTTCGTCAAGTTGCAAATAAACTGCTGCAAATAAACTGCAAAAT
>Ga0209190_1000894_pt1 | contig 21337 bp, 30 predicted proteins | sample M_140205_XF_Meta_FD_187315 | JGI IMG/M metagenome (GOLD analysis project Ga0209190, IMG submission 187315) | Freshwater microbial communities from Lake Montjoie, Canada to study carbon cycling - M_140205_XF_MetaG (SPAdes) (version 2) | ecosystem: Environmental > Aquatic > Freshwater > Lake... | reverse complement strand
GCCCATGAGTGCCCTTACCGGAAGCCGGAGGCCCTAACAGGACAACACGGAGCGGCGTGGCGGCGAACCCCATCAGTAACCACGGTAGACCGCTGCGGTGATTCCAACCACAATCAGAATTGCGATCACGATCCAGAGGTAGAGGATCGCCGATCGAGAAGCGGCACCGCTGGTTTGGCTTAGGCGGTCGTAACGACCCTTGAGTTTACCTTTACGAAGGAATCCGTCGTAGTGTTTTTGCAGCAGTTGAGTCTCCACTTGGCGCATCACGTCGAGCACCACACCGACCATAATCAATAGCGATGTACCACCAAAGAATTGCAGCACCAACGACCCCGGGGGAAGACCGACTAGCCTACCGACTAACACAGGAAGCACGAAGATTCCCACCATGAAAAATGCACCCGCAAACGTCAAACGAGTCATCGTAAAATCGAGGAAATCCGCGGTTGGCTTTCCGGGACGCACGCCTGGAATGTATCCGCCATTGCGCTTGAGATCCTCAGCGATTTGAGAAGGCTGAAACATCATGGCCACCCAGAAATATGAGAAGAGAAAGATACCGATACCGCCCAAGATGTAGAACCAAAGTCCACCGTTAGAGAGTTGTCCGTAAAGTTTTACCGCCCATGGTTGGCCAGCAACTCCTGGGATCCACTGCAACATCAGCGGCGGCAACGATAACACCGCCGAGGCAAAAATGATCGGCATCACACCCGCATAATTCACCTTGAGTGGAAGATACTGCGTCTGACCACCAAACTGTTTGCGTCCCACGACCCGCTTGGCGTATTGCACCGCGATGCGGCGTTGCGCCTGAGTGATCGCGATCGTTGCCGCGATCACGACCAGCAACAGCGCGATCATCACAACCATCCACATTGCGTTGAAGGCATTCACGGCACCTTGCGAAGGGATGAAAAATTTCCATGCCTGAATCAGTGCCCCAGGTAGAGCTGAAATAATGTTCACCGTGATGATGATCGAGGTGCCATTGCCAATTCCCTTTTCGGTGATTTGATCGGCAATCCAGAGCAACAAAACCGTACCCGCAACGATGGTGATGACTGTTAACGCCATCCAAAGGATCGATGGATCTGGAACTAGATTGCCAAATTTTTCAATCCCCTTCATGTAAGGGATATTCCGAGGATTCGTTAACGACTTGGCGACGAAAAATCCTTGAACCAAGGCGATACCGATCGTGATGTAGCGGGTGTACTGGGTAATTTTCTGCCGACCACCATCTTCACGGGCCAGACGGGAAAGCTTAGGAACGACAGCGGTCATCAACTGCACCATGATCGATGCGGAAATGTACGGCATGATGCCTAGAGCGAAAATACCTGCTTGTTGGAGACCACCGCCGGAGAACACCGTTAGAAGCGCGGAGATGCCGCCACCCGTCGCGGGATTCTTCGTTTGATTATCCAACCATGCCTTGATCACCGAGCCATCGACGCCTGGGAGAGTGATATGCACCCCAAGTCGGATGATAACAATCAAAGCGAGCGTGAAAAGAATCCGGTCGCGGAGTTCAGGAATTTTCCAAGTGTTAGTGAATGCTGAAATCATGGCTGTGTTGGAGAAAAAAATGACGTGCAGGTTAAAAACACGATGAGGAAGCGCTGGTGCGCTTCCTCATCGGAAATCAGAGATCAATGCGGAGTGATCAAGCGGTAGGCTTGGCTTCGACAACTTTAACAGGTGCAGTGATGGTACCACCTGCTTTCTCGATCTTTTCACGAGCGGAAGCGCTGGCGTTGTCCACCACGAGATGGAATGCCTTGGTGACTTCGCCGATACCGAGAACTTTGACTTTGTCGCAGCGACCATTGACGAGACCTTGCCCGCGGAGGGCGGCTTCGTCGATGGTGGAACCGGCGTCGAAAAGATCATCGAGTTCGCCGACGTTGAAGACGCAGAAGACGTCGCGGAAGTCGAAGTTGTTGAAGCCGCGCTTTGGCAGACGACGATGAAGAGGCATTTGACCGCCTTCGAAACCGACACGAGTGCCTGAACCGGAGCGAGCCTTTTGACCCTTGTTGCCCTTGCCTGAGGTTTTCCCACGGCCGGAGCTTTCGCCGCAACCGAGACGCTTGTTCCGGTGCTTGGATCCCGGATTCGGGCTGAATGAATGAAGTTCCATTGTTGTTGAAGAGTTAGTGATAAGAGATGAGGGATCGCGGATTGGGGATAAAACCCCCTACCTCGGATCTTAGATGGCTTTTTCCCGCTTCTTCTTGCCGCGTGCGCCGAGAACCTCGTCGCGGGTGCGGAGTTGGGAGAGGGCCTTGAGGGTGGCTTTCACCACGTTAGCATGATTGGACGAACCCATCGATTTGGCGAGAATGTCACGAATACCGACTGCTTCGCAAACGGCACGCACACCGCCACCGGCGATGATGCCCGTTCCCGGAGAAGCTGGCTTTAGGAGGACTTTTCCGCCGCCGAATTCTGCGTAGATTTCGTGAGGGATAGTTCCGTCAACGATGCTCATCGAGACGAGCACTTTGCGAGCGCCGTCACTGGCTTTCTTGATGGCGTCTGCCACTTCGTTTGCCTTGCCATAACCGAGTCCGACTTTGCCGACTTTATTTCCCGTGACCACAAGTGCGGAGAAACTGAAGCGACGACCGCCCTTTACGACCTTGGCGCATCGGTTGATGAAGACAACCTTTTCGGAAAGCTCGTTGCCTTCGGCGTCAGTTGGGGCAGCACGCTCTTCACGGCGTGGGCCGCCGCGACCGCGACCGCCTTGACCGCCACCGCCACCGCCTTGATAGCCACCACCACCGCCGCCACCTTGGCCGCCGCGATTGCCTTGATAGCCGCCTTGCGAAGGAGCGGAGCCCGCGATCGGGCCGAGTGCTGGCTTGGCGTCTGCCGAAGCCACTGGAGTTTCATTTTCTGGAATTGTTACCATGATATGTGTCAGGTCAGGCGTTAGAATTGGAGTCCGGATTCACGCGCTGCGTCAGCGAGTGCCTTGACTTTGCCATGATAGAGGTGACCGCCGCGGTCGAAGACTACGGCACTGATGTTCAGACCCTTGGCACGCTCGGCTAGGAGTTGGCCGACTTTCTGGGCGCTCTCGACATTTGCCGAAGCCTTTTCGAAAGTCTTGTCGAGCGTCGAGGCGGAGACTAAGGTCTTGCCTAACGCGTCGTCGATGACTTGGGCGTAGATGTGTTGGTTCGAATAATGAACGGCCAGACGTGGACGTTCGGCAGTGCCGGAAACCTTCCGGCGGATGCGGTTGTGGATCCTGCGGCGGATCGACTTGCGATTGATAGTGCTCATGGTGCCGTAATTTTTTTGAGGTGTGGGGCGACGGTGATAAATTATTTGCCGACGCTTTTGCCTTCTTTGCGGCGAACTTTTTCACCGACGTAGCGAACGCCCTTGCCCTTGTATGGTTCGGGTGGATAAAAGCCGCGAACTTCGGCAGCGAACTGACCGACGAGCTGCTTATCGATGCCTTCCACCTTGATCTTGGTGTTTTCAACGACTGTGACGCTGAGTCCCTTGGGGATGGGGTGGAGGAGTGGGTGTGAGCGGCCAAGCGAGAGGTCAAGGTCTGAACCCTTGACGGCTGCGCGGAGACCGACGCCGATGATTTCGAGGTCCTTCACGAAGCCAGTGGACACGCCAAGAATCATATTCTGGACGAGGCTGCGGGCGGTGCCGTGAAGGGCTTTGTGTTGGCGAAGCTCGGTGGCGCGTGAGACGACGACTGTGCCGTCTTCGCTGGTGAGTGAGATGCCATCTGGAAGTGGGAAGTCGAGTTTGCCCTTAGGGCCTTCGACGATCACCGTGCGGCCGTCAATTTTGACGGCGACTTTCGCGGGGACAGAGATTGGTTTGAGTCCGACTCGTGACATGGTATTATTTCCTTTTACGAGTTAGGGATTACCAGACGTTGGCGAGGAGTTCGCCACCGAGGTTTTGTTTCTTGGCGGAGCCGCCGGACATGACACCCTTCGAGGTCGAAAGGATCGAGATGCCGAGGCCGGACATGACGCGTGGCACTTCGCCAGAGCCGACGTAGTGGCGGCGACCTGGAGTGGAAACGCGCTTAAGGTCGGTGAGGACCGAGCGACCGTCGATGAACTTCGGCTTTGCGGTGAGCGTGGTGCGCTCGCCGGTGACGACTTCGTATTTCCAGAGGTAGCCTTCTTCCTGAAGAATTCGGGCGATGTCTGCCTTAATCTTGGAGTAAGGAGCGGAGAATTCCTCGTTGCCGGCACGGGCTGCATTTTTGAAGCGCGTGAGGAAGTCGGAGATTGGATCGGTGAGAACTGCCATATAATTGGATTCCTTTTAAGTTGTTTGGGTCCGGAGTTTAGTTGGCGGCAACGGCCTCGACTTCGTTCGCTTTTTTCATGTCGCGGAATGGCATGCCAAGCTCCATCAGGAGCGCACGGCCTTCAGCGTCTGTCGGTGCGGAGGTCACAAAAATCAGGTCAAAGCCGATGGTGCGCTTGATTTGATCGATTTCGATTTCCGGGAAAATGGATTGGTCATTCACGCCGCAGGCGTAGTTGCCGCGACCGTCGAATGACTTCGACGAGATACCGCGAAAGTCGCGGATGTTCGGTGCGGTCACGTTGATGAACCGGTGCATGAATTCCCACATACGAGCGCCACGGAGGGTGACGCGGGCGCCGAGGGCTTCACCTTCACGCAGCTTGAAGTTAGCAACAGCCTTCTTCGAGAATGTGATAGACGGGCGTTGGCCCGTGATTTTTTGGATCTCATTGACCGCGTCATCGACAGCGACTTTGCGATCTGGGGACTTGCCCATGCAGGAAGTGACCACGATTTTTTCGAGTCGTGGGACTTGGTGGGAGTTGGAGTACCCCATACTCTTTTTGAGAGCGGGGACGACCTTGTCCTTGTAGTATTGTTGTAGTGTTGGAGTACTCATTTTTTTGCGGGTCAGCGCTGATTGCTCAGGTGCTTAAGCGCGGGCGGAAGTGCAGACGCTTCTTGCGAAGCGGATGGCTTCAGCCCACTTTTTTAACATTGGAGATATGGACGGGACCGTCGATGGTTTTGATGCCACCGTTCGGTTCGGCTTCGGTGGCCTTGACGGCTTTTTGGATCGGGCGGCCGCCTTCGACGACGACCTTGCCCTTGGCGGCATTCACGAGGAGCACGGTGCCGCGCTTACCTTTGTGATTGCCTGCGATGATTTCGACTTGGTCACCTTTTTTGACGTGGGTCTTGATGCGGCTCATGAAATTAGAATTTAGATGGATTGGATGGCGGAGATACCAGTGGCTCAGAGAACCTCGGGTGCGAGAGAAACGATTTTCATGAACGAACGGTCACGAAGTTCACGGGCCACGGGTCCGAAGATCCGGGTTCCGCGTGGGTTGTTGTCTTTGTCGATGATGACAACAGCGTTGGAGTCGAAGCGGAGGACTGAGCCATCCGCACGGCGGATCGGGTAAGCGGTGCGAACCACCACCGCCTTGACCACGCTGCCTTTTTTGACGGCAGCGGTCGGGATGGAATCGCGAATGTGGCAGGTGATCACGTCACCAATCGAAGCGGTGCGGCTGCGCTTGCCGAGCACGCCGATCATTTTTGCGCTGCGTGCACCGGTATTATCGGCGACGACGAGCATAGTTTCCATCTGGATCATGACTTAAGAAATTTAAAAGTTGAAAGTTGAAATATGAATTGGGCGTGGCCCGATCAATGAGAGATAACTTCAGCAAGGGTCCAGCACTTTAGCTTCGAAAGTGGACGAGTCTCGACGATGCGGACGCGGTCACCGATCTGGCCTTGGTTGCTTTCGTCGTGCACGTAGTATTTTTTCGAGCGTTTGACGATCTTGTTGAATTTAGGATGGGGAACCCGTGCGACGTGTTCGACGACGAGAGTCTTGTCCATTTTATTGGAGATGACCACGCCGACGCGGGTTTTACGGAGGTGGACTTGAGTGTCCGAAGGAGTCTCGCTCATGTGAAGAATTAGTTAGGGCGTTGGTGGCTTGGATTAAGCGCTCTTCTTCGCGGTCAGTGCCGTGAGAACTCGAGCGGTTTCGCGACGCACCTGACGGATGCGAGCAGGATTTTCCAATGTGCCGGTGGCGCGTTGGAGACGGAGATTGAGAGATTCCTGTTTGAGGTCACGGAGACGGACTTGGAGTTCGTCTGCGGAATACTCGCGGGATTCTTTGGCTTTAGTGGTGGCCATAATTCTGAGAAGTGTTAGATAAGTTGAGTCGGACGAGATTAAGCGTGCGGATTACGGGCGACGAGGCGAGTGCGGATGCCGAGTTTGTAGGAAGCGAGACGCATGGCCTCTTTTGCTGCGGACTCCGGCACACCACCGATTTCAAAAAGCATGTTGCCAGGGCGGATGACTGCTACCCAGCCTTCCACGGCGCCTTTGCCTTTACCCATCCGAGTTTCGGGCGGGCGGGAGGTGATCGACTTGTGTGGGAAAATCCGGATCCAGACTTTTCCTTTCCGTTTCAGCGAGCGGTTGATCGCGATCCGGCAGGCTTCGATCTGGCGGTTGGTCATCCATCCGCGGTCGAGGGTTTGCAGGCCGAAGTCGCCGAAGGCGACGGTGGTTCCGCGCTGGGCATTACCAGATCGGCTTCCGCGGTGGCTCTTGCGGAACTTGGTTCGTTTGGGCATCAAAGGCATAACTCGGTCCTTCTAGGAAAATGGTTGATTGAGAATTGAGAGGATTGAAAATCAGTTACGATTGTTAGGGCGACGATCGCCACCGCGGTCACCACCACCACCACCACCACCGCCGCCGCCGCCACGGCGATCACCGCCACGGTCGCCACGGTCGTTGCGACCTTGGGGTTGTTTGCCAGTGCCGTCGTCTTCTTTTTTGTTCACCCAGCATTTGATGCCGATGATTCCGTAAAGAGTGCGAGCTTCGGCGAAGCCGTAGTCGAGTGGGACGCGGAGAGTTTGAAGAGGCACCTTGCCTTCGCGGTAGCCTTCAGCGCGCGCGATGTCAGCACCACCGAGACGGCCTGCGCAACGGAGACGGATGCCTTCGGCGCCGAATTCCATGGCAGTTTGCAAAGCGCGCTTCATGGCGCGGCGGAAACTGATACGACGCTCGAGTTGCACCGCAATTTGTTCGGCGACGAGTTGAGCATCGAGCTCGGGCTTGCGGATTTCGATGATATCAATTTTCACTTGGGCGCCCTTGCAGATGACGGAGAGATCCTTGGTCATCACTTCGATTTCCTTGCCTTGGCGACCGATGATCAGTCCTGGGCGGGATGTGTGAAGGGTGACACGGACGCTGTTCCATGCACGCTCGATCACCACGCGGGCGAGCCCGGCATTGATCAGCTTATTCTTGAGGTAGCCACGGATCGCGAGATCTTCGTGGAGCTTGTCGGTGTAGTCTTTGCCCTTGGCAAACCATTTGGAACGCCAATCTTTGTTGACGGCGAGACGGAATGCGATCGGATTTACTTTTTGGCCCATGGTCGGTGAGGGATGAGATTAAACGAGAGAATTTCAGGCGGTTTCTTCCACCACAGCTGTTGGAGCTGGGGTTTCTTTGATTTGTTGGGCGACCTTGCGGGCGACCTTCTTTTTCTTCTCGGGGGCGGAGCCTACGAGAGTGATCGAGATATGGCTGGTACGCTTCAGGATCGGGCCGGCGGAGCCTTTGGCCCGGGGCTTGAAGCGGCGGAGTGTAGGTCCAGCACCGATGACGGCTTCCTTGATCACAAGGGTCGTAGCATCGAGCGAAAAATTATTTTCGGCATCTGCGATGGCGGTCTTGAGAGTTTTACCGATCAGCTGTGCAGCTTTTTTAGGGGTAAATGTCAAGATATCGAGGGCGCTCGAAACGGCGAGGCCTTGGATTTCGCGGGCGACGTCACGCGCCTTTTTAGGCGAGAGGCGAACGAATTTAGTGGTGCTTTTGACTTCCATGGAACGTCGGACGTGAGTGTTTACTGCGCTGATGCTTGTGTTTCGAGGACGGCGAAATCGCCGGTACGTGGAGATTCGGTGACGTTGTCGAGATGTTCGACAAAGGCACCACTGACGCCCTTGCGAACGTCAGCGAGAATGGCTTTTCCGTAAGGCTGTTGCCCACGGACGAGGCGAAAGGTCATGCCAATTTTTGCGCCTTGGCTCTCGCCGAGGTTGAAAACTAACATACCACTTTCTTGGTCGAGGCTCACGATCCGGGCTTGCTGAAGCGAGCCGGTGCGAACATCGGGGCGAGGCTTCTGGCGCAGTCCGAGGACAGCGTCAAGCTCTCTTAGTGAAGTTTCGACACGAAGTCTTGCATCTGGGTCTGAAACCACCGCAAGGCGGAGGTAATCCATAACGGTCGAAACAAGGTGCGTGGCGGAGCCTTCGAGTTGGGCGGTTCGCTCACTTGCGATTTGCAAGTCTGCGGCCGCTTGGACGAGGCGGTCGTCTCCCCCGTCGAGCAAGTTCTTGCCGAGAGCTGCGAGTCGTTCGCGGACCTGAGCGAGTTGCTCGGACGCTTGCTTCTCGCTGCGATTGGCCTCGGTGAGGCTGCGTTGAAGAGCTTGATTCTGTTCTTGGAGGTCGGTGATGATCTCTTGGAACTCCTCGGCGGTCGGCGGCGCTTGAGCCACACACATCTCCGCCGCCGCCGACAACCCGAGGGCTGCGGTGAGTGCTTTGAGATGGAATGTGGAACGCATGACGATGAGGAGGTGAGTCAGAATCGATTACTTTTTGCCGATACCACCGTGAGTCTTGAAAAGACGCGTCGGTGAAAATTCGCCAAGCTTGTGACCTACCATGTTTTCGGTCACGTAAACGGGAACGAATGTTTTGCCGTTGTGCACGGCGAAGTTGTGGCTAACAAAGTCTGGGGTAATCATCGACTTGCGGCTCCATGTTTTGATGGGCTTGCGGTCGGATCCGGCTTCGGCGACGGCGTCGATCTTCGCGAGAAGCTTTTGATCGACGTACGGGCCTTTTTTGAGTGAGCGTGGCATAGAATCAGTTCGTTAAATGGTTCGCTAAAAGTGGATTACTTCTTCTTCGCTTTGTGGCGGGACTCGACGATGAAGACGCTGGTGGTCTTGCGCTTGTTGCGAGTCTTCTGACCCTTCGCATGACCCCACGGGCTGAGAAGGTGCTGACGACCCCCACCCGACTTGGACTTGCCTTCGCCACCACCGTTCGGGTGGTCAACTGGGTTCATCGTCATCCCGCGGACCGTTGGGCGAACTCCCTGCCAGCGTGTGCGGCCGGCTTTGCCCGAGGTCTCGTTCATGTGGTCGCGGTTGCCAACTTGGCCGATCGTGCAGAAGCAGCGGTCGTTGAAGCGGCGGATTTCGCCGGAAGGCATTTTCACCAATGCCCAACCGCCATCGCGGTTAGAAAGCACGGCGAGCTGGCCTGCGGCACGAGCCACTTTTCCGCCGTTGCCGGGGATGAGTTCGATATTGTGAATCGGAGTTCCGAGTGGCACCGCGCTGAGTGGCATGGCGTTACCCGTTTTTGCGGCCACTGCTGCGCCTGCGACGACGGTGGTTCCCACCTCAAGACCGAGTGGCGCGAGGATATAAGATTTTTGTCCGTCTTCGTATTGGATCAGAGCGATGCGGCACGTGCGGTTTGGATCGTACTCGATGCCGACAACCGTGGCCGGGGCATCGTGTTTTCCGCGCTTGAAGTCGATCAAACGGTAGTGGCGTTTGTGGCCACCTCCGATGTGACGGGTGGTGATGCGGCCGGTATTATTACGACCACCGCTGCGCTTGAGAGGCGTGAGGAGACTCTTCTCAGGCTTGCTCTTGGTAATCTCGTCGAAGGACGGGAGATTCTTGTAGCGGGCGGAAGGTGTGATTGGCTTGAAAGTTTTCAGTGGCATGACAATCGGAACGTTAAAGTGTTACGGATGGAGCGGCGTTTAAATCGCTCAGATGAGGTCGAGCGATTCACCCTCCTTGAGGCGGACGATGGCTTTTTTCCAGTGGTTAGTGCGTCCAGCATCGGCACGGCGCTGGCGCTTGAGTTTGCCGTCGTAGTTGGCGGTGCGAACGGCCAAGACCGTTTTTCCGAAGAGTTGTTCAACGGCTTGCTTGATTTCAAGCTTGTTGGCTTTGCGGTCCACTTCGAGGGTGACCTCGTTGTTAGTTTCCTGAAGCATGGTTGCTTTTTCGGAGAGGCGGACGTTTTTAATGACCTGGTAAATATCTTTCATGATCTCGGTATGGAGTCCGGGGTTCAGGCAGTACGAGCTGCGAGGGTTTGTACGGCATCACCCACGAAGATGATGGTGTTAGCGAGGAGGAGTTGCTCGACGTTGAGGTCGGTGGCGGTGACGAGTTGAGCCCATGCAACGTTGCGTGCAGCGAGGTAGGTGGAATCGTCGAAGCTGTTGGAAACGACGAGAATCTTGCCCGGCTTGGCCATCGTATCGAGGGCCGCGATGAATGACTTGGTCTTGCCATCCGCGATCGAGAACGATGCGACGGTTTTGATTTTCTCGGCGGTGACGAGGTCGCCCAAGGTGCGGCGCAACGCGAGCTTGCGGACGGTCTTGGTCACCTTTTTAGAATAGTCGCGAGGACGTGGTCCGAAGACGACACCACCACCGACGAAGATCGGGGCGCGTTTGTCGCCGTGACGGGCGCCACCCGTGCCTTTTTGCTTATAGATTTTGCGGTTGCTGCCAGAGACCTCGCCACGGGTCTTGGTGCAAGCGGAGCCAGTGCGGCGGTTGGCGCGATAGGCGACCACGAGATCGTGGACGGCTTGGCGACCCTTCTCGGCACCGACTAACACGAGGTTAGCGGCTTGAGCGTCTTCTGCGGTAAAAGTCTTAACGGACATGACTGTGAATCGTGAGAGGTTTCAAGGTGCCGCCGGATCAGGCGGACTTTTTCTTGGCTGGGCGGACGGTGACGTAGTTGCCGTTAGAACCGGGAACTGCGCCAGAAACTAGAATCACACCATCTTCTGGGCGGACGGCGACGATTTTAAGATTTTGTACGGTGGAACGGGTGGTTCCCATGTGACCGGGCATCTTTTGGTTCTTCCAAACTCGACCTGGGGTCGAGCGGCAACCGATGGCGCCAGTCCGGCGATGCATCATGGAGCCGTGGGTCATTTTCAAACCACCGAAGCCGTGACGTTTGACGGCACCTTGGAAACCGCGGCCCTTGGACTCGCCGAACACGTCAACCCATTGGCCAACGGTGAAAGTATCGAGACCGGGATGGACGGCTGGGAGTTCCACGCCATTTTCGACGCGAAATTCTTGGATGAAACGCTTGGGCGCACAACCGGCTTTCTTGGCGATGCCGAGAGCTGGCTTGGTGGCGCGTTGTTCCTTCTGGTCACCATAGCCAACTTGGACCGCGGTGTAGCCGTCGGTTTCAGGAGTCTTGGATTGAAGAATCGTGTTACCAGAAACGTCGATGACGGTGACAGAGATCATAGTGCCCGCTTGTTGATCGAACAGGCGAGTCATACCGATTTTTTTGCCGAGGAGGCCGAGTGACATATGAAGAAGAAGTTAGAAGTTAGAAGGTATCAGTGAAATGGTCCTGAACTTAGATGCGGATGGTGATATCGACACCGGCGGGGAGGTTAAGCTTTTTGAGCTCGTCCACGGTGCGGGCGGTAGGGTCGACGATGTCGAGAAGACGCTTGTGAGTCCGGATTTCGAACTGCTCCATCGATTTTTTGTTCACGTGAACCGAGCGGTTGACGGTGAAGATTTCAGTGCGGGTCGGAAGCGGAATCGGGCCAGCGACGCGGGCTCCGGTTCTTTTTGCGGTCTCGACGATTTCTTGAGCTGAGCGGTCGATCGCACGGTGATCAAAGGCACGCAGGCGGATACGAATTTTCTGGTTTTCCATGGTGGAGATTGAGTTGGCGGTTTGCGTGAGTTAGGAGAAGGGGCAGATTAGCCCATGCGGTCGCTGACGATTTCTTCGACAATGTTCTTAGGAACCTGCTCAAAATGCGATGGTGTCATCGCATAGGAAGCACGGCCCGAGGATAGGGTGCGGACGGCGGTCGAGTAGCCGAACATTTCTTTGAGAGGGACATTGGCATGCACGATCGAGAGCTTGCCTTTGGATTCAGTGTTTTGGATCTGACCGCGGCGGCGGCTGAGATCTCCCATGACGTCACCTTGGTAATCGTCCGGGGTGGAAACTTCCACCGCCATGATCGGCTCGAGAAGAATCGAGTTCGCTTTCTTGAAGCCGTCTTTCATCGCGAAAATTGCCGCCATGGTGAAGGCGTTTTCGTTAGAATCCACATCGTGGTAAGAGCCGTCGAGGATCTCGACCAAGACATCGATGACTGGGTAGCCAGCGATGACGCCGTTAGTCATGGATTCAGTGATGCCTTTGTAAACCGCGTTGATGTATTCCTTCGGGATCGCACCACCGATGACTTTGTTTTCAATCGTCAGACCCTTGCCCTTTTCGTTAGGCTTGATCGAGAGAACGACGTGACCGTATTGGCCGCGACCACCAGACTGTTTGATGAGCTTACCTTCGCCACCAGCGGCTTGGGTGATCGTCTCGCGGTAGGCGATTTGTGGTGCACCAGTATTTGCTTCCACTTTGAACTCGCGGCGGATGCGGTCGATAATGATTTCCAGGTGGAGTTCACCCATTCCAGAGATGATCACTTGGCCGGTTTCTTCATCGGTCTTGACCATGAAGGTCGGGTCCTCTTCGGAGAGGCGGCCGAGGGCGAGACCCAGTTTTTCCTGATCGGCGACGGTCTTCGGTTCGACCGCCATCGAGATGACCGGTTCTGGGAAAGTGGGAGGCTCGAGAACGACGTCGTATTTGTCAGCGGCCAGCGTATCGCCAGTCGTAACGTTTTTAATGCCGACCATCGCAGCGATGTCGCCGGAGTAGCAGGCGTCGATATCTTTGTGCTCGTTCGCTTGGATTTGGATCAAACGACCGACCCGCTCAGAACGGCGAGTGCGTGGGTTATAAACCGTGTCACCCTTGCGAATCACCCCGGAGTAGACGCGGAAGAATACGAGTTTTCCAACGAACTTGTCGGCCCAGAGTTTGAAAGCGAGCGAGACAAACTTTTCGTTGTCCGAGGTGATAACCTCGATGCGGGTCTCCTCATGATCTGGGTCCATGCCGATGGCGGACGGGATGTCGAGCGGACTTGGCAGGTAGTCGATCACTGCATCTAGCAGGTATTGAACACCCTTGTTTTTGAAAGCCGAACCACCAGCCACAGGGACTAGCAAGTTAGCGATGGTCGCACGGCGGATGCCTTGCTTGAGTTCTTCGAGAGTGATCGGCTGCTCGTTGAGGAATTTCTCGCCGACCTGTTCGTCGACATCCGCGACGGCGTTGACGAGTTCGTCGTGGGCCTCTTTGCAAAGCGCGATGAGGTCGCCTTCGAGTTCTCTAACCGTGTAAGTCGAGCCGTATTTGTCGTCGTCCGAAAAATAGACCGACTTCTGATTGACCACATCGATTTGACCGATGAGTTGATCTTCGCAACCGATCGGAATGAGGATGCGGATGGCGTTGGCTCCGAGTTTTTCCTTCACCTCGCCGAAGACGTTATTGAAGTCAGCGCCGGTGCGGTCCATCTTGTTGACGAACACGATGCGCGGCACGTTGTACTTGGTCGCTTGGCGCCAGACGGTTTCGGATTGCGGTTGGACACCAGCGACTCCGCAGAAGACCACGATTGCGCCGTCTAGAACCCGGAGCGAGCGTTCGACTTCAGCGGTAAAGTCGACGTGGCCGGGTGTGTCGATGATGTTGATGCGGTTTTTCTGACCGGGGAAAAGCTTGGTCATTCCCAGCTCCTCGTGCTGCCACCACTCGGTGGTGACGGCGGCGGAGGTGATGGTGATACCGCGTTCGCGCTCTTGCTCCATCCAGTCAGTCGTCGCGCCACCATCGTGGACTTCGCCGATTTTGTGAATCATTCCAGTGTAAAATAGAATCCGCTCGGTGAGCGTTGTCTTACCCGCGTCAATGTGCGCAGCGATCCCGATATTTCGGGTGCGCTCGAGCACGTATTGGCGGTTAGGACTATTCGGATTCACTTGGAAATTCGCTAGAGCGCTGGTCTTGGTTAGAAGCGGAAGTGAGCGAAGGCGCGGTTGGCTTGCGCCATCTTGTGCACATCGTCGCGTTTGCGAACGGCACTGCCTTGGTTATTCGCGGCGTCCTTGATCTCGTTTGCGAGAGCGACGTGCATCGGAGTGCCTTTGCGATTGCGAGCGTAGTTCACAAGCCAGCGCATCGAAAGCGACTCGGAACGGTCTGGTGCCACTTCGAGCGGCACTTGATAGGTCGCACCACCGACGCGGCGGGATTTTACTTCCACGCGTGGTTTGGTGTTTTCTACGGCACGAGTGATAACTTCGAGAGGGTCGATGGTGTCGATGCCTTCGTTCGCGCGGTCGATGGCGGCGTAAACGATGCGTTGAGCGAGTGAACGCTTGCCGTCTTCCATCACCTTGGTGATGAGGTGACCGACGAGGGGACTGTCATAGCGAGGATCGCGACGGTCTGGCTTGGTGAAAATGCGCTTGCGGCGTGGCATGGCGGTGGAAGTTAGTGTTTGGTTAAAACGGATGAATTACTTCTTTCCGCCTTTTTTGGCGGGGGCGGCAACGGCGCCGGGTTTCGGACGTTTTGCTCCGTACTTCGAGCGGCTTTGGCGGCGCTTATCGACACCGAGAGTATCGAGTGAGCCACGAACGATGTGATAACGGACACCTGGAAGGTCTTTCACCCGTCCACCGCGAACGAGGACGATTGAGTGTTCTTGGAGGTTGTGGCCTTCACCGCCGATGTAGGCGATGACTTCGAATCCGTTCGTGAGGCGCACTTTGGCGACTTTACGGAGAGCCGAGTTAGGCTTCTTGGGCGTGCGAGTCATGACTTGAAGACATACTCCGCGGCGCTGTGGGCAGTTGACAAGAGCGGGTGACTTCGACTTTTCGGCCGGAGTGAGGCGTCCCTTGCGAACGAGCTGATTGATGGTCGGCATGATTTCCTACGTGGTTCTGATTTTCCCATGGGGGCAAACCGGAGCGCCGACGAGGATACCTCGCAAGAGCTTTTTTCCGGAGCTACACCCGATAAATTTTCCCTGTAATTTGAGCCGCTTCGAATCCAATCGTCAGCGGCCCTCGCTGTGGGGGGGGCGACTCTAGGAGCCGAATCCAACCTGACAAGCCCTATTTTGAAAATTCTTCTAATTTTTATTTCGGGGCGATATTGGAGGCCCATTTACGCGGGGCCGCAGCGTCGCGACGGGTTATATCTCGGAGAATTTCGTCGTCACTAGAGGTCAATATTTGATGTAATTCGTTAATAATAGAACAAATAAATCATGATTTACTCGCTTCGTGCCCGTGCTGCCCAAGTGCGGATGGCGGCCAAATTTTTCATCGACAATCCAAGGGACTTTGACCTTTGATGAGGCAGTGAAGTAATTTTTTTAACAAAAAAAACCTTCGCTTCAAACCCACTCACGCATGAAAGGCTACTTCGAACTTAAAAAATCCACAAAAGGCGACTTCCATTTCGCCCTCCACGCCGGCAACCACGAACCAATCCTCAATGGTCCCGAATTTAGTGAAAAAATCGCTGCCGAAAGAGCCATCGCTCAGGTGCGAACCCACGGAATCCACGAGGCCCGCTACGAGCGCAAAATTTCTCATCGTGGCGAGCCGTATTTCGTTCTCAAAAACTCCAGCGGCGAGATCCTCGGCACCAGCGATGTCTACGGCTCCGAGGCCAGCCGAGACGACGGGGTGCGATCGGTCGTTGCAAACTGCATCAGCATCATCGTGAAAGACCTCACCGCCTGATCGAAAATATCGCCGAGTGCTGCAGCGAAAAATTGAGCCACAGGCCCCATAATCCACTCGCTTCGCACTTGCTCTCGCATGCGGATGGTTCTTTGATGGGTCACACAAATCACAATCATTCATGAAAATCGAAACACTTTGTCTACACGCAGGATACGCCTTGGATCCCACCACTCAGGCATGTGCCGTGCCCATTTACCGCACCGCATCCTACGTTTTTAAAAGCACCGAACATGCTGCAAACCTCTTCGCGCTGCGTGAACTCGGGAACATCTACACCCGCTTGATGAATCCCACCCACGATGTGCTCGAGCAGCGCGTCGCGGCACTCGAGGGCGGCGCTGCAGGTCTCGCCCTCGCCTCTGGCACCTCGGCCATTTTCTATTCGATCATCAATCTTGCGCAAGCGGGCGACAACATCGTTTCCGCTCAAAATCTCTACGGCGGCACCTACACTCAGTTTAAAAATATCCTGCCGGCACTCGGTATCGAAGTTCGTTTCGTGGATTCTAACAACCCCGAAAATTTCGCTGCCGCCATCGATGGAAAAACACGCGCGCTGTTCTGCGAATCCGTATCCAATCCCTCTCTGGAAATTTCAGACCTCGAGGCGATTTCTAAAATCGCTCACGCCCACGGCTTGCCGTTGATTGTCGACTCGACGTTCTCGACCCCTTATCTCACCCGCCCCATCGACCACGGTGCCGACATTGTCGTCCACTCGCTGACCAAGTGGCTCGGCGGTCACGGCACCAGCATCGGCGGCATCGTTATTGACTCAGGTAAATTCAACTGGGCGGGCGGCAAGCACCCACTTTTCGACGAGCCAGATGGATCATACCATGGTCTCCGTTGGGCACACGATCTTCCTGCGCCGCTTGCCCCCCTCGCCTACATTCTCAGAATGCGCACCGGGCCTCTCCGCAATCTTGGTGCCTGCCTCTCACCCGACAACGCATGGCAATCTCTTCAGGGAATCGAAACCCTCCCGCTCCGCATGGATCGTCATTGCGAAAATGCACTCGCGGTCGCCAAGCACCTTCAAGGCCACTCCGCTGTCGACTGGGTCCGCTTCCCTGGTCTAACAGGCGATTCGCAAGCCGCACTCAACAGCAAATATCTACGCGGCAAAGGCGGCTCGATGGTGGTCTTCGGCATCAAAGGCGGCGCCTCAGCTGGTACCAAATTCATCGACTCACTCAAGCTCTTCAAGCACCTCGCCAATGTCGGAGACGCCAAATCACTCGCGATCCAACCGTCCACGACCACACACTCTCAACTCACGGAAGAGCAACAACGCGCAGCAGGTATCCCTCCCGAACTCATCCGCTTGTCCATCGGCATCGAACACATCGACGACATCATCGCCGACCTCGAGCAAGCTCTAGCAGTTTCGGTAAAGTCGTAAAACTAACAAATCAATCCATGTCACGCGCTGCTATTTTTGCGAAAATCGAGTCTGCCACTTCGGCTTTAAAAACCAAGGCCGCCTACCCAGATTATGATATGTCACTGGTCCACTCGCTGCCGAAACTCGAGGGCGACGATCTCTGGGAAATCTTTGTCCGCAACTTCACCTGCGTGAATGGAAAGGCGATGACTTCCGCCGAGCAACTCATCGAATTCCTCAAGTCTAACAACCAGCTTCACGGCTACTGTGACCCGGCGCTTTACGACGCGATCGGCAGTAAGCTCGCCGCGGCAGGGCTCGTGGTAGAAACGGAGTACGATCGCAATCGATACGACGTCTATCAGTTCGGAGTCACCCGAGCCACCGGAGCCATCGCCGAGTCGGGCAGCGTGATCATCGATGACCACCGCACCTCTAACCGCCTCGCCGCACTTTCACCGTGGGTGCATGTCGCCGTGCTTGAGCGCTCGGAGATCCATCGCAGCATTCCAGATGGAATCGCTGCATTTGGCGACAGCCCTAACATCATTTGGTGCACAGGCCCGTCGAAAACTGCCGACGTCGAGGGCATCCTCATCGAGGGCGTGCACGGCCCCGGCGAGCAAATCGCGCTGCTGATTTGATCGCCGCCGCCGCGCGGTCCATTTTTTAATTGTGCCGCGCATTTTTTTGCGCGAGTGAGGTGGCGTCCTCTGCAGCATGAAAACACTTCCACTCCCGTCCGCGCCTTCTGCGAATTTGTCCTTTGATTTTGATGGGACACTGCACCATTCCACCAGCACCCCGGCGGTGCCGAAAGCGTTCTTCGAAGTCATTCAAAAACTCCGCGAGGAGCAGGGAGTCGTTTGGGGAATCAACACCGGTCGTGCCATACCGCACTTGGTTGAGGGCTTCGTCGAAAGCCGTTTCCCATTCCTCCCAGACTGGGTGGTCGCGCGTGAACGAGAGATTTATTTCCCTAACGAGTTTGGTCGTTGGGTTCCCCTCTCCAGTTGGAATGACCGCTGCCTGAGCGAAATCCATGCTCTTTTTAAAAACCTGCAGAAACTCCTCGCACACATCCGCCATGAAATCGAATCCCACACTGGGGCCCAGTGGATGGAAATGGACGGTGAACCCGCCGGCGTGATCGCACAGTCGGAAGAGGAAATGCAGTGGATCATCGACCGCATCGAACCTCTCACCACCGCCGAGCCCCACCTCGCATGGCAGCGGAATTCGATCTATCTTCGCTTCGGCCACCGAGATTTCCAAAAGGGTAGCAGCCTGAGCCGCGTCGCCAGCCACTATGGCCTCGCCGCCGACCGTTGTTTCGCTATCGGGGACAGCCACAACGATCTCGAAATGCTCGACCTAACCCACGCCGGCATGACCGCTTGTCCCGCCAATTCCGTGCTAGCCATCAAGGAGAAAATCCGCGCAAACGGCGGCTTGGTTGCGACCGCATCCTACGGCGAGGGCTCGATCGAAGCACTCAAACACTATTTTATCCTCGATCCAGTCAGGAAAAATTTATTTTCTTAACTTTTAGGTTTACATGCAATCAACTTACCCTTAGTGATTCATCAACCTTGTGCAGCGCACATTCAAATCAGGTTCCGGGGGGAAACCAGTTTGCATGAATTGACGCTATCTCCGCACAAGGCGATGGGAATAAGGCGCGGATGTCGGAAACGAGTCCGCGCCTTTTCACGTCCCTCGCGGCGGCACGATTAGGTGAAAATTAGACCCTCAAAAGTTCAAATAGGCACCCCTTCGCTGAGATTTCCCGAATCCCGCCTTGCCATCCCCACCAAAACCCTGCATAGCCCCGCCCCCCTTCGCACGGAGGCGGCATCTTATCCAATCGTTCCAATGTCTTTGAAAATTAGAAATCTCGCCATCATTGCCCACGTCGACCATGGGAAAACCACCCTCGTTGACCAACTCTTGCAAGCCGGCGGTACCTACCGTGACAACCAAGCCACCACCGAGCGTGCCATGGACTCGATGGATCTCGAACGGGAAAAGGGCATCACCATTAAAGCGAAAAATACCTCCATCCTCTGGAATGGATACACCATCAACATCGTCGACACACCAGGCCACGCCGACTTCGGTGCCGAAGTGGAACGCGTGATGAAGATGGTCGACGGCGTGCTACTCGTCGTCGATGCCTCGGGTGGCCCTCAGGCACAGACACGTTTTGTGCTGCGTAAGGCGATGCAAGAAGGCCTCAAGCCGATCGTCGTCATCAACAAAATCGACCGTCCGCTCTCAGACGCCATGAAGGTGCATGATCAAGTGTTAGAACTTTTTCTAGATCTCGATGCAGACGAAGACCAGTTCAATGCTCCTTTCTGTTATGGCTCAGCTCGTGACGGATATTTCATGGATCATCCCGATGACGAGCGCAAAGACTGCATCCCTCTCCTCGAGAAAATCGTCAAATTCATCCCCGCCCCCAAGGCAGATCCGGATGCCCCGTTCCTCATGCTCGTTTCTAACATCGAGTGGGACGAATACGTCGGCCGCGTCGCCATCGGCAAGGTCCTTGGCGGCAATGTCAAAAAAGGTGATACCATTTTCCTACTTCGCCAAGACGGCACCAAGACTCAGTCCAAGGTCATGAAGACCTTCACCTACTCAGGCCTCGCCACCACCGATTCGGAAGGTTGCGGCGCAGGAGGTATCGTCGGAATCGCCGCAGGAATTGAGAACGTCGAAATCGGCCAGACCATCGCTGGAAATGGCGATGCCGAGCCGCTCCCATTCGTCGCCATCGACCCACCGACGGTATCGATGCAGTTCTCAATCAACGACGGGCCGCTCGCTGGAAAAGAAGGCAAACACGTCACCACCCGCGCCATCCGAGACCGCTTGATGCGCGAGTTGAAGACGAATATCTCGATCACGGTAGAAGACACCGACACCGCGGGCCTCTTTAACGTCTCCGCTCGCGGAGCCATGCAGATCGCCGTGCTCGTCGAGCAAATGCGCCGCGAAGGCTTCGAGGTTCTCGTTTCCCGTCCAGTGGTTATTTTCCGCCGTGACGATGCTGGCAAACTGCTAGAGCCATTTGAAACTCTCTACGTCGAAGCCCCAGGTGACTACACCCAAGGCATCCTCAAGATCCTCATGAACCGCAAGGGTCTAATGGAGCACATGGACACGGAGGCTTCAGGCCGCGTGTTCATTCAAGCAGTCATCCCGACGCGGGGCCTCATCGGATTTGAAACCGAACTGGTCAACTTAACCTCGGGTCACGGCATCATGTCGCACTTGTTCAAGGAATACGCATTACACGCCGGCGAAATCCAGAACCGCACCACCGGCACACTGGTCTCGATGGATTCCGGAACCGCCACGCCATACTCGCTGCAAATGCTTGAAGACCGTGGCACGCTGTTCGTCGCTCCGGGCGATGCGGTGTACGGCGGCATGCTCGTCGGTGAGAACCCACGCGTGGGCGACCTTCCCGTCAACCCAGTTAAGGAAAAGCACCTCGACAACATGCGCTCGTCCGGCAAGGACAAAACATCCAAGCTCACTCCAGCGCTGCGCTTCTCGTTAGAGCGTGCGATCGAATACATCGACGCCGATGAACTCGTCGAAGCCACCCCACTCAACATCCGCCTGCGCAAGCGCATCCTCGATGCCAATGTCCGCAAGCGGTCACAGAAAACGGCATCTGGCAGCGAAGACCGCGGCGGCCGCTGACACAACCAGCGAAAGGCAAACGAACGCGTTCGCGTTAACCAAAAAAGCTCCTCGTACCAACGAGGAGCTTTTTTAATTAGAGAGAGTCAATCTATCACTTCAACAACGCCTGAAGCTCGTAAGTTTGTTTTTTACTCGATACCATCGGGCTGTTGTATCCCAACAAACGGTAGCCGGTAGAAACGAGCTTTTTCTCCGCCATCACCACCTCGATTGCGGCTCGCGCCTTGGCGATTTCTGCCTCGTCGCGAGGGCCTTGCCAAGTGTAGGCGAGCACCGTCGTCGCTGGAACATCGCGAACCATGACCGCCTCACCATCCGCACCAGCCTTGCCGACTTCCGGCGACTGATAGAGAAAACCCATTTGTTCCATCGCCATTCCATTTTCAGGACTCTCTT
>Ga0209190_1000892_pt1 | contig 21355 bp, 24 predicted proteins | sample M_140205_XF_Meta_FD_187315 | JGI IMG/M metagenome (GOLD analysis project Ga0209190, IMG submission 187315) | Freshwater microbial communities from Lake Montjoie, Canada to study carbon cycling - M_140205_XF_MetaG (SPAdes) (version 2) | ecosystem: Environmental > Aquatic > Freshwater > Lake... | reverse complement strand
GGCCCTTGGCAAATTACACCGATTTCACAGCGGAGGCTCGGCGACACGGCCCCAAGGCAAATGGTTTCCAGAGGAATGACGATCGATGACCGGCCTCTGGGGCCACTCACCAAATGGTGACATGTCTGCCCGTAAACCCTCTGTCTCACATCCCTCTGTGATCAGTGCCATCCGTGATGGCCGTGGTTAAACTCTTCTGCATGGGTACGGCTTAGAGCGACTTAGGATTTAATGTAGCCACGGCTCATGCCGAGTGGTCTCTGGCGACCTGCCAGCTTTTGGAGGGCTACCCCGACATAGGAGGTTTGGAGAGCCAAGTCGTATCGCGCATGTGGATGACGCGATTTACGAATGCATTCGGTGGCAATGTTTCGAGCAACCACGATAGCTTCCCGAGGATATTGGCGCGATTCGGGCGCCGTAGGGCAACAACCACAACTCCATGGTGTCGTGCATATTTCTAGGGCACGGTGTGGTAAAAATCCCTGTCCGTCGTCAGAAGGATGGCCGCCTGCTCTTGCGCAACTTCAAACACCTGCTCATCAGCAAGGCTCCTGCCGCTCCCGCTGGTGATGCGTGTTGCTTGGTGCCCGTGAGACTCAAGAAAGGCGACTGCGACCTTCGGGAAATTCTCGTCGAGCAGGAACCTTATGCCACCGCTTCGTAAGCGGAGAGTTGGTAGTCGCTGAGTTCGCTTGCGAAGTCCAGCGCCGCATCCAGATGTGCCTTGGTGAGGCCGGGATAATCATCGAGCACTGTCTGGGCTTCGTCACCCGAAGCCAAGGCGCCGAGCAACGTGGAAACGGAGATTCTCGTTCCGGAAAACACCGGCTTGCCGTGGCAAATATTCGGGTCGATTTGGATACGATCAGACATGAATTTACTTTAACCCGCTCGGAGTTGTCCCGCAAACGCCGATTTGGCATCTGCACCAAGAAAGAACCTTCCAACTGCTGATCAGACGGGAACGGCAGCACCTTCACCATCACCGCCATCCCCGAACCCTCGACCTACGTCGCCGCGCTCGGCCTGCTCGCCCTGATGCTCTGGCCCCTCCGCCACCGGTTGCGGGGCAAAGTTTCTTGAGCTGTTCCCAAAAGGTTTCAGACTTTGATCGCAGGGTGGATCGTGATGTCTCTCCGCGATTTCCGGACTGAAAAATCGCGCGCGGAGAGCGCGATCCACCTGTTCGCGCGCGGAGAATGCCATTGGAGAAAAAAATCGATTTTGACCCGGAAAGTGGTAATTTCAGGGCATGAGTTTCGCACAGGTGATTAAGGAGTTGCCGCGTTTCACTGTGGCGGAACGGCAGGAATTGTTGAGGAATGTTTTGGAACTCGATGATGAGATGCTCTCGGACTCGGAAGTGGCGCTCGTAGAGCAGCGGTTGGCGGCTTATCAAGCAGACACGGCAAGGGCTGTTGCGGCGGAGACCATGGCGGAAAGGATTCGAGCGAGATTTTCCTCGTGAATTGGAAAGTTGTCGTTCTCCCCGAGTTCTACTTCGACTTGGAAGAGGCCGGGGATCGACCGTTCGCTTCCTTTCGCGTGGAGCGCACACGATCCGCTGAACCGTAGTCCCGCGACTTCTGGGCGGAGATGGCCCCAAGGCAAACAGGCGAAGCCAATGAGCGCCGGACCACAATCACCATGCCGCGGGTTGTTTCGACGCAAGCGGCCATGTATGTTTTTCCCATCATGAAGCCGGAAAACCTCTCGCCAGGGGTCTTGGACCGAATCACTGACCGCCTCGCGCGGGAGACTTCGGTCGCCGCTGCCTATGTGCTCGGTTCTTCCGTGGAAGGTCGTGTGCGTGAGGACAGCGATGTGGATGTCGCCCTGCTCCCGGCCCGCGGACAGGTGATCACGCCCAAACAGCGTCTGGCACTCGCCACGGACCTCGGCGAGTTGGCCGGTCGCGAGGCGGATGTCGGTGTGCTTTCCACCGCCAATCTTGTCTACGCGAAGGAAGCCGTGACCCGCGGCCGGCTCCTCTTCGAGCGCGACCCCTTGGCGCGGGCGCGTTTTGCCATGCTGGTGCTCTCCATGTATGCATCCTTGCAGGAAACGCGCCGGGAGGTTCTGCATGCCTACGCCGCCTGACGACATTCTGCTGAACAAGGCCGCGATCATCGAGCGGTGCATCCGCCGCATCGCCGAGGAATCGCGGGCCTGCCCGCGGTATGACGATTTCACGCATGTCGATGCGCTCACGCTCAACATCGAACGTGCCTGCCAGGCATCGATCGACATGGCGATGCATGTGGTGGCTGAGCGCCACCTCGGTGTTCCGCAAAGCAATGCCGAGGCTTTCACTTTGCTCGAGAAGGCTGGAATCATCGGCAAGGAACTGTCCAAGTCACTGCGCGGCATGGCCGGCTTCCGCAACATCGCCGTCCACCAATACGAGGAACTGGACATGGATGTTATGCGCTGGGTGGTGGAAACCGGCCAGCGCGACTGGGTCAAGCTGGGCGAGGCGCTCGGAGTGTGCATCCGCCCATGACCATGGCACTATTTTGCACGAAGGCGGTGTTCTGGTCCACGATGTAGAGTTTCACCAGCCGCTGTCTGCGGGAAGATGTCTCACACCGCCCCTGCTCGCACTGCGGCCATGACGTTCGGGTAACGCGGGCTCCATCCGGTCGAACGGAGCTTTGCATTGGCGACGCGCTTGCCGGTGGCGCCGGATTCGGGCGCGGCCGCGGTCTCACCACGGAGCGCTGCGGCCAGTTCAGCGCGGCGGGCCTGTTGGTTGTCGACCGCATTATAGACGCCCGGTATCGCCCCTTGTCCGATGTGGGTCAGGGCGGCCGCGGCGTCGTCGCGGTGGATAAAATTCACAAAGCCTCCCGGGTCGCCCGGGGTGGGCTGGCCGGTGCGCGCCGCCTCGATGAACCGAGTACGGCCGGGGCCATAGATGCCGCCGAGCCGCACCACGGCGCCGCCTTCGTCGAGCGAGAGCCTCTCGGCCTGCAGGAGCACGTCGCCGGTGGGTGTTCCGCCGGTGGGCGATTCCTCGTTGACGATGCTGCCGTCGTTCTGCGGGTAGACCGAGGTGCTGCCGGTGAAGACGCAAAACTTCGGCCGGAGAATTTCGAGCAGGTTGCGCAACGTCTCGACGTAGGTGATGCGGTAGGCGGCGGCATCGCGCCCGCCGTGGCCGCTCAGGCAATGAACGAGGACATCGGGCGCCGCATAATCCGAAAACTTGCGGCGCAGGTCGTCTTTATCCGCGGCATCGGCGGCGACGACTTCGTAGGGTTTGGCGGACAGCCGACCGGCCGATTCGGGCGAGGAGACCAGACCGGTGACCTCGCAGCCGGCAGAGAAAAAAAAGTCCGCGCATCTTTCACCGGTATAACCGCAACCGGCGAGAAGGATGCGCGGACTATGATTCAACTGAAGGGTCTCAGGCAGCGAAGCTGAAACGGGTCTTCATCTTGGCGCGCTTTGCGTTGGCCTTCGCTTTGCGGCGCGACTTCTGGGTCGGGGTTTCAAAGGCGCGCAGGCGGCGCACTTCGTCCATGATCCCTTCGGAATCCAATTTGGACTTCAAGCGCTTGATGGCGCGGTCGATGGATTCTCCTTTTCTGACGATGACTTCGGGCATTAGTTGCTCACATCCTTTCTTTGTATCTTGGATACATCCCTAGGTTAGGGATGGGTCCAAGAGGGCGTCAAATAATTCTTTTAGTCACTAATGAATAATGACTTACGACTATTTTACGGCCTGTTTTCGGGGCTTCCGGGCAGCTTTTCTGCGGGTCGTGGCTCGGGGTCAGATGATCTCGTGGTAGTCGAGGTCCTTGCCGTGCGTTTCTTCCATGCCATAGAGGGCGATGACGGCAACCGCCAGGCAGGGGGCGCAGACCATGGCAGCACCCGAGACGATCCCGAACGCGCCTTTGGTGTACTCGAAGGAAAGCGTGATGGGAACGATGGCGCCGCGCACGAAATTCGGCACACTGGTGGCCACCGTGGCGCGGATATTGGTGCCAAATTGCTCCGCGGCGATGGTGACGAACTCTGCCGAGTAGACGAGGCCCACGCCCATGGCGAAGATCGTGGCGTAGAAGGCATACGGAATTTGTCCGGTCAGTGCGAGGTAGGCGGAGATCGAGGCGAAGATCACCGCCAGAAAGATTGCGACCACGCGTTTGCGCGAACCGATCCACTGGCTGAAAAAGCCGATCGAATGGTCGCCGATGGCCCGCAGTAGCAGCTGATCACCGCGTAGTTGGCCTTGATGGGTGCGGTCACGCCGAAGGCCTTGGCGAACTCCGGCGAAAAAGTCACCAGCACACCGATGAGGATGCACCAGAGGCATTTGACCAGGCGCTTCCGGCACGTGAAGAGCGAAACAAAACTGCCGCGCTTGATGGTGGTTTCCTTGGTCTGCTTGAACATGCCCGGCTCAGCCACGCTCATGCGCATGGAGGGCATTCTGGCGAGCAGCGCCTTCAGATCCGGCTCCAAGCGTTTGAGAATTTGTTCACTTGAGTCCGGGCTGCCCGCCCACGGACCCAACGCGGGAACGAGCGCCACGGCGACCCCGGCGAAATCGAAAATGTTCCATCCGCTGCGCCAGAACAAATAACAAGGCAGAGCTTGTCGATAGCCTTGCGCCACTCGAGAAAATCTCACCAAAAGATAGCGAGGCATCGTCCTCTTTTTCTTTACCCCGCCGAAAGCGTGGGGATATTGGATGCCAGACCCGATGCTCCACCTTCCTCTCATCCTGACACTCGGTCTGTTGCTGCTCTATTATGGGGCGGAGGCGCTGGTCAAAGGGAGTTCCTCCATGGCCCTGCGGCTGGGCCTCAGTCCGCTCTTGGTCGGCCTTACCGTCGTGGCCTTCGGCACCAGCTCCCCCGAGTTGGTGGTCAGCATCAAGGCCGCCTATCTCGGGCAGGGCGATATCAGCGTCGGCAACATCGTGGGCTCTAACATCTGCAACATCGGGCTGATCCTCGGCTTTTGCGCGCTGGTCACGCCCATTGTGGTTTCTTCGCAGATCATCCGCATCGACCTGCCGATCATGGTTGCTGTCTCGCTTCTTTCCTTTTTCTTTCTCCACGGCCGCATTCTAGGCCGCGTGCAGGGCTGGGTCCTGTTCCTTCTCCTCATTGGTTATGTGGCCTTTAGCGTCTGGATTTCGAAACGCCGGTCCGGCGATGCGCTCGGCAGCGAGTTCACAGAGGGAATCAAGCCGTCCAAGCGCAGCCTCACCTTCGATATCATCTTGGTGATCGCCGGCCTGGCCATGCTCGTGCTGGGCGCGCGCTTTCTTGTCGATTCCGCCATCGAGATCGCACGCGCCCTCGGCTGGAGCGAAGCGGTCATCGGGCTGACTATCGTGGCGGTCGGGACCAGCCTGCCGGAATTCGCAACCTCTCTGGTCGCCGCCATGCGCAAGGAGGCCGATATCGCGGTGGGCAATATCGTCGGTTCCAATATTTTTAACATTCTCGGGATTCTAGGTCTTTCCTCGATTTTCACCCCGCTTTCCGCGTCGGGCATCACGACTATGGATCTTGTCGTCATGTGCGCGTTCGCTGTCATCCTGTGGCCGTTCTGCCTGACCGAGCATCGCATCAATCGCAAAGAAGGCGGGCTCTTGCTCTCAGGCTACGCCCTCTACGTCATCTATCTGGTCGCCAACGCCAAGGCTGGCTAGTTCGCGACCGAGTGGACAAGGTGCGCCGCGTGCGCACCGGTCCAGATCAGGGCGCCGAAAAATCCCAAGGTCAGCCCGAACATCACGCCCGCGACCCCGAGGCACAGACCGTCGCGTTCGGAGAACGCGGAGGCGCACAGGATCACGGTGAGGGCCGGGATCATGTTGCTGAACGGAATAGGCAGCGGCAGCAGAAGGAAAAGTCCACACATGCAGATGACGAGGCCGGTGAAAAATTGGGTCAGTCGAAAATCGAAGACCGCGGTGAGCCTCGGGAAGAGCAGCCTCTCGATCGTGCGGAGGATCTTGGCGCTTCCCCGCAGCACGGCGGGAATGAATTTGGCGGTCAGCTGGGTCCGCAGGAATCTCGCGGGCAGCCAAGGCTGCTGCCGGAAGGCGAAGCGCAGTCCGAACAGGGCGATGACCACACCGAATGGCGTGGAGAGTCCGGGCAGGGGAAGCGGTTGGCAGAACGGCAGGGAGAGCAGGACGAGGAGGAGCGTGTAGACCCGCCCCTCCAAATGGTCGATGAGTTCTCCCAGAGTGAGGTCGCGGTCCTCGAGGGTGTCGGAAATTTCCTGTAGTTCCCGCGAGAGCCGCTTCGGCGTATGGTGCAAAGGGGTGCTCACGCGGCGGGGAAAATCAACCGCGGATGACCAGCGCGATCTCCTCCGGTAGGTTGCGCACGACCTGCTGCACCACGCTGCCGTGGAGCAGATGCACCAAGGCCGTGTGGCCGGAGGCACCGAGGAACAATTCGTCCACCCCCAGAGTGGAGGCGACATCGGCGATGGCTGTCCCCGCTTTTTCCGAGACGGCGTACACCGGGATGATCTTCACGCCGGATTCTTCGCCGACGATCTGCGCGGTCTTCATGATAAGGGATGCCTCGGGGTCGTCCTGCCAGCGCGCTTTGGCCTCGGCTGACGAGGTTCCGAAGGCCACGGCCACCTCGCGCACATAGAGGACATAGAGCGAGGCGCTGCGCATTTTGGCGGTTTCGATCGCGTAGCGCAGCACCGGAGTTACACCGCGCAGGCAGACGAGGATTTTGCCGCCTTCCTGCAGAGCGGGCTTCGTTTCTTCGGCATGGAGCCTCTCGACCATCTCGGCCACCTTGCTTGGCACTGTGACGGTGGCGACGCCCTTGTGTTTCTGGCTCCACGCCCGCAGCCCGAGGCCGATGAGCAAGACGCAGGTGACGAAAAATAACGCGTCAGGCTTGGTGTGGGCGAGGGTGAGTTCGACGCCGCAGAGGAGGAGGAATGTCGCGCACATCATGATGCGCGAGGGCATGTTCATCGGGAGGGAGAAGTTGAACCCGCACGAACCGAGGTTCACCGCGATGGCTCCGACCACGCCGATGGCATACAGGCCGGCCAAGGCCTCGAGTCCGGGAGAAAGCATGAGCACGAAGACCGGCAGCACGACGGCGACGATCAGCGGAACCAGAGGCACCCCGTGCCGGTTCAGCCGTGTGAAAGTGCGCGGCATCTCGCCATCGCTGGACATCATGAACATCAGGCCGATGAGCGCCGCCACCGCGGTGTTGACCGCGCTGAGCAGAAGCAGGGCGAAGGAGATGCCGACAAACCAGCCGAAGGCCTGGCCGAGCGCGGGACCGAAGGCGTGGCCAGCGTAATACTCTGCGGCAAAGCGCAGCACGTCGTCCTTGCGGGCGAGGATTTCCGGCTGCAATGAATGCGGCAGCGAAAGCACCGCCCAAGCGAGTAGCGCGGTTCCCACACTGACCTCGATGGCGACCGGGATAATCGCCTTGGCCGCGTTCCGGCCAACGCGCGGTTTTTCCTCCGTTGCGCCTTTGTCCAGCTTGAGCACGCCGGTGAGGTTGGCGATCGCCTCGACGCCGCTCAGGGCCAGGATGACGCCGGTGAAGGCAACCCAGTTCGAATAGAATGTGTTGTGCGGCAGTTCGAGCCCGTGGAACGAAAGGTGAGGAATCGAGAGGACGAGGATGCCCACGATGCCCGCCACCACGGGGAGGGCGAGGCCCACGGCCAACGAACCGCTGTGGTGCGGGCCGTAAAAATTGAGCAGGCCGATGATAACGATGACCGTGATCGAGCTGAACGCGAGCCACGGCTCCGGGATGCCGAGATACGTGAGCGCAGCCCACGCGCTGAGCGCGGCCGTCACGGTGAAGTCCGCGATGAGCAGGAGCGCACCCACCACGGCGAGCAGGCGCCCGTGCGGCCGCGCGGCGGAATACACACCGCCGCCGCAGGGGAAGCAGTTGCAGACGATGATGTAGTTGAGTCCGACGATGAGGGTGAGGGCGCAGACCGCGAGGACGATGGGCAGCGAGCCGAAGCCCATCACGGCGAAGGCCAAGCCGATGACGTATGCCTTGCTCGTTCCCCAGTCCCCATAGAGCAGACCCGCGGCACGGCGCCAGCCGAGTGTTCTTGGACGATGGATTTCCATGTTGTTCAGAAAGAATTCAACGAAGCCCGGTCAGGCATTCGGAAAGGTAGGGGAGGAGCTGCTTCTTGCGCGAGACTACGCCCTCGAGGAGCCAGACGCGTTCGCCTTCCTCGGGGTAGTTGATCGCCCGCAAAAAGTCGGCGTTGCCCTCGGCCAGAAGGTAGGAGTTCTGCGTGTTGATATCGGTGACGAGCAGGGCGGCGAAAAAGAGCCCTCCGCTCGCCGCACGCTCGCGCAGGGCCTCAAGCAACTGCTCGCGCCGCTCGTCGAAGTTGGCAAATGTCACCTCCTCGATCTGCGAGACGCTGAAGCGGATGCCGCGGTCCTCGTATTCCTTGCAGTCGGCCCCGATCACCTGCCGCGGGGTAAGCGTGCGCAGGGGCGACCCCACCGCGAAGACCTCCGCGGCCAGATCGGCGGCGGAGATGCCTGCCGGCTGTGCCAAACCCTGCAGGAATTTGCGGTCGACCTCCGTCGTGGTCGGGGATGTCCCGTTGAGGGTGTCCGAAACAATGCCGGCGAGCAGGAGCCCGGCCATGGCGCGATCGGGGGTCACGCCGTGGCGCTCGTAGAGCTCCGCCACCAGAGTGCATGTCGAGCCGACCGGTTGGTTGATGAACAGAATAGGCGCCTCGGTCGGCATATTGCCTAGGCGGTGGTGGTCCAGGATCTCGATGATGGGCAGGTCGGCCGCGCCCGGCACGGCTTGGGACAGCTCGTTGTGATCCACGAGAATGAGCTGCCGCGCGGGCGTCTTGAGGAAGTCGCTCTTCGAGAGGATCCCTTCGAGCCGCCCCTCGCCGTCGAGCACCGGAAAAATGAACTTGTTGGAAAGTGCGACGGAGCGCCGAGCCTGCGAGAGGGTCATGTCGGCATCGAAACTCTCCGAAGAGGTCTCCAGCAAATACCGGGCGGTGACCGCGCCGCGTGCAAAAAAGACGCTCGTCGCAGTGTCATAGGGTGACACGATGATAGTCGTGTCCTGCTGCTGCGCCTCCTCCACCGCCTCGGGCGAAGGGCTCCTGCCGCCCGTGACGACGAGGGCGCGCACCCCGTTGCGGATGGCCACGCGGTGGATATCCTCGCGGTCCCCCACGAAGACGATGGTCCGGGCAGGCTCGTGTCGGCCCAGTCGCCCGGCGAATGTTTCGACATCCATGGCCGCGACGACCAGCGCGTAATCCTCGTCCGTCCCGTCGAGCCGTCCGCAGACGGCTGTCCCCGTGAAGGTTCCGGCGATGTTGGCCAGCGATGCATGCACGATGCGGGCGAGGGCCGCCGATTCTCGCGAGGGCAGCACCATGCCGAGCAGTTTGTTTTCGCTGATCACGCCGTGGAAGCGGCGGTCGTCATCCACCACGGGCAGGGCGCGCAGGCCGCGCGAGGCCATGATGGCCAGAGCCTCGGCCACGGGGCGGTCGGGGTGCGCGGAAAAATATTCGGTGATCATCGCGTCGCGCACGCGCGGTGTCGCGTCGGGCATGAAGTCGGGTTGCGGCACACCGAACTTTTCGAACACGTAGGTGATGCGCTCGTTCATCGCGCCGGCCCGGGCCGCGCGCACTTTTTCCGCGCCGAGATGTTTTTTCAGGGCGGCATAAGCCACCGCCGAGCAGATCGAATCCATGTCAGGATTGCGATGTCCGATGATGATGGTTTCCATCCGTTAAAAACGAGGTGCGGCCGTCTCTGCGGCCGGATCAAATCAAGCCTGCACTGGTGTTGGTGCGTCGCCCAGCACCTCGCGCTTGATGCTCCTGCCCGTGCGCTTGGACCACCAGAGGACGATGGGCGAGGCGATGAAGATCGAGGAGTAGGTTCCGACGAGGATGCCGATGAGGATGGCGAGGGCGAAGTCGCTCAACACGGGTCCGCCAAGCAAGAAAAGCGCGGCCGTGGCGAGCAATGTCGTTCCGCCGGTGAGGATGGTGCGCCCGAGCGTCTCGTTGATGCAATCGTTCATGATGGTCGCGACGGTGCCGCGCCGGCCGGACATGAGCCCTTCGCGCACGCGGTCGAAGACGACGATGGTATCGTTGATCGAGTAACCGGCGATAGTCAGCACGGCGCCGACCATGACTAGCGAGATCTCGCGCCCGAGCATGGAGAAGACGCCAACGGTTATGATGACATCGTGGAGCAGCGCGACAATCGCTCCGAGGGCGAAGGAAAATTCGAAGCGCACGGTGACGTAAATAAGGATGCCGACAAGGCCGAGGGCCAAAGCCAAAAGCGAGCGTCCCGCGAGTTCCTTGCCCACGCGCGGGCCGACGGTATCGGTCTGCTCCACATTCCAGCCCGCAGAGGGGTAATCCTGCTGCAACTTCGCCACGACGGCATCGGCGGTTCCATAACGGCTCTGCACGGAGATGAGTTCGCGTCCCTCCTCCACGGAGCTTTGGATGGTGGCATCGCCGAGGCCGGACGACTCGACGCTGCGTCGCAGGTCGGCCAACGGAATCCGTTGCGCGGACGACACAACCACGAGGTCGCCGCCGGTGAAATCGACGCCGAAATTCTGCTGTCCGCGCCACGCGAAGAAACCGACCGATCCCAGGATGAGGACCGCGGAAAGGGCGAGGGCGAGGTGGCGTTTGTTGAGAAAATCAATCTTGTGCTGCGGGATCCAATTCAGCATGTGCAACTTCTTCAGGCCAAACGTTTCCAGCATGAAGGAGAAGCAGGTGCGCGTGCAGAGCAGCGCGGAGAACATCGAGGCGACAATGCCGAGGGTGAGCGTGATGGCGAAACCCTTGACCGGCCCGGTGGCCTGCCAGAAAAGGATGGCCGAGGTGATGAGCGTCGTGAGGTTGGAGTCGAAGATGGCCGAGAAAGCTTTGTCGTAGGCGGATTTGAGCGACGCGGCCAGCGACTTGCCCGCGGCCATTTCCTCGCGCAGGCGCTCGTAGATGAGCACGTTGGCGTCGATGGCCATGCCGATGGTCAGGATGATACCAGCGATGCCGGGCAGGGTGAGGACGAACCCGAACATGCACATCGCGCCGAAGAGGAGGATGATGTTCACGCCAAGCGCCATGCAGGCAACCAAGCCGGCGAGCCGGTAGTAGATCAGGACGAAGACCAGCGTGAGAGCGAGGCCCAGCAGGCCGGCGCCGACGCCGCTTTTGATCGAGTCCGCACCGAGGGAAGCGGAGACACTGCGCGTCTCCTCGATCTCGACCGGTGTGCGCAGGGGATTTTCCAGCACGCTGGCCAGGCTGCGCGCTTCTTTGTCGGTGAAGCGGCCGGTGATGACGGCCTCGCCGCCGTAGATCGGCTGGCGGATGTTCGGCGCACTTTGCACACCGCCGTCGAGCATGATGGCGAGACGCTCGCCCGTGTGCGAGGAAGTGAGGTCGCCGAACATTTTCGCGCCCTCGCTGTCGAGTTTCATGGCCACGCCGTAGCCCTGCACGTCGTAGAAGGGATGGGCCGAGGTCACGCGGTCGCCGGTGAGGTCGGGGCGCTGCTTGACGAGGAGCCGCAGGGTCTGCGGCTTGCCCTCGATGGTGTCCTTGTATTCCTTGAGGATATAGCCGGGGGGCAGCACGCCTTCGCCGGCATCCGCCTTGGCAAGAACAGCCTCGCTCTGCGGGTGGACGAGCGCGAACTCGAGTTTGGCCACGCGCTGAAGCTGTTCCTTGGTGTCGGCAAGCTGCTTCGTGTCCAGCCCGGGGATCTGCACGAGGATGCGGTCGTGGCCTTGCGCGGCGATGACCGGCTCGCTCACGCCGAACTGGTCAACGCGTTTACGGATGACTTCGATGGCTTGATCCAGCGTTGACGGTGTAATTTCCTCGCCGTTCTGTCCGACGAGACGAAGGAGGAAGGATGTGCCGCCCCGCAGGTCGAGGCCGAGGTGGATCTTTTTCTGCGGGGGCATGACCGCCTCGAGGCAGAAGGCGATCAGCAGCAGGGTGAGGACGAGGCCGATGGTGCGCTTGCGCTGCGGTAGGTCGGTGAGGAAATACCAGATGAACAGCGCGAGGATCAGCAGTCCTGAAAAAAACGTTAGGATTGGAGTCATGGTGTTGGGTGAGTGGTTGCGGGCGGCTGGTCGGCCGGTCGGTTCAGGATGCCTCGGCGGCCTTGCTCACCATGGCGATGGCGCTGCGGTCCATCTCGAGTTTGACGTTGTCGGCCACCTTGAGCAGCAGGGTGGTTTCTTTCACGTTGGAAACGATCCCGTGGATACCGCCAGTGGTGATTACCTTGTCCCCGGATTTGATGCCGGCAACAAGTTTCTCGTGGTCTTTCTGTTTTTTCTGCTGGGGCCGGATGAGCAGAAAGTAGAAAAGAACCGCGATGATGATGAGCGGCGCGAACTGGAAAAGGGCAGGCGGTGGCTCCGAGCTAGCGGGTGCGGCTTGGGCGAGAAGGGTCAGGAATTCCATAAAACCGAATAGATTAGGCTGGCGGCGGGGCGGTTCCAAGGAATTTGCGGTGCCACTCTTTCAGCTTGGCCGAATGGGCCCCCTGACTCTAAAAAAGCCGCGCCGATGAGTGATCTCCTAATCCCCGGCTGGGAACTCCTGCGCCGCGGCAAAGTCCGCGAGGTCTACGCTTCGGGTGATCGAGTTCTTCTGGTGGCCTCCGACCGGCTCTCCGCCTTCGACTGCATCCTGCCCGACCCGATCCCCGGAAAAGGGGAGATCCTGACCGCGCTCTCCGCTTTCTGGTTTCACCGTCTGGACTTTATACCGAGCCACTTCCTCGCGGCCGACTTCGCGCTTTTTCCGTCGGAGTTGAAGCCCTTTGCCGCTGCCTTGGCCGGCCGCGCGACGCTGGCGCGCCGCACTAGGCCGCTGCCGGTGGAGTGCGTGGTGCGCGGCTATCTCGCGGGCGCCGCCTGGGAGGAATACCGCGAGCGCGGAACGGTGGGAGGGCACGAATTGCCGCACGGTCTGCGCGAGGCTTCGAAACTTCCCTCGCCGCTCTTCACGCCGACGACCAAGGCGACGAGCGGGCATGACGAGCCCATCACGTGGGAGCAGTGCCGGCGCCTGCTTGGCGACGAGGCGGCTCATCAGGTCCGCGAGGCCAGCTTCGAGGTTTACGAACACGGCCGCGCTCAGGCCGAGCGCGCGGGGGTGATCATTGCCGACACGAAGTTAGAATTCGGATTGATCGACGACGAGCTGCTGCTCATCGACGAGTGCCTCACGCCGGACTCGTCGCGGTTCTGGCCGGCCGATCAATGGGAACCGGGCGCATTGCCCCCCAGCTTCGACAAACAGTTCGTGCGCGATTATCTCACCCGATCGGGTTGGAACCGCCAGCCTCCTGCCCCGCATCTCCCGCCGGAGATCATCGAGCAGACTGCAGCCAAATACCGCGAGGCGTTCGAGAGACTCGCCCTCGGCCGGCGGCCGGAGTGAACGCGGACATCGACCAGTTCATCATGTATCTCGCCACCGAGCGGGGGCTTTCGGACAACTACCAGCTGAGCACGCGCTCCTCGCTGGAGCTTTTCGCGGGGTGGTGGCTGGAGGAATCCGGGCGCAAGCCGGACTGGCGCGCCGTCGAGCAGGAGCACATCGGGGAATTTCTCGGCTGGCGCAAGCGGGGCGGGGTGGCCGCCGCCACGGTCAAGCTGCACGCGGTGGCCCTGCGGATTTTTTTCCGCCACCTCATGCAGCGCGGGCGGCTGGAGAAGGATCCGACGGAATTTCTTCTCGTCCCGAAAATCGAGCGCTATCTGCCCGAGACGCTTTCCCCGCCGGAGGTGGAGAGCTTGATTGCCGCGGCCGCGGGCAAAACACCGCTGGAGATGCGCGATCGTGCGGTGGTTGAGCTGCTCTACGCCAGCGGCCTGCGCGTCTCCGAATTGTGCGGAGCGCGGCTCGAAAATCTCGATCTCGACGCGGGTTTCATCAGGGTCATCGGCAAGGGTAACAAGCAGCGCCTCGTGCCGGTCGGGGCTCGGGCCCGCGAGGCCGTGGCGCGCTACCTGCAGCTCGGGCGACCGGCTCTGGTCGGTCCGAAGACCGGCGGGGAGGTTTTTCTTTCCGTGCGCGGACGCAAGCTGACCAACCAGCGGATCTGGCAACTGCTGGTCGCCTTGGGCAAGCGGGCCGGGCTGAACAAGGGGGTGCACCCGCATATGCTGCGGCATTCTTTCGCCACCCATCTCCTCGGCGGCGGCGCCGACCTCCGCATCATCCAGGAAATGCTGGGCCACGCCGACATTTCCACCACCCAGGTCTACACCCACGTCAATTCGCGCCAGCTGGCCGACGCGCACCGCGCCTTCCACCCGCGGGCGAAAACTAAAGTCGTGCCGCCCGAGCGGAATTGACCCATTATTTTCTCATGAATCCATACACCGTCCCTGTTTCCGATCTGGCCGCACGCGAGCAGAGTTCATTCCTCACCCGCGTCTACGCGCACCTTATTCTGGCTGTCCTGCTCTTCGTCGGCCTGGAGGTCTGGTTTTTCCACAGCGGGATCGCCGAGGGCGTGCTGCGTATTTTTTCCAGCGTATCCTGGCTCGTGGTGCTTGGAGGCTTCATGCTGCTCTCGTGGCTGGCCACGATGATCGCCGTGCCGACCGTGGCGCGTCCGCTGCAATATGCCGGCTTCGCTCTTTACGTTTTACTGCAGTCCTTGATCACCATTCCGCTGCTCTATGCCGCCAACCAAGCTGCCCCCGGGGTGATCGCCAGCGCGGCACAGGTGACCATCGGCGGCTTCCTGCTTCTCACTGCCGTGGTGGTGACAACTGGACGCGACTTTTCCTTTCTGCGTTCCTTCCTCATCTGGGGCGGATTGCTCGGGTTCGCGGTGATCGTCTGCGCGGTGCTCTTCAAATTCAATCTCGGCACCTGGTTCTCCGTGGCCATGGTCGCGCTGGCCGGCGGATCGGTGCTCTACACGACGTCGAACATCATGCGCGGTTTCCCCGCAAACGCCGAAGTGGCCGCCTCGATGCAGCTCTTTGCCGGCATCGCCATGATGTTCTGGTACGTGCTGCGGCTCTTCATGGGCTCGCGCCGCTGAGTCCGCCCGGGCCGCCGATCAGATCTCTTCCCCGGTGCGCTGCAGCAGCTCAAAGTCGACCATCGCATAGACGATGTGGTCGTGCCGCCGGGCCAATCCGCCCCCGGCGTTCGCTCGCACGATCAGGTGGCGAGGTTTGTTGTCGAGCACGCGGAAGCCGATGTTGGTGAGCGTCCGGTTGCTTGAATGCGTGAGGCGCGCCATCGAATCATCGTCGATCAGCCCCCGCCGGTTGGCTTCCTCCGCATCGATCCCGTCGATCCATTCGAAAATTTCAAGATAGTCGCGCTCGATATCCATCTGCAGGCAGGCGAGCCCGTTGTCCAACTGGTCCGCCGCCATCTCGCGCTGGTGCACGCGGAAAATGTCCGCATGCCGTCCCGTCTGCCAGAGCGGGTATTTTTCCGCGGGCGAATAGATGGCGAGCGGGAACTTGGTTCGCAGTCGGTAGAGTCCGTGGTTGAGCGCGCTGCCGCGCAACTCGTTGATCATGCCGAACTGCGCGAACGGCGGAAGAAAGCGCGCCCTGGCCACCGCGTCCGGCGGCAGCGCGTCGAGAAATTCCCCCGGAATGAAGAGCGGGACATCCTGAGCCGCGCGGGAAAATTTCACTACCAGATCGCGCGGCACGCGCCCCGGCGGCGCGCTCCTCGCGCGGTAGACTGTGCCGGTACTCCCCGGCAGGCGCTCGCCGCGCACGGAGAGTTGCTCGGCATCCCACCAACACTCGGGCTGCAGATAATCCAACCAGTGCCATGCCGACCGCGACACCCAGAGCTCGCCGGCGTCCGGCTGCGGGCAAACCGCGTAATCCACGCCGAAAACCCGCGCGCGGTTTTCCGGCGCCAGCAACTGGAAAGGCGGACGTTCCTCGCGCCCTTGGGCGCCGTTTTTATCCACCCACCATGCTGGGCGGGGCCTCGGTGTAACCGTAGGGCCCGGGCGCCACGTTGACGTAGTAAATCCTTCGGCTGGCTACGCGTCCTGTCGCGGTGTCGTAGACCATGACCGGCCGTCCGCCCGAGGGTTTCTCCGCGATGGTGTCGACGAGAATGTAGCGCGGAACATTCTTGGCCCCGCGCTGGTAGGCCTGCGCGACCAGGTTCTGCCCTTGCTGCTCGGCGAAGCTGCGTTGGTCGCGATTGACCTGCATTTTCGACACGCCGTAGCCGAGCGCTCCCGCGCCCGCTGCGGCGCCGAGGGCGACCGGTAGAGTGGTGCCGACAGGAACCCCGGTCGTTCCGAGCGCGATGCCTGTGGCGGCGCCGGCCAACCCGGCGGCGATCGCCGCGTTTTCGCCGGCAGTCATGTTTTCGCACCCGGAGGTGCCCAGAGCGGCCAAGGCGGCAGCCGCGGCCAAGTGGTGGAATTTTCCGTGCATGACTTTCTTACATAGGCAAAGTTTGCAGTTTGGCAAGTCCGGGTCGCGAGGTGCCTCTTTTCACCGGCGGCCAAAGCGGTTAGTTTGCGGGGATGAATTTGTCTGATGAGCAGAAAAAAATCGTGGCGGGATGGGTTGGCGATGGAGCATCGCTCGCCGATGTGCAGAAACGTCTGAAGGAAGAGTTGCAGGTCAGCGCGACCTACATGGATGTGCGCTTCCTCGTCGATGACCTCAATTTGCAGATCACGGAGCAACCTCGCCAGAGCGAGGCGGTCGACCGTCTGGCCGCCGCCAAGCAGGAGGGCGAGCAGCAGCGCGAGGGTCCACCGCCGGGCGGGGTCAGCGTGACCATGGACACGATCACCAAACCTCACTCGATGGCCAGCGGGAAGGTGACGTTTTCCGACGGCGTAACCGCCGAGTGGATGCTCGACCAGAGCGGTCGGCTCGGGCTCAACCCTTCGACGCCCGACTACCGTCCGAACCAAGCCGATCTCCTCGCGTTCCAGGACGAGTTGCAGCGCGTGGCGCGCGGCTTCGCTTGATTAGAGTTCCTGCGGATGGGCCAGCAGCTCCGCGATGCGCGAGAGCAGCCGGCCAGCCGCGCCGCCGTCGAGCACGCGGTGGTCGAAGCTCAGCGTGAACTGCGCTTCGGTGACCGGCAGAAATTCTTTCGTCTCCTTGTCCCATAGAGGCACGACGCGCCCTGCGCCGAGGCCGAGCAGCAGGGTCTGCTCGGGAAGCGGAATTGGCGTGGCCAGGGTGAGACCGAACGTGCCGTAGTTGGTCACGGTCGAAATGCAGTAGCCCATATCGGCCGGTGTGAGCCGCCGCTGGCGCGCCAGTTCCACCAACCGGGCATACATCGGGACCAGATCGGCCAAGCTGTGCTTGTCGGCCTCGCGAATGACCGGAACGAGCACGCCGTCTTCGGCCTCAACGGCGAATCCGATGTCGATCGATCCCGGGTGCACGATCTGGCTGCCGATGAGTCGGCCGGCCGGCATGCTGTTCTCCGCCAATGCCACAGCGAGTGCGCGCAGGGCGTAGAGGGATACGCCCGCCTTCTCGGTCGACGCTTTACGGTGGGCCAGCATGGTGTCGAGTTGAACGGGCAGCACCACGGTGGCGAGCGGACGCGTCCAACTGCGTCGCATCGCATCGGCCACCGCAACGCGCATGGACGAGGCCTCGGTGGTCTTCTGCTTCACCAGATTCTCCATGAACCTCTCGAAATCCTCAATGGTGACGCGCCCGCCCGCGCCGCTGCCAGCCACTCCGGCCAAGTCGGAGGAACTCAGGCCGAGTTCGGTCATGCGCGCCTTCATCCGCGGCGAAAGATAGGCGGCGCCGCCCGCGTGCGCGGGCACCGGCAGACCCTTGATCGTGGGCTCCACCTTGTCGTGATGCGGAGTATCAGGCTTTGAAGCGCGCTTTTTCTTCGGTTTTTCCGGCGCACCGGCTGGCATCGACCCGGCGGGCTGAACGTTGCCATTTTCCTCCGGCTCGAGGTAACCCATGCGCTCGGCGTCCTCCTCGGAGACTTCGAGATAGCCGAGCGTGGATCCCACGGGGTAGCTCTTGTCCAACTCGGCTCGCAACTCCATCACCTTGCCGCTGCAGGGAGCGACCACGCCCATGACAGCCTTGTTCGTCTCGACCTCCATCACGTCGGTATCTCCGGTCACCATGTCACCGGGTTTGGCGAAAAGGCGGACGATGGTGGCCTCGGCGATTGATTCGCCGAGCTGGGGCATGAGGAGAGGGATACGGGCCATAGGAATTACTTGGTGAGCAGTTGACGGAGCCGGGCAGCCACGGTGCTGGCTGTCGGACGATGTGCCGCCCAGAGATCGGGGTGATAAGGGACGGGTGTGTCCCTCGCGTTGAGTCGCATGGGAGCGGCATCGAGCAGGCCGAAGCCCTCGGTGGCCACGCGGGAAATGACTTCCGCCGTCACCCCACCCCATGGCCAAGCCTCGCCGACGACAAGCAACCGTCCCGTGCGCGCGACCGACGCAAGCACCGTGTCGGTGTCGAGCGGTTTGACCGTGCGCAGGTCGATCACCTCGATCTGCCATCCTTCCTCCACCAATTCTTCCGCGGCTTGCAGGGACTCGTGGAGCATCGCGCTGTAGGTCACCACCGTGGCATCGCGGCCGGCGCGCACCACGCGCGCTTTGCCGGATGGCACCGCGCTGTCGGGCAGCTTGTCGGCCTTGAGATGGTAGTAGAGCAGCTTGTGCTCGCAGAAAATGACAGGGTCATCGATGGCCACCGCCTCGAGCAGCATGCTGTAGGCATCTTCCACCGTGGCGGGCGTCATGACGACGAGGCCGGGATAATGCGAGTAGATCGCCTCCATGCTCTGGCTGTGGAAGGGTCCGGCGCCGACCGTGCCGCCGCTGGGCAACCGCACGACGATGGGGCAGGGGACATTGGTGCGGTAGTAAAGTGTCGCCGCCTGATTGACGATCTGGTTGAGCCCGCAGGTCGAGAAGTCGGCGAACTGCATCTCCACGATCGGTCGCGCGCCCTCGATGGCCGCGCCGATCGCCATGCCCACGATCGCATCCTCGCTCAGCGGGGAGTCCATGACGCGGCCCGGGAATTCCACGGCCAGATTTTTGGTCGCCTTGAATGCGCCCCCGAAAGCGCCGACATCCTGCCCGTAGATGAAAACGCGCGGGTCGTCGGCGAGCGCCTTTTCCTGCGCGGCGCGGATGGCCTCAAGGTAGGTGACGCTCATTCTTCTTCCCCGTCGAAATACAAGTCGTCGAGCCTTTCGGTGGAGATAGCCCGCCAATCCTCGTCAGCCGGGTCGGGGCCCTTCTCGCGTTGCGCCTTGTTCAACGCAGATTCCACCTCGCTATGGGCCTCACCCTCCCAAGCCGCAATTTCTTCCGGCGAAGCCAGACCCATTTCCTCCACCTGTTGCTTGCCCACATCGATGCAGTCGCGGCCGACGTTGGCCTTGCGGAGGCCGGCGTCCACATAGCTTGAGTCGTCATGCTCGCCGTGGCCGACCAAGCGCAGCAGCGTGGCCACAACCATCTGCGGCCCCTGTCCATCGCGTGCAGCGCGCACGGCCTGCCCCAAGGTCTCGAGGCAGGCGGCCGGGTCGGTGCCGTCGCATTTGTGCCCGGCGATGCCGTAGCCCGCGGCCTTGTCGAGCAGGTCGGCGCAGGCGAACTGCCGGTTGTTCGGCGTGGAGTAAGCGTATTGATTGTTGGCCACCACGACGACCAGCGGCAACTTTTCCACCGCGGCCATATTCACCCCCTCGTGGAAGGCGCCGGTCGATGTGCCACCGTCGCCGATCGAGGTCACTCCAACGACGCCCGTCTCGCCGCGTAACCTCCGCGCGTAAAGTCCTCCTGCGACCACCGGCACCATGGCGCCGAGATGGCTGATCATCGCGTAGTATCCGTCCTTCGGACGCCCGCGGTGGATGTTTCCATCGCGCCCGCGCATCGGTCCTTTCGCTGACCCTAGGTAGGTGCGCAGCGTGTCGAGCGCGGTGTCGCCGAAAGCCATGCGCCCAGCCTGGTCGCGGATGAGCGGGCCGAAAATGTCGCCCTTCTGCAGAAAGATGGCCGAGGCGGTGCTCAGCGCTTCCTGTCCCTTACCGAGGAAAACGCCGCCCTTGATCATGCCGGCGCGATAGAGGCTCGCTAACTTGTCCTCCGTGGCGCGCGCCAGCAGCATGATGCGGAACGCGCGGACGAGCAGCGCGGCATCATGCTTTAGGTCCGCGGGCTCCATCGCCCTTTCCTTTGCTACCGTGACCATCAGAGGGAATAGAATAAGGCGGGAAGCAGGTCGTCTGCAAAGGCAAATCAGGCCGGATGGTACGGCATTTTGTCTGGCGGAGATCCTTCCAGCGGTGAAAATGCGCGGAATGCCCCGCGCGCGCACCATGATTCTGGGAGTTCCCCTCCTGCTGGCCATCGTGACGGCCCTTTCGCTCTGGTCGGTCTCCCGCGTCGCAGCCGAGAAGAAAAACGAAATGTATATCGGCAGCATCGGGGAGCCGGTCACCCTCAATCCGCTCCAAGCCGCCGATTCCGCCGCCGCTTCGGTCACCGGGGTGATTTTCAACGGGCTGCTCAGATACAACGCCGAGCTCGAGATCGAGGGCGACCTTGCGGATGAGTGGGTACTCGGCCAGCGCAGCACATTTTTCTTCGTGAGCCCCGGAGACGCGGTGCAGGCCGCGGCCAACATGGAATCGCAGCTGGTCGATCGCGCGCGGTTTCATCTCCAGCGCTATCAGGTCGATGGCGACAGGCTGGTGCTCGAACTCTCGCTGCCGGGCGTCGCGGATTCGCGGGAGCTGGCCGAACTTTTCGGTGAGATGCGCCCGCTGATCGTCCGCACCCTTTCCGTGACCGCGCCCAAACCGCTCGGCGATGCGCTGGAGGTTTTTGCGGCGGACGGAAGTGGCGCAAGGATCGTCCGCACGTGGGCCAACGGCAACCTCGGAGAGATTTGCTTTCTCGGCGAGGAGGCGCCCGTGGCCGATGCGCTGAAAACATTTCTCGCCGCGCGCGTCGGCGAGGGTGCGGTCATCGAGCCGGTCACGGCACCGCCTTTCCTCGCCGAACCCGAGGTGACTTTCCACCTGCGCGAAGGCGTGCGCTGGCACGATGGCGCACCGTTCAATTCGCATGATGTCAAATTCACCTACGAAGCCATCATGGACGACCGTGTGGCCTCGCCGCGCAAATCCGACTACGAGCTGGTCCTGTCGCTGGAGGCCCCCGATCCACGGACGGTCCGCGTCGTTTACCGTCGTCCCTTCTCGCCCGCGCTCGAAAGTTGGATGATGAGCGTTCTTCCCGCGC
>Ga0209190_1000891_pt1 | contig 21355 bp, 10 predicted proteins | sample M_140205_XF_Meta_FD_187315 | JGI IMG/M metagenome (GOLD analysis project Ga0209190, IMG submission 187315) | Freshwater microbial communities from Lake Montjoie, Canada to study carbon cycling - M_140205_XF_MetaG (SPAdes) (version 2) | ecosystem: Environmental > Aquatic > Freshwater > Lake... | reverse complement strand
ATATGAAATTGTTTTTTAGAAAATCCAGCGGAGCGCCAACCTATGATCCGGGTCCGCCTGCATACATGCAGGAAAAATACTTGACTGATCCAGATCGCGTTGGAGAAAAATTGGCTCAGCAGCATCATATATTGACCGCAAAGTTTATTGCAGACAGATATCCACGCAAAAAAGATGCTCTTGCCCGAATGGGAAGTGTGATTCGTGTAGGACACTCAACAGACATTCCCGGAACGAGGCTTGATACATCAAGAGGGCTGGAAGCTGGCATGTTGCCGTTCAATGGACCAATTGTGTATCACGGAACGTTAAACCCATGGAGTGAACGTGATCATAGGCCTGATCCAAAAAGATTTTCAACTTGGGGACTGATGGGCGGACGGGCGTTGTATGCCACTACCAGTCCTGAAACTGCTGCTGGGTATGGAACGGTCGGGCCGCATTCTCCGTCTTCGTCACAACCAGAAGTTCATGTCTTTGGGCTCCCCAAGGAAATGCGATTCAAAAGGATGTCGTGGACGAGTGGAGACCCAGAGCCACGATTGACCGATAACGATGCGAGTTCAATCATTGATTGGATAGAGCATGTGCTTGCATGGCACGGCATCACACATAATGGTCCTCATGCCAAAAAATATTTTAAAATATGGCAGGACACTGCTGGCAAATTAATCAGTGGCCACAAATTGCATACTGCCATGCTTTATTTTGGTCATCATTTGAGAGATTTAACAAGAGAATACAGGTCTGCTAATTTTACTAAAGAACTGGAAAAACTTGGTCCGGAAGTAAAACAAAGATATGATACGAGCAGGCTTGGCACGTATAATGATTGGCTACATACCTCTGAGCTGGAATCCTTAGCATTGGCTGCAGCCGGATATGATGGTGCGCGTACTACCGCAGGAGTGTTTCGGGGTGCCGCTCCGGGATCATCCTCTTTGCCGGAGGTTTCTACAGAACATTGGTACACTATCTTTCCGCATGCAGTGGATATGCTTCATCATTTGGGATCATATCGAGGACATAAAGAAATTGAAGGCTTGAAGGCACAATCAGAGGAAAAAGGAAGCAGAACATGATTGCTCGATCTTCCATGAAAATAGTGTTGAGAAAAGCCTCAAATGAGCCTGAATCTTCTCTTCCTGAACAGATTGCCACTCACGTAGGCACCACTACGGTAAACAAGATTCCTCCATATGCAGATCCAAAATATGTCAACACTCCTCTCGAATGGCCAGATGACGCTGTTGCCTTGCCCAAGACAAAGAAAAGTCAGAATTATCGCGCTTTTCGCATTGAACGTCAGTTGCGCGAAGATCATGCTGCCATAGCCGGAGATGTCATGCGTCGGCATGGACTGAGAGTGCCCGACAGGGGGGTCGCCGACTTATTGCGAATTGGACACAATACCGCTGAAACAGGCATGCCACGCGTGTCTTCTCCATCAGGAGCGGTCACTGCTCATGCTCCGCGTCCATTAACACCAGCGGAAGCAGATGAGTACCATCCCGATTCTTTCTATCATGGAACAACATCGAACTTTAGGGATGTTGATCCAAAGATGTTTTTTCGCGCTCAAGCCGAATCCGGTTTTTATCTTGGGGACCGTGCTACTGCACAACGTTATACAAAGCGGAAGAAAGGTACTGATCTGCCAACAATCAAGGAATATCGTATTCCGAAAAGCATGAAGTTTTACGATACATCACTACAAGGACAACATGCTCCACTTACCACGCAGCAAATGGATGCACTGCAAGATCTCATAACAAGAATAGCAAAATATCATGGTATTGACACTACTAAACCATCAACAGACGAATATTTGAAAGATAGATATGATGAGGAAGGAGGGTCACATGAATCGATACTTCATCATATGGCTAATGAATACTCTGAATACAAACCAGATGAAGCGCCAGAAGAAATAGGACCATTAACAATAGGAAATATAATTGCTCATGCAAATTATGCATTGAGCAAGAAAAGACATGGCATTGCTGCTGGTTTGTATCCACGCGATGTGTACAGATTGGCAGAACAATTTATTGGGTTTATTCGGCACAGTCTTTATACTGATCCTACCAACAAGTATGCTGCGAACTCAAAAGATCCTGATACGGGAAAGCACTTATTTCCAAATAGATATGACTATGGATTTCCTCATGAAAGGGACATGCAGAGTCATTTTTTGTCAACAATTGGTTTTGACGGAACAATTCCTCGGCTAGCGAGCGATTGGAGAGTCATTTTTCCTCATGCTACACATAAATTGCGATGTGTAGGAGAAGAAATTCAAAAATCTTTTAGTCCTCAAATGACCATCTTGTATAAATCTGAATTTGAACAACCAGTTGCATCTATCACTCATCCACATGAAATTGTTGATCGGATGGCAAATACATTCAACAGTTCACAAAAAATAAATCCGTATTTTTATATGACTCCAGAATCTCAAGTTCTGGAGAAGGAAACTCACGCCGCGGCGAGTTCAGCCATGCGTCAATCACACGCAGCGATTGCTCGCAAATATTTTCCATCTGCATTGCAGGGAGAGCTGACTGGGCCAGCAGGAAGGGACATTGGTCGTCTTGGCCACATATCTCATCCTGATGTTCCATCGGAAATGGCCTACAAAGGACCGGCTGTTCCATCGCCTTTGACGGCACAGGAAGAAGGAGAATATCATGCGCCTCGCTTGTTTCATGGATCAAAGAGTTCTGCCAGCACAACATCACTAATTGATCCAAAATATTTTGGCACATCATATATCGGAACCGGGTTATATACAACTACTGACAAACAGACTGCACAGCGTTATGCAATATTGTCTCCAAATGGAAGCCTTAAAGGTCACGTAAGAGAGTATGCAATTCCAAAGACCATGAAAATATTGGACGACCGTTTTCTTGATCAGCCAACGAACAGTGAACAACATGGAAAAATTGTAAAATTCTTAGAAGAAATTGCTCGATTTCATGGAGTTGATCCTGAAAAAAAATATGAAACAAAAGGGTTTGGGAAAAATACTAATCCAGTAATGGAAACTATTGTGAGAATGTGGAACAAAACTGGACGATATGATGCAAAAGGTTATAAGCGGCGGAGGAGTCGTATCGAATACGACCCCGCCACGGGCATCGTTAATGGATTCGTTCCGCCAAATTTATCATTCTCGGATATCCTGAGGACTACTGATTGGCGTCATGGGGAATTAGAATATCTTGCAAGAGATGCAAAAGAATTTATTTTGCTAGCATCAAAACATAAAAAAACACAAGAATATATTGATAAGACAACACAAGATCCAAATGTCGGAACGAGCGCTCTTGAGTATGGGCGTTCGATGGTAGATTCGTCAATGGAACAGGCAAATAGTCACATGGGGAACGATCTGTGGTCTCATATGGCTAGCATTCTTGGTTATGATGGCTCTTGGAACGGCATCGACGATTTCTTGCCGGGTGTCTATCGGGGCGACGATCCAGATGCGGCGGAATCCAAATTGCCTTGGCATGTTCCTCCTACTTGGCAATCGCCGTTTGACCATGCACCTGAAAGTTACAACGCAGGTGTCAGGGGACACATGGTGTTGTTTCCCCATGCAGCCAACAAGGCAAGACTTGTAAGAGTTTATTCTTCGGACATGGCGAATGAGGTGGATAAAACGGAAAAAAGCCTGAGAAAATCTGAATCCCCTGAAGCATTTCCTCCCGTCAAGAGTCCATATGACATGCTAGCAAAATTCGGCGAGCATGTTTCAATGTTTATTCCTGAGAGAGATAAATGGAAAAATCCCTACGCTGATAGAGAAAGACAAGATCGTATTAACGCACATCTTTCATCATTGCAAATGTTGCCCGGAATGCGTAGTGCGCACGCTGCAATTGCTCGCAGATATTTTCCCGAGTCGTTACAGCAGGAATTGGCATCCACACCGGGTAGAGATTTTGCTCGTCTTGGTCACGTTTCTGATCCGATTGCTCCTGTGGGACAATCCCCATACAGGGCAGCCGCTGTTGCGTCGCCATTGTCACCTGCTGAACAGGGCGACTACCATCAGCAGTCTCTGTTTCATGGATCAAAAGCGCCTGCGGACACAGCGGGACAGATCGATCCGAAATTTTTCTCACTTGCAACGCTAGGCACAGGATTATATACGACTACACGGATGGCTACTGCTCAACGATATGCGGGTGCCACTGGACATGTGCGAGAGTATGCGATTCCAAAAACACTGAAAATATTAGACGATAGAGAAATAGGAAACAGAGTAAGTGAGGATCAAAAGACAAGAATAATAAATTTCTTGAGAGACGTTGCAAGGATGCATGGGGTTGATCCCGACAAGATGTCGGCGATGAAACCGGCCAGTCTTCTGACGCCCACCGGAAAAACTGTCAGAAGACTGGCCGAGGCTTTTGGTTCATGGACCAAGAAGGATCGTGCAAGAGAAGTTCTGGGCGGAGGGATTGATCGTAGCTCTAGGCGCGATCCGGAACTTCTGCTTCCCGATGAACATAGCATGACAAGCATCTTGCGTGGCATTGACATTCGTCCTCATGATTTATCAAACTTAGCATATCATGTTAAGGATATTATAGAGGCCAGTCTGTTTTATGATCCCGATAACACGCATAGAAAAACAATTGATAGTTTAAGTAACGCATCAGGAAAATCATCAGCAGCAATTCTTGGCGCAATTCCATTCATATTGTCGCGCTCACAAATATGGAGTGATATGTACGCACACATGGCCGCTATTCTCGGCTATGATGGCATATGGAATCATAGCCAAGATGGTGGTCTTGGAGCATACCGCGGTGATAATTTTGATAGTCCAGAATCAAAGATACCTTGGCATACAGCGCCTTCTACCGCAGGAGAGTCGCCTGTTTCTGGAATCATGTTGCTTATGCCTCATGCCGCTAATAAGGCGAGGCTTGTACAGGTGCATCCAAGTCAGCCAATTGCGAAAAGCCTGAGAAAGGCAGGAGATTTCGAAGCGCCTCAAGAACATCCTCTGGCAGCACAAATAGGCGAGATGTACCGTGATAGCAACATGAATAACTCTCCTTACAAAATGAATAGAAAAATTAGGAATATTCATGCATTGATTGCAAAAGATTTTTTTCCGCCAGATGTTCGCCGCCAATTGAATGCTAGGCAAGTACAGGATATTGCTCGTATTGGTCATGAGTCTAATCCCATGGCACCGACCATAAGTCCATATACGGGAACTGCCTTGCCGAAGCCATTATCTCCTGATGAGATTGATATGTATCATCCTCAAACACGACATCCTTCCACAGGTGTGCCTACTGATACGTCAACAAATGGATTTTCCTTATATCACGGTACGCCTCTTCAATCAACAGAAATGGCCGAATTTGACCCTAAGTATGCAACGGGAGGCTTGGCAGGCACGGGATTTTATTTGACCAATTCATATCAGATGGCAGGACATTACACAAGAAGGCGGGGACAGCGTACTCCAGAAGACAAATATGGTCACATTCGGGAATATGTAGCGCCAAAATCCTTGAAAATGTTGACCACGCCGGAGAAATGGACACCAGCGCACGATGACGCTCGTCGAAAAGTTACGAAATATGCACAAACTCTTTTGCGTGCGCATGGATTTGATTTGAATCATGAATATGATTTAAACACCTCATCAGACACATATGGCATGGATGCTGAAGCCGAAAACAAAGAAAAATTTCGTTTAAATATTTTAAGAACACTTAATGAGAATGCAAGATATGGAGTTATCGGCAAGCTTGTAGATAAAGAATTAGACAGCAAAAACCCAAAGATTTCCATAGCCAAACTGTTGGAAGCATATGGGAAACATGATCAAAATATAGAGCATTGCATTAATGGCTTAAGCTATATGTTGGCATCGCTTATAGCATTTTCGCCAAATAATCATCATCACTCTGAACACGAACAAGGAATCGCGAAAGATCTTATGAGTCAAGATTTTCAAGCACACATTGGGTCAATACTTGGATATGACGGAATGTGGCGCGGAGAATTCCAACACGTGACTCCATGGCATCTCGATCCGGTAAAGGATGCATACGGATTTGTATTCCCTCATGCTGCGTCCCAGATGAGACTGGTCGGCATACATGAGGTTCCAGAAAAACCAGTACAAAAATCATTTTCAAAATCATTGCCAGAAATGCCAGCCACGCCAGCGTATGTAGGATTACATGAAAAAGAAAATCTTCCTGATGTTGTCGAGCCTGAGTACTGGGATTCAAGTCCGAAATTCGTATACGCTATGAATGCTATGCGGCAGGAACATGCCGCTTTAGCTGCACGAGTTATCAATCCTGAAAAAGCGGGGCCAGTGGGATTGAGAAATCTGACAAATTTGGGCAGCACTTCGCTGGGCAGACTATTGCCTTCAGAAAGTGCTGCACCAAGTGTTCCTAAACCCGCTTCTGTATCAGATGGCGGATCATTTTCGCCCACTCGATTGTTTCATGGAACTACAGCACCACCTTCGTGGTTAGATGAGATTCATCCGGGATTAACTCGTATAGCAGTATTAGGGCAAGGATTTTATCTTAGTCCATACATGGGGCATGCCTCTACGTATGCCAAAAAAAATAGGGCAAATGGTCATATTCGAGAATACAGGATGCCTTCAGACTTAACGATACTTCACACTGGGAGAAAAATGCACGATACTGTGCCTGACCCAGAAAAAATGCGTTCGTTTGTACAATCACTATTTGAGCATCACGGAATAGATATAGATAAAAAACATGAAATTGATAGTTGGAAAACAGCTTCCCTTATTGAAGGAATAAAATCAGCAATTTCTGGACACAAAAATAGTAAATCTTTGCTTAAAGAAATACTGGGAAAACAACATGTTACGTATAGAGATTTTATAAATGTACTTGGAACAAATGCTCATCTTTCAGGTAAACTTCCAAATCAAGATTGGACTAAGTATGAAAGTCCTCTTCTTTTATCTGGTCAAATGATGTCCATGATCAGGGAAAATCTATTGCACGACAGGTCAAATAGACATGCATTGAATGCCCTTCAACAAGGGCCAGAGGCATTTGATAGATTTCGTCAAGATATTGAGGACGTATTTCTTCCTTCTAGCAATACAAGGGCTGTACAAGATTTGTCATCACATATGGCAGCATCAGCCGGGTATGATGGATATTTCACTGGCAGAAGTCATGACTTGTACGGCATCATGGGAATGGCAAAACCTCAATTCATGGCGCACGGAGGAGCATTGACAATCTATCCTCATGCCGTACACAGATTGATGCATGTTGGCAATCATCAAGTTGCAAGGTCTCCGGAAACAACAAGGCAAGCACCTACGGCGTTCGAGCGTGCCAAGGAAATGTTTGGACAAGTGTTTGCAAGAAAATCTTTGACGGAATATCTGGTGAAGTCATTGCCAGATATTCCGTATTTTGAAGGATCAGACCCATCCGATCATTTAGTGCGGAAAATCATGCATGCTCACGCAGAGATTGCTCGTAGGCATCTTCCTGCAGTGACAACCGAAGGATCACGAGATTTGCTTCGAATTGGCCATGTTTCTGATCCTAGTACGCCTACAACAACACCGTACACTGGTCCGGCAATTCCAATGCCATTAACCCCTGATGAAAAGGGATCATATCTTGATCTGCCAATATTTCATGGGACGACAGCGCCTTCAACGCAAATGGCCAGTTATGACCCCAAGAGGAATGCATGGTCTACCGGAATGTTTGCAACAACACAAAAAGACATTGCAGATGCATACGGGAGATCCATGAGAACTCCGGATTATCATATTCGCGAATATCGAATTCCCAAATCATTGAAATATTTTCGAGTTTTGGATTTTGCTGATCAATTTGCTGGATATTCTCCAAAAAGCGAACAAGTAATTGGTCCAGTTGCTCGCAAGAGACTGACAGATTTTTTAACATCATTGGCGAAGTTTCATGGAGTTGACCCTGACAAAAGCCTTTCTTTGTCTAATACGCCCTATAAAGATGACCCGTACCCTTATGAATTTCCTCCAACGACAACACAAAAGGGACATTCTTCTATACGTTCCATGGCTGAAAATTTGACCACTCCGATAAATTTTGTATTTTCCAATTTATTGTTAAAATATATAAAATCCAACATTTTAGATGATCCGTCCAACGATCATGCACAACAAACCAACAAAAACCGCATTGCTAGTCTGTTGGACAATCCAATAGACGATCAATTGGCAGAACACATAGCTGCGGTTCTTGGATATGATGGCTATCATCTTCCTGAGACAAGTATTGAGTCAACAGGTGAAAACAGCGAAACGCAGAAAGGCGTATATACTACTTTCCCGCACGCATTGCATAAACTACGCTTGGTAGGAATACATCAAAAAGAAGAGCCATCGCTTGAGAAAAGCCTTGGTGATCCCACACCTACCGGAGCCAATGAAGAGATTGCGCAACATTTGGCTCGTCCAAGGGCCGTGCCTGCGTATATGGACCCAGCGTATTTGAGACACACAAGTGCTTCTGGTGCTTTGGCTCCGTCAGAACGTCTTGTTCAGCAACTGCGTGAGGATCATGCGGCAATTGCTGCTCCATTTCTACAGAAACGCAATGACGTGGATTCTTCGGGAGTAGCACATCTGTTGAGAATTGGTCATGGTACTGAATCAACTGGCATTCCACTTCTAAATACGGTCGCACCCGATTTACCAGAAGATCAGTTTCATGAATATCCGGTGTATCATGGCACGACTGTCAGTCCTGAACATTTTTCTCAGATTGATCCTTCTTTGTTTAATCGATCATCATACGCGACTGGGTTTTATGTTTCTCCAGAGAAATCTCTAGCCGATGAATATACTCGCAGGGATTCTCCTTTTAATTTGTTTAAAACTGATCCGCACGTAAGAGAGTATCTTGTGCCCAAAAAACTAAAGCTATTTTTTCATTGTGATCATAGTGCAGCTACTAGAATTTTGCCAATTTCTGAAAATGCCGACACATCGTTTGATCACAAAAAATTAAAAAACGCTGTTGATTTTCTTTTAGAAATAGCAAAATTTCACGGAATTGATCCAGATCAACCACTTAATACTATGGTGCGCCAAAACTCAGTTCTTTCACCGTCATTCTTTTTACGGGAATTGCTGCACCGAGGCGGCGTTGAGTCAAAGGATAATGATGAAACATTGCGTAGCGGATTTGCAAGAATTAAAACTCCTAATCAATTGTTCTCCATTTCCATGCATTTATGGGATCAATTGCGTAGTGGAGGAGTAGATAGGCCAGAAATGCGTAATGTTGAATTCAGTACTCGGCCCTTACGGTCAGACTTACTAAGCCATGCGTTAGCAATCGCGGGATACGATGGATACGCTGACGGATCGGGCCCACACTTACATCATCAATCGATTGTATCTATTTTTCCTCATGCAGTTCACACGCTTGTTCATAGTAGAAATCTTTCGTTAGGTGATACAGAACTGGAAAAAGCACTCGGTACTGGTTCACCGGTTGAACCAATATCCCCTCACAATCAGGAGATACATCCAATTGTAAATCCTGAGTATTCATTTGATCGCATCGTAAAGGAGCATACGGCTGGTGTATCGGAGCCCAAAAACGATGGACGCAGAACGTTAGACATGTTTGGTCGATTGGGCCGACAAATGCAAGAATCGGTTGCGCGAATAGCAGCACATTCCTTGGTTGCTAGTAGAGGCATCAGTTCGGAGGGATTTCTCAATACATTGAGATTGGGGCATGAAACACCAACACCGGACGATGCATCGTGGCGACCAAAACTTGAATCATCTCCGGGCAGCGTTTCAGCACCGAAGGAGCGTCAGTATTATCGACTGCCATTATTTCATGGAACATCTGCTAGCCGTCATTCGTTTGGATCAATTGACAGTAAGAAATTCTTGTATGGGTCATTAGGGCATGGTTTTTATCTTACGCCCGATCTATCCATGGCATCTGAGTTTGTCGATCATAACACTAGAGGCAATGCTGCTTCTGCCGGTTCAATACGAAGATATAGAATACCTCGTGATTTGAAATTATTTGATTTCAAAAAGCATTTGGAATCGCTTTATGGTCTGCCTGACGTTTCCGAATTTACACCAAAAGTAAAGGAAAATATTCTTGGGTTTTTGCAAAAACTTGCAGAATTTCATGGAGTAGACATAGACAAAAAATATGACTATAACAATGCCTATGAACTAGCACCTCATATTATAAAATTTATTAAAAAAATAACAAGTTATGATATACAAAAAGACACAGAAAACAAATATAAAAATTATTCTCACGGAATGAGAAAAGAACAATTAATTGACGATCAATATAATGGAAAAACAATTACAATAAGAAATATACTTAATTCTCAATTGCGCAACGCATCAAATTTGTATATTTATGCAAATTTGATCAAAGATTTATTTATGCAAGATATTGCAAATAATACAGCCAATAAATTAAATAAACAATTTTCTCATAATGCTTCTGGAAAATCATTGGCAACGATTAAAATAAAAGATGCCGATGGGAAAACAACAAGTTTCTTGGATGCAAAAAAGAAGTTCATTCAACAATATGCAACGCATTTTATGGGATTTGACTTACGAGGACATTTGTTGGCAATGGCAGGATATGATGGTGTTCATACGGGAGTCAACTTCGATCCATTGCCTGAAGACGATGTGCATCCGGAATCGCTTTCGCGACAAGAAAAACTTGAACACTGGACCAGCCCCAAATCTCACAATCGCACGGAATTGACCATTTTTCCTCATGCAATCCATCGATTGGTTTATACGGGCACTCCTAGAAAATTAAAAAAATCGGGATTACAAAAAACGTTACCTGAGTCGATGCCTCCCATGCCGTCAGAGGCGCGAACGCATGAGATGCTACAGGTGCCCGCAACTGCTGATCCGAATTATGCGAAACCATCATTTCTTCTATCACAAGGAGGACACAGGGATCTAATCATGCCAATTCCGAGAATGCTCAAACAGGAACAGGAGCAAGTTGCTCGACTGCTGGCGTCAACACTTGTCAAACGTTCACCGCATATTGCGCCAACATCCGTGCGTAATTTAATGCGATTAGGTCATTCCACTCACGAGCAGGACGTATCAATAGGACCACACGAACGAGAAATTCCTCAAGAAACATCAAATGGAACGACGCCTTTCTATCATGGGACCACCGTGCCGTCAAGCGAATATATGCGTCCTGATCCTGCACTTATGCAAAACGGCATAGATGGTCTGGGACTGTATTTAACTCCCGACTTTAATAATGCAAGAAATTATGCGTCCCTCACGGGCTTTTGGGGGGATAGTTCGCACGGACTTAAAAATGATGGACATATAAGAGAATATAGTATTCCTAATTCGCTGAATATAGCTCCTGTTCAACTAAATCGTCATTCTTATCGAGATAACTATATTTCAAAACAGGAACATTTCGATGGGTTGTATGATTTTTTTTCTAAGTTGGCTAAATTCTATGGAATCGATCCAGATAAGAAATTTGACGCTGATTTTACGAGTAATCTGTCAGATGGTCGTAGTGCAAAATCAGATTTGCATCGAGCCATGGCTGCAGCCTTTTATAATTTTCAAGAGGTAAAGCAAAAACCATCAACGTCATTTACTTTGCGTGATATATTTGATTCCAAAAAATATAATCCTGCACCAAATGCTTTAAGCCATTTAATTGAATTGGCTAAGGCTATGTCTACGAATTTAAGGCATGATCCTGAAAACATACATCATGATGCGTTTAGAAGAGACGAAGACGGAAAATTATTATCCCATGAAGAGTTAAAAGCAAAACAAAATTTATACGACGATTATCATGACCCGGCGTTGTTTAGCGACACTATGTGGGGTCACATGCTGACAGCTATGGGATACGACGGAGCTGCACATAAAGATCGTGTTGTTATTTTTCCTCATGCCATAGACAAACTAAATCTTGAAAGAATTCATTCTATTTAATCTTTATATTTAATACACAAGAAGGATTAATTATGTTATTGTTAAAAATTTTTCGCAAAGCAGTACCGCCCGAAATGCGGGAACGTACTCAAGAAATGCTGAAGGTTCCAGCAATAATTGATCCGAAGTATGCGTCGGCACTTGCAATGCGGACGCAACTGCGTGAGCAAGTCGCTCGTCTTACGGCATCGACGATTGCATCTTTTCGAAAAATACCTGCAGCAGGAATGCGCGACTTAATGCGAGTAGGACATTCCACTCATGAGCCGGATGTTGACATTACATCGGCGGATATGCAGCGCGAACAAATCCCAAATGCTAGCAAATTGTATTTTCATGGTACGGCCGTTGACCCTATGTCGTTCTTGCGTCCTGATCCAAAACATTTTGCAACTGGTGTTTTTGGAAGTGGGCTGTATTTAACTCCTCAGTATGGTACTGCACTTGGATATAAGGACCGCTCCACTGAGGATCAGGGTGGACACATAAGAAAATATACAGTTCCATCTTCGTTCAAATTCTGTGATTTAGTTACAGGCAACAAAACAGAGCGGCAAATTCAAGAAAAATATAATCCTCTTGTAAAACAACATCTTGATGGATTAAAAAAATTGTATACAAATTTAGCACAATTTTATGGCATAAATCCGCAAAAAAAGTTTACATATTCTTATGGATCAACACGACCCCCATCTCATGATGATTTTGATTTTGAGCATCATCTAGGAAAATTATTAACTACTTTTCAATACCAAACACTAAGCCAAAATGATCATCAAAAACAATTTACATTAGAAGACTTATTTGATAGTGAAAAATTTAATCCATATTACACAATGAGTCCTCCGCATCCAAGGGTATTTGCAAGAGAGTTGCGCAATCTTCATACAATGATGGCATTAAACATGAGATTTGATCCTTCAAACGCATACCATGATGCGTTCATACGAGATTACCATGGAAATTTGCTGACCAAAGATGCATTAGAGTCAAGAAGGAGAGGACTTGGTCGCCTAGTTTTGTCGTTTCCTGAGGAAGAACTGGATTCTCATATGTTTGCTGCAATGGGATATGACGGACTAAAAACAGATACTACAGGAAATATTGTTGTATTTCCTCATGCCGTACACAAATTGCGGTTTCATGGAGTGGCTGTTCCACAGGACGCATATAGATAATTGCATAAGAATTGAGGACAAGAAAACATAATGTTGTTATTAAAAATTTTTCGTAAAGCATTACCGCCCGAAATGCAGGGGCGTACTCAGGAGATGCTGAAGGTTCCAGCAATGGTTGATCCCAAGTATGCATCGCCACAAGTTTTTGCGTCATTTGGCTCGGCCAAGATGAAAAAACAATTAAGAGAACAAGTCTCTCGTGTGACGGCATCGACGATTGCGTCTCTTCGGAAAATACCTGCAGCAGGAGTGCGCGACTTGATGCGATTAGGACATTCCACCCTTGAGCCGGATGTTGGCATTACATTGGCGGATAGGCAGCAAGAACGACGCCCAAATGCTAGCAAATTGTATTTTCATGGTACGACCGTTGACCCTACGACGTTCTTGCGTCCTGATCCAAAACATTTCGCAACTGGTGTTCATGGAACTGGATTGTACTTAAGTCCTGATTATTTTACTGCACTTGAATACATGGGAAGTAAGGGAATTGCTCATAGAGATGGACACGTAAGAAAATATACAATTCCATCTTCATTAAAATTGTGTGATGCAGAGTCGAGGGATCCATTATCGTCAGTCAGTTCAAGTTCGACAAAACAACACATAGATGGTCTAAAAAAATTGTTTGTAAATGTAGCAACATTTTATGGAATAGATCCTAAAAAAAAGTTTAATTTCTCTCGTAATAAAATAAGAGATTTTTCTATTGCTTCGCGACACATCGATATTGATGATCTTGAAAATCATCTTGGAGCATTATTGCATGCTTTTCGTACCGAAGATAGGGAAAATAATCAAGAACAATTTACATTAAACGATGTATTTGACAGCAAAAAATTTAATCCGCATAAATCAATGTATTCTTATTCGCAACCACAAGCAATATCATTGGTTAGGTTTCTGCGTGATCTTCACGTAACGATGGCATTGAACATGATGAATGATCCTTCAAACGCTCATCATGATGCGTTTACACGAGATCAACATGGAAATTTAGAAACCAAAGACCAATTAACCCATAAAAAAACTCAAATGATGAAAATAATACAGTCACTTCCTCATGAAGAAATGGCATCTCATATGTTGGCTGCAATGGGATATGACGGACTAAAAGTAACTCCTGCCTCGGAAAGGTCCAATATTGTTATATTCCCTCATGCCGTACACAAATTGCGATTCGAGGGATCGGCTCGTTCAATTCAAGACGAACGGGATGCAAGACATCGAAGGTAGTCAGCAAAAACCATGGTCTTCTTTGCGTAGCACAAGAAGCCACATAGCATTGCACAATCAGTGTATAGTATAGTAAAGACAACAATATTGTCACAAGGAGAAATTAATGGCACGAATTGATCAGTCACGACCGCAAGATTCAGAGGCATTGACCGAATATATGAGCAAGGCATTCAATCTGTCTCCCGCGCATGTGCTTTCTAATGTCTCGTATAACTCAAACGAGCAACTGGTTTCATTTGCGAAGGCTGGTTCTGTTCGAAAGGCATCTCCTATGGGTGCAGAAGAGGGTGCTGCTGCCGAACATGCTCAGAATCAATATACTCCTCAACAGTGGACGAAGATGTCTGGACCTGATAGGCAGGGAGCGGCTCGCGCGATGAGCGCGGGCTCAGGAAAATTGCGTGCAGGTTTCCAGAAGACCCCTCCCGAAGAAATGCCCGAAGGCGCTGCGGAAGAAGCATCTGCTCCTGATCCAAGAACGATGACACCCGCGCAAAAACGAGCGTTTATTCGACAGCAAAATACCATGCGGCAAGCGGCGGAAACCGCAGCAACCCCACCTGAACGCCGGTATCCCACTTCTGGTGGTGGTGGGAAAAACCAAGATCTTGATAGCGGATTGAGGGCACCCGCTGACACGGGAGCATTTCCCTACGTGGGCGCAGAAGCGGGTGGCAGAGAGCTACCTCACCCCACTCTGGCTCAGCTCGATGCGCGTAAATCATTCAGCATGAAAAATTTTGCAAAGTCTGTGAACGCATTGGAGATGATCTCCGAGAAAATGATCAGGGATTTTGGCGGACGTTAAAAACTAGATTGCGATGCACCGAATATTCGGTGCATCAAATTCAGGAGATGAAAAATGGACGAACCTGTTTCGCTTGAAGGAAAATGGCGCAAACATTATGAGGGGCTTGTGAAATCCGGCCAGATTGCTGACCGTATTCCTTCCGCGGATTATCATCGCATGAAGGACGAGTGGATCAAGGAGAAGGTTACTCCGAAATATGTCCGCAAGTCGTATCCGCGTCCTGCGCAAGCTGAGGATCAATCAATTAATCAATTGCCGTCACTTACGGATATCTTTTCCGATCCTGACATGCTGTTCTCCAAAGGCGGACGTTGGCTCACCGGGGAAGCCATTCGAAAAATTGAGAAGAAGCGCAAAATGGAATTACGTCAACGGGGCGAGGAGCCTAGCCCTGACAAGATTGAATTGGATCGTACTCATAACAAGAATAAGTTCACAAGAAAGAACGGCGAATAAGATGTATGAGTACAAAGTGACAAGATTGCTGGGCGTCATTGATGGAGACACCATTGACGTACAGATCGATTTAGGGTTCGATGTGTCATTCACAAGTCGCGTTCGATTGAATGGCATTGATACGCCTGAGAGTCGAACTTCGGATTTGAACGAAAAGAAGTACGGCCTTGAGGCTAAGGATTGGCTCAAGCATCGTCTTGAATCTGCCAAAAAGATTGTCATTCGTACCGAGAAGCCTGATTCCAGTGAGAAATATGGGCGCATTCTTGGCACGCTCATCATTGATGATGAGCCTGCATCACTCAACGAACAGTTGATTAAATCGGGATATGCGTGGGCGTATGATGGCGGAACCAAGCACAAGAATTTTTCTGATTTGGACGCTCAACGGAAAATTGCCCAAAGGACATAATACATGTCCAATAAACGAGCATTCCCATTTGCTATCTATCCTCATGAGTCCGCTTTGATCAAGGCGGACACTTCTGTTGGCGGAGAAGCTGCGCCGCAGGCAGAGCGCACTCATGCTTCTCTTGATCCTCCGTCTACATTTACGATCAAACATTCGCCTTCGCAAGGCGTTGTCCCGCATGCGCCTAATAGCCCGGAATCATCGCTACGATTACCTAATGGACATGGCTATGAGACGCTTGCCTCGTCATTAGGGTCGTTTGGCTCATTGCCAAGAACAATTGACACCAATAAGGACGTGACATTTTCTGGAGTGCCGGGTTCTGGTCGATCATTCGACCATGGTGGAGTGCCTACAAGACCAGACATTCGTGTAGGTTATTACAGAAGAAAAGATGATCCATCGCGTGCAGTGGTTGTCAAGCAGTCTCCTGATTTCTCTCAGGCAGATCGCCTTACTCCTGAGCATCTGGAAGTGGAACAGTATCCGCACTTTGCGCAATATGTGGGAGAACCCACTGGTCGTCCTCGTCCCGGTGAAGCAGCAAGACACGAATTTGTGGCAGATCGATTAAGTCGAATATTTGGATACGCATCTCCTCCCAGTGCGTTATATGACGGAAAAACTCGCGAAATAATTGACACTAATGATCCGTCAAAATATGGAGAACAACTGGGAGATCATTTGCCTATTGATGATTTACATGTAAGGGAACATGCTCCATTTCGAGTTGCTCAACATCTTGGAGAAGGTTCAGTACATTTGCTGCAACTTATCAATGCTGCACAAGACCCGAACGCCTCACCTGCGTTGCGCAGACGAGCAGCAGCAATCTGGAAGAAAGCAGCAAGTTCATTGGTTTTTGACGCATTGATTGGAAATGTCGATAAACACGGAAATAATGTCATGATTGATGCCAAAAGCGATGTGCCATGGTCAATTGATCATGGATCAGGACTGGGATTTTCTGCGCTAGGAGCACGCAAAGATAAAATTACATGGGGTTACGATCATGGAAAATTGCCATTGTTGGACACCTTGTTTGCACTTGTACAACATCATTTACATAAATCTCGGAGACGACGAACAAATAGCATATATGGAAAAGGAGAATTTTCGACGTATGCCCCATTAATGAAAGACGATAAAACTCTTTATAGTAATCTTCTTCAACAAATAAATCATGTTGTTCGACGCGGCAAGAAAAATGCGTCGTCCATCAAGGAATTGTTTGCAACGTTGCCTAATGGAGAATATCATTACACGGTTTTCATGAACAGGTTAGATCATCTTCAACGAACACTTGCCGAATGTGGTGGCAGTCCTCAGGCGTTAAAAGATAAATTTGAGGAATTTGCTTCTGTGTCTCCAACGGTTTCCGAAGAAGATTTTTCTGGAGCTGGGTTTGTTGATCCTTCAAAAGGTAATTTAGAAAATAATATTGATTATAATCTTAAAGATAAATTCAAACACGATTTAGAAGAAGACAGGCGACTTCGATTTTATGGATCACAAGACGTGCCGCCGAATTTGCCACAAGTAACGCAGGAGGAATTACCTCGAACACAAGTTCCTCGCGAATCATGGCATAATTATTGGTCTGAGAGGAAAAAGCCATGACCCGTCAATCGAAAGGTAGTCCCGAACGCACTTCTAAATTGCTCGAACATGTAAAAAGGCTGCTAGAGCAGATGCGCCGCGATGAAAACGCCCGTAACGAGCATTACAGATCAAAAGGCGTTGAATTGTCTCCGGTGATCGACCATGATGTGTTTGACTTTGCAGATCCTGATATGGATGACGAGCCGATGACCAAGGAAAATAGCGCACGTCAGTTTGCCGAGTGGCAGCGACGCAAACGGGAACGCGCCAGACGTGAGCGTCAGTCCGGCAAGAACGAGCAGGAAGAGAGGACATAACAATGAATTCTCCTTTTCCATTTGCTCGCTATGTCTCCGATTCGCCTCTCTCCAAAGCCATTGTTTTGGAGTCTGACCCTGAAAGTGGATTAGACATAGATGCTTCCGTGCAGCATTTGTCAATTTATTCTCGGATGACATTGGAAGAATCTCCACCTCGTGGATTTCCTTCCAATGTCTTGTTGTTAAGTTTGCGAAATGTCCCTACAAACGCTGTGACATTTCATCTGAAGAAGTCGGAAAACGGACTTGTGCCTGTCCATGGAGACATCAATTCGATGTCCTCGTTTCCAGTTGGAATTCACAAGTCGCATAGTGGTTCGCTATGGGTAGTCAAGAAAGCCATGCATCGACACAAAGACCCGGCTGAGCCACGAAACATGAGCGCAGCCGAAGGCACACGCATCGAACATGCATCTGATCGCATCTATAGGATACTTGGCACATTGGCACCTCGCTCTGTGTTGTATGACGAAAAAACAGGATTGCCTACTGATTTGAACTACAAGTGGGAAGAAGGCCACATGCCGTTGCGCGTTTCTGAATATCTTGGAGATGATGCCTATCATCTTTCTGATATAAAAGCAAATAATTCTTCTTCAAATAACAAGTTTCGAGTATATCCACTATTTGTCAATCCAAAAGAACGATACGCACAGGCATTATTGCAATCCCGCACCGACATGATGGCGGATGTGCTTCTTGGAAACAGAGATGTTCATTGCAAAAATGTCATGTTTGACACAATAATGCACAACCCATGGCGCATCGACAATGGCGCAACATTCAACGCCACTGGCTTTGGCCGGAAGCGAAAGCCAGAGCGATGGGAAAAACCTGCCGTAGTCAATGGCATTCTTCCAGATATTCGTCGCATCTGGATGCTGGCATATCGTCCTCGACAAATTGATTTGGATAGATTGCCAATGCCATATAAAAACGTTCAAGCAGAAGAATTCCTTGAGCCTACAAAAAAATTATTAATTAATTTAAAAAAGAAAAATAATCAAATTGAAAAAATTGTCAAGACCATGCCGGATGCACAATTTCATTTGGATCAACTAGCGGCACGTGCCGACGTGCTGGAGAAAATGCTGGGCGATTATTACGACAATCCGAAGAGGCTGGCAAGGGAACTCAATCGCCACGTGGACTGGCTAACCGGAGAACCGTCAGCGTGATATAGTACGCCATGACACAGCCATACCAGTTCGTTCGCATCTCTCTCTCACCTTCGCTGCTTGACGAAGCAGCCCTCCGCGCTAATTCCCTGCCAATCTACAAGCGATCATCCAGAGGATTGCAAGCCAATCAAGTGGGATGCATCGGAGAGGTTGTCGTGGAACAGACGCTTCGCGACTCATCTGTATCGTTCAAGCCAGTCTATCTGATCAGTCATGATCTGGAAATTGATCGTCAACGGGTAGAGGTCAAGACGAAGGACCGGGGAGTTGCGCCTGTTGCAGCCTATGAGTGTTCTGTTCCCTCCTATAACGCGGAAGCACAGAATCCCGACATGTATATCTTTGTCAGTTTGCAGCGCAACCAGTCAGCGCGAGACTCTGCTGATATCTTTCGTTTTCATACTGCATGGATCGTCGGTTGGGCAACAGCAGAGGACATACACGTCAAGGCTGTTGAACGTAAGGCAGGGACAACAGAGCCCAACGGCGTGCATTTCTTTACAGATTGCCGCAATCTCTTTATTTCGCAACTGCGTCCAATTGCAGAGTTGCTGAGGCATAAATAGTCATGGTTGTGCAATTACACAACCACAGCCATTACTCCATCCTCGATGGACGGTCTCGAATAGATGAGATTGTCAGTCGAGTGAAGGAATGCGGCCAGCGAGCAGTGGCGCTCACAGATCACGGCGTCATGCATGGTGCGATTGAATTCTATCGTGCGTGCAGGAGCGCAGATATCAAGCCGATTGTGGGCCTAGAGGCGTACATGGCGAAAGCCTCGATGAAGCGCAAAGATTTCACGCTAGATCGAATGGGAAGTAGTAGCCATTTGACCCTGCTGGCCATGAATGAAACCGGCTATCGCAACCTCTTGAAATTGACCACAAAGGCTCATATTGAGGGATATTACTACAGGCCTCGTATTGATTTTGATTGTCTCGCTGGACACAGCGAAGGTGTTTTTGTGCTATCTGGATGTATGTCCGGGTCACTATCGGACGCTGTGCTTCAGGGAGACATGGCTGAGGCACGGCGATTGATCCGAGTGTATCGCGACACATTTGGTGATCGATATGCGATTGAGGTTCACAATCACGGGCACGAAAAACAAGCATTGCTGAATCCCTCACTGATGAGCTTGGCTGATGAATTCGGCATCAGGGTTGTTGCGGCTTGTGATAGTCATTATGCGCGACCTGAAGACGCAGAGTCGCATGATGTCATGCTGGCAATTCAAACAGGATCAACCAGAGACGACCCAAAGCGGTTCAAGATCAGTCCGCAAGGAGCGTATTACCTGCGGTCTGAGCAAGAGATGCTCCGAGATTTTTCTGGCAGGGAAGATGCTGTTCGCAACACCTTATGGGTAGCAGAACAATGCAACTTGACATTGGATTTTTCCAAGGTCATGTTGCCCCAGTTCCAGATACCGGATGGGTTTACTCCAATCGAGTGGCTCAGGAAACAGGTATACAGTGGCCTCGAATGGAGATACAAAACCATATCGGAGGCACATGCGTCACGGGTTGAATATGAATTATCCATTATTGAAAAAACAGGGTATGCACTATATTTCCTTATTGTTCAGGATTATGTTCGATACGCTCGCGAAAAAGGTGTCATGGCTGTTCCAAGAGGGTCGGTCGCTGGTTCTCTGTGCATCTATGCGCTGGGAATTTGCGATATTGATCCCATAAAGTATGACATCATTTTTGAGCGGTTCTTGCATGAAGAACGCAAGGGCATGCCTGATATTGACATGGATTTTGCCGATAATCGACGCGATGATGTCATCAAGTACGTTACAGAAAAGTATGGCAAGGACCGTGTAGCACACATTGGCACATTTCAGACCCTTGGCGCAAGAAATGCAATAAAGGATGTCGCTCGCGTTCTCGATGTCAATTTTGCGACATCAAATTATTTCACATCTTTGTTTCCTGATCGCATTGACTTGTCGCTTTCTCAAATACGTAATGAGCCAAAAATTGTTCAGGCTATTGCCGACAATCCAGTGCTTGATGAGGTATTTAATCTTGCCATGCAATTGGAGGGATTAAATCGTGGCTTTGGTACACACGCTGCAGGAATGTTGATTGCGGCTACGGCA
>Ga0209190_1000889_pt1 | contig 21388 bp, 16 predicted proteins | sample M_140205_XF_Meta_FD_187315 | JGI IMG/M metagenome (GOLD analysis project Ga0209190, IMG submission 187315) | Freshwater microbial communities from Lake Montjoie, Canada to study carbon cycling - M_140205_XF_MetaG (SPAdes) (version 2) | ecosystem: Environmental > Aquatic > Freshwater > Lake... | reverse complement strand
ATGAAGCGGGCGGGCCTTCAGCTCAACAACGAGCTGGATGCGGCGGTGCTGGCGGGAGACGAAAGCCGAGCGATGGATATCGTGGATCGCGGCGTGGCCGCGGGCGTGCTACTGCCAGAACAGGGAGTGGCCGCCAAGGTGCGCGTCCAGCAGACGCTGAAAGAGCGGGCGGAGCAAACGGACATCATCGAAGATCCCAAGACGTGGAGTGAAAACAATCCTCCCGACAAGGTGCCACCCGGCACCGATCCCGCCCGCTACCAGCAGATGCAGGATTTCGCCAAGGGGCAAATGCGTAAGAAGACTTACGAGGCGAGCGCCGGCATCATGGACGGCATCGTGAGCGGACAAATCACCACCGAGGAACAGATTGACGAGTTGACCCAAGATATTCGCCCCACCGCGGTGGAGGAACTCAAGAACGGCCTTCGGATGAGGCAAGCCGACGGCTACAAGGAAAAGGTCGCGTCACGCGACTACCAGGCGCAAGTTTACGGGCAACTCTCCATCGCCATCGGGGGCTTCAAGCCGGATGCCGAGGACGCCGACGCCCGCATCGCCCTGATCGACCGGATGATGCGCGATTTGAAGCCGGGCTTTCTGAAACAGAAACTCACCGATAAATTTAAAAACCTCGAAAGCCCAGACGTCACGGATGACGCGAAGAACTACGGCGACTTTGTGCTTAAGCAAGTGGACGAGCTGGGCAAGACCGACCGATTCGGCAAGACCGTCAAACCTGAGGAAATTCCTTTAAAGGATGTGGCACCAGGCTTCATGAAAGACCCCGAAAAACTCCAACGGGGTGGATTTACCAAAGCTCATGCTGAGGAAATTGCAGCCTTGGCCGCCAAGGATCCGGCGGCGGCGCAACGATTGCTTGCTGACTCATGGAATGATAAAAAATTGCGGCCTGGCGGAAGCCTCAACGCCAGTAAAATCGAAAACGACACCTTTTACGCCCTTCGCAACGGCCGCGCTACCATCCCATGGTCATCTGAAGAATCCAAGAAAGCCGCCGATGCAACGAACAGCGCCACCGCCACCGCATTCGGCAAAGCCAAGATGCAGATGGAAGATTACCTGCGTCTCAATCCAACGGACCCGCCTGCGAAAATCGACGCGGCGTTTCTGAGGATCACCGGCGAGTCGATCAAGGAAGAGGCCAAGCAGAAAGTGATTCCAAAGAAGCCTGTGCGCTCGGAAGAAACCAGCATGAATGGGCCGGGGGTGAATCCTAACGTCTCAAAACTTTGGGGAATGGTCACGGCCAAGTATCCGAGCGTGGAAAACTGGGGGATTTGGGGTGATGAAAAGCACAAGGCGCGGAAGAGCGATCATAACACAGGGGACGCAATCGACATTGCCATCAAGGGCAACGACGGGGCCAAAGTGACAGCGGATATTGTGGCCAATGCAAAGGCAAACAACGTGAAATACATGATTCACAACGGGCGCATTTGGAAACCCACTACCGGGTGGCAAGCATACAGCGGAAGCGATGCCCACAACGAACACGTCCACGTTAGTTTTAACCGCGAAATATCTTAATGAGCACCTTTAAAATCTCCGACATCCCCTTGGTGGATAGCAATCCTGCGGAAACATTCACCCCGGCACCCACTCAAGCGGATGTGCCGACCGTGCCAGTGATCGGCATTCCGCAATCCTCGGCACCACCGCCGGCGATGCTGGACACCTTTGGGGCAAGTCCTTGGGTCGATCAAGAGAAGGACTACAACCAAGCTCTGAACGATTGGTATCGCACCGGGCAAGACAATCTGGACAATGCCATCTTCGATCCGGACAAGGCATTTAACGGGATGAATCTCGACTTCGAGGCGGATCCAGAAACGGCCAAGCGCACGCTCATCAATGAATCGTGGATGGAACTCAACCACGACGAACCGCTGGCACCCACCGAGCTCCAGAGGGCGGTGCAAATGCAGGTGGCCAGCCTGGCGAAGTTTAATGAAATGGTGAGTACGCCGGAGGATCTTTACAAGCTCATCAAGAAAGACGCTGGGAAGCGCAAGGATGCGAAGGATTTGTTCCATGGACTGGGCACCGATGCGGCCAAGGCTGCGACGATTTCCGCGTTCGGTGAGGCTGGGCAGACTTACCAAGCGTGGCGGGAAACCGTGAAAGGCAAGCCGGGATACGATCCGAAAAATGAAGCGGACTATTTCGAGGCATGGCATGAGGCCAAGCAACAGATGGACGAAAGCCTAGCTCCCTACCGCGCGGAGGTGGCGGAAGTCTGGAACGGTTGGAAAGAATCCACGGGTGCGGGCAAGGTGGTGGGTGTGGCCTCTGGGTTAATCCAAGACGCATTCCTCGGTGGCATGGGTGAGACGGACGCGGCACTGGCCAAGAAGTCCACGCGCCGCACGGCCTTCGAGATTTACGACAAACTCACGGAAGAGGAAAAGCCGAAGTTCATGGAGGCGCTGGGGATCTTGGCGTCCAACGTGCCCAAGGCGGAAAAGCCGCATTTTTTCGCCAACATCGGCAAGCAGTCCGGCAGGGATGTTGAAACGCTGGCACAAAACGCCGGCACCGCCACGGTGGATTTCATGATGAATCCCGAGATGTGGGACACCAGCTCCGGCAGCACTGGCAAGCCGACGGAATACCGCCGCCAGGCAGACTTTGTGCAGCGACTCCAGAACCTGCAAGAAGGCACCTATGACCCGGTGAAAAAGGTTTCTGACAGTTGGATCGGCAAGCTGGGTGAAACGGTCGCCTACGGCACCGCGGGAGTGGTGGCGACCTCGGTGTCTGCCATGAATCCGTACACGGCCACCGCTCTGTTTGCATCGCTCACCGAGAACCATTACCAGAGTCTTTTAAATGCTCAGATGGAAGCGGGGGTGAGTTATGATAAAGCCTCCGCCTACGCCACAAATCATGCATTTGTGGGCGCCGCGGTGGAGACGGCTTCAGAAATGGTGGGCTCGCATTTGTTAAGGGGCCAGTTGCCATTTTTCGACAAGGCTCTGACCAGGGCGATGGATAAGATCAAGAACCCACTGCTGCGTGGGGCCACGAGATTTTTAGCTGGGGGGATTGAAAGCGGCGTGCAGGAAGTCGGGCAAAACTACATCGATCCGAGCATTCGGGGGCTGTCTGCTGCATTCGGTGAGGATACTGGCACCATCGTCATGCCTGGGGCTCAGGAAAACATTGAGACATTCGTCTCGGTTCTTCCTCTCGCGCTCATGGGCATCCCCGGTGCAGCGGGGCGTGATGCTCGGGTGAAGGCATTTGCGGCGGCCACGGATCTTCAGATGGCAGCGGCCGGCTACTCAGCGGAGAGTGTGCAAGCCATCCGCACCGGCATCGCCTTGGGGCTGGATTCTGGGGCGGCGGCCATCGACCTGCAAGCGCGGACACCCGAGACACCGGAAGCGATGGCTGCCCAAGAGGCACTCAAGGCCCAGTTGGCAAGCGCACGCCAAGCCAAGGCGGATCTCGAGCGACTCGGTTACGCGCCACCGACATTCTCAGTCACTCCCGAGGGAATCTTTGTCTTTGATGGTGAGGGTAAAGAACTGGGAATCGCGCCAGACTGGGACGCAGCGCAACGTATTGCCGCTGCTCATACCGGTGCCTTGGATAATTTATCCCGCGAGAGGCAGGACATATTACAAACCCTTTTTACCGCCGCGATGGCCGCCGCAAAGCTAGATCCATCGTCGATTACGGAGGTGGATCTGGGCGACTTCGACCCGTCCAAGGCCACGCCAGGAGGGGCGGTGAACTATGCCCAACAGGTGGCGATGAAAGAGAAGGCGGCAGGCGGCACGGGTAAAATTGCATACTCGGTGTTTGGGTATTCGGTGACGAGTTTTGCCGAAGGAATTCGGACGACGATCAACAGGTTGTTTGACGGTGCAGCCGTCACGGATGTTTTTCACGAAACGACCCACGGCCTTCGTAGGGCGGGGCATAAAGCAGGCACCCTCACCAAAGGCATGGAAATTTCCTTGCTGATGAATCACGATTTGGTGAGCGGCAACCGGCGGGCAAGGGGGGATGCGAAGGGCAAGAAAACGGGCGAACTATTGCGCTTCATCCCCGAGGGGATCACGGCGGAGATGCTGGAGACAGGGAACATCCCTGCGGATATGATCCCTGCGGAATTCAATGGAGACGGCGCCCGCTACGTTGAAAAGTTGCTTGATGAAGGGATTTCCGAGATTGTGGAAGTGGAAGTTCTCAAGCTCCGCAAGGGCGAGGGCAAGGGCAAGCTGGGAATCACCCGCGCGGACATCAGTCTGAATCTACGCTCACTGGCCAAGATTAATTCAGAAACAGCGGGAAGCTGGACATCATTCTTTGCGGCTGTCCGCGCTCGGTGGGGCCTGACCTTGTCTCGTGCTATTTTGTTTATGCGGGCGGAGAAGAACGGCGAGTTCGACCCGGCGGAGCGGGAAGCCTACCTCAACAAGCTCCTCGGCCTCGATGCCCAAGTGGAGCACGATAACGCGGTCATGGCGGAGTTTGACGCCATGTTCGGCCCAGAGAAGGGCGTTGTGGCCGAGGATGACATTCCGTTCTCCATCGGGCGGGCTATTACCCGCACCGCAAAAACCTTCGAGGAAGCCCGCGAGTCCGCGCGGTCATTTATCGGAAAGCCCATCGTCAACGCGGACGACAACACCGTCGCCACAATTTCCGCGAACTCCCTCAGGAAAATACTCCACGAAAAAGCGTCATCGAAATCCGTTTCCCCGGAAGTTCATTCCCTTGTGACAGCAAATCTCGACACACTTTTCGAAAGAGCCATCCGCACCCATAGCGACACGAATCCGGACGGTGACAACATGAAGGCAAGGCACCGTTACCACGCGCCTTTCATCAGCGGGGGGGAAGTGATGCTGGCCAAGATCACCGTCAACGAATTCAAGGAGGAATCCGACGGAACGCGGATCTACTCGGTGGAGGCCATGGAAATAGTGAAACCCGCAATTTTCAAGGCGTCCTCCATTTCCGAAGATCGGCGGAACTACAACCGGGTTGCGGGCTTCGAGGAGAAATTAGAATCGCGCATCGCCGAAGTCAACAATCAACCATCCGTTGACAGTTCCTTTTCCATCGGCCGGGCGACCGTCACGACCACGCCGGAGACGCAGACGTTCCAAGGCGCTGAGGGCTCGCCCTCGGTGATCGGGCCGGCGTCGTTTTCCATCGGAGCATTCCACGGCACGCCGCACCAGGTGGACAAGTTCAGCACCGACAAGATCGGGACGGGAGAGGGAGCTCAGGCATTTGGCTGGGGGCTGTATTTTGCAAAGGCGAAAGCCGTGGCGGAAGAATATCGGAAAGGGCTTTCCAGTTTTGTGGCAGTGGACGGGAAGCCGATTCATCAAAATAATAAGAACGTCGGAACCACTGGAGATTCTGGGCTTGATGATCTTCTAATTGCCAACATGGGCGACTTGGACGCTGCAATCAAGGATGCTCAAGATGGCTTAGAAGATTACATTCCGAAGCTGGAAGCACTGCGCGGGCGTGTGGATAGATCGACCAACGGCAATCTCTACGCCGTCACGCTCGACGTGAACGACGAGGATCTGCTGGATTTGGACAAGCCGCTCTCAGGACAGAATCAGGCAATTCGGGACATTCTCCTGCCAATCATCGAAGCGCAACAAGCAAAGTTTCCAACACTGATACCCGCGGGATTTGATATTGAGACGCTCGCTGGGGGAGGTCTTTTGAATGTGATGGGGCGCGATGAATCAGATTCGCTGGGAACGGATAAAGACGCGAGCATGAGACTGCTGGCCGCCGGCATCCCCGGCATCCGCTACTTGGACGGCAACACGCGGAACAACACCCGATGGGTTGCCAAGCATCCGCGCGGCGGTGAGAACGATTTTGCCGATCAAGCAAGTGCCGAAGCATTTATACAGCGCAATCCCGAATACACGCTCATTCCGCCAAATCAGTCTCACAACTACGTCATCTTCGACGAATCCAAGATCAAGATCACCGAGGAGAACGGCACGCCGGTAGACATCGGCGGGGAAGTTTCGTTTTCTATCGGCCGGGCGGTGCAGATTGCCAAGCAACTCGATAAAACGGCAAAGATCGCAGAGGAGGATTTCTTCAAGACCTTCTGGCCACGGATGATGAAGTTGTCCGGCCAGAACCTTAAGGCGTCCACCCGCAACATTAACGAGGCTGCCAAGCGGGCGGTGGCGGACATTGGCGAGTGGGTGAAGATCAATCCTAAATTCCAAAACTACTACAACGAGGACTGGAAGAATACCCGTGATATTCTGGATGATAGTTTTAGTGATTTCACGGATGACTTGTTTAAAGGGTTCCGCCTGTTCACGGGTTTGACATCGCCCAGCACGCCGCTGGATGGCAATATGTCGGACGCGGTGCAACTGATGAACCTGTGGATTAGCAAGGGGTCACTGCTATCGATGACGCTCAAGAAAAGCGACAAGGGCAACCGAGCCGCTGGACCAGGGCCGTTTCCGCTTCGCAGTAACACCGGCGCCACCAAGATCTTTTCGCTCCATGCGGTGGAGAAGTTATTCCGGAAGTTTGGTGACTGGGAAAAGACGGTGAAATTTTTAAATGAACCGGTGAGCGTGAAGGAACTGCACGCTTTTAACAAGGAAATGGGCTACGCCGGAAGCGTAGGCGGGATCGGCAACATCCGCCGCGTGGTGAAGGAAGCCACCGGGCAAGACGAATTGATTCCGCGGATGTTTATCTTCGGTCAGAAAGTGGGAGCTTACACGCTCAACACCGTGGGAGATTCTCGCTACACCACCACCGACATTTGGGAAAGCCGCTACATCCGCAGTTATTTTCCAGAAATGTTTAAAACTTCCGATGGATTACCTGTCAATGAAGACGAGCACACGATATTCCAGCGCTTTGCCAGCGCGTTTAACGCACAATTCGAGGCACAATATGACGTAAAATTAGAAAATTCCGCCTTGCAAGCGGTGCGTTGGTTCTATATGTTAGCTCACGCAAAAGAAGCAGGCTACCGTTATGCAAGAACCAACGAAACCATCAGTGGCTACACCCACAAAGCCGTCCGAAATTACCTTGGAAATGATCCTCAAAATCGGGGACGCGGCGGTGAAAGAAGTGGTCAAGCAGAATCAGAAGTAGCATCGTTCTCGATAGGACGGGCGACTCGCTCTGCATTTGAAAGTGTTAAGGCTGGCAAGTTGGCTGAATTGCCTGATCTGTTGCCAGCACTGCTTGAGCAGGTAGGTAAATCAAGCAAGCCACTTGTGTTAAAACCGGAGATTTACACAAAAAACGCTAAAAACCATCCTGAGTTGAGCGAAGATGAAAGCCTCGAGGTTTTGGTGAACGCACTGTATCGGGCTGAAACGGCGATTCAAACTGATCCAACAAATGCCAAAGATTACTGGCTTCTTTCCGCTCCTGTTGCGGGGCGGTCGCATAATGCTGTTGTTGAACTGAGTGAAACCAAAGACGGTTACGAAGTTGTCGGTTGGTATTCGATGCGGGCGCGGAGCTTTGACCAGAAAAAAAGAAAAGCCGAACGGGAGGGCGGCCAAATCCTCATAATCGCGCAACGCGACTCGGCAGGCCTTTCCGATGTTCCGTCCGACACCATCACAGGTAACGCGAGACAGAATGCAAGTCAAGGGGATGTTTCATACTCCATCGGCCCCGCCAAGCCGGAAATGCCGTTTGCTGCGGCAGTCGATGCGGTCGTAGACGGCAGTTATGACATGACCAAGCCTGTCCAGCTTGGCGAGACTCCGCAGGCGTTTCAATTGGCGGGAGCGAACGCGATTCCTCTAACTATGCCGCCTTCGGTGATCAAGAAGGCGATGCAAGGGAAACATGATTTACCGCCTGAGTTAATTAAGCAGGTGGGAACGGCGATTCAGGATCCCATTTTTATATTTGATTCCGAGACTGTGGCGGACGCGATGACTGTCATTCTCGACCTTACACACTACGGCGAAAGCGTGCTGGTGGCGGTGCATCTGGACAAGAAGCAGAATCGGGCCGACATCAATTTGATCGCTTCCATCTATGACAAAAGCAACCCGCGCGCTCTTGAAGGGTGGGTTAAAAACGGAATGCTCCGATACATCCACACACAAAAAGGCCGCGAGTGGTTCCGTGCTAGAGGGCTCCAATTGCCCAAAGAGGGAACGCCTCGCGGCAACAGGAATTTGCACACGGAAGCGGATCTTGTCAAGGAGTCTGAAAATCCATCCTTCTCCCTCGGCCCCGCCAAGGTTGCGGGCATCCTGTCCGACAACGCGCTGGCCCGCATCACCGACCCACGGCGGCGGACGTATGTGATGTCCAAGATTTCCCGGGACTTCAACGCGATGCGATTGCAAATCGAGCGGATTTCCTCACTGGCAGGCATCCGCCGGAGCAAGGGGGATCTGAGTCGCGAGGCGATGGCCCGCGAGGATCTGGCGGCGGAAGAAAAAATCGCGGCCATCCATGCTCGGTTCGGCTCACTGCTGGCGGATGAGGACTTGGTGAAGATCAAGAGCCAACCGGTGCACGCGCACCTGGCAGATCCCACCACGCCCCTGCGCGGGCGGCTCAAGTCCAAGGCTGCGGCCATCAAATCGAACCCAGAACGCTACCAACTCCACCGTGCCGGCGACTACGACGGCAGCGACGGGGTTTCCCGCTCGGTGTTCGGCGGGCAAAATATGCCTGACCAGGCAGCGCAAGAACTATTCGATGAGGGGCTCATCAAGGAACCCACCGCGGATGCCATGTGGGAAGCCCTACTGGCGGAGCAAAACACGGTGGCAGGCATGAAGGAAATGCTGCTCAAGGCCAAGGAGCAAATCCGCCAAGCCAAGCAGGAAGCCAAGCAGGAGGCCAACGAATGGCTGGCCACCCAGAGCAAGGATCAAGAGGTGAATTATTCCGACAAGGAGGAAATCCGCCGGGCACTGCGGATGCTCGATGCCATCCTGCTCGCCCTGCCAGCGGAGATCCGCGGGAAAATCGGCGGGTACACGCAAATTTCCATGATCACCACCGACGAGGCCCGGCTTACCTACCTCCAGGACAAGCTCGCCAAGGCGGACAAGGAACTCGAAACCTTCCTCCGCGTGGAATACGCGAAAGAGTGGGAAGAACTGCTCAAGAAGGCGGCGCCCAAGACCAACGAGGCAGGGCAGCGCCCCACCGGCTCCATCGCGGCGGATGCCTACGATGTGTTCCGCGTTGCGGAGTGGGCCATGGGCCAGTCCTTCGCGCTGGGCGAGGCCGAGGCCGACAAGTTTGATGCCATCGCCGACAACGCCGAAACGGAAATCCCCGAGGCGGATCTGGCCCGCGTGAAAGCGCAAATGATCCGGCTCACCACCAACTGGAATGCCGCGGACGCCGCCCGCCGAGAGCAAGCCGTCCTCGAGGGCGACAAGATTTATTTCGGGGGCCTCCGCGCCCTGGCCATCGATAACAGCCGCCGCCGCGAACGCCTGGGCAAGCTCCGCACCTCCGCCATCGCGGGCACCGGCAAGACTGGGGCACGGATGGAGCGGGAGGCCGCCAAGCAAGCCGCCGCCAGCAAGGGCGGAGTGTTCCGGGAAATGTCATGGGAGTTCCTCAGCTTCGGCCAGCTTGTCAATGTGCTGTTCGGTGAGAAGTCAGACGTTGCCAAGTGGTTCAACGCCCGCGAGATCGCTGCCAGCAATGCCGCGCATGATGGATTCCAAGCCAAGGCAAACAGCCTGGAGTCACTCTTCGACTCGCTATCCGGCAACCGCTTCGACGGCGAGAAGCTCCGCCACCGCATGGCCACCAGCCAGACGATCAAGGTGACCGACGCGCTCGGGGTGAAGCAGTCCTTGAGCGATTCCCAGGCGATCACCTTCCTGCTCATGTGGCGGCAAGAGGATGGCCGCCGGCACATGGAAGGCATCACCGACGAGCAAACCGGAGCGGTCATTTCCTCATGGGGCTGGGACGAGGATTCCGCGGCGGACATCGAGAAACAACTTTCCCGCGAGGGTCGCGCCGTCATGGCATTCCTAGCGAGTTCCTACGGCGAAGAATACGACCGCATCAACGAGGTGTTCCGTAAAATCTGGAACGTCTCCATGCCACGGCACAAGATGTACGCACCGCTCTCGGTCAACCCGGTGCAAGGCAAGGGCGACACGATCATGGATCCGGTATCAGGGGATACCATGGGAGCGGGCATGACGCCTGGCAGCCTCAAGAACCGAAGTTTCTCCGCCATCGCGGAGCCCGAGCTCAAGGACGCCTTCCAAGTCTTCCTCACCCACGCCCGCCAGATGGAGCATTTCATCGCCTATGGTGAATTTTCCCGCGATGCGCTCGGCGTCATCAACCGCCGGGAAACTCGCTCGGCCATCCTCGCCGCGGGCGGGCCAACGGCCGCCGGTACACTCTCGAAGTGGATCGACTACTTTGCCCTCGGTGGCTTGTCAAATGCGAGCATGGGCATCAAGTGGGAGAGAATCATAGGCGGGATGCTCGGTAGGATCTCACAGGCCGCGCTGGTGGGCCGCGTGAGCGTGCTGGCCATGCAGTCGCTGCAACTGGCTGCCGCATCCTTCAAGATGCCCCTGGGTAGCTTTCTCACCCGCTTTGCCAAGCTCTCCACTGGGCAACTGGGTTGGAGCGATGCCATCCATTCTGAATACATCCAGCGGCGGCTTTCTGAAATGCCGCCGCTTGTCCGGGATATGCTGGCAGGGCTCTCCTCTGGTACGCCAAACCGCGGCAAGTATCTCGCAGGGAAATTGGGCCAGACCATCTCCGGTGCGGACGCGCTCTTTACCGCCGGCACCTACGCCATTTTTTACGATTACCACCTCAAGATCGCCAAGGCGTCCAAGGCTGAGAACCCGGAAGCAGTGGCCCACAAGGAGGCCGAGCGCCTTACCGACCAAGTCGCGCAACCCACCCGCACCGGTGCTCGCTCCTGGTTGGAAGTCGCCAACCAGGGCAACCCCGCCTTCCGCGCCATGTGGAATTTCTCAAGTGACCCACGTCAGAAAGCCTCGCTCATCGTTTACGAGGCCATGCGCCGGGATATCTCGGGCTTGGACAAGGCGGGCAACGTCGCATTCATGACCGCCAAGGTCTGGATCATCGGCGGCATCCTGACCACTCTGCTCCGCACCATCGTCCGGGATCTCCGCAGCGACGACGACGACGAAATCTTCGACGAGCGCTACTGGAATCCGCAGCGTCTGGCACTCATGGCTGCCACGGGCCCACTCAGTGCAGTGCCATACCTTGGCGGCATGATCGAAGCGTCCACCTACGCGGCCACAGGGCAATTCATGCCGAAGGGCGGGATGCTGAATTTCTTGGAATCTGCCGCTGCCATCCCCGCCAAGTGGCCTAAGGGCAAGGTGGAACCGCTGAAAGATCTGGAAACCCTCGCCACCGCGGGTGCAGGATTCTCTGGTACCTCCGCCGCTGCGGCCTCGGCCCTGCACATCCTCCGCGACGTTGTCGGGTTCATCGAGAATCTTGAGGGACCAGATTAACTTTCCTTAACCTTCCCGTTTGTTCAATCCGCCTTTCCGTTCGAGGGGGGTAGGTTGTCGCCAATGATTGGCGACACTACCAACTTCACGGAATATGTCGGCAACGGCAGCACCGTCACGCCCTACGCCATCCCATTCCGCTACGACGCGGCCGGCTGGGTGGTTGTCACCCTCCGCAACGCAGCGGGTGATGTCACCCTCCTCGAGCCAGTCACCGACTACACGCTCGGCGGCACCGGCATCACCACCGGCGGCTACCTAGTCACCGTTGTGGCCGTGCCAGACACCCACGTCCTGACCATCTACCGCGAGGCCCCAGGCATCCAGTCGCTGGATCTGGCCATCAACACGCCGCTGCCCGCCGTCTCCCTCGAGGCCCAGCTCGACCGCATCGCCATGGCCGCCGCGGATTCCATCGGCCAACGCGAAATGGAAGCCCGAGTCCGCCCGACATTTTCCACCACCGCACCCATCGACGTCACCGTCCCGTGGATCAACACGACCTCGCGGCCTTACGTTTTGAATTACTACTACAATGGCGCCTGGGAACCGATCTCCGGCGGAGTTAGCGGGGGAGAAACCATCAACAACGGATTCACCTACCTCGGCGACTTATTTACCTACGAAGGCAACTACTTTTCACAACCTTAACAGATAAAATATCATGGCCAACATACCAGTCACCTTAGCGATTAAAACCCTACTAGACGCAGATAATCTTGCTCAATCCAAAACCGCACTAAACGCACTTGGGGCGTCCGTCTGGAATTTTGTTGGCGCGTATTCCGGCGGCACCGCTTATGCTGTCGGTGACGTAGTAACCTATCAAGGCCAGACGTGGTACCGCCTTAATGCAAACGGTGGTAACGTAGGGGACACACCATCGGAGGGTGCTTTCTGGACGATTCTTGCCCAAGCAGGTGCTGGTGGGGGAGGTGCTGGCACAACATACACAGGCACAACTCCAATCAATGTCACTGGCACAACTATTAGCTTAACACCTTTAACGGGTGATGTCACAACATCAAGTGCGGTGGCGACTATCGCAGCGGGTGCTGTGACCGCTGCAAAGCTAGCACCAAGTGCAGTTAATCTGAATACGGCAACGATCATAGGAACATTGCCAATCAACAGAGGCGGCACAGGCGTAAGCGTCACGCCCAGCCTTGTGTCGGGAACAGCACAAAACATTGCAATATCTGGCACTTGGCCGAGTCAAACTATTACGTCACTACAAAAACAAGAACTTAGTATTTATAATGCGCTTACTTCAAATGGTACACAAACAAGAATTCTTTTAGCCACATTTCCAATTCCTCAAGTAGATATGGTTCTTGAAAAAAAGATTCATATTGATTTAGACTTAGGGTTTACCTTTGATGTTGCAGGTGAAAATAGTTGGTTAATACAAATAACCACAAATAGTACAGCAGTAGTAGACGACGGCGTCTTAATGGCATTTGGGGATACTACCCGTCAATTTGCATCCATCATAAGCCAAGTAAGACTTGAAACGTCAGGATCAGGTCTTTCACTAGGAACAGAATCTTCAGCCGGTATAGTAATAAATTCCTCAGACACCGCTGTAAGATCAACACCACTGACAGGGAAAACTTTTGATAATGGAATTGATTTTGTTCCCGGCTCCCCCGTTCCTGAAACTGCTAGTGTTGCTAATACAATAAAAATTTATTTGGTTGATTATGCAGCAGCGAATGGAAGTACCGCAATAGTTTCAGGCAACATAAGATATAAAGTTGGTTAATAATTCATCAAAAGACTTAACATAACCTAACCAATATCATGGCCAACATACCAGTCACCTTAGCAATCAAAACCCTGCTAGACGCAGACGATACAACCGCTTCCAAAGCCGCACTTGCAAATCTCGGCGTGGGAACCGCAGGGTTTGTATCCACTGGAACATCAGTGGGAACTGTTCCAGTGCTACTTGCTCCGACAACCGTAGGTGGTAATGCAAAACTTCCAGTTCTTGACGGTAGTAATCTTACGGGTATACCAGAGATTGCCGAACTGCGCCCAACGACTTTTATATTAAACGAACTGGGTAATACTATTGCTCCAAACAATACTCTTGCGTTCAACGGAGATTTTTTAAGTCGTCACAACAACACGATTGCTGGTGGTGAAATTTTGACCAACACGGAAAGCATTTTTGGTTATGCATCACGCGTTATAAATAAAACCATTTTCAGAAAAAGAGTTTCTCGTCTAGCAAGCGGACTCACACGTCCAATTTTGTTAAGTATTAAAGTCAGGGGTATGAACAGAGTGGGTGACCCAAGACTTGGCCTTCTCCAAGTGTACGCTTGTTATGTTGATCCTAATGCGGTCCTGCCAGATACAGGAGTTATTAGTAGTAGTGGTGATAATTCAATGAATAGGTATGACTTATTTAATAATTCAAACACTGTAGGTGGTGCTTTTTTTGTTCCTACGAATAATACGGTGCAGCAAATGAATTACGACATAGATGCAATAATTACAAGCCCATCTGGATATGAATCAACTGCAACTAAATTAACCTATTCTATTGTCCCCGATCCATTTGGGGGTGCGGATAATATTGCGGGAAGTGTAGAAACCAGAACAATTCATTCGTTATACAATACAACTGCTGGTACATATCCGTTTATCCCAATCACCGCAGGAGCAACCTTTGACGATTTTGTGGTCGCCGCGACTATTTTTAGCCGAGATAGGGTACAAGTTGGACCTACTTTTTCAAAAGGTTCGGGAATGTTTTACGCAGGAGCTTTATGGTATGACACAACAGTAAACCAACTTAAAATTTTTAATACTGAATTTATATTTGAGCAGTATAAAATCAGCACTGTTATTGTTCCAACTTACTACTCTGCCACTGAAGCTGGAGCAACAATTCCAGCATACGTTGCGGGTAAGTATATCTTTTTTGGTGACAAAGATTACTACAAAAAAGGAGAAGGCGGATCATACGTCACGAAGTACAACTATTTAAATGGTGATGGTGAGTTGATTATGTTTGAAACCTCCATAAGTTTTTTAAGCGAATAAAATGATTACTAGCGTTATTCTAAAAGAATTAGATGAAATTGGGTTGACCAATTTTACTACTGCTGCTGTTAGTAGAAGTACACCACCTCAGCTGCTACCGTTATTTGTTAATAGTTTAAACATGACGTTTTCTGCAAATCTTTTTAATGAGGTTCTGGAGACTGATCTTACTTTTGATGACGGGGCTAATGTTATTTTTACCATCAGACCAACTTTAATAAGTGATTCAGATCTTACTCTTACTATTGAAGATGTTCAATACAACAGAGAATTAAAAAGAATAGAATTTAAACCTAAAGCAATAAATGCGGAAGATTATATTTTGAGAGATCCCCCACTAGGTGGTTCACGTTTAGATTTGACCGTCGCAATAGAAAAGAACGGAGTAAAAAAACCAAAAAGTATAACCTTAATACAACACAAAAGATCAATTCAAACCTTTACGGGTATGACTGGTGAAATCCTGCCGTCAGAAAGGTCTTTATGGCAAGTTTTGTCCAGACTGAAACAAGCTGGAAAAAACAACAATCGATTTGAAACGTCTGAAACCTTACAAGGCTACGGGCGAAGTGGTTATGGTGGTAGTACCCCGGCTACTATGGCGGGCAACTACGACACAAACAGCTGGGCCTATTCTTTGGACACTACAGGAATTCCTGTGGGAAGCAATTTGTTTAAGTCTGCGTACACACAAGCAAATATGGGGTGTTTGATTGCTCCTAGAATAGGCATTGGCGTTGCACATTGGAGTGGAAATTTTAGGGGTGGGTCAGTAAACACTCTTAATACTCTTGGAGTACCTGACAATAACCACACAGTGGGTAACACTGTAGTTTTTAAAGATAAAAACAACATAACATACACAAAAACAATCGTAGCAAGTATTAACTATGATTATTTAACTCATTCACCAACAGTATCTTCTACATCAAACGTAGTTACCAATCTTGATGGTAGTGGAATATCACATTTAGATTTAGTTATTTATTTATTAGACTCAGAACTTCCGTCATCTATTAGCCCAGTACAATTACTCGGTGAAAATTTCCTAAATGCTAATAAATTGTTTTTCGGGGCAGGAATAAGAGTGAATCAGTTCAATCAAATAATTCCAGCTTTGGGATTTAATACGTCTTTTCCAAGTGATCAATTTATTAAAGATGGATCTGCGGAGTATTCTACTAAGTTGATTACATACAAAGGGATAAGATCATTTGATACTGAAGGCTACTTTGTCCCCCCAGAGAAACTTGATATGATCGATATTTGGAGTTTGGAATATTACACGGAAGTAGTAAATGGTAATATAGAATACAGAAATACAGAAGTCATTAGCTTACCAAATAATTTTTATAATTCTCAGAAACGATTCTTTGGCTCTTTGTTTAATGAGGCCGATGTATATCCACAGGCAGGGAGATTGGTTACGGTAGGAGATAGCGGAACTCCTGTGTTATATGTGGGAGATGGAGGCAAATTGGCAATTAACAACATTATAAGTGGTACCTGTCCATTTTCAGAGGTGAATTACCCTTGGATAGTCGCACAAATAGATGCGTTGAGAAGTCGAGTTAGCGACACTGGTGCATTTACTTATCCTCAAATTATGACCCCGCCAACAGACGATTCTGTTGTAGATCGTTAAACCTCATGAAACTCCTACTCCTACTCATCACCCTAACCCTGCCGCTTGCCGCCGAGCGCACTGTCTCATTCGCATGGGACGCATCCGTCGATGCAACTAGCTACACACTTTACATCAACGGGGTGCCAGCAGGCACCACTACTGAAACGCAAATCACCGTTCAAATCCCAGATGCTAAAACAAATGCAAACGTAACGGGTAGCAACATTGCTGGGGAGAGCGAGCCGTCAGCAACGCTAGTCGTTCCTCCAGCACCAAGCATCCCCAAAGGATTTCGCATCAGCAAAATTGTCAGAACCACAACCGCCATCCCAAAATGAATCCCTTCGACCAAGCCGACCTCGGCACCAAATTTATCTACGGAATAGGCGCTCCAATCGCAGGCCTGTTTATAACCATAGTCCCCGCAGAAATTAACCCGTGGCTACAGACTATCGCACTGGTCGCTGCCATCATCGTCTCAACTCTCAGTGCCGCATCAATCATCGCAAAGAACCTAAAATGAAAACCACAATATTCGGACTGCTTGCAGCCGTCGCAGCCGCCATTCAAGGAATCGTCCAACAAGGCCATGATATCACCGATTGGAAAACGTGGATTCTTCCCGTCACCTTGGCCGCCCTCGGCTACCTCGCGAAAGACGCAACACCAGCGACACCAGCATGAAAACACTCATCGCACTCATCATCGCCGCCACGCTGAGTTCCTGCACCATCACGTCCACACCGGACGGGTCGTTTACCGGTGCCGTGGACTCAGCGTCCGCCATCGCCATCGCGAACCAGATTTTCTCCGAGAAATGACAGTCATCCTCATGCTGGTTCTGAAATGGCTCCTCCTCCTTCTGGGGGCGGCAGCCGTCATCGCAGTGGTGCTGTTGTGCGGCGTGATTTTTTTGGACTACCATGTGGATCGGATCAGCGAAAAAAATAAAGACCCGTGACCAAGAATCAAATCATGGCCATGCAGGAGCGCATCGGCACCCCAGTGGATGGGTTCTGGGGGCCACAAAGCATCGCCGCCTGCCAGCGCCATCTTTACGGCATCATTCGCCAGGTGAAGCCATGGCCGCGACCGGATGCGGCAAGCCTCGAAAAATTTTACGGCGAGCCCGGGGATGAATCGCAACTCGTCTCGCTCATGGTTCCCACCCTCGGCGTGGAATACGACGGCAAGCCGGTGAAATCCATCCGCTGCCACCACCGAGTGGCCGAGCCTCTTCAGCGCGTGCTCACCGAGCTCGCCGCCGGCCCCCACGCTGGACTCCTCAAACGCTACGCGGGATGTTACAACCTCCGAAAAAAACGTGGCGGGACCAGTTACTCTCTCCACGCCTACGGTGCCGCCATCGATCTCGATCCAGAATCTAACGCATTCCACGACTCATGGCCCATGCAATCGACCATGCCGTTAGAAGTCATGGAGACATTTGCAAAAGAAGGATTTAAATCCGGCGGATCCAGTTGGGGATTTGATAGCATGCATTTCGAGGCGACGAATTGACCTGGTGAAATCCAGCGGATCACTTGCGGATCAGAGGTTAATTTTCCTTGATTTTACTACATTGTCATTAGGTTCGAGCCCTTGTGAGGCTACTTTTTCCAGCGTTCATTCGCGCTGTTTTCCTTATAGAATAAGGGATTTATTTTTTAGGAAATCCCAATGAACGCTATGAGAGCTGCATTTCTGCGGATCATTTGCGGATCACGCAATCTGTTTTCTGCTAGGCTTTTTGTTAGGACGCACCGCAAACCACTCGCGCCCGGATTGGGCGGGTTGGGGGTTGTGGTAATGCCGGTGGAGCATCGCCACGGAATTTCCCATTTCCTCGGCCACTTGATCGAGGTTTCTGACGATGGCGTTTCGGTAACTCCCGTAGGAATGCCGGAGCGCGTCCTTGGGCCATGTGCCACCGAATAGATCGCGGCCCAGGCGGGCGAGCTGATGGGTCTGGCTGGGGTTCTGGAGGGTGGTGGGGCCAGTCATGCCGGGGCCGATGAGCGCCCACTTGAGTCCTGCGATGAGGGCTTCGCTCATGGGGATGATGCGGGGGCGGTTGGTCTTGCTGACGACCGCGGGAAGGCGGATGACTTTGAATTCCCAGTCGATCTCCTCGCAGTGGAGTCCGCGCTTGGCTTTTTTCTTGTTGATGCCGGGTGCGATCTCGTCCGGGCGGATGCCGGCGAAGGCGCCGAGGATGACCCATGCACGGAAATCTGGTTCGACATGGGCCATGATGGATTGCAGCTCGGCCACGCTGAGGATGCGCTTTTCTCCTGTTTCGACTTTCACGGCGGGCAGGCGCTCGGCCACGGTGATGGGCTCGCTGCCTGCGATGCCCTGGCGGAGACTCCAGCGCCAGAAGGTGACCAAGACGGCGCGGATGTCCCGCTGGGTCTTGCTGGCCTTGCCTTTGCCCTTGGCTGTCCACCAGGCGGCGAGCTCGGGGAGGTGGATCTCTGAGACTCGGCGGGATGGGAATGCGGCGGCGAGGTGAGCGAGCGTGCTGCCGACGGCGGCGAGGTGAGGTGTGAGCTCTCCGGCCTCTGAGGTCTTGTGGGCGATGAATGCGGCGACGGCGGTTTCGACTTCCGCGGAGCTGTCTCGCGAGCGGAGGAATGCAAGCAGGGATGGCCGCTCGCTGGGTGGGGTGCGGCGGTGGACTTCCTCAAGGAATTTTTGAGTCTCGGTATCGAGGCCACTCCAAGTGAGGCCTGCTGGGGTTTCGCGGAGGATCTGACTGGCCGCGTGCTCGGCGGCGACCTTGGTCTTGAAGGTGCGGTATTTGCGAACGCCGGCATCGAGGAACGCAAAGCGCCAACGCTTGGCCCCGGTGCTGGGATGCTCCCACGGGTAAACCGTGAGGTGGCTATTCCCTAGGATAATTTTGTTTCGGCGTTTGGCAGTCATCTATACGGTTAAGAAATAAACAAGCGATATTTTTGATAAAGTTAGGACCGTGAGGATTCTAACCCACGGGCCTATGATGAGTTCCGGTTGTGAGTACCGTTGCGCTTTTCCACAATTATTTTCATGTCTGCCTCCGTTGCTTCGTTGAGAGTTCTTTTTGCCCACTCGCGAACGGTTTCATGATTTTGCAGTGCTGCCTGTTCGATGGGCGCGTATTGCTTGGAATTGAATTCTAACACCAGCGTGTGAGGCGGGGCAGCTTGGGCCGCGGCGATGTCTTCGTCCATCAGTTTTCGGATGGTGATTTGATGCTCCGGAGGGATGGGACGACCATCGCCTTTTTTATTGAGCCACATTCCGACGTTAGAAAGGCTAGTATTACATCTGTTAGCTAACCATTCTCGTCCTCTCTTATTGTCTGCAAGCCATTGATTCACATGCTCTCTGGTTATTTTCATGATTTAAATTAACCCATGTAGAAAATAAAACAACAAAAAACACACATAATGTGTTGACTAATGCCACAATTTGTGTTTTTAATAACACATCAGTAAGCGACACATGCATTCGATATCTCTTCAATACACCGACCTGAGCGCCGCCGCCATGGTCAAAATCTTTCAACTGGCCGACCTGCTCGGCATCACCCCCCGCGATGCGGCCAAGGTTTATCTGGCTGCCCAGGCGAAGAAGGCGGACGGCCCGCAACCCACTTGAATCTTATGATCAACAACAATGAAATCTCGTTCGTGGGTCTGGATCGCATCATCGATGCGGCGCCCGAAAGTTCGGTGCCGGCGGTGATGGCTCCGAGCGGCCTGACGATGTCGTCTCTGCAAATCGCATCGAGCACTGGCAAGCGGCATGACCACGTTCTTCGCGACATTGAAAGCATTCTGGCGGAAGCCGGAATCGATGCCCCCAGATTTGGGGGCACCTACCGCGACGCTCAAAACCGCGAACAGAAGTGCTACCATCTCCCGCGCCGCGAGTGCGACTTGGTGATCTCTGGGTACTCGGTGAAGTACCGCCTCGCCATCATCGACCGGTGGCACGACCTCGAAAGCAAACAATCGTTTAAACAGGTGTTTGAAACACCTAGAACAATCGGTGAGGCGTTGCGGTTGGCGGCGGATCTGAGCGACCAGGTGGCTGGATTGGAGATGAGCGTGTGTGAGATGACGCCGAAAGCGGCGGCCATGGATCGGTTGGCGGGGAGTGAGGGCTCGATGTGCGTTTCCAACGCAGCGAAGGATTTGAGCCTGCGTCCGGCGGATTTATTTGAATGGTTGAAAGTAAACCGCTGGATCTTCCGCCGCGGTTCGGACTGGGTTGCATTCCAGTGGGTGCTGGATAAGGGACTGCTGGAGCACAAGACGGCGACGTTTGCCCGTGCCGACGGCAGCGACAAGATCACCAGCCAGGTGCGGGTGACGCCCAAAGGTTTAGGGAAACTGGCAGGCTTGGTAGGGGGGGCACGACCATGATCATGCACCCGCACGATCACATTCTGCGCTACCGCTTCGAGAGCGTGACGCGGCCGGAGATCGCCCATGTGGTGGATCTGGGTGCCTTCGATGGATTCGGAGAATGCTCTTGTGAGGATTTCGGCTACCGCGTTTTGCCAGTGCTGACGCGGAACCGCAACCCTCGGACGCCGCTGGGGCACATCACTGACGAGACGACGCTGAAGCGGTGCAAGCACCTGCTGGCGGCTCGGGAATCCCTCCTGGATCAATTCATTTCTAGAATTTCTGAATCATGACACTATCACCCACAGACAGGGCCGCGGTTATCGAACGCGCGGCGGACTTACTTGCCGCTGCCATTCGCAAGGAATGTGACTTGGCGGAACTCATGACCGTGCCGGTGGCAATGGTCACTCAACTCACCGGGCTGTCCCGCTCGCAAGTGGAGCGGACATTCACGCTGCGGCCGATGGGCAAGCGGCGGAACGGAATCTCCATGAAGGCACTGCAACAATACCACCACGAATTATGAAATACGTCCTCGCCGGCCTCATTGGCCTCAACGCCACCATGTGGCTAATCGTCATCGTCCTCTACCAACAATGCCCATGAATCCCTACATCCATCATCTACCTCGGCCTCGCGTTCGTTCACGGCGGGCGCTGCGGCTCGTGCTGTTCGCCATGTTCATCAGCCTGGCGAGTGCTCTGTTATTTTTCGCGGCCATCGCGGCCAGTTTTTCCTACCTCCGCTAAATTTATGCCACTCCGAAGACCTAA
>Ga0209190_1000883_pt1 | contig 21433 bp, 12 predicted proteins | sample M_140205_XF_Meta_FD_187315 | JGI IMG/M metagenome (GOLD analysis project Ga0209190, IMG submission 187315) | Freshwater microbial communities from Lake Montjoie, Canada to study carbon cycling - M_140205_XF_MetaG (SPAdes) (version 2) | ecosystem: Environmental > Aquatic > Freshwater > Lake... | reverse complement strand
CCAATCTGATTAAGATAAAAGTTTTTAGCCACAACCCCAATCCACACTATGTCGATAGCAAAGAATACTGGAAGTGCTATTGCGTAAAGTTTTATAAACATATTATTTATTAAATTAAATTATTAAAACAAACATCCATACTGCCATCCCAACCATCATCAAATATTCTAAGAGTGATATAAAACCAAGTGGAACTTTTGAACTACCCCCAACGCAAGCACATTTTAATTCCCTCTTGTCGATATAGACCGCTTTGCAAATCGAAACAGCGCCGACCGTTCCGATAAAGAAAGCGAGAGGGATTGAAACTTTTGACAAAAAGCCCGCAAGCATCAAAAGTCCTGCAAACAACTCTCCAAAAGGAAAGAAGTAAGCATAAGGAACATACTTCTGTGCAAGTAAATCATATCCTAGAAACATAGTTGAAAAAGCTTCAAGATCTTGAAGCTTTTGAACTGCAAAAAGTATCATAGCAAAAGCGACAAAATTTGGAATGATCATCCAATTAAGCGAGTAACCAGCAAGAAGAAAATTTAGCATAATCGAAAGCAACAGAGCTACACTAAAAATAGCAATGACGGGTTTATAGGTAGTTTCATCCTCTGTTGGCACATGGTACCCAAGAAATCTTTTTAAATCATCATCGTTACCAATATGTTTACCATCAATAAAGATTCGAGGAGTATCTACAAACCCATTTTCTTCTTTATATTTTTTAGTCTCCTCTTCTGTTTTCAGGTGGTTGTCCTCCACTTCATAACCATGCTTTTTCAAAAGATAAAGAGACTTAATACCGTAAGGACAGACGTGTTTTCCTGGAATAACTATTCGATATATAGTCGCTTTTTTATTCATATTTTATACTTTTAAAGTGTATCACAGTTGATTGGTTGAGGGAGTAAATCTGACAAGATTTAAATAATCCAAAGTCTCTTTATGGGTTGCACAACGTACATAAGGCTTTCCACAAATACCCTTTATTGCTTCTTCTAAGACATCGGAATAGAGTCCGTCATTCCATTCCGCAAAATGATGCCCAATAAATACTGGTGCACGATTTGAATTGTAATTAGTAGTGAAGTAATTCATATAGGCGGCAAGCATCTCGTCGTGTCTTTTTTGCCAATTAGGATCTGATTTCTTTATGGTATCTTTTGCGCCAGAATCTGATAAATAAAAATTATAGTCCATCGAAAGTATTTTTTTTCCATCATAAGGTATTAATGCTAAGGACATTTCGGCGTGTCCTCCATCCATACCAGGCCATGACCCCACCTTTGCCGTTCGACTAGCATCATAGATATACCCTAGTTGATCTAAGGCTTGAGTGAGACCAACATCCACAACAAGATTTGGTGCGCGAAAACCTTTTATAGCAGTTGCAGGCACTTCAAGCGGGATAGTGGTATCCACACCATTGCGAGCACCTGCTAAAATATCATTGAACTGTGAGAGCTCGCTTAGCCAGTCTTCCCTTGTCCAGTTGTAACCCGGATTATGTCCGACACCATGAGAACCTATCTCATGTCCCGACCTGTATGCTTCGTTGATGAGAGAAATTCTCTTACTGATTTCCTCAGTATTAGAACCATAACCTATGAGTGACTTACCGATTGGATTATTGGGTGGATGGTAGATATCTTTGTGGGCTTCAGGTACGATATAAATAGCATTGATGAAATAGGTGAAGTGAATTGGAATTCCTGCTTGATCCATTTTTTTTGCAAAATCTAAAGTTTTTCTCCACACATTAATTGAACGCCCACCATCAAAAGAAAACGATACGTACTGGTAGAGTTTTCCATCTGGTGTTGTGGTCGCAGTGTAAATTTTTTTAGTGTTATTTTCGGATATTGTCAGTTCAGAAGTATTTGTTCTCGGAATCGTTCTATACATAAATATTACAAAGATAGCACCCAAAAAAATTCCTACCATTATTGCCTTATTTTTATTTAAGTTCATACCTTTATTTTATAATAGCATTTTCATGAGTGATGTTTAATCTGGTACCACTCTTGAGGTGTCTATCCACTTATCTCCTTGGCCAATTGGGCCATTTTTATGTATCCTTCATTGGTCATATTGTCCGTGAAGTTCTCTACCTTCACTGACCCACGAATATTCTGCCCCGCACTAAAGACTTTGTAAGTTTTCTTGAATTCTTCAAATGTTACCAAATTACCATCTTTAAAGGCGTGCTGTTCAAAACTTCGAAAAGCTTCGATGCTGTCACCACCGTTCTGAAGGATCCAGTACTCGACACCGATTCCCCCGATTCCACCTTGTTGCCCCTCTCCTCCTACACCCTTTTTGTAACATCCCGCTTCTTTTAGTTTCTTTTTAGCGAATCGAATATTAGAAAGCGTATCCAAGTATGCTTGTTCGCCATATTTTTTCTCTATCGAGTCATATTTTTCTTTCAAGGCATCATGCGCATCAAATTCCTCAGAATCCGACTTTCTGTTGAAACCAACGTCGATAGTCATTTTGAATCCATCAATCTCTACTTCGTTTGATCTAAACATCTTCATTCCTCTATTTTCATATTGATTGGCAATCGGGAAGACATCACTTAGTTTTTTTATAAGAGAAGATACTTTATCCCATTCAGTGTCATCGAGCTTGATAGCAAAATCAAAATCGAGCTTCTCGTCAAGAGAAGATCCTCGTCCTGTGGACCCCGTATCCGCAATGACGGCACCTTTAAGGCTGTCGTCGTACTTGCCTTTATGAAGTGCAATACCCTCCTCGACTAGGATATTCTGAATTCTATTCATCACGGTATCCCTGACTTTAGTAATGCTTTCTATATTCTCCGCTGTCTGGGCGACACCCTGAATCAGAGAAGCTCTTTCACTCGATTTCCAAGAATCACTTACATCCACATCACTGCCATGGAAACGTGTGATTCCTGAGAATATCTTTCTCTGTTGCTCAAATTCTTCTTTCGTAAAAATAACTTCACCCGAACTATTACAAATTGGGATATAGAATCCTTTTTTAGCTATGAAGTATTTAAGCTGATCAATTTTTCTATCGTTATTATCATGAGGTCCTACAACAATTAAATCAATTTCCGTAGAGCCAAAACCTGTGCGTATTCCATAGTGGTTATCATTAACGACGCCAGTTTTAAAGACATCAAGACCGTCTTTCTGGAACTGATCCTTTTGCTTTACGACAATCATCATATCTCCATAATCTCTCTGAAATACTTCTGACATCTTTTTGTCTTCATCTAATCTAAAAAAGTCAGTATCTAGAGGCGTCCAATCACTATCCTTGCTCTTGGATTTAGACATGACGCTTTCAGCACCAATAAATTCAGGAGCGTATATTCCACGGTCAAGATAGCTGTCTAAATAATCGCTAAAGATATTCTTGTAGAAATCACCCTCTTTTAACTCTATAGTTCCTGTTTCAGCACCCTTTTCGTTTCTTAAAGTTGCCTCGTTTCTATATTCTTCCATTGCCACAAGTGCATCTTCTATGGAATCAATGCCGATTCGTTTAAGGAAAGTTCTCTCAAATTTTTGAATGATGCTTTCTCCTTCACGTACCCCAAAGGCCTCACCAAGCTTATCAATTTCATCTGTCATTTCCTCATCCGACATATCTGCACTTACGCCAATACTTTTCCTGCCACTATGTCCAGATAAAGTATTTATCTTTTTAATAAATAATTTAAGCGTAGATTTCTCCGTATCGTTCAAAATGGCACCATCTTCAAATTTAGCCAATACATCTTTACCATCTTTAAGTATTAGTAAATATTGTTCCAAATTACTGTCCGCACTTGCTACGTGAGCACGCATTAAATCTTTAAAAATTACTAGGCGTTGTTCGGAAGAATTATGCAATATTTTTAATGACTCGACTCTGCCACGTCCGACTGATTTAGAAAGAACCTCATTAGGATAAAGAATCTCAAAAACTTTATACTGCTTACCAACTAAAGGGATATTGTTTGTTAAAAATATCTGCTCAATTTTTTCAAGCGCCTCATTTGCTTCATCAATACTCTTGTATTGAGCAACGAGAGGAGCAATTTCGTTAGCCATATTTTTGAGTTCACGAGAAGGAGAATCCTGGATTCTTCTGAAGATTTCTAGGTATTGTTTTTGCTCATGTGTAAAAGGAAAATCCTTGCTATCAAGCAGAGCAAGGGGCTTCACCCTAACAAGGTTATCAAATAGCTTATTCAAATAATCCTGCTTATTATCGCCATACTTTAGATATTCATTTTCGAAGATAGAGTATTTCGCAATAACTTCAATAGGACTTCCGTCTATCAAATTTTCAAGGGCTAATTTCCGCTGTTCTTCTGTTAAAGGAAATGTATTTGATTCTAAAAGTACTGTCGGTTTTTTTGAGAGTAAGTTTGAAAAAAGACTTACTTTGTCTTCTCCAGTAAAATATATATCTTTTTGCTCAAGCATTTTCTGAACATCCTGAAAATTAATAAAGGTATTTTCAAGCCCCTCGGTTCTACTCAAAATGTCCGGAATGATTGACTCTGGGGATTCCTTGAGCCTTGAGGCTGTCCATGAAACAGCATTTCCTTTTCCATCAGGATCGTATTCACTCAGAGCTTCTTTAACTTTTACAGAGCCATATGCTTTAGAAACTAAATCAAGTAAATCAATATCAGGTTCTGACTTGATGACCTCAGCGAGCTTTTTGAACTCTCCCAAATATTGTTCTGTGTAGTATTTAAAATTCTGAAGTTGATCAGATTTTACCATCCACTTCATAAATAGATTACCACCTACAACACCTAGCTTTGAATTTATTTCTTTAAACGCCTCAATATTTCGGCCTATATAACCTATATTACCTTCATCTCTGATTGATTTAAAGAGATCAAATTCTTCATCCGACATAGTGTTCAATTCAAGAAGATGATCAATCGATGTCTTTTTCATATCTTCTCCGATAGAGGCACAGCGATCAAAAATATGATCATCTAGGCTCAAGTATTTTTCTAAATTAGGTGCATAATCAAATGTAATAACCCCATTTGCTATGAGAGCTTTTAATCTGGCAACACCCCTATCATCTAACCCTCTAAAGACTTCGTGAGTATTATAGGTAATATCTCTCATTTTCTTGCCTTTACCATATTCTGTTTTGCACATTTCTTGAATTTCTGGAGGCAAGTCTGAAATCTGAGTTACAAACGCAATGAATTCACTTACAGGAATAGCCGAGACATTACTATCGAATTCTTTTAATTTTGCAAGATTATCCTCTGTGAGAATATTTGCTAATTCATCTAATGTAAAATATCTAGAATCCTTCCATTTGAAAGTAACATATGGGTTTTGGGAAAAAAGTTTTATTTTATCTAAAGAAATGTATCGGAGGTCTGTCAGATTGAGTTGCTTGTCGGTGGTTTCCTTAAAATCCATCTTATCCAAAGCTTTTAATTTCTCTATATCTTCAGGTCTTTCATAGATAGATTCATATCGATTATAACTATTATCTATTCTCTGTAATGTTTCTAGAGATATCCCTTCCTTCATTACATCGGATATCTCACTGGCATTTTTCATTAAATCCTCAACTTCATATAAAGTAGTAGGCTGTTTTTTTATCAAAGCCTTCACGATTTTTAGACCTTTATCATTTAAGGGTAAATGGGTATCAGAAACAGGAATATATTTTTTACTTTTCATATCTGCCCATTCCTTTTTTAAAACTTGTCCGTATTCAAACGGGATGTTTTCAAGAATGAGATCGATTCCTTTTACTCCTCTTCTTCGCTGTTCTATTTTTGATACAATTATTTCTGAAACATCTTTACCGAAGTTTTTAAGGTCGCCTCCAATACGCGCTACAATTTCAGCTGACTTTCCCGCAAATTCTGCGAACCTGTCCCGTAGGTTTTGCATGAGCGATACAGTCTCAGCTTTTATGGACGACAGTTCAGCCTCAAATTCTTTCCGCTCAACTTCTGTAATGACTTCTGCAATATCAGGGGAAGAAAGCATTGCTCCCGCTTCCTCATTTTTTTGGAGCAGGCCTTCTGCCTCACGTTCGAGACCCTCCGCTACTTTTTTGGCACCTTCCTCGTAGGATTCTTTCTCCTCTATTTTCTCAGGGATCTTCTTTTTTAGGATTTCTTCTGGTTTATCTGGTTTTTCTGGTGCCATATATTTATTCAGAAATGCCTAGTTCTTTCTTTATTTTTTTTAATTTTCCGCCATCGATGGCTTTCCGGATTCTCTTTATAAGATCCAACTGTTTCTCTTTCAGACGATCAAAATGCCCTTGAAATTCTTTTAAAATAGAATCTATTTGATTCGATGATGTAGGCTCCATATAAACATATAATAGCATGATATCTGAAGGATCTAGTGCGCTTATTTTTCCAAACGAGCATTCTGCAAAATATCAATTTTTCTTTGGAGTTGGTTTATGATGTCTTGGTATGTTTCCTCACTTTCTATCTCTCCAGTTTCTGGATTAAAATTCATGGCTTCCGCCTCCCCGATAGCGAACCTTTTCCTAAAATCTTCGAGCCTGTTTTCAAAAGCTTTCTTTCGTTCTTCTAACTGAAGTATATAGTTTTCTACCGAAGCATCTTTTGGTAAAGGAACATTATATATAAAAGCATGATATATTTCCTTTAGAAGTGGTAGAGTTTCTTCACTAACAACTACATCTTTATACTCTTGAAGCCACTGCTTAAATCTAGGTGTTTCCTCACCGTTAGTGTAACGATCTGAACTAAACCCAAAAGAAGCATCGATATCATCAGGTGAATTCATATTAATTATTTTATCTTAAGTCGCTCAACTACACTAGGGTACTCGTACTAGTCTGAACCCTAAGGCATCGTAGACATTACAACTCCTTTCACTTTGTGCGCGCCGACAGGTCTAGTACCGCGAGTAAACTCCGAATAGTTATCTCCGAGTTTAGAGGTAGGAATAGCGAGCGACACCTCCGAAATAGGCACGACGGAAGCCTGAGGAAATTCCGTGACGCATCTCTTGAGGAAAAGCTCCTCTGAAAGACCAACACTGCTCAGCGCCACATTCGTGACGGTTATCGAAGCACGAGCGTCTGGAAAACGCTTCTTGATGGCTGATAATTTCTTGTAAACGACGTTGACGTGCGCCATAAGCACGTCGGAAGATTTCGAACCATACACATTATCGAGTACGAAGGTGTATCCATTTTTGCCATCAGGGAATTCCGCGGGAAGGAACATCACAAGCTGGTCGGCGATACTCGCCTTCTGTTCGCCGTTCTGACTGAGCGCCAGGAATTTATACGACTCGCCGAACGTAAGGTTGGTATCATTGTTGCATTGCGAAGAAAGGCAACCGAGGCATTGCCTGATATTCTCGATGACGGCGTTTAGATCCCCAGTGACCCTTGATACGATGTTGATTGATTCCTGATTTGAATCTATGACCTTCTTGATCTCCGACAACCTTTCCTTGAGACGAGTCTTATTGCTACCATGTATGCTCTTGTTGAGTTTTTCAAAATATTCCTTAAGGCGCACCTGCTTTTCTTCGAGATCCTTCATCCTGCTCCGGATGCCTCCGATATATTCCGAGAGCGTTGCATTATCCTCCGTGCCCAGCTTATCCTTGTTCTTCGCAATGATGTTCTCAAGATAGGAGAGGTCTTCGGACAATGCCAGAGCTCCCGACTGTGTCTTGAACTCCTCGCCGAGCGACATAAATATGGAGATAATCCGGTCATTGGGAGCGACTGCTTCCTGAAGTGCGGAGATCCCCGCATCGACGTCTTCCTCTTCAATCTTCTGCAGAATCCCGTGAACTAAACCCGCCCCCTTCGTATCATCTTGGATCCTTTTTACCGACTCTTCGTCCCACCTCTCTATTTTGTAGATAGAAGCGAGCGCTCTACTTATCTCCTCACCCTTCTCATCGAGCGATCCCTTGCCCTTACTCATCGCAAACAGTCTTGCGAGCGTAGCGCCAATATATTTACCATACTGCTTGTAGAGTTGGAGGATCTTCTTGTCCTCTTCGAGCTCATAGGCATCGGGGTCATCTAGGTCCGTCAGCATCCTTTTCATCTTTCCTAATTTTATGTCGATAGTCTCGACATTTCCGATCTTGCTGGCCACAGTCTCATCTTCGAGGATTGACATGAATTCCGCTTTCTCCTCTTCCTGTATACCGAGATCCACCGACACGATGGATTCGAGAGGATTACGTCCAGCGAGCTCATAGAGAGTCGCCACCGCTTCTGGCGTCAGATGATTTTTAATATCGATATTTTCTCCCCTCCTCCAAGCATCCCATTCATTATTAAGAGTGAGGCTCATGTACAGAACAAGGACGGTCTCACTCTTCTTATTTTTGTTTTTAAGGTTGGCGGAGTACTTGATAAAATTCTGCAGGGTGCGAATATTCTCCGTAGTGAACTCTTCCGGAACTTTGATCAATCCGAACCTTTTGGTGAAGTTGGATTTGAGGAATTCCAGAGCAATACTCCTCTTTTCGGTGAATACTTCCACGGCGGGTTCTCCCTTAACAATCCGTTCCGCCATTTCGCGAATCTGCTTTCGAATCGGCAATAAATCCCGCCCATCGAATTTCCCTTGACCTTTATCGAGGACTACCATCATAGCCTGATAGATACCAAAATATTCCTTCACAAACATCTTCATTTCTTTAGGCTTTAAGCCATTGAGCAATTCCTGGTAGTCGGTGTAAAGGCTTGGTGAAGCGGAAAGAATATCCTTCGACACTACATAGAAGAACGACTTATCCTCTTCGGACCATCTATCTTTCAGAAAACGCTCTTCCTGATCCCTGAAGCCGTTTAAGAGAGTGTCTTTAGTCTTCTTCGGAGCTTTAGGATCTGACGCATATTTGTCCACTTGGAAAATCAGCTTGGATATCCCGTCAATGTACTGCAGATCTCCTATACCTCCGTACTCATTGGCGATTTTCGAAATGACCGAACCATCCATACCGAGCTTTCCTGTCTTGATGAAATCCCGCCAGCTCTCTCCCATCTTCTTGAGGCAGAGATCGCGATGGTCAGGATGCTCGTTCGAGAATAGGCCAAGTATCTTCTTCCGATCCTCGTCACCAAGATTATACCCTCCGTCTGCCCGCGCATACCACAAAAGAGCGAGGCTCCAATTCTCATCTGTTATCACCTCAGTATTTTTTATCTCATCCATTGACTCCCTATCCATCAAACGGATGATGCCTGCGGTTTTTTCATATTGTTCCTTATCTATGAAACCCTTTTCATTAAGCTTTAGGAACAATTCTTTTATCGGTTTAATAAAGCCTAAGTCACTTTCACATGTCAACTGCTCGATACAAGAACAAATACGCACTACATTTTCAGGAGAAGGCTGGATCGTCCCGTCACTCACTCTCTCATCAAGATATCTGAGCACTCCCCATGTATCGTTATCGATATACCGAAGCTTCGAGAACATGTCGGTAAGATAATCCTGGTATATATTGATGTCAGCTCCAGTGTTTCCAGAAAGCATGATGGAAAGGATCTTCTCTTCATCGTTCTCAGAAAACAGTCCCTTTTCCGAAGCATCCTTAAGGATCTCCATTGCTCCCGCCCTTGCCGTAGCCCGTTCATTCTCATCGATTCCGACCAAAGACTCTTCGAGCTTATTTTCGAAGAACAAGATGAAGTGCTTCAATATGTCATTCCGATTATAAGCTACCTGGTTTTTCCCTAGAGACTCTGCAACGGGACTATGAAAGAAATCCTGGGCACTTTGCATCAGTTCTAGAGACTTAATGTCTCCGAATTTGATCATTCGCCGGCCTGCCATCATCTGGATCTTCGCCGCGGTCTCAATATCTATGATAGACATGAAGAATGCGTAACCATCTTTCAGGTCGCCGTCTACTTGTTCCGCCGTACTGATCAAGAAGCTATTTGCCTTAGGATCTTTCAAAGAGATCTGGTGCTCTAGGATCTGGGCCAGATTTTTATTTATCAAGTCCATCTCAAAGATGTCAACCTTCCCTCCTGCTCTAAAGTAATCCAAGAGTTCGATAAGACCTGGAATCTGCATATCATAAAGAGTTTCCATCTCATCAGACGTAAGGCTCTTTGCGTAATTTTCCACACCATTCTCAAAATTCTCCCTGAAATAATTGAGGAGAATAACGGTGGCATTCCTTGTTCCGCCAAACTTAAGAAGATTGAGACCGATAATTTTAGCGTTTTTACTATCACTCTCTCTCAACTTCTCATACAACTGTTCCTCAAGCATCCTCTCCATCTGCTCCTTCGCTTTGGTGATCTTTCCTTCTCCGAAACGCTCCACGCATTCAGGATCACGTGCGATTATCTTGAACTCTTCTATACCAAGTTTTGAGGCATCCCTCGTATCATCCCTCTTCACATGAAAATGAGTAGACAAGTATCTCAAGTCTGGGCGAGTCTCACCGATCTTCGAGCATCGCGTATTGAAATCAGCAACCATGGCTTCAGCAGCATAACCTCTCTCGCGACCATCCACCCCCTCGATAAACCTTGCGGCTTTCTGGAATTCCTCAGCGATATTATCCCGAGGCTGTAATCTTTCTACTCCACGCCTAAGATTAAAATTCAGTCCGTCCATTTCATCACGAAACATCTGGATCCTTTCCCTTACATCATCAGGAGTAGAATTAGAAATACTAGTAGGAATAGTGAGTGACCGGCGAAGATAAGACCTGATTATCTCCAAATCTTCTTTAGTATATGATCCTCTCATCTCTTCCAACTTAGGCTCTATGTAAGTCTCCATATAAAACCCTTCTAGTTTCCCTATCTGTTCCGGTAAAAATATATGAGGTGGATTTTCATGCAAACTCCTTTCCTTTGGTAAAGACTCACTTACTTCATGAAGACGCGCTTCGACAATGGATTTTATCTGCTTACCAACCTCTTCAATCGTACTGTCGATCGTGTAATTATCAACAAGGTCGGATCTGTAAAGCCTTGGAGTATAAAAATATGAAATTTCTTCCGCATCTCGTGTCTCCTTTTCTATTTTCTGTATCTTCTCACTGTTCCATAATCGGGCGATACCTAAAAAGCCTTCCTCCCTCCTACTTTCCCTTGATTTCCTGAAATAGAGTGAGGTCGGACTCTCATCTTCCCGAGCTCCGAGCTCTTTCAGCTTGTGCTTCTTGTAATAATCCCAGGCACTATTCATTTCTGCGTACAAATCTTTCACGTTCTTAGAAGCCTGCTTTCCTTCTTTTATAAGAAGCTCGAGACGGATCGCCTGCATGCGAATATCGTTGAACGTCTGTACTACCTTGTTCTTCTCGTTAGTCGAATCACCACCCGAAAGCTCTCGCATTTTTTTCTTTACTTCCTCAACCTTATTTTTTTCCGCTTTAAACCGTTCCAAGATCAGATCGATCTTTTTCTTAAGGCCCGAGAGCGGAGTAGGCTGATATTCGGCAACAGCCTCCTCCTTAAAGAATTCTTCTTCAGGCCCGACCTGTCGCGCTAAAGCCAGTAACTCGTCCATAACCAACCCCATTTCCGCTTGTGTCTTCCGCATGCTCTCTGCAATAGCATCGGGTTCGGGATGTCGTGATTTTTTTTCGGCGGTAGAAGTGACCTCGAAAGAAGGATCTTTTCCGACGACTTCTTTCATCGCTTTCATCTTATCCATATTAGTCTTTATTTTATCCCAAACAACAGTGTATTACTAATCGAATATTAGACAGATCATTCAGAATAACGGGCCGCAAAAATTTGTAAAGCTTACAGAAGGAGAAGACTTACCAAATGTCGCTAGATTCTACAGAAAAGATGGTCTCTATGTTTTCAAATTTTTCTTTCCACTATCGCTGCATCCTTGATTCTATATCTCCCCCATGATTTCGATCCTCCTGCTGAATCAACATATACTTTCGGTGCTCTGGCACCTCCTGATATTAAAGGCTCTGGTCTCTCATCTTTAGGAATGAACCCAGTTTCTGGAGTAACATCATCAGAATCACCACGCAAAGATACTCCAAGAAGTTCTGCCTTCTTCATAGCATGTTCAAAAATCGCCTTCTTAGCACCAGAGCTTGCAGTAGTTGAGTACACCCTTTCCACCTGAAGCGACACTTCTCCTTTTTGATCTTCAAGGAGTCTCAAAATACTTCGGGCAATGATATTACCTTTGTTATTTCTCACCACAAGAACTTTGGTATTTGGCTCGGTATATCCCAAGAGACAGTCGTTGTGACTACCGCTTTCATAATGCTGACATGAGTCAACAGGATTTGCTCCGATCTCAAGAGTAATTTTTGGATTGCCCGTATCTTCGCAGACAACATCCTCTTTCTCAGCTCCCGATGTTCTGAAGTTTGCAATACTCAAGCCGACTCGCTCCATCACAAATTCACCTTCAGAAGGAATGCCTGATCGCAATCCTTCAAGAAATTTAACGATAGATTGAGCTTTCTTACCTCCTTCCATCAAATATCCGGAAGTGACTTCTTCGGGAGTCAAAGTGGATAGACGAATCGTATCCCTATTTTTTATAAGTTTTGCACGCATCTCCTCAACACCTTTCTTCTTTTCTAATAGTTCATCCATTTCCACTCCTTCAGCTTTGCCTTCACGCTTAAGAAGAGATACCTGTTTTCCTAATGCCGCAAGCTCTGCGCCTAACAATCGAAGTTCTTCCTTAACCTCATTGATAATTGATGTAGGATCACCCAGGCCTTCTTCAAACGCCTGTACGTCAAGATGCTCTGCATTATCAATAAGTATTTTCCGTATTTCTTTTGCAACATCAACTGCTGATGATTGCAAGGATTCATAAAGACTTGTCTTGTCGTCCTTCTGCCATAGAGCGTACCGTTCCTTTGAAAGATGTTTCGGAATCCATTTCTTTTCTTTAAAAGATTCCAGATCAGATTCTTGCCCGTATTTCCATTCCTCATAGCGTCCTTCAGCTATCGAAATGAACATATCACTAAGAATCTGCTTGTGAAGTGGAAAGCGATGATATTGCGAAAGATAACTTACGAATGGTCCTGGTGTTTTCATTATATCCATGAAATTTTTTATATTAGCTGAACCCTCTGTCTTGTTGTCTCTAAGAATATGTTCCATGGAGGCAAAGAGTGCTTTTTCAAGATCGTCTTTCGACATCCATTTACCTTCATCTTCTCCGACCGATAGTCCTGTTTTCTTAAGATTAAGGTAGGAAATAAGCATGGTCATCACCTGTTCTTCGTCAGACGCAGAAAGACATTGATCGATAAGCTGTTTATGCTTTTCTTCCAAGCCGTTTCGACGAATAGTCATCGAATGAAGATATACGAAAGCTGCATTTTTAACTTGAATCTTCGTCCGTTCATCCTTCATATCGGAATGAATATCGATAGTTGACCAAAATTTCTCAAGAAGCTTGGGAGAAAACGCCATCGCTGTCTGATTTTGTATGGCTGTATTCTTTACGTCTTCAAGTTTCATCGTAATACCTGCTCTATGATATTCGCTATTTTCAGAGTTTACATAATAAAGTATGGCAGCCGGATTACTTTCTCGTACAATCTCAAATAAATCATGAATGGTTAGACCTGGAATAACTTTAGTGAGTTTTTCAAGAAGGTGTGGCATAAGGGAAAGGTACTCTTTATGCTTCTCGAACATCGTAATGACTTTATCTCTACCGACTTTCGGCCCCCATACTTCGACCATATCAAAAATGTCTCCTGTTAAGCGGATTGAAGGCAAAACATCCTCAACAATTTTCAAAAGTTCTTCTGGTTCGTACAGATACACCACACTATAAAGATTTCTCAAAAATTCATGCTGGGATGTTCCACGGATTTTATCTATAAATACCTTAAGCTCGGCATCGTTTCCGAGAAGGCTTCGAATACTTGGAAGATACATAAATACATCCTCCGGTACAATCTCCGCTTTTTTGTTTAGAATATCTAGCACGTCTTCTTTGGAAAGAAGAGTTCGCAACAATTGTTGGGGCTCGCTTGGCAATTTTTCACTCATATATACTTGAAGAAACGCAACATTCCCATCTCTTAGACAGTATTCTATAAGTGCATCATGTTGACCTTCTTTGGTATCCGCTACATACGGAAGCCACCAATTTAAAAAGTATAACCCATCTTTTGTTGGTAACTTATAGGCTAATTCCGCCAGTATTTTTCCTTGTTCTTCTTTACTTTTGCTATTGAGGAAAACATGGGGAGAATAAAAAACACATCGAGGGTCTTCTCCGCAGAGCTTTTGCACAAATACTGCCTTTTCTTCCTCGCTTAACCAGTCATTCTTCATTATTTCTTCCGGTATGTGATTATCAAAGTCTATATTCGTTTGTCTTGAAAACAATACATCCCGGAGCCATTTATGAAATTCTTCAGGTGTTAAATATTTTTGCACATTATCCAGGTTATTAGAAATACGCAAATGCGTCACTCGCTCTAAAAGTAAAAATCTTGCTTTCATTGCAATATCCACTTCGCTAATAATTCCTTTATAATTATCAAGCGTAGAGAACGCCCAAAATTCATCTTCATCAAAATCCTTCTCATTAAGTGCTTTGCATTTTTCTCTTCCCTCTTCATCGAGATACTTCCACACTGTGCGACTGATCGATGATCTTCTATAGCGAGACATGTCTTCGAGATGTGTTACAACGACTCTTTGTAATGCTTCTTTTCCAAGAAGTCCTGATACCCAAAAAGACGTATCAGCATCATAGAGAAATTCTGGATCTTTATTCACGCAGAGTTCTACGATATTTTTTACCTCCTCGTCTCCAAGTGCTTCCCTTAATCCTTTATCTTTAACTAGTGTTTTTATGTAATGTCCATCAGGATTCTTTATGGCAGCGGCAGAAAACATCTCTGGGAATTTTTCTCCATATATTCTTCCGAGGGTGTTGTGATAGAAACTGACATACGATGGTTTCTTTTCAAGGGTCACATCAACTAATGTAATGAATCGATCGCGAGGAAGTATAAGTTCAAGCTCTGAAAGGATATTAAAAAGTTGGCCAGGGGCAAGGTCGACTGCATCGTGAAGCATATCGACAAATCCTTCCTCAGACTTCGACGCGTCGACGATTTGCGTATCAGTGAACGTTCTTACTTCCCGATGTTCCTCTGCCTTTTTTTGCATTTCCTCAAGAATCTTTCTTTGCAGTGGTCCACTCCAAGAAATTGCATTAAGGAAAGCTTCTCGACGATCGGACGCACTCATTGATTCTTTTATTCCTTCACGGATTTGATCCTTCTGAGTTTTTCGAAGTTCTCTCACATTTTGGACATACTGTTCATAATTCTGAAGAATATCTTTTTCTTCAGAATTAAGTTTACGTTCATCAATTGATTTCAATCTTTCTATTTCTTCCTGAATTTCCTCTGGAGAAAGATCCTTGAAGCGCTCCGGCATGTATGTCTTCCATCCCCAACTACCTGAAATTTCCCCCGAATCAATAGGTACCAAATTAGAGAGATTAAATTGACGCTCCAAGACTTCTTTGGATTTTGGTTGGATTGATTCTGATGCTTTTTCTCTCATGAGTAAATTTTAACATAATATCAGAATCTTGTTTTATGCATCATTCCCCTTTGCTTCTTCCAAATATTCTGAAACTAGTCCTAGCATGAGATTTTTTGTGTCAGGGTGTGAATTGTACACAATTTGCTTCTCAGACAACTCTTCCCTGAAAGAAGCGAGAAAGCCGATATCAAGCAATTGCCAAGACGGCATCTTGGAAAGAGTATCTTGCAAATCCTCAGTAATAGACATAACTGCCGGAACACTCGTACTTTCGCCAAGTCTCTTCATTAGCTCATACCCTCCACGCATTGTCTTGGGAGCAAAGTGTGTAGGTACGAAGACACCATACTTTAAATATCCGAGCAAATAGCCTTTCTCACGCTCACCAAAGGCAAATGTCGGATCAAGACTCATACCTCCGAAATGACCCACGAATCTTTCTGACTCAAGTGGTTCTCTATCTCTTCGCAAAATCGCCGAGGCATACCATTCATGAATCTCATCCAGTGTCACACCTTGCCTTTCAAAAAATTCAGAGGTCGATATGAGATCAGAAGGAACTTGTTCGTGCATATATTTTTTTTGATCAACACCGTCTGATTCGAGAGCAACACCATCAAAATCCTCCACTTCTTCTTGGAACTTACGATTTGATTCTTGTTTTGGTGTCCAGAAATTTTCGAAACCCATATATAACATCATAACTTACTAAGTGTCTTTGAGATAGCAAATTACTCCTTTTGAGGAGTCTGGTCCTATCACATGATGGCTGCGGTTCGTGGACACATTCAGAACTATCAATTGGGCTCAAATCAGCAAGGAAATGACGGTTACGAGCATTTTTCCTACGCTTATCCCCGCATAGCCACGCTTAAACCCAGTTAACTTGAATTAAGCGATTTCTTTACTTACATTCTGATTGTTCAGTAAAACCTGCTCTTTTGTAAAAATCTTCTTTCGAGCAATCCAATAATACAAAGCTCCGAGAGGAATAAGCACAAGGAAAATAGCATTGCCGACATTGCTTGAAACGAATGGCCCGATATGGATAGACACGTTATCATTTGGCAAAACTTCAATTTTTAATGCTACAAGCAGAATAACGAGGAGCAACCACCATCTTGGCTTTGGAGAATACTTTAGGTAATTCAATGCGCTCCACGTAACGAATAATGATATGAGAATAAGCAACGCCCAGCTTAATCCTTGCTTCTTGAAATCAAATGAAAACGCAGTATTGATTGCAGAAGTTGGGCCTGTATACAAGTGTATACCAGCTACTTTTAGTCCAGCATCAGTATCATAGATAACTGTGTCAGCAACAAGATATTCCTTTCCTACCACATTATTATTAAATTGATGCTTCAATTCATATTCGGAACCATTGCTGTTTTTCTCTACACTCGAGCTTATTACTTTACCAGTTTCAGTTTGGATATTCGCTAGTTGGTCAGAAATCTCTGTAAACTGTTCAACGGTTACATTGGCTTCGGGAACCGTCATTTCAACTGCCTTATCAAGATTTTTATCCTTTAGGTTTGAAATGTAATCTCTTGCGAACTTATCAGCATTATCTGGCACAAGAGACGCAGGCAATTCCGTAACGTGTTTAGTGACAACTTTACCGATAACAGGAGCAATAAACGGTGTAAGCAATGTGAGCACTACTGTAATTAAGAAGTAAATCCCAATTACTACATATTTTCCTTTGTGTGTTTTCATATATTTTTATATAAATTATTTAAAAAACTTTGTTTGTTCCAAACCCAACAATAATCTCACATCTTGAACTGAAGGATGGTCAATATCTGTATCCCAAAAACCACGATTAGGTATTTGTTCAGATGCTTCATAGGTTTCCTTAAAAATAGCATCTCCTTTACTCAAGAAGGTTTCGTAATTAGCTTCTGGAAAATACTTCTTAAATAACTGCTCAAATGCCACTATGTTGTTATTAAAGTAAACATTCATTAATTCCTCCTCTGGAATTCTTTCTAATAAAGCAAATACCACTTGGACTTCTTTGAAGTAACCTGAGCTACCAGCTATTTCATAATCACTTAAATTAAAGCTTTTAAGGGTTTGAAAATCAGTAATTCCTTCATTTAGGAAAGCAGGTAGCTCTGACCCACCTTTTGAATAATGGTGAAATAACTCGTGAAGTAAAGTGTTTAGATAGACAAATGCATCCTGATTAGGAATAACACGCATATACACATTCTGAATATCAGGGAAATAAATCCCATTGCTCAATTCTCCTTTTTGCTCTTCTAAGACATCTGAAGATTGTTGCTCAATATCAGCTTTTAGATCTACTAATTCCTTATATTGTGAAGCGAGCACTCCCTTATTCTCCTGACAAACACTTGCTGCTTCCTGACTTATGCCTTTATTTTCATTAATTTTTTGCTTGAGCTCTGCACAATCAGAATAGTTTTCTGATGCGACACAATTTTTTTGATAATCACTTTCTTGCTCAGCAATTAAGTTTATATTATTTGCATCATTTGCTTTACATTCTGCTACAATTTTCTCATTTGAAGATACAAGGTCTTGAAAATCCTTCAAAATACCTGCGTTTATCTCAGCTTGTTTTCTCTTTACAAATGGAGCATATTCTTCATCATCAAGATAAGAAACAGTGGGTGCTTTTGAACTTTTAAAGATCGAGGCAACCAGAGGATTTTTATTATGTCTTAGATGATTAAAGGCTAATTCAATAATAATTTGATCTGATTTATCCTTCGTAAAGTTTGTATACACTACGCTATTTGTATCTGAAATATAAAAGGTTCTACCATCATTATCTTTTCCTACAAATTTAACAAGCAAAGGAAGTATAGTTCCATTATATGCAGTCAGCTTATCTTCTTTTTTTAAGTTTCTTCTTGCAAGCACTACGCCAAATTCTCCTGAAGCATCATAAACATCAATAATTGATGAGTGAGATTGAATATTTTTTATTATCTCTTGATTATCACTTATTACACCGACCAGAGCATCTTTTTTATGCAATGTCATATCTCCATATCCAAAAGCAAATGCAATTCCGAAAGAAACTGCAAAAATCAAGATGAAACTAACAAGAAAAATAACACCTCCTATCAATTGAGTACCAAGGAAACGAATAAAAGCTTTTCCTGCACCACTTTGCTCTAATTTTTTTAACTTTAATAATCTAATTACCAATAACAGGTCTGCCAACAAAAAATGCACTAGTGCACATAAGAATACAGTGACTATAAGTCCTGACGATACATCGATTGCTGAAAGAAATATGCTAAATATATCTAAAAAGAAATTACCTAATCCAACAGAAAAAGTGGAACTCAGGTATTGAACATCTTTAACGGTAAAAATGTAAATAACTGAAATAATTACTGAGATAATAAATAACGTAGGCAGCCAGAATTTAAAAATCTTTTTTAACGAAAGGTTTTGCATATATTTTATTAAATCATTGATATAAAAATCAGAATGATAAATACACAAATTATTTTAGTTGGGGAAAATAATTTATTGTAAGGATGTTTTACTATTTTATCAGTCGGCTTAAGCACAATTTTATTGAAAACTATATCTGTTTTATCATAATCTACTCTTTCACTGACACTATAATTTACAGAAAGATTACCGTAGTAGTTCCCAAGGAATATAATATTTATCAATCTTGTTAGAACATAACCTATGTAAGAAACAAAAATTATTAATAGGATGAGTAATTTAATGTAGGTATAGTCAGAATTGAGCAAATAATGTGGCAAAGAATAGATGCCTACTATTTTTTCATAGTTAAATATTATAAATAATAAGATGATCAGGGGTATTCCAAAAGACCAATTTTGTATCTTTTTAATTTTTTCGTAATTTTTTATTAAAAATTCCTTATCATCTTCTGAAATTTCAGTTGCTTTTTTACTCTTTTCAAAAGATTTAATCAAAATCAAATCAATTATTACAGGAATAACAAGGGCAAGTAATACAGTGACTATAATTTCTGTGGCTACTTCCATTTGTTTAGACTTATCATTAAATTAATAATAATTGACGTAGCCAAAGTATACCCTACCTGTAATCCATAGTAAAAGGAAGTCAACTATATGAATATCATAGAATTGACCCTAAAAGACGAGAAGGTTTTCGAGAAGTTGAACAGCCTCGGAGCATTAGGAAAAAGAGCTGTCTTCATTTTCCAATACCTATTCCTAAGAGAAGACTTCAGAAAGATGATTCTAAAGGTAAGGGAAAAGTTAGACATTCCAAAAGATGGCTTCGATGTAAGTGATGATAAGACTTCCAAATTGGTATATGAGAAATACCTTGACCACGGATGCTTTACAGGAGAATTACACGTGATGAGTATGACAAAAAGTCGCAAGAGATGAAGGATAAGCAATATCGCTTGGGAATTGAACTCGACGAGCACACCAAAGCAGACCACGAGTATCATATACACGTAGCTACCGTGCTACATCTCGCACAGAAGACCAAAGAAATCTTCCAAAGTTCTGAAGTGCACGAAAAGCGGATGCTTTTGAACTTTCTACTTCAGAACCCGACAGTTGAAGGCAGAAAGCTCAATTACTCCTTGAAAATCCCCTTCAATTCGATATTGGAACTTGCACAAAATCCTACCTGTTCTAATGGGCTGCGGGTCAGGGACTCGAACCCCAATACCATCCTCCAGAGGGATGTGTCCTACCATTAGACGAACCCGCAATATTTCATACTATTTACCGCCCCCACCTTCACCGAGCTTCGACACTTCCCTTGCGGTACTGCTGTTTGTAACTACTCGCAAAGCTCGGAGACAAACAGGGAGCCTACCATTAGACGAACCCGCAATAAGCAATACCACACAGAGTATCTTTTTTGGTGCTAAAAATCAACCTTGAATATTGAGGGTTCTTTCAGAAATCACCATAACTAGGATTGAGTAGGCACTGGGGACTTGGGTTTAAAGTTGATGAAACTCCAGTATCATTTGTACAAACAATAGTGTGTTTACCGATATCAATTGGCTTGTTTGTGTATGGCGAAGTTGTAGTAGCCCCATCAACTGTACATGTGATACCTTCAGAACATGTATTTGTACCTGGGCCACTTGGTGTATTTACTACGGTCCAATCGACTTCACATTTATCTTCAGGTTTATCTACGAATTGCTTGCCATTTGTGCTGTTAATAACAGGAGTACAAATTGTTGGAGGTGGTGGGGGTGTTATATTTGCAGAACAAGAAACAGAAGATGTGCCTTCACTACAAGTCCATGTATACACTACTGTTCCTGATACTGTTCCTGTCACTACGGGTGAATTAGTTCCCGCTCCTCCGCAAAGATTGTTTGTAGGTGGCGCAGAGTAAGCTTGATCATTAGCCGCACCACAACTTGCAATAGCTGTACTTTCTTTAATCACCTCACTAAAATCTATCCAACCCACAACATCCGATCCCCACGCATATCCAGATAGTATATAACCTGATAGATTTGGACCATAATCAATTCGTTCATCTGTTTTGGTACTTAGACTAATCCAACCATCCCAGCCATTATTGTCAGCAGAAAGAGCTTTTGCCCAACCTGTGAGATTATTCCCGATAAACTTTGGCGGACATGGATCAGAAAGGGGGCAACCACTAGTTAAATTGAAACTAATCCAGCCGATATTATCACTCCATGCATAGCCAGAGAGATTACCACTTGAATCAACATTCACTCCGTATGTAGTAGTAGCACTGGCTTCATTGGTGCTCGAAAAACTTATCCATCCGATATTAGAGGACCATCCATATCCCTTCAGATAACTAACAGGAGAACCACTGGTTTGTGAAAAACTTTTACTAGAAAAAGCAAACACTCCTGCAATTAATGTTATAACCAGTAGTAAAATTGTAAGTTTTTTATTGATCATAATTTTAA
>Ga0209190_1000882_pt1 | contig 21437 bp, 19 predicted proteins | sample M_140205_XF_Meta_FD_187315 | JGI IMG/M metagenome (GOLD analysis project Ga0209190, IMG submission 187315) | Freshwater microbial communities from Lake Montjoie, Canada to study carbon cycling - M_140205_XF_MetaG (SPAdes) (version 2) | ecosystem: Environmental > Aquatic > Freshwater > Lake... | reverse complement strand
ACAATTCAGCAGGTTGCTGCCATTTGTGGAGGGTCAGTATATAGATATACAGCACCTGATACTACAGCAGCTACTTCAACAGTACAAAAAACTACAGGCTGGATTTGGTCTTTTGTCGGTTCATTGAGTGGTAATAACTTAACCGATACATCAATAGCAGTATTAGATTCGGGAACAGTAAATTCTCGTGTAATAAGAGTAAGATTTAAATTAAATACAGTGGCTTCATCAACTGATAGTGTAAGAGTTGCTTACCAATCTTCTTGTGGACAGGGAATTAAAAAAACTGCAAAGTTGACAAATGTTGTAACCATGCCAGCGGCTCCTACAGCAATTACTCAAACTTTAATTAAAGATTCTTGTGGTGCCAGGTATTATCGTTATACCGCTCCCGTGCTGCCTGGATCTACTTCAACTACCGTTGCGGCCACAGGTTATGATTGGCTAATGCCTTTTGGTACATTGGGTATTACCGGCACTCTGGATTCTGGAACCAATGTAAGTAGAGTTATAATAATTAAATATCCTAATAATTTTGCTGCAGCATCAGGCGATAGTATCAAACTCCGTTATTCTTCTGGTTGCGGTTTTGGGCGCTATACTGCTTACTTATTAGCAAATAAACTTTCAGCTGCTCCAGCTACTCCTGGTTCAATAACTCAAATACTTGTATCTAATACTTGCGGATCAAGAGTATATCGTTATTCAGTGCCTGCGGTTGCTTCGCTTTGGTATGATTGGTCATTTACTTCGTCGGTAGTTGGTGCCACCATAGATTCGGGGCTTGGTAGTAACGTTTTGAAAGTAAGATATACTTCAGCTTCAGCATCTAATACGTTGGATTCAATTCGAGTAAAGGCAGTAGCAGGATGCATTAGAAGTACTTCTTTTAGCAGGTTTAAATTAGTTATGACTAGTTGTTCATTACCTATACCTATTGCTAAAGTTGAGGCTTCAGTCCCTTCAAGTGAATCAATGTCTATAAAACTATTCCCTAACCCTTCTAATGGAGCCTTTAAATTGCAGGTAAAGGGAGTAAGTAATAATGATCAGATTCATGTAAGAGTATTGGGTATGGAAGGATTGGAATATAATTTATTAAATATGATGCCTGGCGAAACCTTGACTTTTGGATCGGAGATGAAGTCTGGCTCTTATCTAATAGAAGTAAGGCAAGGATCAAAAACAAAAATTACTAGAGCTATAAAACTCTAAAAGCTTTTTAATATTATTATAAAAAGGAATCGCCTCAATTATCAATGGGGCGATTTTTTTATTTATTCAAATTTGTGAATGCGCTCTAATGAGAATATTATACTATGCCAGGCTTCAATGTGCTTTAATAGTCAGCTTCTGCATCATGCTGTCGGAAATTTCATCAGCATATAATCCAAAAGCGCTAGATACTATTCCTTTGATAATCCCATTTTTTGATTCTACAGCATATACAACATCTTCGTCTGAAGGATTGCTGTCTCCTTCAAAACGATAAATCTCTGTAATTTCAAAATCTGAGGGGTTGAGAGAATATTTTTTGTCAATGCAAATGAGTTTATCAAAAGAAATATTAAAATCAATATTGTAACCTCTTTTTTTGAGTTCGGCTATGGCTTCTGTTACAGTGTCGTACGAATACATTGTTATTATTTTACAAAAGGTAATTCTTTTTAAATTTTAATTATTACTTTTTTTTCATGACAATAATCATAAAAATGATAACGAATAAAGAAGAGGAGGCTGTAAGTAAAAATGCAAAGGTTGCGCCCTTCCAAGCCCACAATACCCCACATAAAAGGCTGGCAAGAAATGTACAAATACTCTGAAATCCACTATAGGTGCCTATTGCAGTGGCAGTATCATTTTTATCAACAATATTGGAAATCCACGCTTTGGCAATGCTTTCAGTGGCTGCCGCATAAAATCCATACAATACAAAAAGCAAAATAAAAATGTAAAAACTATTATTAAAAGCGAAGCCTATATATACTATTGTAAAAATAAAAAGACCAAAAATGAATACATTTTTCAATCCAATCTTGTCAGCTAATTTCCCGGCGGGGTAGGACATCAGTGCATATACTAGATTATAGAAAATATATACTCCAATTACAGCAGTATCTGAAAGACCGTTTTCTTTCATTTTAAGCAATAAAAAAATATCGGAACTATTGAACAAGGCAAAAATTAATAGTCCTATAACTAATTTTCTATATAATAATGGACTTACTTTCCAGTATTGTACAAATGCAAATAAACTGACTTTTCTCTTTTTTAAAATGATTACATCTTTTGTCTTATCCTTTAAAAAAAAGGTGAGTAAAACCGCAATTATTCCAGGAATAAATGCGATGAGAAAGAGTGTTTTAAATTGATTGGGATGGTAGTAAAGAAATAATAAGGCAAGGGCAGGGCCAATAACTGCTCCAAAAGTATCCAAACTTCTGTGAAATCCAAAGATCCTTCCTTTTGTTTTGGGGAGACTTTGATCGCTTAGCATAGCATCTCTGGGGCCCGTTCTTAAACCTTTACCAATTCTGTCTATGGTTCTGGAAAGAAATATCCAAAAAGGGTAGATAAATATTGCAAGCATTGGCTTGCTGATGGCACTAAGTAAATAGCCAGCTCTTACAAAGGGAAGCCTCCTCCCAGAAAGATCACTCCATCTTCCAAAGTAACTTTTGCTTAGGCCGGCCAAGGCTTCTGCAAAACCTTCAAGTAATCCGATGAATATTACCGAATAACCTGCATATTTGAGGTAGATGGGCATTACGGGATAAAGCATTTCACTGGCCATATCAGTAAACAGACTTACGAGTGACAGGAGTAGGATGCTTCGGGTAATAACCTTCATGGTGATTAAAGTTGAAGAAAATAGTCTAATTAATAAAAAAAACTTGTCCTGAATCTTTGAAAGTCAATAATTTAGATTCCGTACCTTGCATTTATATTTGGTAAAAATACAGGCCTCTACCCAGAGGTTATGTTGCAGCATAATAAAATGAGTACAAAGAAGAAATCAAAGAGTAGTTCCTCTCAATCAGAAACAGTAAAAGGGCGCTTGGAAATCAGTCGAAGCGGAATGGGTTTTGTAATTGTGGAGGGCCAAGAAAAAGATATTCTTATTAAACCACATTCTTTTGGCCTTGCTTTTAATGGAGATATTGTTAAGGTGAAGATAGAGCGTAAAGAAGGAAATGGTAAAAGAGTAGAAGGGAAAGTGGTAGAAGTAATTGAAAGAAAACAAACTGAATTCATAGGCAATCTTCAAATAAATAAGAATATAGCTTTTTTTATTCCTTCAACTGATAAAGGGATTCCTGATTTTTTCATTCCGCCCGCTAATATAAAAGGTGCTAAGGATGGAGATAGAGTAATGGTGAAATTGGTAAAGTGGGAAAAGGCTGATAAAAAACCTGAAGGTGAAGTGATAACCTTATTCACTGGAGTCAATGCCTCTGATCTTGCTATGAAGGAAATATTAGTAGATGCGGGTTTCCCACTTGCCTTTGAACAGGAGGTGCTAGATGCTGCAGAAAAATTAACTCCAAAAATTACAAGAGAAGAAGAGCGCAAGCGAAAAGATTTTCGTGATATATTAACTTTTACTATTGATCCTGTTGATGCTAAAGATTTTGATGATGCTATTTCTATTCGTAACTTAGATAATAGTCATTATGAAATAGGAGTTCATATAGCAGATGTCAGTCACTTTGTGCTGCCAGGCAGCATTCTCGATCAATCAGCTTATGAAAGAGCTACTAGTGTGTATTTGCCGGATAGAGTGAATCCCATGCTCCCTGAAAAAATTTCAAATGAATTATGTTCATTGCGTGCCAATGAAGATAAATACACTTTTTCGGCAGTGTTTCAAATGACACATAAAGGCGAGATTAAGCATACCTGGATTGGCCGTACTCTTATACATAGCAATCATCGCTTTACCTATGAAGATGTACAGCAAATTATTGAAACAAAAGAAGGCTTGCATAATAAAGCTATCCTGCTTTTGAATAGTTTGGCTCAGAATTTTAGGAAAGAAAGATTTAGTAGCGGGGCTATCAATTTTTCATCCACGGAAGTTCGTTTTCAGCTGGATGAATCAGGTACACCTCTTGGTATTATTGTAAAAGAAAGTAAGGAGTCTCATCAGTTAGTTGAAGAATTCATGCTGCTAGCTAATAGGGCGGTAGCTACTTATATTTCAAAAGTCAAGGTAAATAAGCAGTCAATTCCATTCCCTTATCGTATTCATGATAAGCCAGATAATGATAAGTTGATGCCCTTTGCTGCTTTTGCCAGAAAATTTGGTTATTCATTTAATCTTAATGATGAAAAAGCCGTAGCTTCTTCCTTTAATAAAATACTAAGTGATGTAAAAGGGAAGCCTGAGCAACATGTACTTGAGCAGCTTGGTATTCGTACAATGGCAAAGGCTATCTATACTTCTGAAAATATTGGTCACTACGGATTGGGTTTTGAAAATTATTGTCATTTTACTTCGCCTATTAGGCGTTATCCCGATGTGCTGGCGCATCGTATTTTGCAGGAATGTTTAGATAAAGATCTAAAAATTGATAAAAAAATGGAGGAAAAATGCCGCCATTCTAGTGAAAGAGAAAGAGCGGCAATGGAAGCAGAAAGAGCGGGTAATAAATACAAGCAAGTTCAATTTATGATGAAGTACCTCGGTGAGGAATTTGATGGAATTATAAGTGGCGTATCTTCCTTTGGTTTTTGGGTGGAAACAGTGCTTCATAAATGTGAAGGCCTGGTGAGTATTCGTGATTTAAGTGATTATGATGAGTTTAGAATCAATGAGTCTGACTATGCATTGGTAGGCTTAAGGTCTGGGAAGAAATTTAGGATGGGGGATAAGGTGAGGATCCAGGTAGTAGCTGCTAATCTTGACAAAAGACAACTCGATTATCAATTGAAAGCCGAGGGTATGGAACCTAAAAAGAAATCAATAAAAGAAAAGAAAAAGAAATAAGCTGTTATTCTTATGCAAAGCTTTTCATCACTTTCTACTCAATTCGAAAAACAATTTGAAGCTGTTCAGTTCCCAAAATCTCCTGAAGGCCTCTACGATCCCTGTCGTTATATTTTAACAATTGGAGGCAAGCGCGTTAGGCCTGTTGCTTTATTAATGGGGACAGAACTATTTAATGATATTGTATCAGATGCTTTTCATGTTGCTAATGCTATTGAGTTGTTCCACAATTTTACGCTCATGCATGATGATATCATGGATAAAGCTCCTTTAAGAAGAGGGGTTCCCACTGTGTCAGCTAAATTTGGAGATAGTACTGCTCTGCTTGCCGGAGATGTGATGTTGATATCGTCTTACGATCTTCTCAATAAACTTACAGGTAATTATCTTTCTACGGTCATTGCACTGTTTAATCTTACAGCCAAACAGGTTTGTGAAGGACAGCAGCTCGATATTGAATTTGAGAAAAGAGAGATGGTTACTTTTGATGAGTACCTTAATATGATTACTTTAAAAACTTCAGTATTGCTTGCGGCAAGTTTAAGATTAGGAGCTATCGTGGGTGGCGCCAGTCTGGGTAATCAGAATAGTCTCTATAAGTTTGGGAAAAACCTAGGTATCGCTTTTCAGATACAAGATGATTATCTAGATGCATTTGGAGATCCCTCTAAATTCGGAAAACAAGTAGGAGGTGATATACTTTCTAATAAAAAAACATTTTTATTGATACATGCACTTGAGGTGGCAAATGCAGGCCAAAAAAGTGCTTTACAAAGTTTACTTCAGGGTAATGCGCCTGATAAAGTGGAACAAGTTTTAAAAATTTTCAAAGATTGTAAAGTGGATCAATGGGCCAATGAACTAAAGGATAAATATTATACCATGGCCATGGAGCATCTCGAAGAAATAGCCGTTTTAAATTCAAGAAAAACTGAGTTGATATTGCTGGCAAAATATCTTCTCCAAAGAGATTCTTGAGTGATCTTTTAATTATAACGACTTAATAATTAGGATTAATAATTTCAAAATGGGCAATCCCTTATTTAGAACAAAGAAAATCGATAGTATTCTTGCTGAAGGATCTGAAGAAGGACATGGCAAAGGTCTTAAACGCGTGCTCGATGCTAAAGATCTTACCTTTTTTGGTATTGCTGCCATTCTTGGAGCAGGCAGCTTCAGTAGTCTTGGGAGTGCTATTTTTAGTGGGGGCCCGGGGGTAATTATTCTTTTTATTATTACCGGTATCGCTTGTGCATTTACCGCTTTATGTTACTCCGATTTTGCAAGCCGTATTCCTGTGGCAGGAAGCGCTTACACTTATGCCTATGCTAGTTTTGGCGAATTGTTTGCTTGGATTATTGGTTGGGCCTTGATTATGGAATATTCTATAGGTAATATCTATGTTTCCTTTTGCTGGAGTGATTATTTTACATCTTTTCTCGATAAAATTCATATTCATATTCCTGAGTATTTATGCACCAGTTATATGGAGGCTAAACATGCCATTGCTGCAGGAACTAAAAGTGAAGAAATGCAGCTAGCTTGGAACAATGCTCCCATGTTGGGGAGTTTGAAATTTATTGTAGACTTACCTGCTTTAGTGATTAATGCTTTTATAACTTATTTAGCTTACATAGGGATTAAAGAAAGTAAAAATTTCAGTAATCTGATGGTGATTCTGAAACTAGCCGTAGTTTTCTTGATCATTGTTGTGGGAGGTTATATTGTATTAAGTCATGGTCTTACTTTTAATTGGCTTCCCGAAAATGCAAATCATGTAAAATCATTCATGCCTAATGGGTTTAGTGGAGTTATGGCGGCTGTAGCTGGCGTTTTCTTCGCTTATGTAGGTTTTGATGCGGTAAGTGTACTCGCTGAAGAATGTAAAAATCCACAACGCGATCTTCCAAGAGGAATGATTTATTCTTTGATTATTTGCACTGTGATATATATATTATTAACGCTTGTTCTAACAGGAGCAACTCACTATACTAATTTTGAAAATATCGGAGATCCTCTTGCCTTTATTTTTGAACCTCAAAATCTTAATGTAGGATGGATGCAGTTTCTTGTTTCAATTACTGCAGTGATTGCCATGACAAGCGTATTGCTAATCTTTCAAATGGGGCAGCCTCGCATTTGGATGAGTATGAGTAGAGACGGACTTATTCCTCCTGTTTTTCAAAAAATACATCCTAAATACAAAACGCCTTCCTTCGCAACTATTATCACTGGACTTGTTGTAGGAGTACCTGTTCTTTTTACAGACAAATCCTTTGTTCTTGATTTTACAAGTATTGCTACCTTATTTGCTTTTGTACTAGTTTGTGGAGGTGTATTATTTTTGCCCCGTAAATTAAAAGAATCAGGCCGGTTTCATTTGCCTTACATTTCTGCTAAGTATACTTTCCCTTTAATTACCATCTTAGCAATTTCTCTGGTAGTGATTCTTCAAAAAAATTATTTTAATGATATTTTAAACTGGAACTCAGTTGATGGAAATCTATCATTCAGAGTTGCTTCGGTTATTTTCTGGCTAATCTGCATTTTTCTTTCTATAGGCGCCTATATTAAAAACTGGTCTCTGATCCCTCTTTTGGGCTTATCAACCTGTCTCTATCTCCTTACTGGCATGACTGGCATCAATTGGGCCTGGTTTACAGGCTGGCTTCTTATCGGACTTGTAGTTTACCGACTTTATGGGTTTAATAAAAGTAAATTAGCTACATCACGCTAATTTCATTCCTGTTATTATGAAATATGAAATAGGAGATAAGATTATTCTTTTACATTCTGATGAGGAAGGTACTGTCGTTGAGTTTATTAATGATAAGATGGTTATGGTAAATGTTGAGGGGGTTAAGTTCCCTGTGTATATGGATCAGATAGACTTTCCCTATTTCAAAATATTTTCTACTGCTAGGAAAGAAGAAAGTAAAAAGTTATTTGTGGATGATATTAGAAAGGAAAAACAAAAAGTTACACTGCCAAGCAATGAGGGTGTTTTTTTAAGTTTTTTTCCTGTATTTAATAAAGATGTATTTAATGATGACATTGTAGACAAAATGAAGATCTTTTTAGTGAATAGTAATGCAGATAATTACAACTTTATATATAATCTGAATTACGCTGGAGAAAATAAATTTTCCTTAAAAAACACGATTCGTTCGGCAAGTGATTTTTATATACATGATATTAGCTTTGAGGACATGAGCGACAATCCCAAGTTCTCTTTTGAATTTTCACTTGTTACATCTGATAAAAAGAAGGCTGATTTCTTTGAAGCTGGATTGAAAGTAAAAGCTAAGCAATTATTTAAGAAAATAGAAGAATCACGGATAAAGAACGACGCGTCTTTTTCTTTTCAGGTATTTAAAGAATACCCTGAAAAGCTCCATGAGGAAAGGGTTGACCTAAGCGCTCTGTCTAAAGGTGGATCTTATGATATAAAAAAAGCATCTCTTCATTTGCCTCCGCCACAGTCGGTAGTAGATCTTCATTTCGATAAAATTGCAAATGATACAAATGGGTTAAGCTCATTCCAGATGCTTGATATGCAATTGGCTACTTTTGAAAAATATCTTGATTTGGCTAGGGCTCACAGATTGCCCGAAATGATAGTTATTCATGGAATTGGAGAGGGTAGGCTTAGAGATGAAATACATGAAAGACTAAGATTGAGTAAGGGGATTAAGTCTTTTGTAAATCAATTCCATCACTTGTATGGCTTTGGAGCTACTGAAATTTATTTATCCTATTGATATTATTTTAATGGTCTTTTTTTGATCATGCCACCTTTCATGTCTTTGACGCTACTCATAACAACAAAGGCGTGATGATCTATTTTGTCAATTTCCGATTTTAATTTATTTAATTCTAGTCTTGTAATAATGGTATATATAACATGGAAATCGTAGTATTTTTCACCTGTTTTTCCAAAACCGCCTTCTCCTTTATAGATTGTAATGCCTCTCCCCATTTTTTCAATAATCATTTTTTTAATCTGATCGGATTGGTCTGAAATAATAGTAACTCCTATATACTCTTCAATACCCTCAATAACAAAATCTACAGTTTTTGAAGCAGCAAGATAGGTAAGCATTGCATACATGGCTGTTTCTATATTAATAAGATAAGCAGCCAATGAAAAAATAACTACATTAATAACCAGTATCACATCACCAATGGTAAGTCCCGTTTTTTTACTAATAGCTATAGCCATAACTTCTGTTCCGTCAAGAACGGCACCACCCCTTACAGCAAGCCCTATTCCTGCTCCGAGAAAAAATCCACCAAATACCGCAATTAATAATGGTACGGTTGTGACATGAGGATAAGGGAAAAAGGCAACAAATAACGACAATGCAATAATGGATATTGTAGTTTTTATAGCAAATTCTTTTCCTATCAACGAGTATCCAAGTACAATAAAAGGAATATTTATTATAATAATGAGCCAAGATAAATCTATATCGGTTAGTCGATGTATAAGTAGGGATATTCCGGTTGCACCACCATCTAGAAAATCATTGGGTAGTAAATAACATTTTAATCCAAATCCTGCTGATAGTACTCCTAAAAACATAAACATAATATCTATAGCCATCTTTTTAGATGCATTATAGGGCGGATGAACGTAATGGGTATCAATTTCTATTGATTCTTCCTGGGAACTTTTTCTTTTTAATATATTGAATAACATTATTAGAGATTTATTATCTGCAGATTAGTAGTTAATCTTCATTGATTAGATATAATTTATTGTCTTCTACCAGATACATCATAGGAGCAAACATGATTCTTGGATACCTAAGACGAAGGCGCTTAACTTCACTCATTATAAAATCGGTTTCACTGCCTATTTCGTACATAGGGGCAAAGTGAAGGAAGTGATCTTCTGCCTGACTTTGATCCCAGCCAGCTGTTTCAACAAGACCTTTTATGAATTCCTGTTTCCTGCTCACTAGGTTTACCATACCACAGTGGTTATGGCCAATTAGTGCCACGTGTTTGATGCCTCCCACAGCAATGGCAAAAGAAACTTTAAATTCACTGTATCGTAAATTAGCACCTCCTGAGCGAATAATGAAAGCAAAGTTGTCGGGCATCTGCAAATGCTTGCGGTTATCCATACACATTCCTACGAGTAGGTGCGCATTCTTATAAATATCAAAAGGTTTATTCAGATTGTGGTATTCAAGTAACAGGCCTATAGGGGTATCTCTATATTCAGTTGGTATATCAGCTTCAACCTTTACGGGTCTTAATTTTTCGGACATATTGAGTTTTATTTGTTAGTTCGGTGCTAATGAAGATAATATTTGTTTTTGAGAATTAGTTTCAATTAAGGAATAATATTCAATAAAGTCCGTAATATCATTTAATTGAATATAATAATAAATTAACACAGATATATTGATGTAATATTTAGGGGTTAATGACGGATTAAAATATTATTTTTGCCAACTTATCAGCCGACTATCGCTTCCTGCTTAGGCAGGGGGAGGAAAGTCCGGACAGCAAAGGGCAACACACCGGTTAACAGCCGGCTTCGGGTGTAATAATTCGAAAGAGACAGTGCCACAGAAAATTACTTCTCGCCTTATGCGAGACAAAGGTGAAAACGTGAGGTAAGAGCTCACGGTAATAGTTGGTAACAATTATTAGGGGTAAACCTTGTGTGCTGTAATGTCACGTATACCGGCGTTTGAGGGCGGCCCGCCCGAGCCGGAGGGTAGGCAGCAAGATTCGGTCAGTAATGATCGGGCCAGATAAATGATAGTCGTCTCGAGTAATCGAGATTACAGAATCCGGCTTATGGCTGATAGGTTTTTTTTAATGCTTCTTCTTAATAATACCAGCAACTATTTTGTCTATTGGCAGAGTAAGGGCCTCTTCTGAAAATTCATTCCATTCTATAAAACGGAATGATTCTATCCCGCCAGTTTGGTTATAAACAAGTAACTGTGATTCGTCAAAATCAAAAGGTTTTTTTCGCAAAGGGATATTAATAGATTCCATCGCCTTTACGTAGTAGTAAATAGATAATATCTGATGTTCGGCATTAAATGCACTCTGCTGATAGAAGTCTGTTGTATAAAGATGGTCAATCACTTCAATTCGTAATCCCATTTCTTCATTGAATTCCCTGATGACACATTCAATAGTACCTTCTCCTTTTTCAAGTCCACCTCCGCAAAATTTTGTGTAATAACCTCCTCTAATCAGCTCGTCACTTACAAGTACTTGCTTATTTTCATTAATCAATACACCATACACTCTTACTACAATCACAATTTATTTTTTTACTCTTTTAAAAAAAGTAATTATAACAAATATCAATATGCCAAATGAAATAATAACTGGCACCCAAAATGCCCAGTGTGAAGTTTGAAAGGGTAGAGGAACATTCATTCCATAAATACTGGCTATCAATACCGGAATGCTTAAGAAAATAGTGAGGGTGGTAAGGTGTTTCAGTACCTCGTTTTGGTTGTTACTGATAATGCTGGCAAATGCATCTAGTGTACTACTGAGAATATTAGTGTAAGTATGGGCTGTTTCAAGAGCCTGAGAGGTTTCAATAATCTGGTCATCTAAAAAATCTCTTTCATCCTCACTCAACTTAAGAAAGTTGGTTCGTGCAATCTTCATCATCAGTAGCTCATTACTTCTGAGTGCTGTTACAAAATAAACAAGACTCTTCTGAATTCTCATTAACTGAAAAAGCTCCTCATTTCTATTGGCATCGTACAATTTCTGCTCTAGGGCATTCCTTCGGTGATTGATTTCCTTAAGGTATTCTTGAAAATTGGTGGTTATTTTTTCGAAAATCTTCAAAACCATCATTAAAGGCTGGTCCGGACTTCTATTCTGAAAGCTGTTTAGGAATTTCTTTATAGCCTCATTTTCGAATGAGTTAACAGTAACGATTTGTTTTTTTGTAAGGATAATGCAAATAGGAATGGTAATATAAAATGCATCACTCTCATTGAATGAATTATTTTCAGTGGGTGTTTTAATAACAATCAGCTTAACCTCGTCTTCTATTTCATAACGACTGCGTTCATCAATGTCAAGAGAATCTTTTAAAAAGTCAATAGGAATCTCGAGCGACTTACTTAGTTCAGAGAATTCGGCGTTACGAAGAGGAGGGAGTACATTAACCCATATTCCTGCCTCTGGCTTATCCACCGCAATGGTTTTATTATCTTCTATTTTGAAATATTGGATCATGATTATTTTAATTCTATTTGACCTGAAAATACAAATTCAGCTGGTCCGCACAGCCAGATGTTTTCAAAATGAGTATCATTAATTTTATTATATTCTACACTAAGGGGCCCTCCAGGTGTTTTTACTTCTACGCGGTTAAATCCTTTGTCGTTATGAGCACTAAGCAAAGCAGCTGCAGTTACACCCGTTCCGCAGCTTAGGGTTTCATCTTCTACTCCGCGCTCGTAGGTGCGCACAAATATTCTGTCAGTATCTATAATTTCAACAAAATTCACATTGATTCCATTTTTCTCAAAAGGCTTGCTGTTGCGAATGTTTCTTCCTGTTTCCACAACATCAATCATATCAACATCATTGGTAATTTTTACAAAATGTGGAGAACCCGTATCAAGTAAAGAGTGCCCTTGATGTATTTCAACGGCATTTACATCTTGCATTTTTACGCGTATAATATTATTGTTGTCTATTTCTGCTTCATGGGGCCCGTCAACAGCTAAAAAGCTATAAGTATACTTGTGTATTCCTGTGTTGGCAGCAAAACGCACAAGGCATCTACTTCCATTCCCACACATGGAACTAAGGTGGCCATCAGCATTGTAATAAATCATTTCAAAATCGAAGCCAGCTTTATTGTTGAGTAGCATGAGGCCATCTGCCCCTATGCCAAATTTTCTATTACAAAGAAATCGAACATGGGCTTCGGTTAAAGTGTCGTAATTTTTTTCGCGGTTATCAAGAATGATAAAATCATTTCCTGTACCCTGAAATTTATGAAAAAGAATTTCCATTATGCTATTGTTGATATTTTTTCCATGGCTTTTGCTATCAGTCTTTCAACTCCGGCATTGCCATCTTTAATAAAAGTTTTATTTACACGGTTGGCTACTATTAAACTTAGAGATATACAGTGATGCCCAAGAATATGGCTCATGCCATACAAAGCTGCTGTTTCCATCTCGAAATTGACAATACGATGTTTGCCAAAAGAGAAGGAGGAGAGACGGTCAACCAAATGAGGTTGTGTAAGCCCCATCCTCAATACACGGCCCTGTGGGCCGTAGAAGCCAGGGCACGTAACTGTAATACCATGATGAAATCCATCAATAAATTCTTTTAGCAATGATATGCCTGCAGTTTGAATATATGGATTGGAAATACCAGTATGGAGTTGAGTATGAGTAACAAAAGCTTGGAGCAACTGTCTTTCTTCTTCATTATTCTGATGGGTATAATAATTAAGGAGGTTATCAAGTCCCAGTCCGTGAGTTGAGGCTACAAAGCTATCTACAGCAATGTCTTTTTGTAAAGATCCACAGGTTCCAATTCTTATAATATTTAAGCGATTAAGGGTAGGCTTAATGGTGCGGCTGGTAAAGTCGATATTAGCAAGTGCATCCAGTTCGTTCATTACTATATCAATATTGTCGGGTCCAATGCCTGTGCTTACTACTGATATTCTCTTTTTGCCCAGATAGCCGGTATGTGTAACAAATTCTCTGTGTTTGTTTTTACATTCAATACTGTCAAAATACTTGCTTACTTCTTTTACGCGATCAGGGTCGCCCACAGTGATGATGTTGTCTGCAACTTCGCCTGGTTTGCAATTAAGATGATAGATGGCGCCTCTTTCATTGATTATTAGTTCAGAAGGGGCTATTGCATTCATGGCTTGTTATTAAAATGTTGCTTAAGAATAGTCATTATTTATCGCTAAAAATACTATTTTTGCTACACAAACTAGGAATCCTGTGTTTGTTTCAGGTTCTTTATTTTGGTCCTTTGGCCGAGTGGCTAGGCAAAGCTCTGCAAAAGCTTCTACAGCGGTTCGAATCCGCTAGGGACCTCCACCATTTGTCCCGGCATTGCCGGGACTTTTATTTAATTATGAGTTACAGAGTTATTTATAACATTGGGATAGGAGCTTGTTTGCTAATGCTTATTTCTTGCTTCCTTCCTTGGATCTATTTCCCTGCTATTAATGAAACTTTCACCGGATTTCATGTTACCCGTTTTTCTACTGGTAATTATTATGGTAAGGCTGGATGGACAATATCTGCGCTAACAATAGTCAATTTTATCCTTATGTTAATCCCAAAGGTGTGGGCAAAAAGATTAAATATTTTTTTATCGGCGCTTTTATTTGCTTTTATTCTGCGAACCTGGGTAATCTTTACAGGTGCTTTATTTGAAGGGGAAATTGAAAAAAAAGCAGGTATTTATTTGATAGTAATTTGTTCTATTACTATGCTTATTGCTTCTGTTTTTGTACCCAATAAGGGAGAAGTAAAAAAGTGAACTTAATTACCCTTTACTTTTTCCTTGCTCCAGGCATCCTTTAAAGTTACGGTACGGTTGAAAATAAGTTTTGAGGATGATGTGTCCTTATCTAAACAGTAGTATCCCTTTCTTAAAAACTGAAACCGGTCGCTAGTTGTGGCAGCAGCAATAGATGCCTCGCCATAACCTTTTACAATTTTTAAAGAATCAGGGTTTATATAGTCCTTAAAATCACCTTCTTCGGCAGAAGGGTCTTCTACTTTAAATAGCCTGTCGTATTCTTTTACCTCTACATCAATTTTGTCTGCATCATTCACCCAATGAATAGTGCCCTTGGGGTTGAGGCCTGAAGTGTCGAAGCCGCTTTTACTTTCAGGGAAATAAGTACAGTGGATTGCTGTAATATTTCCTGATGCATCTTTTTCAATGGTATCACACTTTACTACATAAGCGCCCTTCAATCTTACAATTCCTCCTGGGAATAATCTGAAATATTTTTTTGGAGGTACTTCCATAAAATCTCCTTGCTCTATATAAATCTCTCTACTGAAAGAAACTGTTCTTGTAGAAATGGATTCGTCTATGCTGTCTTCAATTTGTAAATGTTCAGTTTTGCCTTCAGGGTAATTGCTAATAATGAGTTTTACTGGATCAAATACTACCATGCGGCGATGCGCAATTTTATTGAGATGTTCTCTTACGCAGAATTCAAGAAGACTTAGATCAGCTATGTTTTCGCGTTTTGCAATACCAATGCGGTCGCAAAAGTTCCTGATACTCTCGGGTGTATAGCCTCGCCTGCGCATGCCACTTATTGTTGGCATTCTTGGATCATCCCAGCCCTCAACATGGTTTTCATTTACAAGCTGCAATAATCGGCGCTTACTCATTACAGTATAAGTAAGATTTCTTCTCGCGAATTCATATTGATGAGAAGTGAAAATTTCAAGCTTTTCAATAAGCCAGTTGTATAACTCTCGGTGAGGGATAAACTCAAGCGTACAAATGCTATGTGTTATATTTTCAATTGAATCACTTTGGCCGTGAGCAAAATCGTACATAGGGTAGATGCACCATTGATTACCTGTGCGATGATGGTGCGCATGCTTAATTCTATAAAGTATAGGATCGCGCATGAGCATATTGGTATGCGACATATCTATGCGTGCTCTCAATGTGCGACTGCCATCTTCAAATTCCCCTTTCTTCATCCTGTCAAATAAGTCAATATTTTCTTCAACTGATCTATCTCGGTAAGGACTATTCTTTCCAGGACTAGTGGGGGAGCCTTTTAATTCAGCTATTTCATCAGATTTTAAATCATCAACATAAGCCAACTTGAGTTTGATGAGTTTAATTGCATATTCATAAAGGGTATCAAAATAGTCAGAAGCGTAATATTCATTCTTCCATTCAAAGCCTAGCCATTTAATATCTGCTTTAATGCTCTCTACATATTCGGTATCCTCGGTAACAGGGTTGGTATCATCAAAACGAAGATTAGTATAGCCAGGATATTTTTTTGTTAATCCAAAGTTGAGACAAATACTAGTGGCATGTCCCATATGCAGATATCCGTTCGGTTCAGGTGGAAATCTTGTAACAATTGTATTGTACTTTCCTGAGGTAATGCCTTCTTCTATAATCTCCTCTAGAAAATTGATGCTTTTTTCTTCGTTCATGATGCGAAATTACAAATCTTATCCCTCTGCATTGAAAATAATTTGTTCAAAATCATCCACTTTTCCGAGTTGGATCTTTTTAATAATTAGGTGTTTTTCTGCATAGATGCTGTTCGATTCGATATGATTCAGCGGGGCTTTATCTTTTGTTGATAGTTTTATCTGGGGAAAGAGGATATAAGAAAATGAAAAAGGCGATTCACTTAAGAATCGCCCTAATTCTAGTGAAGTGCCCAGAACAGGAATCGAACCTGCACATCCTTGCGAACGGCAGATTTTGAGTCTGCTGCGTCTACCAATTCCGCCATCTGGGCCGCTTGGTAAAACCAAAGTTCAAAATTGAATACATCAACTTATTCCCTTAGTAAAGATGATGCCGCGAAGTTAATGAAAATTCAATAGTCGAAAAAATACCAAGTCTGTTATTTATGATCTTTATGGGCTCTAAAAGATAGGAGGAGTATCTCTTATTCAGGCGGGATAAGATTAATTTATTCAGGCACAAATTTCATCGAAATAGAATTAACGCAGTGTCTCGTATTTTTATTAGTGAATCTTTCCCCTTCAAATACATGACCCAAATGACCCTTACAAGCTGTGCAAATAATTTCAACCCTGCGGCCATCTGCATCAGATACTCTTGTTACAGCGCCGGAAATTTCATCGTCAAAACTTGGCCAACCACAATGCGAATCGAATTTATCTTCAGATCGGTATAGGGGAGTATCGCATTGTCTGCAAATATAGGTTCCCTTCCCCTTTTCTTTGTTGTAAGATTCTGTAAAAGGCCTTTCAGTGCCTTTATGAAGTATTACATATTCTTCCTCAGGAGTTAGTTTATTCAATTCCATTTTTTTAAAATACTATTTTTTACTTGTTATAACTTCGTTTCAGCATTCTGTCAGTTTCACGCGCCTTTAATGTTTCCCTTTTGTCATAGTGTTTCTTTCCTTTACCAAGACCAATCTCTATTTTTGCCAAGCCTTTTTCGCTAATGAATATTCTAAGCGGTATAATAGTAAATCCCTTTTCCTTCGTTTTAGTTTCAAGTCTTCGCAGCTCCTGTTTCTGAAGTAATAATTTCCTGTCTCTTACCGGAATGTGATTGTGAATTGTGCCCATTGCATATTCTGCAATATTTAAATTTCTTACATAAAGCGCTCCCTTATCAAAAATACAGAAGCTGTCTGCAAAACTAGCCTTACCCTCTCTGAGTGATTTTATTTCACTTCCTTGCAATACCATTCCTGCAACGAATGTATTTTCGATGAAATAATCGTGGTAAGCTTTTTTATTATTTATCTCCAAACTTTTTATTGTATGGTTAAAAAAGGGGATTAACCGCTGCTGCTTTTAAAAAATAAGGAGTAAACTCTTATGCGGTATTAGTTATTGAAAAGAGAGATAATCTGAGCTAGTTTATCCTTCAATTCCTTGCGATGAAAAATACAATCTAAGAAACCATGCTCCAATAGGAATTCACTTTTTTGAAATCCTGGCGGCAGATCTTTTTTAATTGTTTCTTTAATTACACGAGGCCCTGCAAATCCAATCAGAGCGCCTGGTTCTCCGCATATAATATCTCCGAGCATGGCAAATGAAGCCGTAGTGCCGCCAAATGTTGGGTCAGTGCATAGTGATATATAAGGGATGCCCGCTTCACTAAGTTTTAAAAGATTCCCCGATGTTTTAGCTAGCTGCATCAGCGAAAAAGCACTTTCCATCATTCTAGCCCCTCCACTTTTATTTATAATCATAAAGGGTATGCGATGTTCAATACAGTAGGTGCAGGCCCTGCATATTTTTTCACCCATTACCGAACCCAAGCTCCCACCTATGAATTCAAAATCCATACAAGCTACAACAAGCTCATGACCATGAACCTTACCATGAGCAACTGTTATTGAATCATGAATATCAGTTTTTGCGTAGGTATCCTCTAGTCGCTTTTTATAAGGCTTCAAATCAACAAAACCCAAGTAGTCTTTTGATTTGATATTAGCAAATAGCTCTGTAAATTCATTGTTATCAAAAATGATGTAGAAATATTCATCACTGCCAATACGGTGATGGTATTCGCACTTAGGACAAACATACATTTGTTCATCAAGCTCTGAAGCAGTGCAAGTGTATTTGCATTCAGGACATTTAGCCCATAAGCCTTCTGGAGCATCTTTTTTCTCTTTAGTAGAGGTAAGAATGCCCTTCTTTATTCTCTTGAACCAGTTTGATTTTGATGCTTCATTTGCATCTTCATCTCCCGTCAGTTGTAAAAGATAATCATCGTCTTCTCTCATGCTATCAGTTTAAATGATTTCTGCCTCCAAGACAAAAAAATGAACTGCCTGAATTATGCAATGGTTATGTCCTTATCCAAATATACATCTTGAATAGCATTAAGTATCTCCACGCCATCTTTCAGAGGCTTCTGAAAGGCTTTGCGGCCACTAATCAAGCCCATACCACCTGCACGCTTATTGATAACTGCTGTTGTGACTGCTTCTGCAAGATCTGTATGGCCTTTACTTTCTCCGCCACTATTAATCAGCCCAACCCTGCCCATATAACAATTTGCTACCTGATAACGAGCCAGATCGATAGGGTGGTCAGTAGTAAGTTTTTCGTATACTAGTTTGTTCGTTTTACCATGTTTGGTTGCTAAATAGCCTCCATTGTTGGTTGGTAATTTCTGTTTAATAATATCTGCCTGAAGGGTAACACCTAAATGATTAGCCTGTCCGGTAAGATCAGCTGAGTTATGATAATCTACTCCATCAACAGTAAAGCCGCTATTCCTTAAATAGCACCACAACACGGTACTCATGCCTAAAGAATGGGCCATTTCAAAGGCAGTGGCTACTTCCTGAAGTTGTCGCGTACTTTCAGCGCTCCCCCAATAAATGGTGGCACCTATTGATACTGCACCCATATTCCAGGCTTCTTTGATGGAGCCAAACATTACCTGGTCGTATTTATTAGGATAGCTGAGAAATTCATTATGATTAATCTTTACTATCATAGGAATGCGATGGGCATATTTTCTGCTCAACATAGCCAATCCTCCAAAAGTAGAGGCTACTGCATTGCAGCCACCCTCAATAGCTAATTTGATGATATTTTCTGGATCAAAGTAAATAGGGTTGGGGGAAAATGAAGCTCCAGCACTATGCTCTATTCCCTGATCAACTGGTAATATGGAAACATAGCCTGTTCCTCCAAGTCTTCCATGATTGAGAATAGCCTGTAAGTTACGCAGCGTTTGATTGCTTCTATTTGATGATAACCAGTTGTTTTCTATATGATTAGAAGATGGTAAATGAAGTTGTTCTTTAGGTATGCTGGTGCACTTATGATTCAATAAATCAAGGGCTTTATCACCCAATAGTTCCATTATTTTTTTTGAAGACATCTTATTGGTTTTGTGCAAAAATAAGGAAGGTAGATTAAAGTTGAAATTCGGCTTTTTTAATCTTATTGACTAGGCGATTTTATCAAAATACTCAGTAGCCTTTAGCATCCTGCTTCCATACCAACTAAAAATCTCCCCATCAACCAAGTGGATGCTTGTTTCAGGTAATAATGTAGATAATTCAGCTATATGTTTTTCTGAAAAAGGGTAGGGCTCAGATGATAAAAATAACTTCTCACAACCAGATTCTTGGAGGTCTTCAATACTTACTTCAGGATAACGCAAATTATCTGCAAACACATTTCTATATCCAGCGAGATCAAGCATATTGCTAATGAAAGTATCTCCACCTATTGTCATGTAGGGATCTTTCCAAATTAAATAAGCTGCCTTTATTTTTTTTCGATCAGCTATAGTTTGTTTCCATTGTAATAATAATTTTTTTATTTCAGTTGACAATATCTGAGCACTTTCGGTTTTCTTGGTAATGCTGCCGATATCACTTATCATATTAATGGCATCTTCTACTGTAGCCACATCAGTTACCCAGACAGGAAATTTTTCTGCTAAGGCTTCCACTTGCTCTTTTATATTTTCCTCTTTATTGGCAATTATCAAGGTGGGTTGTAGTTCAAAAATCTTTTCAAGATGGAGTGCCTTTGTACCTCCTATCTTTATTTTTTCAGCATGCCAATGATTAGGGTGAACACAAAATTTTGTTATCCCAATTACCTCTTCATTCAATCCTAGAGAAAATAATAACTCGGTTTGAGAAGGTACTAATGAAATAATACGGCTTACATCAAATGATGGGAGAGTGGCTAATTGTTCTGTTGAGTAAAATATCACAAAGGCAAAGAAATAAAAAAACTTCCACAAAAACTGTCTTTACAGAAAATTGTGGAAGCATTACGGTTCCCGTGTAATTGGGTTGTTCAGGATTCAGGTACCGGTTAGTGTCGGTCTTTGGCCATTATCGCTTTATTGGCAGGATAGGCTTTAGGATGCTTGGATTCTGGTTTTCATTTTTCTGCTTTATTGGAGCAGCGGGTTCGGATTTTTAGTTTTCGGCCGTTTCCGGCTTTTAGGATACTGGTTTAGGTTTTTTCAGAGGTCAGAAACTGGTTTTCTAAAGGATCGGTGGTTATAGACGGACATTTTTATTTTAAAAGAATAGAAGTTGACTGATATCGGATTTCAAGGTCTTTCTTTGTTAGGATATTGGTAAGATCTTTCAGGATCTTTTGGATTACGATGGATATTTAAATCTCAACCATCAATCAACTTCTTATACAAAGATGCGGAGTTAATAAGGCTTGCACAAGAGCGTTATTGCTCTTTTTTTAGGTTATCATTTTTACTGTCAACTTCGTAAACTTACACACCGTTAGTTTAGTATTTGTACGTTTTTCATTTTATTGATCAGATGCTGATATTTATAATTGAAAGAAGGGTAGGAAAAAAAAACTTCCACATCTTTTGAATGCGGAAGTAATACTTTACCAACTTTGTGGTTGCAGGCCCAAGGATTTCTTACTTTCTGAGGGGGCTCATACTGGCAATTCTCGTCCTGGTTTCATTTTAGTCTTTCGCCATCATCGCTGTAGTGGCAGCATAGGCTTTAGGATACTTGGATTTTGGTTTTCATTTTTCTGCTTTATTAGAGCAGCGGGTTAGGATTTTTGGTTTTCGGCCTTTTACGGCTTTAGGATACTGGTTTAGGTTTTTTCAGAGGTCAGAAACTGATTTTCTAAAGGATAGGTGATTATAAACGGACATTTTTATTTTAAAAGAATAGAAGTTGACTGATATCGGATTTCAAGGTCTTTCTTTGTTAGGATAT